>SXGT01494098.1_pt1 | contig 17913 bp, 19 predicted proteins | sample 3176221 | NCBI WGS metagenome assembly SXGT01 (sample SAMN11356862, study PRJNA531348) | freshwater metagenome | isolation source: freshwater sample F1-120 | place: China: Fuxian Lake, Yuxi | collected 2017-12-25
AGCATGGAGACGGTCAGGTCGCCGAGCTTTTCGGCCTCGACACTTGGGCCGCCATGCGCAATCCGATTGAGCAGCGCCGGCGAATCGAGCAGCTTATCAACCCGCCACGGCGTGTGGCGGAAAATCGCCGACTTCTGTTGCAGGTAAACGTTGATGCCGCCGAAGAACATGCGGTGGATGCTGACGTCGGGCTCATCGGTGCGGAGGGGCGTGTAGGTGGGCACCAACAGCACTTCATGTCCCGCTTCCATCAGCGCAGCGGCAAGCGTGTTATCGTGCAGGCAGCTTCCACAGTACATTCCTGCGGCCCCCGCGGTCAGGTAGACGATGCGAAGCGGGGCTCGGGGTTCGGGGCTCGGGGCTCGCAAAAAATCAGACATGCATCAAATGGTAGGGAGCTTGCCGTGACCGGCAAATATTGGGGCACGCGCCATTCGCTTCATCCGAGTCCCGAATCCCGAATCCCGAGACCCACCAAGACCTCCTCGAGCGGCGTCACGATTTCCAGCAGCTCGATCGCCGGTGCGCCATGGCAGTCGATCACCGCGGTGCGGCCGTAGCTGGGGACCGGCGAGGGTAGATTGAATAAGCGTTGAAGGTCGGGTCCCGGCGTGACTTTCCAGAGTTGCGCCAGATGCACATCCCGAAGCACGTTATGGTTGATGAGAATCCGGCCCAGCGGAATCGACTGGCTTTCGATTTGCCGCCGTATTTCTTCGCTGACAAACGCGAAATCGACCCGCATGATCCCGAACTGCACCACGGCGCGGTCGGATTGCCGCCGCAGCAGTATCTTGCGGGCGTAGTGATGTTCGGCCATTTGCGTGGCGAGCACGTCGACGTCGACCGGGCAGTTATGGTAGCGTTCGACGGTCACGGTCATGTGGTCTTGATGCGCGAGCAACATACGATAGTTGCGTGCCATCTGCGCCGAGGAGACGGCTTCAAACGCGCCCAAGTCCGCGAGGCTGGGATAAAACAATCCCACCAGGGTGTTGAGATCGGGAAAGTCGCTGGAAGTTTCGGACACGGGCAGGCTTGCAACGGGGCAGGGCAGGGGCGATCAATCAAGCGTCTCCTGACTAAGCCTAACGCAAGTGCGCCCCGAAGTACAGGAATGAGGCTGATGGACATTAAGCACGACGCGACTTTAGACTGCGTGCATTCACCTTCGAGTGGTAAATCGCATGGCAACTTTCGTGCTCATTAGCTTTGTAGTCGTGTTAGCGCTTGTCTCGGCGGCGGCGCAGGTCTGGTTTTTTTGCAGCTTGGCGCTCGCTGGACTCGGTCGCCGAAACTCTCGTTTCGACGAGCTTTTCTCGCGTTTGTCGCTGTAGCTCTGGTCGGCTCGCAGGCGAACTTCTTGCTGGTCGCGCTTGAGTCAAGTGACACCGTGGTTATCGTTGCGTTCTTGCTCACGCTGGTTGTCATTTTCGTTGCGCTCGCGCAAGTCATGAGGACGACTTTTTGGCGCGCCGTAGGCGCTTGGTGCGCCACGTTGATTCCAGCTTTCGTCTTATACAGACCACGCCGTTGGGACTTGATCGTGTTTCGGTTTCCCGAAGATCCAACGACTGTCTACGTGAAGCGGCTGGTTGGCATGCCGGGTGAAACCATTACGATTCGCAATGGCGCGGTCTTCGCGAACGGAACGCAACCTGCCCCGCCAGTCGATGCAGGCCCGTTGCATTACCTTGCGAAGATGGAGAATTGGCACGGCCGGAATTCACTTTGGGGAAGTGCCGATCGCCCAGCGGCGCTCGCTTCCGACGAGTACTTTGTCTTGGGAGACTTTTCGGCGGCGTCCAATGATTCGCGGCTATGGGAGGTTGGCGCACCGGGCCACCCATCCTACGCGGTCCCGACCGACCACATCGTTGGCGTGGTCACGCACATCTATTGGCCGCCTTCGCGCTGGCGAGCATTTCGTTAGCTATGCATCCGCGGGAGCGTGTCGCCGCGGGCGATGATTTCGGCTTCGGCGACGCTGAGTTCGGCAAGGCGGCCATGGACTGCTTCTTGTCGGTCGAATTGGCAGGCAAGCTGCACGTAGGTGCTGTGGTGGCGGGCCTCGCTTTCGAACAGGCTGGCGTAAAAATCGGCGAGTTCTGAGTCACGGTCGGCGATGTGGCCACGCAGCAGGGCAAATCGTTCGCATGAGCGGGCTTCGATCAGGCCGGCGATGATTAGCCGATCGACGGCGCGGTGCGGCTCTCCTTTGCGGACCAATTCGTTTAATTGCTTTCCGTAGTTGCTGGGCTTCATGGTACGCAAAGGAATCCCGCGGCGTTGGAGCAAGTCGAGCACGAGTTTGAAGTGTTCCAGTTCTTCGATGACGATGGGGGGCAGCTCGCGGCACATCGCCATCACGCCGCCATAGGCAAACAGTAAGCTCATTGCCGTGCCCGCTGCCTTCTTTTCGCAATGCGCGTGGTCGATGAGCACCGTCGCGAGATCGGCGTCGACTTGTGCGAGCCAGCGGTCGGAAGTGGTGGAGTGAAGGTTCAGCAAAGGGTTAAAGCGTCAGGGGTCCGGTGTCAGGGGTTCGTATTCGAATGGCTGGCGTTGTGAGTTGTTGGCTCCGGACTTCTGGCTTCTGACTCCCGGTGCATGGCTAGATCGCGTGCATAACCCGCGCCCACCAACTTGATCCACAGACCTGGGGCGAGGCGCCGTAGATACCATAGCCAACGGGCGCGTGCCGGAAGAAATACATGCAGTTTGCGGCGATAGGCGGCCCGCACAATTTGATCGGCGATTTGCCCGACGTTCAGGGGCGCTGAATTCGTGTAATACTCCGCCCAATCGCGCTCCCGTTGCGTTTGAAATCGGCCGCGATCCAAAAGTCCTGTGCGAAAGAAACCAGGGCATGCCACCGTCATGTGCAGATTGCTTCCGTGCAGCTCGCAGGCCATCGATTCCGAGAGCGCCAGCACGCCTGCCTTGGCGACGTTGTACGCCGCCATTGCGGGTACGGGCAATACCGCGGCGACGGACGCGATGTTCACCAGCGACGCCCGGCCTGGGTTTTGCCTCAGCCAACCAAGGCAGGCGTGGCATCCATGAAGCACGCCGAACAGGTTGGTTTCGATCAGCCACCGCCAGTCGTCAAGCGGCGTGGTGCCAACCTGCCCGGAACATGCCACGCCGGCGTTGTTGACCAGCATCTCCAGGCTCGGCCAGGCCGACTGCAAACGTTCGACGACGGCTCGCCAGGCGTCGAAATCCCGCACATCGAGAGTTTCGACTCGACCGTTGCCACCGGCAGCCTCAACGAGTCGTAGTGTTTCGCGACTGTTTTCTTCACGAATGTCGGCAATCGCCACATTCCATCCATCACCTGCAAGTCGGACCGCGATCGCGCGGCCGAGGCCGCCACCAGCGCCGGTGACAAGAGCATGTCGCGTTGTGTCCTTCGGCCGGGCAATCATGAAAACATGATAGCCACGATCGCCCAGCAACGACAGTCGGCAACGCGAACGGCCGGTCCCGCGTAGGCAAGTCTCTCCGAGACTCGCAACCGCGGCTCGGAGCGCCGCGGACGCGTGGGTCAATCGGCGAACGCGAATGGCTCGCTGGAAATTTCATAGCCCGGTCGCAGACCAATGTTGAGCACCAGGCCCAGACCGATCGCGTTGGCCAGCAAGTTCGAGCCGCCGTAGCTCACCAGCGGCAGCGTCAAACCGGTGATCGGCAGCAGTCCGACCATCATGCCGGTGTTGATCGTCACCTGCACCGCAATCATCGCCGCGACGCCTGTCGCCACCAGCCGCCCAAAAGGCTCTTGCGTCTTGCTCGCCACAACGAGAATCCGCCCAACCAGGAGTGCGAAGAGCCCCAGCAGCATTGCCACGCCCGCCAGGCCTAACTGCTCTCCCACCAGGCATACAATGGAATCCGTGTGCGGTTCCGGAACGCGGTAAGCGCCCAAATCTTCCGTCAGCTCTCCCTGGAGGATGCTGCCCACCACACCCCCCATGGCGAGCAGCTGCTTGGCGGCGTGCAAATGATACCCGTCGCGCGTCGGCGTTTGGCCGGGAACCGTCTGTTCGGCCAGCGCCGTAATCCGCGATCTTTGCTCGCGGCTCATTTGCGACCAAAGGATGGGTAGCATTGCCGCCCCGACGATCGACACAATCACCAGGTGTCGTCCGCGGGTACCAGCCGCGAAGAGCATCGCCAACAGCACCGGAAGAAAAACCAGCGCTGTGCCCAAGTCGGGCTCTTTGAGAACGAGCAGCACGGGAACCATGACCAACACCAGTGGCACAAGCAATCCATGCAGTTCGCGATATGTGTCGCGGTACATCAAATAGCGCGCAAGACCCAAGACAAAGGCCAGCTTGGCGAACTCGGAAGGTTGCCAGCCGATCGGGCCCAGGCGAATCCAGCGATGCGCGCCGTTCACCGGCGGAAACCAGTAAACCAGCACCAGCATGGCCACGGCTACGCACAGAAACAGGTAACTCCACCGGGCAAGCGTACGAAAGTTGGGCCAGCATGCCATCGCGGTTACCCCGACGGCAAGTACGGACCATGCCACCTGGCGATTCAAGAAACGCCCCCCCGTGCCGGCAATCTCGTCGGCCCTTGCCAGCGCAATCCAACCCATCGATACAATCGCGATGGCAATCACGGCGATGGACCATGGAATTCGTATCAGACGGCGGGAAGCCCACATAGTTTCTCCTTGGACCGTGGAGATGTTAGGGAACCCGGGCGTTGGTTTGTAGCTGAATTCCTTGATTCAGCCCGATTTACCGTGCGGATGGGGCGGGTGTGGACGTTCCGCGCGACCGTCCGATTCGTTCAATCCGCCAAATTGGCTGGAAAAGCCAGCCTGGCATGCAAGTTTCAATATGCTTCCCAAAACCCGCCGTCGGAAAACTTACCGCAGCTTACTTGAATTCCGGTATCCGCTTGCTATGTTTGGTGGGTAGGCTATCCAGCACAGTAAACGGTTTCTTTCTTTTCCAGGGGAGCGATGAGTCTTATGCGAACGATCTTGAAGCCAGTATTGGCGTTGGCCGTGGTGACCGCGGTCTGGTTGTCGGCAACGGATGTCTCTGCTTTTGGCCATCGCTGGCGTGGCAGCAGTGGCGGCAGTTGGGGATCCAGCGGTGGATCCAGCGGCGGCAGTTGGGGATCGAGCGGTGGAAGTTGGGGATCCAGCGGTGGTAGCTGGGGATCCAGCGGTGGATCCTATCGCGTACACCGCTGGCATTCGAGTGGTGGTAGTTGGGGTTCCAATGGCGGCTCCAGCGGTGGAAGCTGGGGTTCCAGTGGCGGCTCATCGGGTGGCGTGATCTATTCGGAAGGCGAAATGGAAATGCACGATGCCAAGCCCGCCGCTCCGGCTACGCCCACGCCTGCGACTCCCGCCGAGGATGCCGAAGGCAAGAGCGCTTTCACCGGCGCTGGGATGTTGCTTGTTAAAGTTCCTGCCGACGCCAAGATCTTTGTCAACGGCAAGGCCACCACGACCGGCGGCGTCGAGCGTCAATACGTCTCACGTGGTTTGGTCCACGGTGCGCCGTATAGCTTTGAAGTGAAGGCCGAAATGATTCGCTCGGGCAAGCTGGTGGCGATCACCAAGACCGCACAGCTCACGGCGGGCAGCAACACCGAAGTGGTCTTCGACGACGTGACGGACGAAGCCGGCGCTATCGCTGGCAACGAGCCGCTGACCACGACGCTGGTCGTTCGTGTTCCGGCCGACGCCAAGCTGTACCTGGCCGGCAACGAGACCAGGCAGATTGGCGAAGTGCGCCAGTTCAGCACCACCAGGTTGGGCGATGGCGAGGGCTGGATGGATTACACCGTCCGTGCCGAGTTCGCACACGACGGCAAGCTGCTGGCCAAGGAGCAAGTCGTCTCGATCAAGGCCGGCGAGTCGAAGGAAATCTTTTTCGACTTTGCCGACGGCGCTAATCAAGGGCCGGTGGCCCAGACCGCTCAGAAGTAGTTCTGGCGGAAAAAGACGGTTCGATTGCCCCAGCGGCGATCGATGAATCAAGTCGTCAATGAAAGCCCGCGGGTTACAACCCGCGGGCTTTTTTTGTTGGCAGCGCGGATTGGAAACCCGCCCTGCGTGCGGCTGCCGATATTAGTTTCGTGGGAAAGCACAAGCCTCCAACACGAACAGCCGTTTCTCCCGCGGTTCCAGCGCCGGCTCCCCAATCTCCCTGGCCGCCTGGTCTGCGAGTGGCGGTGAGCGGGCTGGTTGCATTTCATCTGTTTGCGGTTTTCGTTGGCCCTTGGGCGGCGATTCGCGAACAGACCTCGCCGCTGGCGGCTGACTGTCGTCGGTTGGTTGCGCCCTACGTTGATGCGCTCTACCTGGGAAATGGCTATCGGTTTTTCGCGCCTGAACCAGGTCCCAGTCACCTGGTGAAATATGATCTGACGCTGCCCGGCGGCCAGACCCTATCAGGCCATTTTCCCGATCGCGCCGCCCGTCAGCCTCGACTTCTTTATCATCGCTACTTCATGCTCAGCGAGACGCTGAACACGCTTTACACACCCGACAAGAACGCCCCGGGGCGAGCGGTCTTCGATCGGTACGTTCGATCTTATGCTCGGCATCTTTTGCTTGCGCATCAAGCGGCGAACGTTCGTTTGACGCTGGTCGAACACCGGATCGCGGCGATTGAAGACATTCAACGAGGCAAAGTTTCGCTCGCCGACGCAAACCTGTTTGAGGAGTTGCCGCTTGGCACGTTCTCGGAGGACGACCGATGAGTGCGCTTGCGGGCACGGTGAAGGGATGGTTCCGCGAGATCGTCGCCGATTGGGACCGTTTCTGGTTCACTCCCGTGGATCCCGCGACGCTATCGCTGATTCGCGTATTCGCCGGCGCGATGCTGCTGTACACGCATGGCGTGTGGAGTTTGAAGCTGGAAAGTTTCTTTGGGGCGGACGGGTGGCTCATGCCCGACGCCGTTCATGCATTTCATCGTGAGATGCACACCTGGAGCTATTTCTGGTGGTTGCGGACGCCGGGGCAGCTATGGGGGGCACATCTTGCGGCGATTGTGGTGTTTGCAATGTTGACCGTTGGACTGTTCAGTCGGGTGGTGGCGCCGCTGGCGGCGATTGCCACACTGTCGTACATCCAGCGCGTGCCCGGTGCGCTGTTCGGACTCGACCAAATCAATGCGCTGCTGGCGATTTATCTATGCCTTGGCCCCTGCGGAGCGCGATACTCGTTCGATCACTGGCTGGCGAAGCGAAGGGGCGTGGGGTTGGTTGCGGTCGAGCCCAGCATTGCCGCCAACATTGCCATTCGGCTGATCCAGCTTCACATGTGCGTGATTTATCTGTTCGCGGGCACTTCGAAGTTGATGGGTCTGGCCTGGTGGAACGGCTTCGCCATGTGGTTGGCTCTGGGCAACTACGAGTATCAATCGCTCGACATGACCTGGCTTGCCCACTGGCCGAGAACCGTTAGTTTGTTGTCGCACGTGACTATCTTCTGGGAGACCTTTTATTGCCTGCTGATCTGGAGCAAACGCTGGCGGCCCGTGATGCTCATCCTGGCAATTCTGTTGCACATGGGGATTGCGATCTGCCTGGGCATGATGACGTTTGGCCTGGTGATGCTGATCGGCAATCTGGCGTTTGTCTCGCCGCTCCTGGTGCAACGCATGCTGGCAGGGAGGGGTGGTGCGGTGGCGCCCCAATCACGTGCGGACCTGGAAGGGGCTTGAGTCAAGCGCGAATTCCCGGCCGACGCGGGCCAGGATTTCGTACATCGCATCGAGATACTCGCGCGCTTCGTCCAGCGGCATCACCAGGGGCGGACTGACGCGAATCACCTTGCCGGCCAGCGGTCCAAGCAAGTGGATCGCCCGGCATTGATCGTCCCCCAGGTAGCACGCCTTCACGCAGGCGCTGGCCACCGCTTCTGCGTCGTTGCCGCCGATCGCCGCGCATTCCACCCCCCACACCACGCCCTCGCCGCGCACGTTCGAAACCGCCGGGAGCGCCGACAACCGCGAAAGTCCTGACTCGAGCACCTGGGCCAGCTTGCGGGCATGAACTATCACGTCGGAGGATGCGAACTCGTCGAGCGTCGCCAGCACGGCCGCGCTCGAAAGCGGATTGCCGCTCCAGGTGTCGCTCGCCTCGCCGTAGTGCATCCTGGCAAACAGGTCGGCCCGACCGACCGCGGCGCTCACCGCCACGCCGTTTCCCAGTCCTTTGCCCAGCACGACGATATCCGGCTCGACGCCGTAATGCGTAAACGCGAACAGCTCGCCCGTGCGGCCAAAGTTGGACTGCACTTCGTCGAAGATGAACAGGATATCGTGCGCGCGGCAGAAGTGTTCAAGCAACTGCAAGTATTCCCGCTGCGGATGGAACGAGCCGCCGCCGCCGAGATAGGGCTCGGTAATCAGGCAGCAAATGCGGTTTCCGTAGGTGTGCCACAGCAAATCCAATTCTCGCTCGTACTTCGTCAGCTTGCACGGCTGCCGGCGGCGCTCGATCGAATTGCACTCTTCGAGCGGGAAGCTGATGAAACGAACGCGCGGGTCACGGTCGTTGTCTTGTTCGCTGCCGGTGACCGCGCCCGCCAATCCCTTCTTGCCGTGAAAGCCAAAGCGCGTGGCCAGGATCATGTCTTCGCCCTCTCTGCGATCGAGCGCACACCACAATGCCTTTTGGATGGCCTCACTTCCGCTGGCGGCCCACATCACTTGTTCGCACCTCGCGCCACCAGGTTGCTTGCGCATCAGCGCCACCAGGCGTTCCGACGCGAGGATCTCGACGTCGGTGGCGGCGTTGTAAGCCGTCAGGGCCACGGCCGACAAGAACCCATCGCGGGCCAGGGACGCCGGATCGACGTTCATGTAATCAAGCAATCGCCGCCACCAGCGCGCGGGATTGTGCCCAAGATTCGTGACCAGCACGCCGGAGCTGAAGTCGGCCAGTTTTCGTCCGTCGGGCGTGTAATGGTACGATCCTTCGCTGTGCGCGAAGACCGCGAGGCTGGGGGTGTAGGTTCGCAGGCAATGCGGCTCGATCGCCTGCAAACGGCGGCGGAGTTCGTTGGCCTGCGGTTCGCCCGGATGTTCGACCGCGGGCAAGACAGATTCGGCAGCTTGTGGCATTTCCATGATTTCCTGTGGGTAAAGTTTCTCCCGGACCCGGTTGGCTACGTGTTCCCTGTCCCCCGAGGGAGCCCGGCAGCATGCGCACCGGCGACTCGTCCGGGGTAAAGAATTTCAGGCTCCTTCGAGCCTGGGGTGAATAGCGCGAGCCCGCCGGCCGGATGATCAACTTCGACGACGCCGTTGGGACGGCCCGCGGCATGTCGGGCCAGAATTGCTTCCATCGATTGCACTGCCGCGACGACTTGCCGGTCGGCGGCCAGGTCATTGTGCAGCAGATTTCGCACTGCATCGAGTCGCCGTGATCGCTCGCCAGCCGGTCCGCCGTACTCGACGAAGGCCAGTTCATGCACAAACCGATCAATCGCTTCCAGGCCATAACCGCGCTGCGAACGCTGCCCCCAGGGCTCGATGCATGTTCCGTTGTAGTGGTTGTTGATCGTGATTTTGCGCTTCAAGGGCGTGCTGCCCTCGATCGTGCATTCGACGCCCCGCTTGCGGCTGTGCGCGTTCCAAACACCGTTGTCGAAACGAAACTGCACCTCCTGCTCGACGTAGCCGGGGAAATTGTCGGGCGCCACCCAACTGGTGTGGATGTCGAACGCTGCCTGGCGCAGGTCCGCGTATTCGTAGACGAGCCGCAACTGCGTCGAGTCCCACGTCGGGCCATCCGCCGATCCCACCAGTCCACGCTGACCGGTGCAGGCGACGCTCTTCAGCCGCCCGCCGAAAGTAAAGTCGATCAGCTTAATGTAATGCACTGCGACGTACGTGCCCGGATTGCGTCCCCGAATCCACTCGGCAAACTGCCCGCTCGAGATCGACTTCGGCTCCAGCAGCGAACAGTAACCGTTGTTGACGTGCTGCAATTCGCCATCCATCACCAGCGTGCGCAGTTTCTTATGGTCGGGATCGAACAACTTGTGATAGACAATTTTCGCCAAAACGTGTTGTTCGCGCGCAATCCGCTCCAGTTCGTCGAGTTCTGCGAGCGACAACACCGACGGCTTCTCGACCAGCAGGTGCTTCCCTGCCGACAAGACCGCCTTCGAGCCGGCGAAGTGGCGATCGTCGGGCGTGGCGACGCAGGCGAAGTCGACACCGGCCTCAAGCAACCGGGCCACCGCGTTGTCCCCCGAGAAGCTCTCAAACGCGGCGATCTTGCCGGCCGAATTCTGGCGATACGCCTCGGCACGCACGCCCGTGCGACTCGCCACCGCGGCGAGTTCGACGCGGCACAGGCCGAAGCTCGGATCGTACACGCCGCCGGACGCATGCCGGTGCTCAAATAGCGGCCGATAGGTCTCGTCAAAGATCATTCCGATGCCGACCATGCCGGCGCGGAGGGTCGGCGGCGAAAGTGAAACCCCCCTATTGGTGAATCCACTTTCGTGCAGCTTATCCATGGTCTGGCCAAGAATCGCGGATATAATGAGATGCACCCGGAGAAATCCAGGGCGCAAGTGGATTCACTTTATTCAACAGCCGCATGATTGTCAACCGAAAACGCAAGCCGCCGCCGGCCGAGTCCAGGCATCCTGCTCCGCCTGCTGTTCGTCGCGCGGAGCGAGACCACGACACGACGCAGACGCTGGTCGAGGAAATCTACGAGCAAATCCTGCTGCGAATCATTCGCGGCGAGTTTTCCGGCGGCCAAAAACTCAAGAGCACTCTGCTCGCCAAAGAACTGCGGGTCAGCCGCACTCCCATCGTGCAAGCCTTGCAGCGACTCGCCGCCGATGGAATCGTAGCCTTGGAGCCAAACAAAAGGGCTGTCGTGCAACCAGGCGCGGAGAATTGGCTGGTTGGCATCCACCAGTTGCGCGAACTCTTGGAGCCGCCGGCCGTCGCGCTGGCAGCGCAACAAATTCCGGCGGACGAATTGGACCGATTGCGCCAATTGGCGGACGCCGCCCCCCGGCGAAAGGGTTCCGATTGGGCCGAAGCCGTCCGCTGCTTCGACTTCGCGCTGCATCTGGCGATTGCGGACCACACCGGCAATCTGCCCCTTCGCGAGGCGATCCGCAAATGCTGGAGCTACAAGCGCCTCTCTTACTCCGCCGTCGCTGAATCGACCCGAAGTTTGCAGACAGCCTATGAGCAACATCTGGCAATCCTCGACGCGATCGCCGCGCGCGACTCCGCCACCGCCTCCGCCGCCATGCTGTACCACCTCCGCAGCGCAGCCGCCATGCGTCCCGAGCGACGAATTGTTTGACGTTTGGCAAGTTGGTAGGGCCGGCTGTGCCGGCCGTGGATGAGAAGATCACGCGAATCCGGCCGGCACAGCCGGCCCTACGGCGGAGAGCGGATCGGCCCGGATGCTCATGGGGCGATTGCTTGACACGTGTGCCCGATTGCACTATCAACCGCTGATCGCCTGCGAACCTGGAGATTGACGATGCACGCCATGCCGCTGATTATCGGGGTGCTCTGCTGCCTGGCCATCGCGTACCGTTTTTATAGCGCATTCCTCGCCGCGCGGGTGGCGATCCTGGACGACAGCCGGACAACGCCCGCCTACACGCTCAACGACGGTCACAATTACTCTCCCACGCAGAAGTGGGTGCTGTTTGGGCATCACTTTGCCGCAATCTCCGGAGCGGGGCCGCTGATCGGGCCTGTGTTGGCGATTCAATTTGGCTACTTGCCAGGGTTGATTTGGATTGTCGTCGGCGTGTGCCTGGCCGGGGCGGTTCAGGACATGCTGGTGCTGGCGGCGAGTGTGCGCAGCGGGGGGCGGTCACTCGCCGAGATTGCCCGCACGGAGATTGGCGCGTTCGCCGGAACGACCGCCTCGATCACGATCCTGTTTATCGTGATCGTGGCTTTGGCGGGTCTCGGCGTGGTGGTGGTGAAGGCGCTCGGAGGGGAAGAAATCAAGCTTGTTAAAGATACGCAGCTGACTTTCGCTGGCGACGCCACAATCAAAAGAGAGACGGGGCGCGATCGACACGTGCTGTTTGTTCCGGCCAAGACCAAGGTCCGTTATCCGAACGGCGCGGAAGTCACACGAAGCGAAGAATTCGTGGTTGTGAAGCCTCGTCAAGACGGCGACAACCAACCTTGGGGTACGTTCAAGGACAATCAGGTGACACTTTCAGAAAACGTCATGCAGTTGGTGCCCGGCAGCTCGTGGGGCACCTTCACCATCGCCTGCACGGTGCCGATCGCGCTGTTCATTGGCTTCTATATGTATGTGCTGAGGAAGGGGCACGTCGTGGAAGCATCGGCGATCGGTGCCGTGGCCACCCTGGCCGCAACGGTGGCCGGCAGTTGGATTCCCGGCTCCCCCTGGGAAAGCTGGTTCCAGCTCTCGCGCGAAGGCACGATTCTGGCAATCTGCCTGTATGGCTTTATTGCCTCGGTGCTCCCGGTGTGGCTGCTGCTTTGCCCCCGCGACTATTTATCCAGCTTCTTGAAGATTGGCACGATCGGTCTGTTGGTGTTGGCGGTGATCGTGGCCAACCCAGTCATGAACGCACCAGGCATCAATCGAGTCTTCGCCGGTGGCGGCGGGCCGGCGTTTAGTGGCGCAATCTTCCCCTTCTGTTTTATCTGCATCATGTGCGGGGCGATCTCCGGTTTTCATGCCCTGGTCTCCAGCGGCACGACACCCAAGATGATTTCCAGGGAGAGCCATATCCGCACGATCGGCTACGGAGCGATGCTGATTGAGGGCCTTGTGGGGATCATGGCGTTGATCGCCGCCGCCTCGCTGCCAGCGGGGGATTACTGGGCGATCAACATCGACCTGGCGAAGGTCGAGCAATATGCCGACGAGCTCAAACGGCTCGACGCGACGACCGATAACCTGCCCGAACTGGAGCGCCAAGTTGGCGGCGAATCGCTGCGCGGCCGCACCGGCGGTGCGGTCACGCTGGCTGTGGGCATGTCGCAGATCTTTACGGAGGCGATACGCCGCGTTGCCGGAGCGGCGGCGAACCTCGATGGGCTCATCAAGTACTGGTATCACTTTGCGATTATGTTCGAGGCACTCTTCATATTGACGACCATTGACACCGGCACACGAATCGCCCGGTTCTTGCTGCAAGAAGCCTTGGGGAAAATCTACCAGCCGTTCGACCGCACCGACTGGTGGCCCGGTGCGATTTTCTCCACGGCCATCGTGACCGCCGCCTGGGGCGCTTTGATCCTGACCGGCTCCATCGATACGATTTGGCCGATGTTCGGCATCGCCAACCAACTGCTTGCCGTGATCGCCCTGTGCGTGGTCACAACCTGGATCATCAACAACGGCCGCCGCCAGTTTGCGCCGCTGACCATCCTGCCGATGCTGTTCGTCACGAGCACCACCATCACCGCCGGTTACCAAATGGTCACCGGGCGCTTCGCCGGAATGTGGCAAGACGGCTGGAAGACGGGAAACTCCTATCAGATCGTGCAGTCCGGCCTGAACATCGGGCTGATCGTGTTTCTGATTACCGCGGTGATTATCATCCTGTCGCAGGCGATCACCAGGTGGGTCGCTGCTCCCAGGCCCGTGAACTGGTCTCCGCCGACTAGCTAACCTGCGGCATGCGCAGCGCCACTTCTTCACCGTGGGTAACCTTAAAGCCCAGGTCCTCGATCATTTGGTAATCGGCTTCGGGGGCCTGGCCCTTGGTCGTGAGATAGTCGCCGATGAACAATGAATTCGCGGCATAGAGTCCCATCGGCTGCAAGCTGCGAATATGCAACTCGCGGCCGCCGGCAATGCGGATCTCGCTGCGCGGGTTGGCAAAGCGGAACATCGATAGCACCTTGAGGCAGTAACGCGGGTTCAGTGCCCGCGTGCCGGAAATGGCAACTCCTTCCAGTGGCGTGCCGTCGATCGGGTTCAAGAAGTTGACCGGAATGGATTCCACATTGAGTTCGCGAAGCGACAATGCCATCTCAACCACGTCTTCGTCCCGTTCCCCCATGCCAAGGATGCCGCCGGAGCACAACTCCATCCCGGCGTTGCGTACGGCCCGCAGCGTGCGTAGCCGGTCGTCGTACGTATGCGTCGTGCAGATTTCCGCATAGTGTTCCTGGCTGGTGTTGAGATTGTGATTCACCTTGTCCACACCGCACGCTTTGAGCGCCTGAGCCTGCTCATCCGTCAGCAGTCCGAGGCAAGCGCAGATCTGCAGGTTGTACTTTTGCTTGATCTCGGGCACGATGGTCGTAATGGCATGCATCTCGCGGTCATTCGGCCCGCGGGCGGAGATCACGATGCAGTAGGTTTTGCAGTTCCGTTCGGCTGCCAGGCGGGCGCCGTCGAGCAGCTTTTCGCGGCTGATGAGGTTGTACGTGGGGATCTCCGCCTGCGAGACTTTGGACTGCGAGCAGTAGCCACAATCTTCCGGACAAAGGCCGCTCTTGGCGTTCATCAGATAATAAAGCTGCACCGTGTTGCCGAAGAAGCGACGGCGAATTCGATAAGCAGCGGCGAGCAGTTCCGGCAATTCATCGTCGCCGCAGCGCAAGATGGCCAATGTCTCGCACCGCGTCAGCTGATGGCCGTCCAGTACGGCGTTGGCCAGCTTGCGCCAATCGTAAGAAATTGAGGCGGCCGAGGGGGTATCGGGCGGATCGAGCATGGATCGACTCATAGAGGGCCCTGAAATCTACGTTTAAGTATCGCTGGCGCCAGGAACGTGGGAAAGGGGAAATCGACTTGGCAGGGGGGGCATATTCGGCGAAAATTGATGGATGGCTCAACATCATCTGGTTCGCGTCGGGGCGCTGGGTACGGTCGGACGATTTACGTCGGTCGATGCCACGCGCTATCCTCGCCGCTCGACCGTCATTGTGCGCACAGGCCGGGGGCTGGAACAGGGTGAAGTCCTTGCTCCGCCGAGCGATGAGCTGACATGCCTGCGCGCGGATGGCTCGATCTTGCGCGGGATGACCGTGGAAGATCATCTGCTTGCCGCCCGCTTGGAAAGAAACCGCCAGAAAGCCTGCGACGCCTGCGCGCGGTTGCTTGCCCAGCGCGAGATTCCGGCCGTGCTGATGGACGCCGAACATCTGTTCGACGGCCGTTCGCTGGTGTTTTATTTTCTGGGCGAAGGCACGCCGGAGCTGGAGTCACTCACCGAAGAGCTGGCATCGACCTATGATGCACAGGTGCAGTTCCGCAAATTCGCCGAAACCGTCGAAGTGGGCTGCGGCCCGGGCTGCGGCACCGAGGAAGCGGCCGGGCAAGGTTGCACGAGTTGCGCGACAGGATGTGCAATCGCAGGCGCCTGCGCAACGCGCCACTAATGCTGGAGTGCCGGCTTCGGCCGGCTTGGCCGCTCATGCCGGCTGAAGTTGGAACGCCCACGCATGCAATTTCCACCCACGATCACCGAAGCCGCCGCGGCGATTCGCGCCGGAAAGCTCACCAGCGTCGCGCTGGTCCAACAATGCCTGGCGCGCATCGACCGCTACGATGATAAGATTCACGCCTGGGTGCTGGTCGATCGTGAAGGCGCGCTCAACGCCGCCATGCAGGCGGACCGCCAATTCGCCAGCGGCCACGAACCCGGACCGCTTCTCGGGATCCCCATCGGCGTGAAAGACATCATGCACGTCGCGGGAATGCCGACCCGGTGTGGTTCACCGATCAGTTCCATGCAACCGTCGAAGTATAGCGCCGCTGTGGTGACCAGGCTGCGCGACGCCGGTGCAATCATTCTGGGCAAGACCGTGACGTGCGAATGGGCATGCTTCGATCCGCCATCGACTCGTAACCCATGGAACCGCGAACGAACACCCGGCGGATCATCGAGCGGAAGCGCTGCAGCGGTCGCGGCGGGAATGTGTCTTGGGGCCATCGGCACGCAAACCGGCGGGTCGATTATTCGACCGGCCGCGTTCTGTGGGGTTGTGGGATTCAAACCGACCTTCGGTCTGATTTCCACCGAAGGCGTTTTCCCGTTCAGCCAAACCCTCGATCATGTAGGAGTCCTTACGCGGACCGTCGCCGATGCAGGTCTGCTGATTCATGCCATCTGCGGTGACCTGGGGCCACCGGAAAATGATCCCCGTCCGACGACTGGCGGGATGGCGCGTTTCCGCCTTGTTGACTCAGCGACGGGCTTCGTACAGCGCACCACGGCTCCCCACGTGGCATTGGTTGTGCAAGGAACCGTTGAAGCACTCCGGGAAGCCGGCGCGGTGATCGACTCGCATCCCATGTCGATACGTTTCGAAGACGCAATCCTGGATCACCGCACAATCATGGCGCACGCCGCCGCCGCCGTTCATCAACCATTCTTCAGCTCAGCCGAGGATCGATACGGTCCGGAGATTCGCCGCCTGTTGCGGGAGGGGCAGCGTGTGAGTGCGGGCGATCGCAGGCGAGCGGACGCGGGGCGCTGCGAATGCACACGGCTTGTCGAGCAATCCACCGACGACGGCTCCATCCTGATAATGCCGTCGGTGAACACGACCGCTCCCGAGTTGACGACGACCGGAGACTCACGCTTTCAGGCGATCTGGAGTATGGCGGGATTGCCGGCGATCACGATCCCATGCGGCCTGACGCCGGACCGAATGCCGGTTGGCATGCAGTTGATAGGGCGACGCAACGGAGAACGAGAACTTTGTCGTGCAGCCGCCTGGTGCGAAGGGGTGATTCGATGGAACGACCAACCGTCGCTGGAGTAGTTCCATCGGTTGTGAAATCGCACGCGGTCCGCAAACCGTGGCGGCCATCGAACCGGCGTTCATTCGCCGAGCGCGCCGAGGCTTGCAAGAAACTCCGACATTTCTCCGGCGGCGTGTGCGTCACCTTGCGCGCGGGCGTGCTCGATGCCGTCGCAAAGAGCAGCTCTTGCTGCTTCCATGCGTCCGATCGACGCTAACTGCTGACCGGCGCGGAAGAAGGCCGGCACGTAGGGGGGACTCTCCCTCATCAGTGAGCGAAACAATTCGAGACTTGCCTCGTGGTTCCCCTCTTTTTCCAGTGCCATTGCCAGGCTGTAGCGCAAGAACGTGTCGCCGGGTTCTTCGGCGAGCATGGCTTCGATCTTTTCGCGACGGGACATTCGGCGATTCCATGGCGGGCTGCCCGGGTCAAGGGAGACTGCCTTCAGGCGATACCATCGCCGACTTTACAAAACGGAATGGGATTTTTCGTAGGCCGTGATCTTGGCTTCGTGTTCGAGCGTCAGGCCGATGTCGTCGAGGCCGTTGAGCAAGCATTGGCGGCGGAATTCATCGACCTCAAAAGTAAGCTCAAGCCCCGAGTCGTCGGTTATTGTGCGGTTCTCAAGATCGACGGTCAACCTGGCGCCCGACTTTGCCGCTCGGCGGAAAAGATCGGCGACCGCTGCCTCGTCCAGTCGAATGGGCAGCATGCCGTTCTTAAAACAGTGGTTGTAGAAAATATCGGCGAACGACGGTGCGATCACCACGCAAAACCCGAAGTCATTGAGCGCCCAAGGAGCGTGTTCCCGGCTTGAACCGCAGCCGAAATTCCGCTGCGCGAGCAAGATCGAGGCGCCCTGGACCTCCGGCTTATTGAGCTCGAAATCGGGATTGGGCGTCTTGCCATCGTCCAGGAATCGCCAGTCAAAGAACAAAAACTGCCCGAAGCCGGTGCGCTCGATGCGCTTGAGGAACTGCTTGGGAATGATTTGGTCGGTATCGACATTCGCGCGATCCATCGCCGCGACGAGACCGGTGTGTTTGGTGAACGGTTGCATTTCAAGCCTTATACTTCCACTCTCGGATATCCACAAAGTGGCCTGTCACCGCGGCGGCGGCGGCCATTGCCGGGGAAACAAGATGCGTGCGGCCGCCTTTCCCTTGGCGGCCCTCGAAG
>SXGT01941678.1_pt1 | contig 17912 bp, 16 predicted proteins | sample 3176221 | NCBI WGS metagenome assembly SXGT01 (sample SAMN11356862, study PRJNA531348) | freshwater metagenome | isolation source: freshwater sample F1-120 | place: China: Fuxian Lake, Yuxi | collected 2017-12-25
AGCGGGTAGCCGGCCAGCGCGCCGATGATGTACATGCCCGCCACGCTGGACTCGTACTTGGTCGACAGCACCGGCAGCGAGGTCGGATCCTTGTTCGGGAAGTTGATGCCCCAGCCTTCCACCAGGCCACGCTGCGGCTTGGCACCCAGGCGGGCGATGATGCGGTCGCAGGGCACCACGGCTTCGCCGGTGGGCGTGCTCAGGACGATCGCCCCGACCTTTCCGTGGTCACCGCCAGTGTCGACGCGGCTTACGCCGGTGCCGAAGAAGCAGTTCAGCTTCTTGGCATTGATCGCTGCGGCTATGGAGTTGAGGTTGCCCTCCTTCGCCCGTGCGAACTCGTCCTTCCGGTTGACGATGTGCACGGTGTTGTTCTTGGCGAGCGCGATCGCGTTCTCGATGGCGGCGTCGCCGGCGCCGACGATGATGATCGTCTCGCCCTTGAACTCGTCCGGATCGTCCAGCTGGTACTGGATGAAGTCGGCGTCCTCACCGGGACAACCGAGGCGGTTGGGGTTGCCCTGCACGCCGATGCCGAGGATGACGTGCTCGGCCAGCAGGGTGTCGCCGTTGCTCAGCGTGAGCGTGAAGTCGCCCTTCGCACCCTGGATGTTCTCGACCCGGCCACGATAGCGGACATTGGTACTGGTTCGGGTGAGGCCGTTCTCCCACTCGCCGAGGATGGCCTCGCGGGTGCCGGCTTCGAAGCCGACAGGGCTGCGCAGCGGGAGCACGTTCGGCTCCGCCATCACGTGCTTGCCCTTATGGTACTTCTGGATCGTGTCCGCGTGCTTGTCGGTCGCCTCCAGCAGGACGTGCGTGACGCCCAGCTCGGCTGCGTGCGCGGCCGCGCTGATACCCCCCGGACCTGCGCCTACCACGGCAATCTTCACGCGTTCGGACATTCCGACCCCGTACCTGCTTCTTCGATGTTGGCTGAACTATATCGTGATCAAAGGATCAGGCAACAAAAATTGATTGGACGCATGGACTTGAAGCCGTTTACCCAGAACGAAAACGAAGCGGCCCAGCGCGGCCGTCAGGGCTGGTTGCGCACAGTCGTTGGGCTGCGCCGCGTGATGTCCGGACGGACCTCAGTGCAGGAGCGCGAACAGCTGCCGCCGGTAGCGCTTCACCAGTTCACTGCCCTTCGGCAGCAGGCCGAACAGGCGCACGAGCGTGCGGCGGCCCAGTTCGTCCTCGAAGCTACGGTGGCTCCTGATGATCGAGAGGGCCTGATCGAACGCACCTTCGTATTCGCCGCGCCCGGCCAGCAGCAGGGCGAGCTGGTAGCGCGCCCGCGGATCGCCGGTGTCTGCAACCAGCGCCTCGATGGTGCCTCGCTCGGGCAGGCTCGCGAGCTCCTCGAGCAGGGCAATGCGGGTGCGCGGCCGCTCGATCTCGTCCGTGTCATCGGCAAGGCCAAGCAGCTGCGCCCGCGCTGCCTCGGGTTCGCCCGACTGCGCGAGCACGTCGGCAAGCTCGACCTTGAACACCGAGTTGGCCGGCTCCTCCTGCAAGGCCCGCTGCAGCAGCGACTGCGCGGTGCGGTAGTCCCGGGCCTCCAGCAGTTCAGCGAGCTGGTCGCGGATCAGCTCGCCGCTGCTCATGGTGTGCTGGTCCACCAGCTGCTTGAGCACCCGCTCACCCTGCGGCCCCTCTAGCTCGTCGGCCAGCTGGCCATCGCGGATGATCTTGATGCTGGGCAGGTTCTGGACCCGAAGGTGCTGGGCCAGCGTCTGGTCGCGCGACACGTCGACGCGCCCGAGGCGGAACTTGCCGCCATAGGCTTCTGCCAGCCGCTCGAGATGCCGACGGGTCTCGACGCTGGGGGGCACCTGGTCGGCAAAAAAGCAGAGGAAGACCGGGGCGGATTTCGAACCCTCGATGACGTCGGCCTGGAAACTGCGCACGTCGACATCGAAGCTGTGGCCTGCATTGAGTTCGGACATCTGGAATCCCGGGGTCGTCAGTGTGGCGAGGGCCGGGATTCTAGGGACTCCGCCCTCGCGCGCGATACCGCGCCTCGCCGATTCGGGTTCGGCATGTATACTTCGCGCCCCCGGAGAGGTGGCTGAGTGGTCGAAAGCGCCTGACTCGAAATCAGGTGACGGGGTAACTCGTCCCAGGGTTCAAATCCCTGCCTCTCCGCCAATCATGGGTCCAGCGTCATCCCCTGACGCGCAGCGAAGACCCTGCAAAGCCACACGGATCGTTCCGCTGGTCCATCGAAAGATCTGGCGCCGGCCGGTCTCGCTTGCCACATGTACCCCGATCGGTGGTGGGCGCCGTCGTCGGCAAGGACGATCGCAGAGCATCCTTCCGGCAGGCCTACCCGCGCCAGCCGCACCGTCAGCGCAGTACAGGAAACGGCCCGGGCATGCATGCAGACGGCGATGGGCTGTACTGGACGCCTCGATCGCGACCGGCTGCCCCGCCACAATCAGTCCCCTCGCAACCTGTCCAGGACATGGTCTGCACGCGCACCGACTGCGACCCTGGGCAGGTAGTCGATCTCGTAGCCCAGGCGTCGATAGGCCACGACCAGCCTGTCGAACTCCTCGATCGCCTCCGGCAACGCATGTCGTCGATGAGCATCCATCGAGTAGATCTCTGGCCAAGGCGGCGCGAAGAACACCCTGCGATGGAACTTCACCGCTTCGCGCAGCAAATCGTCCATGCGTTCACCGGCGACGTGCGCGATCGCCGCCGCTGCATCGATCAGCCCGCGGTCGAGAAACACCCATCCGTCGGCGTGCGAGCAGCGCGCCAAGTCATCCATCGCCATCTCGAAGGCGCGGCGAGCGAAGGCTTCCACGTCGATCCATGGCAAGGCCGTGCCACCGTGCGCCAGTTGCTCTGCGATGACGCGCCTGCCCTGCTCCTCGACGACCGCGTGGCCACGACCATGCAGTTCGCACAGCAACGTGGACTTGCCGCCGCCCGAGCATCCGGAGATGACGACGAACCTGCTGAAATCTGTGGGCATTCGAAGGCGCGCCATCGAGCAAGGTCAACCGCGCGGGAAGCGTGCGAACGAGGACATCGGTGAAATCGCCGAGTGTTCACCGAGCAACAACGCCGATCGCACGACGTCCCGCTCCAACGAGGGCCCGCAGCAACGCGGGCCTCGGCACCAGGCGCCCCTTCGAGCCCATCTCGTAGCACGTGGCCCGCCTCGGACTAGCCAGCGCGCAGATGAAGCGCAGAGGCCGAACAAACCGCATGGCGCCGGCTTCGGCGGAGTATGGATTGCGCGAGCGCCACGGGGGAACGGGGCGCACATGTGACGAGCGGCCACAATGCTCGTCACGGGCTGACGCACGGGATGGTCGAACGCGCACAGGCGGCATCGGCGATGCGAAAGTTGCCGTTCTTCAGGGCGAGCCTGCAGACCCCGTGGTCCGTCGGGCGTCAGTGAACGGTCTGCGAGGCCCGGCTCGGGACGAATTCCGGCGGCCCCTGCTGCCTAGCGACAGGCGCCTGGACGCGCTGAGTCCGATCGGGTCGCGTCACGTCCGACAGTCGGCTCCGGCGATGAACCGCACCCGCTCACCGCAGCGCGGGCAGAGGCCGCGGGCCAAGCGCAGATCGCACCCTGCGTGCTGGCCGTCACACGGCGCTCCATCCACGTCATGGGTGCGGTTGGCGCGCCGTCACTTTCGCCGTGCGCTCTGCTCACCGACTGCGATCGGGCATGTGCGCAGCTGCGCCGCTTCGGATGCGGATAGTCGAGCAGCAGGAGGCCGGAACCACAGCCCACGTCGAGCACCGGGCCCGCGTGCTGACTGAGCTCGACGCGCGGCAGGCCGAGCTCATGCGCAAGCGCGATCGCGAGTGTGGACTGACCGGAACCCGAGCTGCCGACGATCGAGATGCGACGCGGATCCATCGCTTTGCCCGCGCAGGTTTCGAGGAAGCAATCGACCATGCACGATGGTATTGAGCAGATTTTGCATCGCAATCCTGGAGACAACGGAGAACATCCGGCGGAGACGTTTGTTCTCGTGCTGGCGAAGCGGGCATCGAACCCGAAGTGTGGTCGTTGCCGGGTGCAGCATCTGGCAGCCTCGACGTGGGAATCCGCTCGCGGCTCAGGCTTCGCCGCCACCCGCTCGACGACGGCGGCGACGTCCTCGGCTTTCTTGGTGAAGCTGCAGGCGTGCACGGTTCCGGGCACATCAGTTCGTTCGGTGGATGGCGCGCCTGGCTAGCATCCTCGGCCCAGTGTGATGCGATCTATGCGCGGGACAGCTCCATGTAACCTTGCGCTGGCTGGTAGCCCACGAAGGTCTTGCCCAGATCTTCGTAGTGGCGATAGGAGATCAACGCGTGATTCGCCGCTTGATGCGCATCGCGCAGCTGTCGTTCGAGCGGGCTGTCCATGCGGCTGCCCGTTGTGCCGGCGGTGTTGTTGAGCATGTCCACCACCTTCCGGCAGGACTGTGCAGCGTGCGCGCAGGCGAGCAATGCCGGCCAGAAGTACGCCCATTCCGGTGCGAGTCGTCCGCCTTGTGCAGGCAGGGGACCGAGGTGTGCTTCGATTCGGTCTTGTGTATCGAGCACGAAGCTGCGCGCAGCCATCAACGTGGCCTGCGCCTCGCCGATGCGGTATTGCACTTGTGCTTGATCCTTCAGCATCGAGCCCGCGCCCCAAGGTGTTTTCGTCTGCGCCAACTCGATGAACGAGTCGATTGCGCCGCGGCATACGCCCAGCGCCACTGCAGCCTTGTTGTAGATGGCGTGCGTCGGGTTTCGATACGTCGGGTTAGTCCAGGTCTCGGAGGGCGCGAGCGATCGGAACGGCAGCAAATGCGCAGGCGGCACGTAGCGATCGACCATGCGCACATCGTGGCTGCCCGACCCGCGCATGCCGGCAGTGTCCCAGGTGTCGATGATCTCGAACTCGCCGCGCGGGAACATCCAAGACGCTTGCGCTGGCTGGCCGGTGGCTTCATCCACCGTCATCGCGCCCATCAGGTAGTTCCACGTTGCGTTGTGGCAGCCGCTGGCGAACGAGCCCTGGTAGTTGATGCGCCAACCGTCGCCGTCGCGGCGTGCGTTTCTTCCGAAGCTGGGCCCGTTGGCAGGGCCGTGCCCAGAACACACGAGTGCGTCCCAGTCATCGAAGATCCGGTGCGCGAATGCGGGATCCATGCGCCGGATCACCAGGGCGTTGATCTCGGAGCTGATCTGCGTGCACCAGCCGATGGAGCCGTCGATCGCGGACACGGCTTCCACAACCTCGATCTGCGCACGCGCGCGCAGGTCCTCGCCGCCCAGCTCGAGCGGCAGCGCGAAGCGGTACAACCCTTGCGCGGCCATCTCCTTCGACGCCCAGGCAGGCAGATGTCTGAGCTTCTGCGCCTCGTCGCCGGCCGCACGCAGCAAGTCCTTCATTGCCTCGATGCGCTCGAGAATGGGTGTCCTGGCGATGGTATCGCGGCGTTCGAGGATTGCGGTCTGGACCATAGCCGTAGCTCCCGAGCGGCGTTCGTGTGTCGACAGTACCGTTGACCGATATCAGCATGCTACACATCGAGCGGCGGGATGCTGCAGGCTTGCACCAACCTCGGGCGCAAGAGTCGCACGATGACCAACAACGGCGGATAGCCCGGACAAACCGCATGGCGCCGACTTCGGCGGAGTATGGACGTCGCGAGGGCCAGGGGGGGGACGGGGTGGACATCTGACGAGCGGCCACAGTCCTCGTCGCCGGCTGACGCACGGGATGGTCGACTACGCACATGCGGCATCGGCGATGCGGAAGTCGCAGTTCTTCAGGGCGAGCCTGGAGACCCCGTGGCCCGTCGGGCGTCAGTCAACGGTGTGCCGTGCCCGGCTGTCGCCGAGTTTTGGCGGTCCCTGGTGCCTGGCGACATGCGCCAAAACGCGCTGAATCACATCCGGTCGCGTCACGTCCGACAGTCGGCTCCGGCGATGACGCGCGGCCGGCCGCCGCAGTGCGGGCAGAGCCGTGCACGCAAGCGCAACGACCTGAACAGCCGCAACACGCGCTCGTTCCGGCCACGCGCCTCCCGCACAGTTGGCAATCGCGATCGGTCCCGACTCAGTCGGCCAGTCGCATCGAGAAACTGTTGCCGCATAGGTGGAGCGCCGAGTAGCGACGCAAAGGGCGACGGGCAAGGTGGGGGCGCCCGGACCTTCCATGCACTTTCACACGTGCAACTCGAGGGAGCGGCAACTGCGATGCATCCATCGACACGCTTGTGGAGCTACACCACGCTCAGGCGCGCCATCCGTGCACTCGCGCCCGATGCGAGTCAGCCCTCCAGATTCACCCGATCAATGACCAGCACTACTCGGCGATTCAGCCTTCCCCGCTCGCCCGTGGCACCAGGCTGTACTTGGCAGTTCCGCGCTTCGCCATAGCTCACGGTCCGCACCTGGTCGGGAACCAGCCCTTGCGCCATCAGATAGCCAGACACTGTTTTGGCACGACGCAGGCCGAGCGACTGGTTGTACCGCGGCGAGCCAGCGGGATCAGTAAATCCCTCCACCGTCACCAGCGCCTCCGGATAGCGCGTCTTGATGACCTGGGCGAACTCCTCTAGCGGCGGTTGGTCACCCGCCTCCAGCTCGGCGGCGCCGAAGGCGAAGTGTGTCGTGAGATCGACACGAACTTTGCCCTCGAAGGAAGCGATCTGCGCATCGTACTTGGCAAAGCGCTGTTGCAGATCAGCCTCGAGGGCATCGAGCCGCGATTCGAGTTTTCCCAGGCGACCATCGACTGCTGCATTGCGCGTGTCGTATTCCTCGCGCTCGACATAGTTCTGGCAGGCAGCAAGCAGACCGATCGTGGTGGTCATGATCGCAAGCCGCGTCATCGAACGAATGCTCATGGTGCTGTCCCCGTTCTGTCCCCACGTATGGGATTCATCGAACTGAACCGCGCGTGCGTGAACGAGCCACTACCCGCCTACGTTCACGCTCTCGTTCACGCTCATGGCGCTATCAAAAGCGGATGTTCGACCAGAGAAGGTGTCGACGATCACGTACGCGATGATGCGCATCTTGCGACTCATGCTGCACACGAGTCGGCTTGCACCCTCATCCAGTGCAACCCACTGTGACAACGTCGCCAGTTAAGGTAGTGGCTTCACGGCAGTCCTGACAAAGTTGCAGCCTTGTTATGCGAGAGTTCGACCTGCTGCGGAACGCCCGACACCGGCGCAAAGCGGTGAAGCAGGAAGGAACGCCGAACGCTGACGGCTGCGCAGAAGACGCAGGTGCAGCGCGAAGATGACGATGCGGGGCCTGACGGTCCGTGAGGTGCGTCGACTCGAGGGAAACACGCCGTCGGTGTTCTTCCAGCGACATGCGGAACCACGAGTCGAGATCAAGCCTCGGCTGCTGTTCGTCTTCACGTGCCCCCCGCACGGCCTTGGCTCTGCCCCCGGAGCGGCGTCGCACACGTGCGCGAAGGACGATCCCGCGGCGGGCTGCTAGTCTCGCACGCCTCACCCAGGGCGGAGCACCCACCATGCCGATGACGCTGTACAACTCAGACCTCTCTCCCTACGCAGCGCGCATCCGCATGCAGGTTCGCGCCAAGGGGCTGGAACAGAAGATCGCGATCGCCGCGAAGCCCGAGGGCGATGCCTACAAGGCCATCAGCTTCACGGGCAAGGTGCCCTGCCTGGATACGGGGATGGGCTATGCGCTCGTGGAGAGCGACACGATTGCGGAGTTCATCGAGGATGCGTTCCCCACATCGTCGCTGCGCGGCGCCACGCCGCTCGCCACGGCGCGCATCCGGCTGGTGCCCCGCGTGGTGGACACCTACTTCGTGCCCGGCTTCTCGGCCCTGCTCGGCCAACTGAACCCGAAAACCCGCGATGCCTTAAAGGTCGCAGACGGGCTTGCGCAGGTCGATACCTCGCTCGCCTACCTCGCTCGCATCATCGACGGCACGGAGTACGCGCTGGAGGGGCGGCTCACGCTCGCCGATTGCGCGCTTGCGCCAGCGCTGTTCTTCGCGCGCTTCGTGCAGTCCGCGATGGGCGTGGAGCCGTTCCGCGGCGCACCGACCATCGCCGCGTACTTCGAGTTCATGTCCAGCCGCGAGCCGATCGGCAGCCGCACGATCTCTGAGATGGGTGCCGCGCTCGCGGCAGTGCAGCGCCGTTAGCCGCAGGCAGGGTTCCTGCGCGCTGAGCGCTGACAGTTGGCCGCGATCTGAACTCCCGAACCTGGCGGACTCGTGCCGGTCGATCCGAACGCGGCGGCCGCGGTGAATTCCCGGCGAGCGCCACCGCTGCGAAGTGCTGATGGCCGGTGTTGCTCACGGCAGGAGCTTGTCATCCCGATAGCGCGCGAACCACTTCCTGAACATCTCGTCTGTGTACAGCGACTCGTTGAAGCCGGCCTGCCGGATCTTGATCGAGGACATCACCGATGCCGGCATCGGCGCGGCCATCGTGCGCGCGAACACGAAGTCCGCGAACTGCAGCGACTGGCCGAGATAGCTCGTGAGCCCGGGCGCGATGAGTGCATTCGTCTCGCGGATGCGATCCCATGCCGCAGCCTGTGCCGGCAATGCCTCCTCGAAACCCAGCGGCGCATCGAGACCGGTGTCCATGCCGAAGCACTCGGCGATCACGGGCCATTGATCGCGTAGCGAGAAGATCTCGCCGTTGGTCAGGTTGAACACCTGGTTGTCCGCGGCGGCAGACTGGCCGGCCCACTCGATGGCGCGCGCCATGAGTTAGGTGTCCGTGGCTTCCAGCACGCTGCCGATGCCACCCGGGTAGTGCAGCGGCTCGCCACGATCCTTCAGCAGCGCGGCGTAGACGCCGAGCGCCGCCAACAGGTTCATTGCGCCGCCGGCCGCCAGGCCCACCACGAGCGCGGGGCGCAGCACCGTCCAGCCCCATGACTCGCCCTGCTGGCGCGCTGTCAGGTAGTCCTGCTGCGCCCAGTAGAAGTTGGGGATGCTGCGGTCCTCGTCGCGGTTTTCCCGTGCACCTGGACGCAGTGGCTTCACGTGCACGCCGTAGGCCTTCGGCCCCTGCAGGATGGTGACGTTGCGCAGCCCTTTCGCTACGCGTGCGATGGGCTCCACCGTGTTGCGCAGCATGGCGGCGTTGCGGTCCACATGCCCTTGCTGCAGCCAGCCTGCAACCAGTTCGGGCTCCTCGTGCAGTGCGGCGAACACGATCTGGGTCACATCCGCCATGTCGCCGAAGGCGGACCGGCACGCGGCCTCATCGGCCAGGTCCAGCGATATCCAGTGTGCCCCGTAGGTGTTGTAGGGGCGGCGGCGGGACACGGCGGTGGTCCTGTAACCGCGACTGGCGAAGTGCTCCATAGCTGCGCGGCCGACGAGGCCGGTGGCCCCGGTAACGAGAATCTGGCCAGCGGGCACGGGGCTGCTCCTCGCGGAAGGGGATTGCCGAGTGTGCACGACGTTGCGTTGCATGGGCCACCGGCACTTGCGGGCCGAAACCGTGCAGGGCGCTGCGTGGCATCGGTCGCACCCCTCCTGGGGATTGTGCCTTAGGGTCGTGTGCAGCCATTCTCGCCAGGTCGCGAGCACGACGCTTCGCGCGAGCAACGAGGATGCGGGCATGCAGCGTGCGATTGGGCAAGTGCTCGTCTGGCTGCTTGTCGCGTACGTCGGTTGTGCACTCGAAGCGAACGCTGCGAACGTATCCGCCACGCTCGTGCCGGGGCCAGGATGCACGTCCGATGGAACAGTCCGGATCGGCGCCACGGTGTGCATTGGCGTCAGCGGCGAGCATCACATCGAGACGAGGAATGGTCGCGCCACGAACGTTCAGCTGGCGCTCGATGGCGTACTCATGTCGAGTTTCGATGCGCCTTTGGCGGTGTTCCGGGGCAGCAGGCTCGTGCTGATGTTCCACGTTCGTCGAAGCGCCAACGACAACACGAGTCGCAGCGAGTGGACGAAGGTGCTGGAGCGACAGAATTCGGGCTACGAGATGCCACTGCCCTTGGCGCTCGCAATCGGCGCTGCACCGGCGATCGACATCGCGGCGCCAGGCACCAGGTTCTACTTCACCACGGAAGCGCGCGCTCGGTGGACGCTCTTCGTCGGCTTGCTGCTGTTCGGCCTTCTGTTCTGGCTCATGAAGTCCTCGAACAGCATGCTCCGCGACCATCCGCTTGGCCCCTACAGCCTGGGCAAGAGTCAGATGGCGTTCTGGGGTCTGCTCGTCGCGTTGTCGGTCCTCGGCGTGTTCGCGAACACGCAGATGCTGGAACACGTCCCGGAGCAGGTGCTGGTGCTCGTGGGCATCAGCGGCGCCACGGGGCTGGGCGCGATACTGATCGGCAGCGGCACCAGGTCTGCCGAGATCACCAGGCTGCGCGAGCAGATCGCGGCATTGCCGGAAGACGGCCAGCAGCGCCAGGTACTGATGGAAAAGGTCAGCACGCTCGTCAATCCGCAGGTCACGAAATCCAGGGGCTTCTTCTACGACCTCGTCGACGATGGAAATGGCCCAAGCTTCCATCGCGTCCAGGCGTTGATGTGGACGCTGATCCTGGGTGCGTTTTTCGTGTGGTCGATCAGCCAGGTCGTGGCGATGCCGGAGTTCTCGGCCACGCTGCTGGCGTTGATGGGCATCAGCAATGCGATCTACCTCGGCTTCAAGTTCCCGGAGCCGTCGTAGGGCCTGAAAGAGGGGCGACCGTACGTGCGGTTCGCAATCCTGTAGACGGTGTTGGCAGACACCACGCGTCAGGCTTCTGCCGCCTGAGAAGGCCTTTCCACGATCACACTGGTGGCGGGCGCGAGGTTCCGCTTCTCGGGTTTGTTACTCCTGCTCGAACTTGCCTGCAGCGCAGCACCAACCAATCAGCAGCCTGTGGCGGTGGAACCTGCAGGCACGACGCACGGAACCGCACCCCATGGGATGCACATCACCGGTGCTGTCGCCATCGCAGTGCTTGAACTGAGTCACGGGCCATGCACTCTAGAGCTGCCGAGGCGTTCGACAGCGGCGAAGTCGTGCTCCTGGCGACCTGCGAGCCGCTCGGGGGGGGGTACAGACACTCGAGCCCCGCACGTGATTCACCGCCTGCGCCTGGCCATCGTGGCAGCGACACCACCGGCGGCGCTCGATCGTATGCGCGGCGGCGACTGGCGGGCGCACCCCGGATTTCGTGCTGACACGCCTGCCGAGCGAGCTTGCGTTCATGCTGGCGTTCGGGGACGTGCGCAGCTGTTCACCGTTGCGTGGCGCCGCAACGTGCTGCTCGTGAGCCGCTCGACACTGTGTGTCCCACTGCGCACCGTGGTGCACCCGTGGCGGCAGGAAGCGCCGCTGCCGTGGACGGGCAGCCTGCGAGCGACACACGCGAGTAGACAGACGGCCCGAGCTCCGTGCTACCAGGTGGGCTGCACAAGGGCTGGCCGTGCGAACAGGACAAGCCCCAGATTCATGCCTGGCAATGGACCAATCGCTGGGTGTTGGCGCTACAGTCGAACAACGAAAAGCGGCAGGTGACCATGTCGTCGTTCCTCTCAGGCCCCAGGCGCGATCACATCGACACGCTCGGCGCCGGCCTGCTGATCGGGTTTTCAGCATTGCTCGGCCTGAATCAGGCACTGGTCAAGGTCGTGAACGCCGGCATGTCGCCCATGTTCCAGTCCGGTGCGCGCAGTGCCTGCGCATTTCTCGTGGTGCTCATCTGGGCCACCGCGATGCGGACGCGTCTCGACTTCCGCAACGGCAGCCTGCCCTGGGGATTGCTTGGCGGCACGTTGTTCGCACTCGAGTTCGCGCTGCTGTTCATGGCCCTCGACCACACCACCGTCAGCAGGGTGAGCCTGTTCTTCTACAGCATGCCGCTGTTCACGGCGATCGGCGCGCACATTCTGATTCCCGAAGAGAAGCTCAATGGGCCCAGATGCGCCGGGCTTGTGATTGCATTCGGAGGCGTGGCAGTTGGCCTCGCCGACGAGTCGTCCGCGCCTTCCGGACAGGCGTGGGTCGGCGACCTGCTGGCGGTTGGGGGCGCGATCGCCTGGGCTGCCATTGCACTCGGGATGCGCACGACCCCGCTGCAACGATGTTCGTCCGAGCAGGTCATGATGTACCAGCTCGGCGTGTCGGCCATCCTGCTGCTCGGTGCGGCACCCCTGTTCGGCGACAGCATCCGCGAACTGACACTGTCGATACTGCTGATCTTCGCCTTCCAGGTCGTTGCGGTTGCCAGTATCGGCTATCTGCTGTGGGCCCGGATCCTCGCCATCTACCCCATCGGGAACATGGCATCGTTCAGCCTGCTTGCGCCGGTGTTCGGTGTGTTCTCGGGCTGGCTGCTGTTCGATGACCCGCTGACGCTGCGATTCGTGCTCGCCCTCGCGCTCGTGGGCGCAGGACTGCTGCTGATCAACTGGCGTCGCACGGGCTGACACGGTCGTCGCGCAGGGCCAGACCAGCATCGGAGGAAGCGATCAAGAAAGCACGATGCTTCCGGCAAGACTGCTGAGTGGGAGCCCGCGTGATGCGGTCGATGCTCCCGGATGGCAACATGGCATGGGCGGCGACCCGGCAGACCTCTGGCCTTATCGATGCCATCGTTGGACTCGTCCAGGCGGCCACGCAACGAGCATGCAGCTGTACGCCGTCCACGACCATGCGCAACGTGTTGCGCCTGATTGCAGGAACGATCGGCATCCTGGAGATTGTCTGGCGCGCGGCGTGACCTCGGACCCGGATGGAAGGCAGTTGCGCTGCGTTCGTCAGCGCTGGGCGAGTTCAAGAGGCGGAGGCACGGGTGTCACTGCTTCGACGCATCGCAGGTCACACGCATCCCTGGCTGGCGGCGCTGCGTACAGGGGCAGTCGACACGACGTCGTTCTGGGCGAAGGTTGCCGAGGTGGGCACGCCGCTCATCGAAGCGGACGCGAGCTCGCCTGATCACCTGCTGGTCACGTTCCTCTGGCGCCATCGCGATCAGGATCGCTGGGTTGCGCTCAGCCTGGAGGGCGCCAACCTTGCTGCCGGGCTTCTGACGCGGCACGCCGGTACCGACGTCCGGTATGCGACCTACCGCTGCCGCCACGACCTGCGCGTGCCATACCACATTGCCGCAAACGTGCCATCGATCGATCCGGACCACGCGAGCGCCGCGGAGATCGTCGAGCTCGGCAACTTCCTTGCCGGCGCGAGCAGCGGGCCAGACCCGCTGCATCACGACAACGAACGTTACGGGTCGCCAACCGGCGGCGACGACTTTCAGGTGTCGGTGCTCACGCTTCCGAACGCACCAGACGAATCCCGTACTCGGAAACGGGACGGAATCGTGCGGGGAACTCTCGAAACGCACGAGCTCGAGAGCCCAGCGCTCGGAAACGCTCGCCGAGTCTGGGTGTACACACCGCCACGGCGCGTGAACGCGCGTGCAGCCGACACGCCCTTGCCGTGGCTGCTCGCGTTCGATGCCGGCACCTACCTCGCGCAGATGTTCGTGCATCGCATCGTCGACAACCTGTGTGCGGACGGCATCATCGCGCCGACGATGGTCGTGCCGGTCGACAACCCCTCCGCCGAATCGCGCAACCTCGAGCTGCCGTCCAGTGAGCCGTTCGTCCAGTTCCTCGCCCAGGAACTCGTCCCCTGGTTGCGCGACAGATACCCGCTGTCGCGGGAAGCAGCGGACAGCTTCGTTACCGGCGCGAGCTACGTCGGCCTCGCAGCGCTCTGGGCTGGCTACCGGCTGTCGCACATCTTCGGCAATGTGATCGCACAGGGCGCCTCACTGTGGTGGGGGCCAGGACATCGACTTGACGTGCCACGCAACGAAGGCATCTATCGCCGGGAGTGGTTGATTGACGAGTTCGAGCGGGCATCGAAGTTGCCGCTGCGGATCTGGCTGGAGGTCGGACTGCTGGAGCATCCGATCTTCATGCTCGCGTCGAATCGACGCCTTCGACGCATCCTCGAGTCGAAGGGCTACGACCTGCGCTATCTGGAACCGGCCGGAGGCCACGAAACCGCCGTCTGGCGCGGCACGCTCGCGCGGGCACTCGCCGAAATGCTTCCGCGCCCGCGTGAACTCCGAAAAGGGGCGCCGTAGGGAGGCCGCGCAGCACCCGACAGCGTCCATGCAAGTGGAGGGTCAACGGCGGGTGCGCGTACTCCGCCACGCACCGCGTGCCGATCTTCCTTCGACCCACCCGGACTGGCTCTCCGCGAATCACTGGTTCAGTGTCGTCCCCTCACGGCCGCGTCGACTGCCTGTCCGCCCATCGCGTGATGTCGCTCGAACTTCCCCGCAAAGCCGTAGCTGGGAACGCGTCCCGGCGTGCTACGCGGAAGGCAATCCTGGCGATCTACCGCAACTCGTCGTGCTCGAGCCATCTCGACACCGCACTCGCGGGGTCACCGAGCAACGCCTGCGTCGGTCCTGTCTCCACGCTCGCGCCATCGCGAAGGAAGCAGAGCCTGCCCGCACTTCGCGCCGCATCGGCGACATCGTGCGACACGAAGACGATCGGCGCCGATGTCGTCGAGCGCGTTTCGGCGATGAGCTCGTGCAGCGACCTGCGCATGGGCTGGTCGACCGCTGAGAAGGGTTCGTCCAGCAGCAGCACGGCGGGGTCACGGGCAAGCGCACGCGCGAAAGCCACGCGCTGCTGCTGACCGCCCGAGAGCTCATGCGGCATCCGCTTCTCGAGGCTCGCCAGGTGCACGCGCTGCATCAGGGCCGCCGCGCGCGCCTCGCGTTCCGCCCGCGGCAGCTCGCGCATCGCTTCCGCGACGTTCTGCAACGCAGTCATGTGCGGGAACAGCGCATAGGCCTGGAACACGAAGCCCACCCTGCGTGCATGCGCCGGCAAGTGCACGCCCGTCGCGGCGTCGAACCACACCTGCCCCGCACAGGTGATGCGCCCGCCGGCGGGCCGATGCAGCCCGGCGATCGCGCGCAGCACGGTGGTCTTGCCCGCCCCGGATGGACCGACGATCGCAAGCGTTTCCCCGGGTTGCAGCGCCAGCTCCACCGCCAGCGGAATCGGCGTGCGCTGGTCGAGCCTGATGTACAGGCCGTCATCCATCGCGGCGTCGCCTGCCGCCCAGCAGGAAGCTCAGCGTCACCGCAGCCAGCGAGATGAACATGAGCAAGGCCGACATGCGCGCGGCGCCCACGTCGTCGAACGCCTGCACGCTGTCGTAGATCGACAGCGCAAGCGTGCGCGTCTCGCCGGGAATGGAACCTCCGACCATGAGCACGACGCCGAACTCGCCGAGCGTGTGCGCGAACACCAGCACCGCGCCCGTGACGATCCCGGGCCAGGCGAGCGGCAGTTCAACGCGCAGGATCGTCTGCAGAACCGAGTGCCCGCAGGTCGCGGCCGCATCGCGCAGATCCTCGCCCACGCCCTCGAAGCCGCGTTGGGCCGGCTGCACGGCGAACGGCAGGTTGACCAGCACCGAGGCAAGCAGGATGCCCTCGAAGCTGAACACCAGAGTGCCCCCCGTGAGCGAGGTCCAGAGTCGGCCAGTGATCGAATCCGGTCCCAGCGCACCCAGCAGGTAGAAGCCGATGACCGTGGGCGGCAGCACCAGCGGCAAGGTCAGCGCTGCCTCGATCAGCGCGCGGTGCCTGGTACGCGATACCGCCAGCCAACGCCCGGCGACAAGCGCGACCGGCAGCAGGCACGCCACCGTGAGCACGCCGAGGAACAATGACAATCGCAGGGCATGCCAGTCCATTGCTGTCTAGCGTGCCTCGCCAGGCAATTCGAACCCGTAGCGCACGAGCACCTGCCGTGCTGCGGGAAGCTGCATGTAGCGCTGGAAGCGCCGGGCCGTCGCGCCCGCGCCCTTCATGAGTACCATCCGCTGCCGCAGCGGGCGATGCCAGGACGCAGGCAGCAGCGCATGATCGAAGCGCTGGGCAAGCGCGGGATCGAGCACCAGCGAGTAGGCGACGATGCCACCCTGCGCACCGCCCGCGGTTGCGAACTGCAGGGCCTGACTCACGTTCTCGCCGAGCACGAGCTTGCCCTCGAGGGCCGCCCAGAGGCGCGCGTGCCTGAGCGCCTCCACGGCACGCATGCCATAGGGCGCGTGTTCGGGGTTCGCGATGGCGAACCGCGTGATCCGCCCCGACTGCAGCGCGGCGCGCAGGCCTGCGAGCTCACGGTCCACGCGGAGCGTCGAGCCCTTCGGCGCGACCACGGCGAGCCGGCCGACGGCATACATCGCACCACGATCGATCGTGAGGCCGGCGTTCGCCAGCCTGAAGACGAAGTCCTCGTCGGCAGACAGGAACAGCTCGAAGGGCGCGCCCTGCCGGAGCTGGCGGTAGAAGTTGCCCGACGAGCCGAACGTGAGCCTGACCTGCTCGCCTGTGTCGCGCTGGAACAACGTGGCGACCTGGGTGAGCGCAACTCGCAGGTCTGACGCAGCCGCCACCGCAGGTGCGGCTGGCGCAGCGTCGGCCCGGAAGCCCGACGTGAATCCAAGCAGCAGCACGGCAATCGTGAGCCAACCCTTCCAGTCACTCGGCACGCCCTGACATCCTCCGCAAGCGCCATGCGGCAGCCTATACAACGCGGGCATGCGGTGCATGGGCACACCCGCTGGCAGTGCGTCGCACGCCAGCTGCCAGAACTGCGACGCAACCACCGTGCAAGCTGGAATGCGAAGCTGGAGTGACAGGGACGCAGATGACGCTCAGTTCGCCATGCCGAGGCTGTTCATGTCGTAGCCCATGAGCGTGCGCAACTCGTCCGACGCGCGCAGCAACACCTCGGGCCGCGTCTGCAGGTACCAGTTCTCCGCCGGCGTGTAGATGGGTCTCTGGTAGAAGCCGAAGATCGCTGCGCGCTCACCGTCGGCCGCCGTGAAGTCACCGGTCTGGTGCCACAGGCGACTCTCGAAGATCAGCAGCGAACCGGCGGGGGCCTCGACCTGCACGAACTCGAGCCCTGCCAGTTCATCCGGGCGCGGCAGGCGATTGTGCAGGTGGCTGCGCGGCACGATGCGCGTGCTGCCCTTCTCGGGCGTGAAATCGTCCAGGCACCAGCCGAAGTTGATGCCTTGCGGCGCGGACGCCCAGGGTTCCGGCGCCCAGATCTGGTCCGCGTGCAGCACGCAGGCCTTCGAGCCCGGATAGTTCACGTTGCCACTCAGGGTCGAGATGCGCGCCGGCCAGCCGATGACCGCGCGCAGGTAGGCCATGACGACCGGGTGCGTCGCCATCGCCTCGAACAGCGGATCCTTGCTGATGAGGTTCCACACACGGACGTTCGTCGAACCTGCCGCATCGAAGGGATGCGGCACGTGGCGGCGCGAGTTGCGATCCCACTCGATCTCCCGGAGCAGCGCCTCGCGCGTACGCGCCAGCAGTTCGCCGGTGAGTGCCTCGGGGTAGATCGTCACGCCGTGTTCGCGCAGGTTCGCCAGCCCCTGCTCGAAGTCCTGCGTCGGTGCCGGCAGCGCGGCGCGTGATGCAATGGCAGTGTCGTCGCGTGCGGCGTGGCTGTTCATCGGTTCCTCGTCAATCCGGCGCGTACGCCTCGAAGTCCGGATCGTAGGCGCGTTCCGGGTTGTCGCGCACCCGGCGATCGAGCCGCGTCACGTCGTCGCCCACGAGGATGCGCCAGCGTTCTGCCTTCACGCCGTCGAGGATGATGGTGGCAGCGCGCTTCGCGCTCGTGGGTGCCATCGTCTCGAATCGCTTGACCCACGCCTTCTCGGCCTCCGCCAACGCGGCGTCGTCCATCTCCTCGGCACCTTCGCTGCCGAACATCCTCATGCGCTCGCGCAGCCTGGTTCTTTCGACGTCTGTCAGTGGACCATCGCCCACCAGCACGCGGCGGGAATTGAGGCCGATGGGTGTGCCCACGCCACCGGGCATCACCACTGACGCCTTGATGTGCGGCGCGTAGTTGCGCAGGTCGGTGATCA
>SXGT01166509.1_pt1 | contig 17909 bp, 14 predicted proteins | sample 3176221 | NCBI WGS metagenome assembly SXGT01 (sample SAMN11356862, study PRJNA531348) | freshwater metagenome | isolation source: freshwater sample F1-120 | place: China: Fuxian Lake, Yuxi | collected 2017-12-25
GTGCGGAGCCTTGGGCGTCCGCCGCGGTTCCGCCGCCGCCGCCATGGCATCCCGGCGCGGCGAGCAGGACGGCCACGGCCAACAAACCGGATTCGATTGAATTCCGCATGGATTCCCCCATAAGATAAGTTGTTTTCGGGTCTCGCGCGCCGTTTCGATCCGGAGTCGGAGCCGCGCGGCCTTGGGTTGCAAACATCCGTTTTCCCTAAGCCTATACTGTACCGAAATACCCGTTCCGGCAATCGCCGGAGCTTACCCGCGCTAGGCGGTATCCATGCCACCGGGTTGTTCGCCAACACCCGTGTTCCATCCGCGATCTAGCGGCAACTCCCCCTCGGCGGAGGGGGCTAGCGCCTCAACCCGATATTTGGAGTCATAGCCGCCCCATGTCACCGGACGATAACCCTAACGAACTCCCGGAAAACTTGCCCCATTCGGCGTCCGCGCCGGCGGTTCCGGAATACCTAGTGGGCTTGGGCGCTTCCGCCGGCGGCCTGGAAGCCTTGCGGCCCTTGGTGGCCAAGCTGTTGCCCACCGCTACGGCTTACATTGTCGTGCAACACATGGCGTCGGGAGCACCCAGCTTGCTCACGGAATTGCTGGACGAAGTGTCCGCCCTTCCGGTCTCGGTCGCCACCGAAGGGGGCTCGCCACTGCCCGGCCACATCCATGTCGCCCCACCCGGTTGGGATCTTCGGGTTAGCCCCGGCGGGTTCGAACTCGCCGATCCGGGTTCGTTATTCCATGCCACTCCCTCCATAGACCTGCTCTTCCGTTCCTTGGCGGAAAGCCATGGCGACCATGCGGTGGGCGTCGTTCTCTCCGGCACCGGAGCCGACGGCACGGAAGGCGCCGCCGCCATCCGGGCCGAGGGAGGCATCGTCATCGCCCAGAGCCCCGAGGAAGCGGCGCGGAACGACATGCCCTTGGCGGCGATCCAAGCCGGGATTGCCTGTGAGGTCATGGGTGTCGAGGAAATCGCGGACTATCTCAACACCCTGGGCAACGCCTCCGCCGCGGCGGAACCAGCCCCGGAGTACACCGCCCCGGTGCCTGGGGAACCGGAATTCCGGGAATTGCTGGACCTGGTTTTCGAGGCCACCGGCATGGATATCGGCGGGTACAAGGAAGCCACGCTCGCACGGCGGGTGGAAAGGCGGATGCGCGGCCTCAAGCTTGCCTCGCTCGGGGCTTATCGGGCCTACGCGCGGGAAAACCCCGAAGAACTCGGCTTGCTGCGATCCAGCTTCCTGATTTCGGTGACTCGGTTTTTCCGGGACACGGAACCGTTTGCCGCGCTCAAGCAGGTATTGAGGAAAATCGCCGCGCGCAAACATGCCGGCGACGAGATTAGGATTTGGGTACCCGCCTGCGCCACCGGGGAAGAAGCCTACTCCATCGCCATGTTGCTGCGGGAAGTTCTGAGCGAGGGACCGAAGGAATTCACGGTGCGGATTATCGCCACCGACATCGATCCGGCCGCCATCGAGTTCGCCCGCGCCGGACGCTATCCGGCCGCCGCGATGGAGAATCTGTCCGCCGCCCAGCGGGAACGATTTTTCGTCGAGGAACCGCGCGGCTTCCGGATCGCCGAATCCATTCGCGAACTGTGCGTGTTCGCGGCCCACGACGCGATCCGCCAGCCGCCCTTCATCCGGATGGATCTGATCAGTTGCCGCAACTTGCTGATTTATCTCAAGCCGCCCTTGCAGGAACTGTTGGCCAGCAATTTCCATTACGCCCTGGTTCCGGAAGGCTACCTCTTGCTAGGACGCTCCGAATCCGTGGGCATCGCGTCCAAACTGTTCCAGCCCATGGACGGCGGCAACAAAATCTTCCAGCGCAAACCTTACACCGCCAGCCCAGGTTTTCGGACGGAGGGCGCCAAACCCTTGTTGCCGCTCGCCACACCGTTGCTGGCTCCCGAGGCAATCAAGCCAGCGCTGGCCGAGCTGGCTTACCATACTCTCGCGGAGAGTTACCTCCCGCCCAGCCTGCTGGTCAATTCTTCATACGAATTGCTGCACATCCATGGCAGTGCCCAGCGCTACCTGGCCTTGGGCGCCGGCAAGGTGGATTTTTCCCTGTTCGGGCTCTGTCCGCCCGAATTGCGCGACGAGTTGAAAGCCCTGTGCCATCGCATGAACCGGGAAACCGTAGCTAAGCTCGAAGGGCTGCCCACCCAGGTCGCCATCGAGGGCCGAATCGTCCACGTGCGCCTGGTGCTCCGCGCCGTGCCCGCCGAGGCAGGTCCAGCGGAACGGGCGATCCTGATCAGCTTCGAGGAGGCAAGCCGGAACCCCGGCCACGCGAACCCGGGGCTCTCGGATCGGGCCGAAATTACCGACGCGGCCGCCGTCGAGATCGCCCGTTTGCGCCGGGAACTCGCGGACTCGCGGGACTTCTTGCGGTCGGTCATCCAGCAACTGGAATCCTCGAACGCGGAACTGCAAGCGCTGAACGAGGAAATGCAAGCCTCGACAGAGGAATTGCAATCGTCCAACGAGGAATTGCAGGCATCCAACGAGGAGTTGACCACCGTCAACGAGGAAACCCGGATCAAGTCGCTGGAAGTGGTGGATTTGAACCGTACCTTGTCGAACATCCTAGACTCCATCCGAATGGGCCTAGTGGTGGTCGATGCCGAGGGCCGGGTGGTGCGGTTCAATGGCTTGGCGGTGCGCATTTTCGGCCTAGTGCGGCGGGATATCGGGCAACATCTCGCCGGCATCCCCTGCCAGGTGGAGATACCCGACTTCAGGGCTCGCATCGACACCGTGATCGCTGGCGGTTCGCCCCTGATCGAGCGCATCGGCAAGGGCGACCGCCAATATCTGATGCAAATCTCGCCCTATCAGGACGAATCCGATCGGCCGACCGGCGCCGTGCTGACCTTCACCGACATCTCGGAACTTAGGAAGGTCGAGGAAGACTTGCGGGATAGCGAGGAGCGCTTTCGGCTGTTCATGGACAACAGCCCCACCTTCGCCTGGATCAAGGACGAGCAGGGCCGTTATGTCTATCTCAGCAAAACCTATGAGCGGAGTTTCGACGCGCGGGCGGACGACTGGCTGGGCAAATCCGATTTCGAGCTATGGCCCAGGGAAGTCGCCGAAACCTTCCAACGCCATGACCAGGCCGCGCTGGGCGCCGGCCGTCCCCTAGAGTTCACCGAGGAAACGACCTATCCCGACGGCAAGCCGCGCTATCTGAAGACGTTCAAGATTCCCTTCCGGGACGCGGCCGGCAGACCTTACGTGGGCGGAGTCGGCTCGGACATCACCGAGCGCGTGAAGCTCGACCGAATCTTGCGGGAAAGCCTGGATCGCTATCACAACCTGTTCGAGAACATGCTGGACGGCTATGCCCATTGCCGCATGTGCTTCGAGGACGGCGTCCCCGAGGATTTCGAATATCTGAAAGTCAATCCCAACTTCGAAAGTCTGACCGGCCTGAGGGACGTGGAGGGAAAAAGGGTCAGCGCGGTCATTCCGAACATCCGCCGGGACAATCCCGAACTTTTCGAGATTTATGGGCGGGTGGCGCGGACGGGGCGGCCGGAACGCTTCGAGATTTATATCGACGCCCTGGGATTGTGGCTTTCGGTTTCGGTGTACCGGCCGGCCGAGGGAGAATTCGTCGCGGTGTTCGACAATATCACCGCCCGCAAACAGGCCGAACAGGCGCTCGCGCAAGCCACGGAACGGCTGGAGTTGGCCCAGGAAGCGGCCGGCAGCGGCGTTTGGGATTGGGATTTCGGGAACGGAGCTATCGAATGGTCACCGGGTTTATTGAAACTGTTCGGGCTCGATTCGGATCAAGTTCAGCCCGGCTTCGATTCGTGGCGGGCCGTGCTGCATCCGGATGACAGGGAGGTCGCCGAGGCCAGGCTCGACCAAGCGGTCCAGGAGGGCAAGCTCGACATCGAATATCGTATCGTTCGCCCGGACAACGGCGAGATACTTTGGATCAATGCCCTGGGCAGAACCACCCCGGACGCGAACGGACGGCCATCGCGCATGGCGGGCATTTGCATCGATATCACCGAGAAAAAGCATATCCAGGAGGAACTGGAGCGGCACCGCTACCATCTGGAAGAACTGATCGCCCAACGCACCGCGCAACTGGCCGTGGCTCGGGAGCAGGCCGAAGCCGCCAACCAGGCCAAGAGCGCCTTTCTGGCTAATATGAGCCACGAAATCAGAACGCCCATGAACGCCATCATCGGCCTGACCCACCTCCTGCAAAGGGATGGCCCGAACCTGGAACAGGCCCAGCGGCTAGGCAAGATAGACGCGGCCGCCCGCCATCTCCTGCTCGTTATCAACGACATCCTGGATTTCTCCAAGATCGAGGCCGGCCGGCTGGAATTGGAATGCACTGATTTTCCGCTCGCGGCCATCCTGGACCAGGTGTTTTCCCTCGTCGCCGAGCCGGCCCGGCTCAAGGGGCTCGGGATCAAGGTGGAAAACGCCGACTCGCCGCTCTGGCTGCGGGGCGACCCGACCCGGCTGGCCCAAGCTCTGCTCAACTACGCCGGCAACGCCGTCAAGTTCACCGAGCACGGTACGGTGACCCTGAATGCCTATCCGCTGGAAGCCAACGACGAGGATATCCTCGTGCGCTTCGAGGTTGGGGATACCGGCATCGGCATCCCGCCCGAAAAGCTCGCGGGATTATTCCAAGCCTTCGAGCAAGCCGATACCTCCACTTCCCGCAAGCATGGCGGCACTGGCCTGGGACTCGCCATCACCCGGCGGCTGGCGCGGCTCATGGGGGGCGAGGCGGGCGCGTACAGCGAACCCGGTATCGGCAGCACCTTCTGGTTCACCGCTCGTCTCGGCCGCGGCCGGACGGACGATTACGCCGCGCCGCCGGTGGCCGATCCGGACGCCGAAGAGGAATTGCGCCGCAAGCACGGCGGCGCCCGCCTGCTGTTGGCGGAGGACAACCCGATCAACCAGGAAGTGGCCCTCGAACTGTTGCGCGAAGTCGGCCTGTCCGTGGATACGGCGGAAAATGGCCGCGTTGCCCTGGAACAGGCCCGTGTCCATCCCTACGACTTGATCCTGATGGATGTGCAGATGCCGGAAATGGATGGACTGGAAGCCACCCTCGCGATCCGCGCTCTCCCCGCCCATGCCTTCACGCCCATCCTGGCGATGACCGCCAATGCCTTCGACGAGGACCGGGAGCAATGCCTCAAAGCCGGGATGAACGACCACATCGGCAAGCCGGCCGATCCCGAGACACTCTACGCCACCTTATTGAAATGGTTGCCCCAGCGGCCCGAATCGCCGGATACGCCCAGCGGCGAGCCCGCCATCCGACGCGGTGGGGGCATCACCCGCGAGGCGCTGGAAGCCATCGAGGGTTTGGAGGTCGAGTTGGGCCTGCATTATGCGGGGAGGAAGCTGGAGGGCTACGCGAAAACGCTGCGAGATTACGCCAATTTCCACGGCGGCGATATTTCGGCCCTGCGCGCGGCCTTGGGGTCGGGAAGCTTGCGAAGTGTCCGGTTGCTGGCGCATTCCCTGAAAAGCTCGGCGGCCCTGATCGGCGCGGTCGGCGTCCAAGCCCTAGCCGGCGAACTCGAGGAATATCTGGTCGGCGCGCTGTCCAGGGGGGCGAGCCCCGAACCCAGCGACAGCGAGAAAATCGAGGCATTGATAGCCGATATCGAACGGGAACACGAGCCCTTGGTCGCGAACCTCAGGGCGGTGCTGGCGGAGCCATGGGGCGGGAGCTAGGGAATAGATGGGAGCTTATGAAGCGTCCATTATCCGGATACATAACCGGGATCGGAGATTGCCGCGGGCTTGCGGCAAGCCCGATTGGCCCCAGGAAAAACCAGGCCGCCCGGAAGGAATCCAGGCGGCCTTGGGTTCAGCGCGCCAAACCGGCGAAAGCAGGCTCTCGGTTCAATCGGCGGGCCGGTCTTGCACCGCGAACTGCTCCAACAGCTGATGCACTCGCTTCAAAGCCTCGTCGTCTCCGCTCTGCAAATACCCCTTGGCATCGCTCACCTTGGCGAACAAATCGTACATGGCGTGCATGGGCTTGGCGAAAAGGCCGCTCTGGTCGGCCTTGCGATAAAGCTTGCCCAGGTCGGCGGTCGCATCGACCGCGTCGCTGATCCAGGCGGTTCCGGCCGCCGGAGCGGAAGAAGAAGCCGCCGAGGAAACGTTGGAATCCCCGGCTACCGGCGTGGTGGATGCCGAGGGAGTGTCCGCGAGGGAGGAAGAGTCCCCCGCCACCGCCTGGTAGGCGGCTACCGCGCGGCTTTCCACCGTGTGGTTGAGGTCGAGGGAAAAGCTGGCCAGCTGCTGGTTATCGAACCCTAGGCGGGAAGCTTGCTTGAAAGCGGCCTGTACATTGCCGTCGAAGAAGCGGTTCGCCAGATGCTCCACATCCTTGACCAGGGAAGCGATGGCTTTTTTCTCGCCATCGTCCAAATTGCCTTCCACGCTGAAGCTCAAGGAACTGGACTGGTATTCAATGAAGCTCGCGCCGGACGAGCTATTGCCCGATCCCCGAGTGGCGTAGGCCGTGGCGGAACTGCCCTGTTCCCGCTGGAAACTCAGGGTGATCTTGTCTCCATCGGCGGTCTGTATGGAGAGGCTGAGCGATCCGGTCTCGACCTGGGTGAAACTGGCCGCGACGGCTTGCCCAGCGGAAGCAGCGGCCGGGTCCGACGGAGTCGGGGCGGGGTCGGCGGGACGCGTGGCCGGGTCCGTGGCCGAAGCGGTTGGCCCCAGCTTATCCAGTCCATCCATGATCCGCTGTTGGGTGTCGTCGATGTTCGCCGCCACCTGGCCCTGCAATAGGCCCATGCCCTTGAGTACGTCGCGGGCATCGGCGAAGCCTTGCGCGATGCCTTGGCGCGCCTTGTCCAGCAGCGCCGTCCGTTGTTCGGGATCGGCCACCGTATCTAGGCGTTTTTCGACATAATCCAGTATGCGGGTCGATACCGCGCCGGGCGAATAATCCTCGAAGCCGGTTTGCGCCGCGGGCTTGGACGGATTCGCGCCTAGCCCATCCAGGGCACCGCGCACACGCTGGTTCACATAGCCCTCGACGATGCCTTGGTGCGCCTTCGCGGGAGCCGTGTTCGATTGATCCTGATCCTTGCCCCCGTTGGAGCGGGATGACGCGGATGTCGAGGCACTTTCGAAGCCATGCCGACGCAAGGCTTGGAAAGGATCGAAACGGGGTAGGGAGAATGAGTGCAAGGGGATTTTCATGGTGGCCGTGTCCTTGAAAAAACCAAAAGAACCGCTTTTGGTAACGGCCGGATAGGTGGATTCTTTAACGCGGCTTTGCGTAATCCCGGCAACCTAAACTGGAATATAGCCACGCGTTCCGCCCAGGTGGCCCGGAATCGGCGGTTCGCCGGGGCCTTATGTACCCGCTACGGTTTCTAAGCAGCTTTCCTCACTTCGCCAAATCGCTGGAAAATCCGTAATACACCGGCCAGAAGGCGGTTTCGGTGGCGGCTGCGAAGGGCAGGGCCAAACCCGCGACGGCGCGTTCGACCAGGGTCAGGTCGGGGTTTACGCGGAAATCCTTGCTCAGTGCGTCCCTGTCGCTGGTGAGGATGGCGTATTGCAGGCGGGTGTCGGGAAAATCCGCCGGTTGCCGGCCCACTTGGTTGGTCGCGCAACCATTCAGGTTCAGGATTAGGGCCAAGAGAGCCCAGCCGCCGGGCAAGTTTGTCTTCATGGTTCGCTGCCCCGTGTTGCTTGAGGATGTTCTAGGGCTATTTTCCGGCGGGCAAGGCCGGAAATCAAAAAAAAGCCGCCCGTGGCAAGGCCGGGGCGGCTAAGGAATCAGCGACGAAAAGTCTGCTGAGGTAAAGAGGCGTGGAGGTTATCGGAGCGGAGATTTCGGTGCGGTTGCCCCGTAAAACTTGGGTGATATCCTAACTTCATGGCGGTGGCCCGGGGTTGAGCACGGTCAGGGATGCGTGGCCTAAATTCTGATTTACATCAGTTTCGCTGGGTATTGCTTGTCCCGATTCCGAGCCATGTTTGCCATCGCGCTTTGGAGTCACCGCCCGCCATGAATCGAAGAATCTGTTTTGGCGAGCGGCCGGATAGCCGAGATTTCACCGAGGCAAGGATTGAAGGATTATCTTGAGAAGGATGCACCCTTCGATACCTCAGGGCGAACGGCCAGAATCGGAGCGTTAAACAGCCCTGGGGATTTTCCTTGGGCTGAATCTTCAAGCGGGGCAATAGGACAGTATTCCATGCATGTCCAGGATACGTATCAACTTGCTTTGTACATCGATTAAACCGGAGGCCTCGAATTGGCCGAGTAGGCGGCTGACGGTTTCGGGAGCTAGACCGAGGTAATTGCCGATTTCCTGGCGGGTCATGCTCAGCCTGAATTCCGTGGGCGAGAATCCGCGTTGCCGGTAGCGTTCGGAGAGATGCGCCAGAAACGCCGCCAGACGTTCCTCGGCGGAACGGCGGCTGAGCACCAAGCGCTGCACGCTGAGGTCGAACTGAGTTCCCGAATATTGCAGCAAAACTTGCAGCAGGCCGGGTATCTCGCGGGTAAGAATCTCGATTTGATGGGCGGGTATCTCGCAATAACTCACGGTTTCTAGGGCCACCGCGGAGCAGCTATGGCGTTGGGTGGAAAAACCGTCGAAACCTAGTATGTCGCCGGGCAATATGAAGTCCACCAAATACTCGTTGCCCTGGCGGTCCAAGCTGACGAGCTTCGCGGTTCCCGTTTTCAGGGCGAGAATGCCGTGGTGCCATTCGCCATGCTGATAGAGCACGGTGCCCTTGGCCAGCGTGCGGTTGCGCCTGACGATGCGGCTGAGCGAGTCCACCTCTTCCTGGGTGAGTCCCTTGGGGATGCACAGCTTGCTTAAATGGCAGGCATCGCAAGTGATTCGTGGCTTGGCGCCGAGAGGCAGAGGCCGGCTTGAGGTCATCGCGTAGTCGGGTTAAAAAGTTTAAAAACCTATCGTTTACAAGTGGTTTAGTCAAGTCCCGCGATTCTCCATGTGGGATTTCATTATTTTGGATGAAAAGTATTGGGTCGATAGTCAGGGCCGTTCAATGCTGGGGGCGCCGTTCGTGTTGAGGTATCGAAACATAAACGGCGCCACCGCCGATTCGGGCCATTCACCCTTCGATACCTCAGGGCGAATGGCATCGCGCAAGAGCCTCCCGGAGATTTTCCGCGGGGTGGTTTCCCCAGCGGGCTATGGGTGCCTCCCGCGCTGAAGCCGGCCGGAGTAATTCCTCGCGGCGGAATCGCCTTGTGCTGGGGATAAACGATGGACTTGCCTACGGGTTCGATCCGGCGGGGGAGGGGACGCGTTCCGGAAAATAGCGGCTCGCCAAGGAAAACAGCGTGGCGGTGGCCAGCATCAGCCAGGCGAAAAACCAGAAATAATCGGCGCCGGCCAGTTTCGAGCCGCCATCCGGCGCCAGGATGAAGAAATTGACCGCCCCGGTGAAGAGATTTCCCAGCGCCACCGACATCATGAAAAAGGACATGACCAAGGATTTCATGGCTTTTGGCGCCTGGGTGTAGGAAAACTCCAGGCAGGTGATGGACACCATCACTTCCGCCGAGGTTAGGATCAGATAATCGAGCAATTGCCAGGCCATGGACGGCTTGCCGCCAGCGTCGATGGCTTCTTGGATTCGGGCCGCCAGCACGAACGCCAGCCCGGCTAGGAACATGCCCGCGCCGATCTTGCGCAAGGCCGTCAAGCGGACGCGGGTTTCGAGCCATGGGTAAAGGCCATGGTAGAACAGCGGCGTCAACAGCATGATGAGCAGCGGATTGGCCGCCTGAATCTGGGACGGCAAAACCCGCTGCCCGAAAATTTCCTGATCCAGATCGCGCGCTTGCAACACCCAGGACGATCCGGTTTGGTCGAACAGCGCCCAGAACACCGCCACTAAGGCGTAGATGACGCTCAACCGGGCAAGGGCGCCGAGCCCTTCGCTGCTCAAGGCCGTTTTCAGGAACACCCTGCCGTCGGCGGGAACATGGGTGAACCGGTGGCGGCCCGCCCGGAAAATCAGGGTGGCGGCGAGCATCAAAAGGCCCGGCACCCCGAAAGCCGCCGATGGGCCGTGGTGTTCCAGCAGCCAGGGCGTAAGCAGCATGGACGCGAAAGCGCCGAGGTTGATGGCGAAGTAGAACCAACTGTAGACGCGGCTCAGCAGGTGGCGATTGGTGTCGGCGAATTGGTCGCCCACGTGGGCCGACACGCAAGGCTTGATTCCGCCGGCGCCCAGCGCGATGAGGGTTTGCCCGAGCAGCAGTCCCGCGCGGCTGTCGTCCAGCGCCAAGGCCAGATGGCCCAGGCAATACACCATCGACAGCAGGATGATGGCGCGGTACTTGCCTAGCCAGCCATCCGCTAGGAGCGCGCCCAGGATCGGGGTGAAATAGGTGGCGGAAACGAACAAGTGGAACCAACCCTTGGCCTCGTCCTCGCTCATATGCGCGGGCTGGCCGGTGGGGCTCATCAGGTACTGGGTCATGTACACCACCAGCACCGCCCTCATGCCGTAATAGCTGAAGCGCTCCGCCGCTTCGTTGCCGACGATGTAGGGGATGCCTGGGGGCGGGCCGAAAATGGGTGGGGGTTCGGAACGGTATTTGGGCATATGGAAAAACTTACTTAAAAATCAGCGATCTGGCTCGGCTGAAAAGTTAGGTTGTAAAGATAACGTGGTATGCGATACCCGCCGGATTAGCATGAATTGTATTAAAAATTGATCTGGATCAAGAATCGAGAACCCGGATTTGTTTAATGTTTGCCCCGCGTCCGTTAGGGCCGCTGGCACTTAAAAAAAACAATTTTCATTGAGGTAGACATAATGGAAAAGGAAAAAGATAACTTCTGGTTGTACATCGGCGCCGTTATCGTCGCGGTGGTCGCTGTTTTGTTCATGGTCAAGGGAAGCGAGCACGAGAAATACGCCACCGCGCAAAAGGCTATCTCGGAAGATTCCGCCAATTCCGCTTACCGCGCCGTGAACGTGCCTACCGGGCGCCAATAACCCACGGGCAAAAGGGCCGGTGCCGGAAAATAACCTAGTAAATAAAATCGCTTACGCATCCAAATAAAACAGGATTTACGCAAAATAGCTTTCGATTCCCTCTCCCCCGGGGAGAGGGTTAGGGTAAGGGGATTGAAAAATAAGGAATTCTTACTTTTTGATCCCCTCATCCCAGCCTTCTCCCGGAGGGAGAAGGGGTAAAATGAGTAAGTCCTGTAAAATAACACTCCGGCGGTTCCTTGTTTTAAGCTCGCGAATAGCTGCTTTAACCACTTTTTTCGGAAAAGTGGAATAAGCGGTAGCCATTCAAAACCTGACGCGGGATGGGGCTTGTGTTGCCCATCCCGCGTTTTGTTTTTCCAGCGTATTTTCATTTCCCCTGGCCCACGCTTTTCAGCCATGCGGCGGCACCCGCGCCCGCGGCTAGTCCAGTGGCGAGGCAGGCCGTCAGCAGATAACCCCCGGTCGGGGCTTCCCAGTCCAGCATTTCTCCCGCGCAAAATACTCCCGGCAAGGCTTTTATCATCAGGCGCTCGTCGATATCTTCGAAGGCCACGCCGCCCGCGCTGCTGATCGCCTCTTCCAGGGGACGCGGGGCGAGTAGGCTCAGCGGCAGCGCTTTGATGGCCGCGGCCAGGCGAATGGGGTCGGCGTAGGCTTCCGCCGGCAGGATCTCCCGCAATAATCCGGCTTTCACGCCCTCAATGCCCGCCCGTCGTTTCAGGAAATTCGCCAGGCTTGATGAACCGCGCGGCCGCGAGAGTTCGCCGGCCAAGCTTGCGTGGCCGCGGCCCGGCGCGAGATCGAGATGGACGATCGCCGGATTCCCGGCGGCTAGGGTATCGCGCAAGGGCGCGGCCAGCGCGTAGATCAGGCTGCCCTCGACGCCGTTGGCCGTGACGATGAATTCGCCCAGCCGCCGCCGTTCCACGCCGTCCAGTCCGGTGAAAGCCAGTTCCACCGGTTTGACTGCCCGGCCTTGGTAGCGGGTCCGGAAATGCTCGCTCCAACCCACATCGAAACCGCAGTTGGCGGGCCGCAAGGGTTCGACGCGGACTCCCCGCGCGGCGAGCAGCGGCACCCAGGCGCCGTCGGAGCCGAGCCGCGCCCAACTGCCTCCGCCCAGCGCCAGCACGGCGGCATCGGCGCGGATGGCCAGCGAACCCCCCGGCGTATCGAACCGCAGCGCTCCACCCTCGTCCCAACCTTGCCAGCGATGGCGAGCGTGGAAGTTCACCCCGCCCTCGCGCAAGCGGCGCAGCCACGCCCGCAGCAAGGGCGCGGCTTTCATCTCGGTGGGAAACACCCGTCCCGAACTGCCCACGAAAGTCTCGACACCCAGCCCTCGTGCCCAGTCCCGCAAGGCTCCGGGTCCGAAGGCGGCGAGATGCGGTTCCAGCAACGGGCGACGGGCGCCGTAGCGGCCGAGGAATTGCTCCGTGGGTTCGGCGTGGGTGAGGTTCAATCCACCCACGCCGGCCAGCAGGAATTTCCGGCCCACCGAGGGCATGGCGTCGTAGAGATCGACCGGCAAGCCCTGGCTCATGGCGGTTTCAGCCGCCATGAGCCCGGCGGGTCCGCCGCCGACGATGGCGAGGGTGGCATGATCGGTATTGCGCATCGGGATGGTTTTTCGTGGGCGAATTAGGGGGGGGGCCGGCTGTCAATCCAATATTGAGATGCAACCCACCATATATAGTGGGTCTGCGTAAGTCCTGTTAGCCTACTACCCAAGACGCTTACCCAACCGAAACACCATGGACGACGAGCTGCTATACGAAGTCGATGAACATGACCAAGCCATCGGGCCGCGCGCGCGGGCCGAACTGCATCGCCTAGGGCTACGCCACCGCGCCGTGCACATCCTAGTGTTCAACGATCGGAACGAATTATTCCTGCAAAAGCGCTCCATGGCCAAGGATATCAATCCGGGGCTATGGGACACCTCGGCCGCCGGACATGTGGATTTCGGCGAGAGTTACGACGAATGCGCCCGACGCGAACTGGAGGAAGAACTGGGGCTGGTGGAAACGGCCGGATTAAGCTTCCTGTTCAAGCTGCCGGCGTCCGCGCGAACCGGCTGGGAGTTCGCGCGGGTCTATCGGCTGGAATACTCGGGAGTCCCGCGGTTGAACGCCGACGAAATCGACGAAGGCCGGTGGTTTCCGCGGGACGCCGTGGACGCTTGGGTGGCCGGCGGCGCCGAGAATCTCACCGCCTCCTTCCGGCTCATCTGGCAAACCTATCGGAATCTCCCGGAACCTTAGCCCTAAGCACCGCCCATCGCCATTTCCCGCAAGGCCGCGAAGGCCCGCTGGGTGGAACCGAACGCCAGCCGCGCGGGGTCCAGGTCGCCGGGCTTGAGCAGCATATAATCCGCCACGTCGTCAGCGGCCTTGATGCCGCCGATATCCGGCGCCTCGCAGACGAAGAATATGTCGGTGGTCTTGTAGGGGACGCCGGCGTAGACGTAATCGTTGGGCGCGCTGAGCAGATAACGGAAACCGGCCACCTCGATATGCAATTCCTCGCGAATCTCGCGCCGGAGGCCATCTTCCACGGACTCGTCGAAATCGATGAAACCGCCGGGCACGTCCAACATTCCCTGGCCGGGGTTCTTGGCCCTAACGCACAGGATTAGCCGATCCCCGTGAAACACGAAGGCGCCGGCGGCGGCGGCGCAATTGAAGAAAAACAGGAACCCGCAGTCAGGGCAGCGCAACATGCGGACACCCTCGACATCCGGATTCCCGGCGCCGCAATGCGGGCAGTGGCGGAATTGGCTGGCGGGGCTGGTGCGCAATTTATCCAGGGTCATGGCGATCTCGAAGTTTGGGGCGGCCCGCTCCAAGCGGAACGCGGGGCGCGAGGATTGTTGAAACCGGGAACGGCACGGATCGCATCGCTTGCGATACCATAAAGCGGATTGGTTCACTTATTTCAAGGATATTCATGGATTCTCGCCGCAACGGATGGAAGCTCATCCCGCCGATCCTGCTGGCCGCCGCGCTCGTTCCCGCCGCCTATTTTTACGGACGCCATCATCATGAAGCAAACCCCGAGGAACGCTTCCGTAGCGAATCCGTGTCCAGGGGCGATATCGCCCAAACCGTATCGGCCAACGGTACCCTGAACCCCGTGGTGCTGGTGGACGTGGGCACCCAGGTTTCGGGCACCCTCCAAAAGCTGCACGCCGATTTCAACGACAAGGTGAAAGCCGGACAGGTACTCGCGGAACTGGACCCGCGGCTGTTCGAGGCCCGGCTGAACCAGAGCCGGGCGGATTTGGGCAGCGCCGAGGCCAATCTGCGGCTGGCGCTCCACGGCGCGGAACGCGCCCGCGCCATGGCCGAGAAAAAATACCTGTCGCGGGCCGATCTGGACAAGGCCGAGGAAACGGTGGACGTGGCCCGGGCCGGGGTGGCCAAGGCCCGGGCCGCCGTGCATTCGGACGAAACCAACCTGAAATACACCATCATCCGCTCGCCGGTGTCCGGCGTGGTGGTGTCGCGCAACGTGGACGTGGGCCAGACCGTCGCCGCCAGCTTCCAGACTCCGGTTCTGTACCGGGTGGCCGAGGATTTGACCAAGATGCAGATCGACACCAGCCTGGCCGAGGCCGATGTGGGTGGGGTGAAAGTGGGCCAGACCGCCACCTTCACCGTGGATGCCTACCCGGAGCGGATTTTCACGGGCACGGTGCGGCAGGTGCGATTGAACCCGAGCATCCAGCAAAACGTGGTCACCTACGACGTGGTCATCGCGGTGGAAAACCCCGAGGAACTGTTCCTGCCCGGCATGACCGCCGTGGTCAACATCACGGTCGCGGAACGGCATGGCGCGCTACGCGTCCCGGTGGCGGCATTGCGGTTCCGGCCCTCGGACAAGGCCAAGGTCGAGAACGGCGGCACGGCGGCTACGGGCAAGCGGGTGTATCTGCCGCGCGGTGACAAGTTGGAAGCCTTGGCCATCCGCATCGGCATCGCCGACGGCAAGTTCGCCGAGTTGCTGGGCGACCAACTCCACGAGGGCGACGCGCTTGCCGTCGAGGAAATTGGCGCCGGAGCCAAGAGCCAAGCGGGCGCGGCGGGGGGGTTTAGGTTTCGGGCGTTTTAGGAAGGCGGGTTGGGCTTGGGATAGATGCCCAAGCGGGCTTGTATGGCTTATTGGGCGGATGTATAAATTCCGCGATGCTGACCCCATGAAATTGGCGTATTGAAGCATTTCAATTGCTTGGTGTGGGGCCAGTCGTCTTGGAGGCCCCAAATGGGGTAATTAAAGATGCCGCTTGGGGCGTCCATTTCACGTTAGATTGCACAAGAGATTTCATCGTTAAAAGGTAAAAATCATGGAACTTTCCGCGGTACTAACACCAACGCCAGAAGGTGGTTATGTTGCCTTCAATCCTGAAACAGGAACAACCACTCAAGGCGAGACGGTGGAAGAAGCTTTAGCTAATTTGAGAGAGGCAACCGAACTCTATCTTGAAGAGTTTCCTTTAACTAGCTATGCCCGTCCGTTGTTGACAACTTTTCAAGTGGCTGGATATGCCTAATCCCCGTCGTTTCGAGCGCGGAAGCAATAAGGGCTTTGGAACAGTTAGGATTTTCGGTGGTTCGGCAACGAGGCAGCCATATTGTTCTTCGCATGGGTTCCTCTGGCTGTGTCGTTCCCAACCACAAAGAGTTGAAAACCGGCACTTTAGCCGGAATACTCAAGCAAGCTGACGTGTCGCTGGAAGAATTCGTTAAAGCATTACGCGACTAACCGTCCGTTCCAGTGCACCCGCGCCACGAAGCGCCCTGGTGTTTTCGGGTTTCGTGGGGCGGGGCGCTGAACGCGGGCGTTGGCCGTCACCAGCAAGTAGCCCGGAAGAATCATGGCGGAATCCGGGAGGCTCGGAGCACGGATCAGCCCGGATTTCACTGCGTTTCATCCGGTCTACCTTGTTCGTTGCCAACCCCGCCTTGCGGCCACGCTCACTTGAGCCTATATTCCGTCTCAAGTGATAGATATCCAAGGAGACGAACATGGCGACTCCCGTTGCTGAAGTGGGCAAAATCCTCGGCCTGGCCGGACGCGCGGGCCACACCCTCTCGCCTATCCAGCTCATCGCCATGATCGAAGAGGGCTTGCCGATTTCCGCCCTAGAGCGGCTTTCCGAATCGGTGGCGCCCGCCGACACCCAGTTCAAATACCGCATCGTATCCCGCGCCACCTTGGCCCGCCGCAAGAAACCCGGACATGCGCGGCTGCTGGGCGATGAAGGCGACCGCTTGGTGCGCCTGGCCGGCGTGTGGACCTTCGCCCTAGAGGTTTGGGGCGGCGACGCCCTGGCACGAGCCTTTTTCTTCCGTCCCCATCCCTTACTGGAAGGCCGGCTCCCGGTCGATGTCGTGCTGTCCAGCGAATTGGGGGCGGAATTGGTCAAGGATATTTTGGGCCGGCTGAAATACGGCACGGCCGCGTGACCGCCCAAATCCTGGATCGTGTGCTGAAATGCTATCGGATCGGCGACCCAGCCGGAGCGCACCCCATTTTCGACGCGGCTGGTTCCAAGCGCTATCCGGGACGCTGGAATACGCCGGCCAGCCCCGTGATTTATGCCAGCGAACACTATTCCACGGCCCTGTTGGAAAAACTCGTCCATGGCAGCGGCAGCCTGCCCCCCAATCAGCATTTCATCGAAATCGTCCTGCCCAACGGGGTCAGCTACGAATTCGCCACTCCAGCCCACCTGCCGGGCTGGGACGATCCGGCGTGCGCGATTGCGCGCCGATACGGCGAGCAGTGGCAACTCGGGCGGCGTTCGCTCCTGCTGTTCGTGCCCAGCCTAGTGGCGCGGATCGAACGGAACATTTTAATCAACCCGGAACATCCCGAGTTTCCGCGGATTACCCATGGCCTAGCCCAGCCGGTTTGGTGGGACGCGCGGCTCTTTTGAAAGGCGAGCGCTTACCGAACCACGCCACGATCCCGGCCACCGCAATCCCTTTAATTCATACTTCTCCAAGAATGATGTTAAATACAATATCATTCAAACCATGAGCAAGGCCGATAAGACTCTCGACAGGATGCTCGCCAATCCCCGCGACTGGCGGATCGAGCAACTCAAGTCCCTAGCCGATGCTCACGGCGTGGCCCACCGGCAGCCGGGCACCAGCCATGTGACGTTTCGCCATCCGAACGGCGCGAAACTGACAGTTCCAGCGCACAAGCCCATCGCGCCGGAATACGTGAAAAAGTTCGTCCGGCTCCTCACTCAAGGCGTAGGAGATTGACCCATGAGCGAAAACATTCCCGACTATCCCTGCGAAATCCGCCCGTTAGACGAGGGCGGCGGTTTCTTGATCGCCTTCCCCGATCTGCCCGGCTGCATGGCCGACGGCGCGACCATTGATGAAGCTGTCGTTAACGGCCGCGACGCAGTGCGAAGCTGGATTCTGACAGCGCGTGAATTTGGCGATCCGGTGCCCGCCCCAGGCGGCGGCGGGGAACCCGGCAAGTTCGTCCAACGCTTGCCGAAATCGCTGCACGCCAAGCTGGCCGCCCGCGCCAAGCAGGAAGGCGTCAGCCTGAATACCCTGGTGCTGACCTTCATAGCGGAAGGTTTGGGACGCCGCGAATCTCATGCCTGAATTCCTGGCCCAGCCGATCCGGCGGGATGCGCGGCTGTATTATTGACCTAGCCATGCCGACCTTGATCCACCTGGAAAACATCCGCAAGCGCTACGAAACCGCCGGTGGGGTCTCTACCGAAGTCCTGAAAGGCATCGGCCTAAGCATCGGGCAAGGCGAATTCGTGGCGATCATGGGCGCGTCCGGCTCGGGGAAATCCACCCTGATGAGCGATATTTTATATAA
>SXGT01398886.1_pt1 | contig 17909 bp, 12 predicted proteins | sample 3176221 | NCBI WGS metagenome assembly SXGT01 (sample SAMN11356862, study PRJNA531348) | freshwater metagenome | isolation source: freshwater sample F1-120 | place: China: Fuxian Lake, Yuxi | collected 2017-12-25
AACGCTCGCCAGCTTCCCGCCCGTGGCGCGGGCGTGGGACCATATGCTCGCCCTGCTCGGTGATGCGTTGGCCCGATCGGCGCTGTTGCTGGTGCCCGCTTTCGCGCTCTTCTACTGGTTCGCGGCGCGTTTCGGCGGCCGCTCGAAGGAACGCAAGCACGAGCGCGGCGCGCTGCTTGTCACGCTGCCCGAGCTGGTCGATGAACTGCGCATCCACAACCAGCGCGAGCGCACCCGGGAGCTCAGCGAGGCGCTCGGCTGGAAGTGGCGCCTGTGCAGCCCGCGCGAGCTCGCGGCTGCCTTTCCCTACCGGCCTTCGCACCTGGCGACCGTGGTCTATCCGTGGCGGCTCGAGCAGAGCCACGCGATGCTCATCGGCACCACCGGCATGGGCAAGACGGTGGCGATGTCGGACATGATTGCGGAAGCCCGGGCCAAGCGACAGCGCTGCGTCATCTTCGATCTCACCGGCGCGTTCATCGAGCACTTCCACGACGCTCGCCGGGACGTGATCCTCAATCCGCTCGACGCGCGGTGCCCCGCCTGGAGCCTGTTCGACGAGTGCCGCAGCGAGGGCGAGTTCTGGGCCGCCGCCGAGGCCCTGGTGCCGCACGACGGGGGCGGCGAAGCGCAGTTCTGGGTGATCGCCGCGCGTGCGCTGTTCGTCGAAGTCTGCCTCAAGCTGGTGGCCGAGGGCCGGGGCACCAACGACGCGCTCGCGCGTGAGCTGATGACCGCCGACCTCTCGCGCGTGCATGCGATGATGCGCGGCACGATCGCCGATCCGCTGACCGCTCCGGAAGCCGCGCGGATGGCGGAATCGATCCGAGCCGTGTTCAACGTCAACGCCAAGGCGCTGAAGCTTCTGCCCGCCTCGGGCGCCCGCTTCTCGCTACGCGAATGGGTCGAGGAATGCGCCGAGGACGTCGGGGGCACCGGGTCGGTCGTGTTCATTTCGGCGCGCTACGTCGACATGAGCGTCTGCGCCCAGCTGCTCACGCTGTGGCTCGACACGGCGATGAACACGCTGATGACGACCGCGCGCACGCAGGACCTCAAATGCTGGTTCTTCATCGACGAGCTCGGGGCGCTCCATCGCCTTCCGGCGCTCGAGAAAGGGCTCCAGACCGCACGCAATTTCGGCGGCGCGATCGTCCTCGGGCTCCATGCCTACGCCAAGCTCAAGGAAGTCTACGGCGAGAACATGGCGATGACCCTGTCGTCGCTCGCGCGGACCAAGCTGATCCTCGGCACGGCCGACCGGGAGACCGCCACCTGGTGCTCGGACTTCATCGGCCACCGCCAGGTGCGCGACATGGAGGAGGCCTACACCTACGGCTACAACAATGCCCGCGACGCGGTCTCCCTGACGCCGCGCAAGCATATCGAGCCGCTGCTGCTGCCCGACCAGCTGATGAACCTGCCGCGGCTGTCGGGGTACATCAAGTTCCCCGACGGATTCCCCGCAGCCCCGGTCAAGCTGAAGCCGGTGACCCGTCCACGGGTGGCCGAGACCTTCATCGGCCGGGCCAACGACCGGCCGTCGGCAGGAGCGCTCCCGCGGGAGGCGCCGCCCCTGCGGCCGGCTGCTCCTCCAGCCTCGGGGACCACCGAACATCCGTCCTCCAACGACGACGGCGCGGGCAAGCCGGTGGTCCCCAAGCAAGGCGTACTGGCACTCGAGCCGCGCGAACTGCCCGAGAAGCCGAGGAGCGAAATGCCGACCGGCCAGGACCGTCTCCCGGACCTGAGCGTCGACGTCGGGGCACCCTCGGCGACGGGCGCACCCGACAGACATGCGGCCGATGTCCCCGCCCAGGCGAACCCCGCTCCACCTGCCTTCACGCTTCCCAAGGACGCCGTGCTTCGCGCGGGCACATCGTCTGCCGAGAACGATCCCCCGCGGGGGGAGCCCGGCCGGCCCGACGCTCCTGTCGTGAAGGATCCTGCAAGTCGGCCGCAGAGTGCCGATAGGCCGGTCGGGCGGCCGACCGATGCCGCTGCCCGGAAGCTGATGCTCGAGGACGGCATGCCCGAGCGCGACGCCCCTCCGCGCGAGGAACCCGATCTCGGAGACCTGGAGCTTTGACCATGGCAGGAGGCGCTGCCCGGTCGGGGTACGGACCATGCTCTCGGTAGCCAATGTCCGCACGGCCGGCGGCGCCGCGAACTACTTCGCCGCCGACAATTACTACACACGGGCCGATGCCGATCGCTCGGGCGAATGGCTTGGAAAGGGCGCCCAGACGCTCGGCCTCGAGGGCCGCATCGAGGCCCGGCAGTTCGAGGCGGTGCTCAAGGGCCTGCTGCCCGACGGAAGCCGCGTCGGCAGCGACAACCGTGTCCACCGCGCAGGCACCGACCTCACCTTCTCGATGCCCAAGAGCTGGTCGCTGCTTGCCCTGGTCGGCGGGGACCGGCGGATCCTCGATGCCTACTCGGCCGCGGTGAAGGAGACGCTCGCCTGGGCCGAGAAGAACCTCGCCGAGACCCGGATGGAGGTGCGGGGGAAGGAGCGAGTGGTATCGACCGGCAACCTCGTGATCGGCCTGTTCCAGCACGACACCAACCGCAACCAAGAGCCCAACGCGCACATCCACGCCGTCGTCGCGAACGTCACGCACGGGCCGGACGGCAAATGGCGGGCGCTCAGGAACGACAAGCTCTGGGAGCACAACACTTTGCTCAATGCGATGACCATGGCGCGCTTCCGCCTGTCGGTCGAGAAGCTCGGCTACGAGGTCGGGGAGTTCGGCAAGCACGGCAACTTCGAAGCGGTCGGCGTTCCAAAGGAGATCCGCGAGGCCTTCAGCTCGCGCCGCGCGGAAATCCTCGATCGCCTGGCAACGATGGAAGGCAAAGGCCTCGCGGCGCGTAACGTCGCAAACCTCATGACGCGCGCCGACAAGGGCCGGATTGAGGATCGCAATGCCCTGACCGGCGAGTGGAAAGCGGCTGCGGTGCGGCTCGGCTTCGATCCGGCGGCGGTCATCGCCAGGGCCAACGCACGCGCGGTGCAGGATCTCGGAAACGTCCCGGGCCTGGGCCAGACGGTCCGCGCGCTTGTCGAGCGGGGACGATCGCTCGCGGCATCCTTTGCCGAGCGGCTCGGGCTGCGCGAAGGCGATCCGCTCGTGCCTGCGCACATGGGCAATCGGACGCCGGAACAGATCGCCGCCGTGCATGCCGTCGCCTCGGCCATTCGTCACCTCGGCGAGCGCGAGGCGGCGTTCCCGCGCACGGAGATTTATCGAACGGCGCTCGGCTTCGCCTTGACCACGTCGATGCCCGAGATCGAGCATCGCGTCGACCAGCTGCTGCGACAGGGCCACCTGCTGAAGGGCAAAGGCGCCGACCGCGAGCTGGTGACGACCCGCGATGCGATCGGCCTCGAGCAGCGCATCATCGCGGGCGTCGAAAGCGGTCGAGGCGTCGCTCCGGCGATAGTGCCCACAGAGGTCGCCGGCGAGCGGCTGCAGGCGCTCTCGCAGCTTAAATTCGGGATGACGCTGAATCCCGGGCAGGAGAATGCAGGGCGCCTGCTGCTCGGCTCCCACAACCGCATCGTGGCGATCCAGGGCATCGCCGGCGCCGGCAAGAGCACGGTCCTCAAGCCGGTCGCCGACATCCTGCGCGAGGAAGGGCGGGCGGTCCTCGGCCTCGCGGTCCAGAACACGCTCGTGCAGATGCTCGAGCGCGAGACCGGCATCCCGTCGATGACGGTCACGCGTTTCCTGCGGCGGCATCGCGAGCTCCTCGAAGGCGGCGATCCGGCGCGGGTTGCCGAGGCCCGGGCTTCCATGCGCGGCACCGTCGTGCTGCTCGACGAGGCCTCGATGGTCGGCAATGCCGACAAGGAAAAGCTCGTCCGGCTCGCCAACCTGCTCGAGCTCGATCGGTTCGTCAGCATCGGCGATCGCAAGCAGCTCGGCGCGGTCGATGCGGGCAAGCCGTTCGACGTGATGCAGCAGGCCGGGGCCGAAACCGCGGTCATGAACATCAATGTCCGCGCTCGCGAGCAGGCGCTTCGCCGGGCGCAATACGCGGCCCAGGGCGGGCAGATCGACGAGGCGCTGCGGCATTTGGGCAAGCATGTCGTGGAGGTGGCTCAGGGAGCCGCCGTCGAGGCTGCTGCCGCCTGGCTGTCGCTGTCGCCGCAGGAGCGCGAGCGCACGTCGATCTATGCCTCCGGCCGGGCATTGCGGAGCCAGGTCAATGACGCAGTGCAGTCGGGCCTCCGCGCCAACGGGGAGCTCGGGACCGTGGGGATGAGGGTGGACACGCTCTCCCGCGTCAATGTCACCCGCGAGGAGCTGCGCTATGCCCGCACTTATGGCCCAGGAATGGTGGTCGAGATCGACCGGCGCCAGCGCGGACAGAGATTGCTCAAGGGCCAGTACCGGGTAGTCGAGACCGACGCTGTTCGTGAGCGGGTGACGCTCGAGAACGAACGCGGCCGCCGCTTCGAGTTTCGTCCCGGGCAGCTGCGCCCGCAAGGCGAGCAGGACCCGCTCCGGCTGTTCGAGGTCCGCCCGCTCGACATTCACGTCGGCGACCGGATCCGCTGGACCGAAACCGACCACAAGCGCGGACTGCTCAATGCCGATCAGGCGCGCATTGTCGCGATCGACGACCGGCGCGTCACGGTGAAGACCTCGCTCGGGGCCGAGCACCTGCTCTCGCGCGGCGACCCGATGCTCGAACGGCTCGACCTCGCCTACGCGCTCAACGCGCACATGGCCCAGGGATTGACCTCCGATCGCGGCATTGCGGTCATGGACAGCCGCGAGCGCAATCTGTCGAACCAGCAGACCTTCCTGGTGACGATCACTCGGCTGCGCGACGGCCTGACCCTCTTCGTCGACAATGCCGGCAAGCTCGAGGCGGCCGTCGAGCGCAATCCGGGCATGAAGCGATCGGCCCTGGAGACCGTGGATCTCCTTCGCGACGCCGCCGCGAAAGGACAGGCAAAGGGGAGGGCGCTGCTGCCCGAACGCGAGCCACCCGAGCGCGAACGGTCGCTCACCAAGCCGTTCGAAATCGGAATCTAGCCGCGCCCGGCCCTTCCCGCCGGCCGATCAGTTCATTCGCTCAATGGGCGGCGCTTGCCCGCCTGTTGCGGCAAGCTGCGCGATGCGCTCGGCGATGGCCTGCCAGGTACGGACACCCTTGGCATCGCCTTCCAGGACGAGCGCACCGATCTGCTCGGCAGCGTGAAGCGCAGCGTCGTCGCCGTAGGTCTGCAGCACCCGGTTGGCGCAGGCCCACAGCTCCCACTCGCTGAGCATCAGCGCCAATTGCCGGCGAGGCCTAGGAGGAAGGCGATGAGGCCGTAGCCGACGAGCCCCGCGGCCAGAACATACTCGATGCTGATCCTCGATGATCGTGGGCGGGGCTGCCCGGCCGGCCAGACCTGCTCGCACACGAGCCCGTTGAAGCCGGCGCGGTGCCCAACCACTTCGACCTCGCTGCCCAGAAAACGGCGCGCTCGGCGGCGCGTCTCTAGTTCCCACACCCCGCCGCCGTCCGCCCGGAGAACCAGGCCGTACGGCCCCTGTTCAAGGCGGCCGCGCAGGTGCATGTTGGCGTTCAGCGGCACGCCGGTCCTTTCCAGTAGCGGTCCCACCGCAGCACCGTTCGCGTGCGGATCATTGCACACGAAAGATCCGCACCCGCAGGCAGCCGACACCAGGCCGCGGTTCTGTTCCCTCCGGCCGAGCCTTCCGAGCGGCAGGTCAGCCGCGGGCCGTCGACGGCAACGTGCCCCGTCGAATTGCGCCCGCGGGCACCGCCGAGCAGCCGCACGAGCGCGTCCCGGGCTTCGGTCGGTGAGGCGTCGGGGCAGGGGTGGTTGGTTCGGCAGGTGCCGTCCATCTCGCGCGCCGCGATACCCGAGAGCCGCACGTGCGGTCCCTCCGCGCACCAGATGGGGCCGTCTCCGTCCCACACATGGGTCGGCGTGCAGGTGAAGGTCTGTCCGGCGGCGACGATCGAGGCGGCAAGGAAGGTCAGCATGGAACGGCGGGCTTACTGCAGCGCACGGCCGAACCAAAGCACCCGCCCGACAACATTGATGCTGCGGCGCTCGAGGCCTCGCCAGCTCGGATAAGCCGGGTTGTCGCTCAGCACGGAAATCCGCCGCCCTTGCGGTTCGATCGCAATCCGCTTCACGTTGAGCGCGTCGTCCATGCGCAGGACATAAATGCCGTCGCGGAGCCGTCCTTGACCATCGCCGAGATCGACCATCACTTCGTCCCCGTCGTGCAGGGTCGGCTCCATCGAGTCCCCGTGCACGCCGATGATGGAAAGGCTCGACGCCTTGCTGGCGGTCAGCCGGCGGAGCCATTTCTCATCGAAGCCGAACTGGGAGCATTTGGATTCCATCTCGGCCAGCGCCCCATGACCGGCGGAAGCCTCGACGCTGAGCACGGGCACGTGGACCAGCTCGACAACCGGCCCCGAGCGGCGGTCGGGAGCCCCAAGGACCTTCTCGTCGACACCGAAGAACCGGGCGAGCACTGCGCGATCCTGCTCGTCCAGGCTCCGCGGGCTGCCGCGCCGGATGTACAGCTGGATATAGGCCGCATTGCGTCCGAGGAGGCGCGAAATCGAGGAGTAATTGTACCCTCGTTGCTGAATCAGCTCGTCCAGGGCTTTGCGTGCTTCGTCCATCGCCGACGTCCCAAGTGAGTGCGTCTAGGAAACCGAATCCTAGACTCTAGGATGCCTTCCTAGTAGGAACATAACAGGAACGCAAGAGTGATGCGAGTCGGGTGCGATGGAGCTTCTGGAGCAGGTCGAGAGCTATTTGGCGCGGACCAAGGTGCCGCCGAGCACGTTTGGCAGGATGGCTGTAGGTGACCCCAGGTTTGTTCAAGATCTACGCTTGGGTCGAAGACTAAGGCGTAAAACGCAGGAGCGCGTGAGGGTATACCTCAAGCAAGCCGAAAGCGGCGTCACATCGTGGCCGCTTGCGAACTCGCGGGATCTCAGGCGGGCGCAGCAAGGAAATGTGGGTGATCGCGTGAGCGGATCTACTGGACCGAGCAAGGCAATGTCGCCTGGCCGCTAGGCATTGCGGTGCAAGGCGCGGAGCACGCGCTTCAGGAGCATGGCTCCAGCTTCGGTCCGGTCCCAGGCGGTCAGCACTTCGGCTGACAGCATCGCCTCCATTTCATTGTCGCCCTTCGGTTGCAGCGCCATGCCATCCGCTTCGGGCTGAATCCCGAGGACATTGCAGATTTTCAAGACGCTGGGGTTGAGCGTCTTGAATTCCCCGCGGCAGATTCGGAATGCCTGGGCGCCATCCACGCCTGCCAAAAACCCAAGAGTTTCAAAGCTTAAGTTGCGCTCACGGCGGCGCGCGCTGATCGCCTTGGAGAGGGTCGAGGCATGTTCATACCGTTTAGCCATTGCGAATTATCATAGACTGTCAGAGATAATTTGCAATGTTGTTGAGAGGGGTCGGGACTTGTACGCTAGCTTTGAACAATGGACTGGCAGACGCGAGCTGGCGACCTTCGGTACGAATTCCGGATCGGCGACGATTCCCTTCCAGCGGTGGCGTCACTTCAAGGAAGCGTTCGCCCCGGAGATCGTGTATGAAGCTGTGCAGTCGAGTGCTGTGCGCGTGGAAACGTGCCTGGACCCGTTCGGAGGGTCGGGGACGAGCGCGCTCGCCTGTCAGTTCTTGGGCGTCGAACCGACCACAATCGAGGTCAATCCATATCTCGCCGACCTGATCGAGGCCAAGCTTACGGCCTATGACGCGGAGCGGCTTGTTTCCGATCTGGGGACGGTGCTGCGCGCCGCTGGGCGATGCGATGCAACGCAGCGAATACAGCGTTTGCCAGCAACCTTTGTTGAGCCGGGTCTTGATACCCGATGGCTGTTCGATGCCGAAGTGGCCAGTCGCATTCTGACGATCGTGGAGGCAATCGAAGGAATGGCCATCGCTGCTCATCGTCGGCTGTTCAAAGTGTTGCTCGGCGGCGTGCTGGTGGAACTGAGCAATGCCGTCGTGAACGGCAAGGGCCGGCGCTATCGTCGCGGCTGGGAGAAACGACGCCGGGGCGCTGGCGAGGTCGACATGGCATTTTCATCAGCCGTTTCGGCCGCGATCGGCGAGATCGGCCGATTTGGTCGCCGCGCCACGCCTGCCTATACCGTGGTGCGGGGAGACAGCCGCCGCGCGATCGAGGGACTTGGTCCATTTGATTTAGCGGTGTTTTCCCCCCCTTACCCAAATTCTTTCGACTATACAGACGTTTATAACATAGAGCTGTGGATGTTGGGCTATCTCGATGCCCCTAGTGCCAATCGTTCGCTTCGGCAGAGCACATTGGCCTCCCACGTCCAAATTCATCGAGACTATATGCCGGCCCCGAGGGGATCGGAGAAGCTCGACGAGACGCTGGGATTGCTAAATGAACAACGGGAGAAACTCTGGAGTCCTCACATCCCGGCGATGCTGGGGGCGTATTTCGCAGAGATGTCCGGGATCGTAGAATCGCTCGGCGCCGCGCTCAGGCCGGGGGCTTCGATCTGGGCCGTGGTCGGCGACAGTCGATATGCCGGCGTGGCGGTGAACGTCGCCGACATCCTCGCGGAACTCGCAGCCGCATCCGGGCTGCAGGTTGAGCGCAACGAGACGCTTCGCGAAATGCGCACATCGGCACAGCAAGGCGGTCAGGCTCAGCTCGCGGAAAGCTTGCTGGTCTTGCGCTGCGACTAGGTGCCATATCGTGCCTGCCGCCAAGCCTCCGCATCATTGTATAGAAAATTGCGGTGGAGTGCGACGCTGACGCTGTCCGCATAGGGTTTCACCGAGGAGAACGTGGCGACTTCGCCACGATCGCCATCCCGCATATCGAAACAGCAGAGCATGCCGGCCTTGGCCTTTCGGACATCTCGATAAGCGGCCGCTTGGCGGACGCCACGCCGCATCCATCTCTCGTTGAAGGCGTCGGACCACTTACGTCCCCGGCGATTGCGCTCGCGCAGAACCTTGATCTCGACCTCGGCGGGGATGATGGTTGCTCCGTCGGCGAGCCGCTGGACAACCTCTAGATCGACCCGCCCGGCCTTCATGGGTTGCTCCGGGCGCACATCGCAATTGAAGAGCCTTAGCGACAGGGCAAGCTTGACGTGGGTCTGTGCGATGGCTTCGGCGTTGCTGCTGGCATGAAGCTTTTGTGCGTCGCTCCACATTGAATTGCCGGAGATCTGGGCGTCTGGCGTGCAGAGATGCTCTTCGTGCATCTCGTCGATCGCGCGCTTGATGTCATCGATGGTCATCTCGCGGTCGGCCACTTCCACCGTGTCGAACTCGGTCTCCGCGCTAAGGCCTTTGGGGTAGACGCGAACAGTCGGAATTGTGACCATCGGATTGAAGACGGCTGCGGGGATCCCGCCGAGCCCCAAGCTTTCAACATGGTCGAACATGCTGCCATCATCTTCAAACGGCGGCGTCAACTCGCGGCCCGACTGCGCCGTCATGGAAACGAACCAGATCTTGCCGCAAATCTCGACCCCGCCATCGCCCAGCATCGGCTGCCGAACCGTCTCCGTGCCCGGTGGGCCCCCGGGCTGAAGCAGGAAGATCGCGATAGCGTCGCGGCGCATGTCGCCAAGATGCTGGCGCATCCGTCGTAAGGCAAGCCTCGCAACATTGCGGCCGAACCGATGCACAGGATCGATGTCGTCGTCGGCGCCTTCGCCGGCAAATTGCGCGGCCGTTCCCATCAAATCGGCACCCGTCCACGGACCGAGTCCCATTTCCAACTCGTTATCGGCCACCCTGGAGCCTCCTGCGCAGGTGGCGGACGTATAGATGGACTTTTTCGCTGGCGCCGACGACCGCTCCCGAGGGCACCAAATCGCCGACCTTCTCCGCCGCCGCAGCCGAATAGTTGGCGCTTAACCACTCTCCAAAGTCGATCACATTGTCGTTTCCGATCTTGGGATTGGCATAGGTAGCGTCCTCGGTGATCGCGCGATCGATCTCCTCGTCGGTGAGGGCGGAGAGAGCCAACACCAACTCGCGCACGAAGCGCGTCGCGGCGGCTTCTTCCGGCATTGTGCTGAGGTAGGTCAGGCTAGGTTCCGCCAAGTCCGGGTTGAGACGATAGCTCCCATCAAGCCGATAGCGATCGTCATCGATGCGCTGATGACGAAGTTTCTCGACCCGCACGACGCCGAGCCCGACCAGCCGATCGAGATCATTCTGCAGGTCGGGATAGAAGGGGCCGCCGCTGCGCTTCAGCACGCTGCCGTCGACGCTCGGCATATCCCAGACCGGCGACAACACATTGGCAAGATAGGCGATCAGGTGCAGGCGCAGGGTCGGCAGTGGCTCAATGCCGGCCTCCCGGCTAGCCTCAAGCAACGCTACCAAACGGACGCGGCGACGGATTGAGCCAGCGAACTCGTCCAGCGGATCGGTCGAGGCGTCGTTCATCGTAACGGCTCGAACAATTTCTCACGGAGCTGATCATATTCAGCTCGGTCGGCCGTCACGGCCGCGGTTGGTCTGGCGATCTCGAAAAGATCAACCAGTCGCCCCGCCTTCTCCGGGGTCTCAGCGATTCCGTTGATCAACGTCGGCAGCAGGCTTCCCTCGACTAGGTTCGAGGTAACGAGGACCGTGTTGCCCGGCTCGGCGCCAAAACGCAGCAGCACATCGCCGGCGCGCTTGGCGAAGACGGCATCGAGCGAGGATTCCGGCGTGTCGATCACCAAGCCCGCGGCGCCCTGTCCGGCCGTGCGCATCAAGGCCATTCTGAATGCGAGGTCGATAAATTCGCGTTGGCTTTCCGACACGTCGTCCGGTCCGGCGCGGCGAACAGTGTCCGAGAAATCGCTGCCGGTCATGTTGAGCTCAAACGCCGGGAAAGGGATGGCTTCGCCGCCTTGGCCAACGGCAGCCGGGCGTGAAGTCCAGGTCAGGGATACGCGCTCAGACAGAAACTTGCCGGCGAATTGCTCAAACGTAGCGACTATCTCGGCTGAGGAAGAGAGGAGCGCCTCGGTGCATTCCTCAACGAATTTGCGGAAGGTAGCCCGTTCCTCCGCGAGTTCGGTCTTCATCGTCTCAAGCCGGCTACGGATCGCAGCGAGCTCGGTGCGTTGCTGGCGCAGCGCTGCCTCGTCGGGCGGGAGCATCTCGACAATTTGCGCAAGGCGCGCGGACCGCGTCGCGATCTCGGAGCGCAACTGCGTCATTTCGGCGGTATGTGCGTCGAACTGCGCTTCGGCCATCTCGCGCTCGCGCGTCGTCGCCGCCAGCTCCCGGTCTGCCTGTTCCATCAAATGCGCGGTCTTGGCGACGCGTTCGTCGGCGACTTCCCGGGCCTCGACGATCTGCTTCGACTTTGCGAGATCGCTGTCGCATACTACGCACTTTCCGGAAGAAAGGCGATCTGCATACATCTGCGCCGCCTCTGGCGCATGAGTTCCGCAGACCAGGCAATCCTGCTCGCTCATTAGATGCGCGACCATGTATCGGCCCGTTTCCAAACGACCTGGAAAGCGCGCCTCAATCGCCAAGAGCTTGGCATGCTCAAGAGCGCGGAACCGCGCCTCGCGGTCCTGCTTGGCGCGCAAGCTGCTCAGGCGTGCGTCCTGGCGCCGTTTGTCGAGTTCGTCCGTGTAGCCCTCAAGATCCTCGAGGCGTTCCCGCGAGGTTTCTTGCAGCGTTTCGAGCGCCTGAAGCTCGGCGCGAAGGGCGACGCCATCGGTGATCTTGGCAAGCCCCTTTGTCAGCAGCTTTTCTTCCTTGCCGACGACAGCCTGAAAGTTGCGCATCCGGCTGTCGTTCTGGAGGATCGACCGCTCCAGCTCGGTCCAGCGCTGTGCCAAATCGGGCGGCAGGAACAGCATTCGTAAGAGCTGCCGCTGCGCAGATGGATCCCAGACGAGCGCGCGCCGATCCTCGAAATAGAAGACAAGATAGCGCAGCATCAAAATGAAATCACCGAACGATCCGAGTCCGGCCGCCTTGGCAACTTCGGTTTGAAACGCGCTCTCATCCTGCGGCTCGTCGTCACCCACCTTGGCGCTGATTATTGCCAAAGTGTCGAGCCTGCGCTCGACCATGATCTTTGTGGTTCCGAGCAGAAACTCGACACGGGCCGTGGCTCCGACCGCTCGATTGGACACACGACTTGCAAATATGCCGCGCTGAAAGGGTGGGATGGGCGATGCCGCCAGGCGGCGGAAGCCTAGCTCATCACCGACGCCAAGCTGAGGAATGTCGGACGGGCCGGTTAGCAATCGAAAAAGAAGGGTGATGAGCGTGGTCTTGCCCAACCCGTTCGCGCCGACAACTAGCGTCAGACCGGGTCGGCATTCGATGTGCAATCCGGCCGGTCCATCCGCAGGACCGGGGTAAAGCCCATATCCGTTGACGTCGAGCTGTTGAAAGACGGGGAATGACTTCATGTCAGCAGACGCCGCCGACGTTGGCGAAAAGGCTGGTCCACACAATGAGGCAATGCACGTGACTCTCCCCCGCAAACTCTACTCTCATACCATGCTCTTTTTCTCTACGAGATTTGAATCCAAGTCATCGAGGATTCGTGCATCGCCACATGCTTTGGCGACGGTTAATCAGGCGCATTATGAGCACCGAAGATGGGATTCCTTCGCTCGGCGCCGCGATGCGGTCATGGACGATCCCGGCCTAGGGCTGGACACCCAACCGATCAATACGACAGTAACGGGAGCTTGCTCGGCCTACGGTTCAGTTGAGGGACGGAATAGGTATTTTGTTGAACGATCTAGTCGCCCGTCTCGCTTGTCGCGATCAGGCTCGCCCCGAAGCAGAGGTCCAGTCGGACCTTCGGCAGTTCCTGCTGACGGCGCCCTTCGAGCTTGACGAAGGCAATATCGAAATCGCCGCGCTCGAGGCGCCCCTAGGCGGAGGGAGGCGTATTGACATCGAGGTCGGCTCAACCGTGATCGAGGTGAAGCGAGATCTTCGTCGAGGCCGGGTTCGCGAGGACGCTATCGAGCAGCTGACAAGCTACGTCGCGCATCGCGCGCGCGAAAGCGGCCGCCGCTATGTCGGTGTTCTGACCGACGGCGCGGAATGGATATGTTTCAACCTCATCGGCGGCGCGCTCGAGCAGGTTTCCGCACTTGAGATCGATGGTTCGGCCGACTGCGTGGGCAAGCTGGTCTTCTGGCTGGAAGGCGTGCTGGCGACCGCCAGCGGGATCACGCCCAATGCACGCGAGATTGAGGCGCGGCTGGGCGCGGCCAGCACAGCGTATGCGCTAGACCGCGCGACGCTGGCGGCACTCTATGCGGACAACCGGGACCTGCCGACCATCAAGGTAAAACGTGAGCTCTGGTCGCGCTTGCTCACCTCTGCGCTCGGTAGCCAATTCAGCGACGACGATGAGCTGTTCATCGAGCACACCCTGCTCGTCAACACAGCCGAGATCATCGCCCATGCCGTATTGGGGCTGCCGGTGGCAGAATTAAGCGCGGCGTCGCTGCTCTCCGGTGAGAAGTTCATTGAGAGCGGCGTCCACGGCGTCGTCGAGGCGGATTTCTTCGATTGGGTCATCGAGATCGAGGAAGGCAAGCGCTTCATCCGCACGCTCGCCAAGCGGCTGCTGCGCTTCGACTGGAGCGCCGTCCAAGAAGATGTCCTCAAGGTGCTCTACGAGTCCGTTATCGGGCCAGATACGCGTAAGGAGCTCGGCGAATATTACACGCCGGATTGGCTGGCCCGGGCGATGGTCGAAGAGGTCTACACGGACCCGCTCACCACGCGCGCGCTCGATCCGTCCTGCGGGTCCGGAACGTTCCTGTTCCAGTGTGCTACGGCCTATCTAAGGCAGGCAACAGCATCGGGCATGTCGCTCGCCGACACGCTCGATGGTCTCACGCAGCATGTGATCGGCATGGACCTCCATCCGGTTGCGGTCACCTTCGCCCGTGTCACCTATCTGCTCGCCATCGGCCGGGAACGGCTGACGGCGCCCGACCGAGGCGAGATCTTTATCCCGATCTATCTGGGCGATTCCCTCCAGTGGCGCGAACAGAATCTCAACCTGTGGAGCCATGACGCGCTTGTTATTCAGGCCGATGGCGGGCGCGAGCTGTTTGGCTCGGAGCTCCGCTTCCCTGATCGACTGCTGACCGATGCGCGCGAATTCGATCGCCTGGTGGAAGAGCTTGCCCGGCGCGCGGCGCAGAGCCAATCGGGTAAACCGCCCTCGCTCGCTAGTGTGTTCACGCGGTTCGGCATTCGCTCCGACGAACAGGCCACGATCGAAGCGACCTTCGCCACGATGCATCGCCTGCACCATGAAGGACGTGATCACATCTGGGGCTATTATGTGCGCAACATGGCCCGGCCAATGTGGCTCGCACGCGAGAGCAATCGCGTTGACCTGCTGATCGGCAATCCGCCGTGGCTCGCCTATCGGCACATGCCCGAGGAAATGCAGGCGACGTTCAAGGCCATGAGCGAACGCCGCGGTCTGTGGGCCGGACGCGAGCTGGCCACGCATCAGGATCTTTCGGCGCTGTTCGTGGTGCGCGCGACCGAGCTCTATCTGAAGGTGGGCGGCCGGGTTGCCATGGTGCTGCCCAACGCCGCTGTCGACCGCGAGCAATATGAAGGTTTCCGGCGCGCAAACTATGCCGATCCGGTCGGCGCAGTCAGCCTCGCTTTCGAAGGCTCCTGGGACCTGCGCCGCATCCGGCCGCATTTCTTCCCGCGCGGCGCCAGCGTAGTCTTCGCCCGGCGCGCCAAGGAGCCGGTTCCGCTGGGCGATCAGACGATCTTGTGGAGTGGACGGCTACCTCAATCCAATCTTACCTGGGAGGAAGCGAACCCGCTTCTCGAGCGGGCGCCGGGCACCGTCCGCCGCGTCGGAAAAACGGCAAGATCCGCCTTTGGCGCAAGATTTGGCCAAGGCGCGACGTTCGCGCCGCGCTTGCTTTTCCTGGTGAACGAGCGCCGCGCCGGACCGCTTGGCCTGCCGGCGGGGCGGATGGCGGTGGTGTCATCGCGCAGCAATTACGAGGACAAGCGCTATAAGGACCTGCCCTCGGTCGAGGGTGTGGTGGAGTCAGAATATGTCCGTCCGGTTTTTTCGGGCGAGAGCTTGCTGCCCTATCGGGTGGTGGACCCACTGCAGGCGGTCATCCCCTGCTCAAGCACGGGCTTACTATCGCCGCGCGAAATCGAGCTGCATCCTGGCCTGAAGAATTGGTGGGATCAGGCCGAAAAGGTCTGGGAGGCCAATCGTACGAGCGATCGGCTCACGCTGATGGAACAGCTCAATTATCAGAGCAAGCTCAGCCGGCAGCTTCCGATTCCACCCTTTCGGGTAATCTACAACGCGTCGGGCATGCACTTGTCCGCGGCCAAGGTGCGCAATCCGCGCGCGATCATGAGTAAGAGCCTCTATTGGGCTGCGTTCCAAGAGGAGGAGGAAGCCGACTTCCTCTGCGCCATTCTAAACAGCGCAACGACGACGGAGATGGTGCGGCCTTACATGTCCTACGGCAAGGACGAGCGGCACATCGACAAACATATATGGCAACTTCCGATCCCAAGCTATGACCCGACCGACGCAACCCATCGCGAGATTGCGGCCCTCGGCCAGGAGATGGTGCGGCTTGTTCAGGCTGTACCGATCAACCCCGGGCTCCATTTCCCGGCGGCCCGTCGTCAAATCCGGCGCTTGATTGAGGAGTCTCCGGGCGGCAGTCGCATCTCTGAGCTCACGTATGAGCTGTTGTCGTGATGCGTGTGATTGCCTTTCCGAATACGAAATGCTGATCGGCCTTAGCTTTCATTCCAAATAGCCGACCCGAATTAGCACAATCGTCAACTTGATGAAGGCGAGCAAGTCGCTGAAGATCGAATATCGGCGCACTTGCTGCCATCGAGAGGAGAGGGCGCGCCCCCCCGATGCAAGTGGGACGCGAGCTAAAGTCGAATCCCCTCCCACTCGCGGCAAGTTTCTGCTATGTTCCAGGGAGTAGCAAAATGAACGCGATCATGACCGATTTTGACCGTCACCACGCAAGCCAGCCAGTCCCTGAAAATTGGGAGGGCTTCGCCGAAATCGATCAGGCGATCCGCGAGAATCGCGTGATCGAGTTCAGGTGGAAAAAGACCTGGGCTGACCCGTGGGCGAGACGCTTGGGAATCCTCGTGCTCACCCTCTTTGCCATCTTCGCTGGGTTCGTGATCTACTGGGACGTTCTGCGCGGCTGAACCCTACCACTCCTTCACATCGTCGGCTGCCTCGGCACTTGCTCCCCGGGCATCTCTGGTGACGGTATCGAGACGCTCTCGCGCTCCGCCGATCCGCTCACGCCCAGCCGCCTGAACGCGTTCAACCTCATCGCGAATGCCGCCGGGATCCATCTGCGGCACGGCTGAGGGCAAGCTCCCCCCGACCGATGCCCGGCTTCGAACGGCGTCGGCGCTAGAGATATTCGGTCGGGAAACAGGTTGTCCGGACGCAATTACCAGACGACCCTCGATCCCATCCCGGAGCTGTTCAGCATAGCTTTCGATGAACTTGACCTGCAGCGCCTGGCCCTCCGGGCTGAGCTGGAACGCCACGTCGTCGAAGCGAACGTTTCCATAGAAGTCACGATTGCCGTCGATCTCGACGAGGCCCCATTCACGGTATGCTTGGGACAGGTTGAGGCTTCCCGCCGCACTGTTGCCTTCAAAGAACGACGCCTGGCTTTCCAGCCGATTCGCCAGTTCCTCCGCGCGCCTCGCCTCGCGGCTATAGCTCTGGGCTTCGGTCAGCGAGGCGTTCATGCCGCTCGCTGTGGTGGAGATCGAAGAACTGGACGAAGTGCTGACGGTGCGGATGAATCCGTCTCGTGTGCTCGACCAGTTGCGACTGTCAGACATCTGCTGGAGACTGCCCATGATACGCGAGCGGTCTTCGGAGGCGATTCCGATATCGCTGTCCGTCCAAGATTGATTTCGACCGCCCTTGAGTCCTGCCCCTGCGCTAAACACGCTAGTTTTGCCGCCCACTCCCATTCCTGCGGAGGCTTCCCCGTTCAGGAACCAGGCGGTTGTAATGTCGTCGGCGGCACGCCGTGACAGGCCAAACTGGCGCTGCAGGTTGGTCGAGGCCTGGTCTACCTCGCTGAAGGCGGTCTGGATGCTGTCCGAGTTCGATTGGCCGGTGGCGGTCTCGAAGCTGCTCCCGCGGCTGAACTGGTCGCGAAGCTCGCGGAACCTGGTGACGGCGCTGGTCGTCGATTCCGTGGCGATGTTGGCATAGGTCTCGCTGTTGGAGCGGGCCTGCGAGGCCATCGTCGAAAGGCGCGAGGTGAATTCCTGCCCGAGCGTGGGCGTAAAGGGATAGCTCGAGTTCGGAAGCTGGTCGTAGCTGGCCTCGCCGAAGCTCGTGGTCATCGACCCGGTGTCGCTGAAGGTGCGGGTCTGCCCCGCCCCGTAGGTGAAGCTCGGCGCGATCGTGCCTTGCGCGAACTGGCGGGTGAGGACGCTCGAATTCTCGAAGCTGGTATTGCCGAGCGCGACGTTGCCGGTGCTCGCCTCGCGCGCGGCTTCCTCGGCCGCGTTCTGGCTCGGGTTGAGATAGCTCGTCGCGTGGTGCGAGATCGCCATCGCTCCCTTGGCGACGCCACCGGCGAGGAACGGAACGGAGGCTATGAGGTAGCCGGCAAGAGTGCCGATGTCGCTGTTGACGTCGGACATGCCGGTGAAGCTGGCGAGGCTGAGGCCGCTGGTGCCCGCGACCGCGGTCATGTCGGCCGCGCCCTTCACCATCAGCATCATGTGCAGGATCACGAACAGCGGACCCCATGCAGCGAGATAGAAGAAGCCGGTGACGTAGCCCTTCAGCGCGAGCGGGCCGGTCTTGGGCATCAGGAACAGCGGGAAC
>SXGT01571501.1_pt1 | contig 17907 bp, 20 predicted proteins | sample 3176221 | NCBI WGS metagenome assembly SXGT01 (sample SAMN11356862, study PRJNA531348) | freshwater metagenome | isolation source: freshwater sample F1-120 | place: China: Fuxian Lake, Yuxi | collected 2017-12-25
CGCAGCAATGGCGTTGATGACGGCCACCGTGGCTTGCTCCGTCGCGGTCTGTGCGTCGTTGCTGTCGAACTCGTCCACCGCCACCACTTCCGCCGTGGGCTTGGTCGTTGGCGCCGGCACGCCGAGCCTGCGGTAGTTCCCACTCTCCCACGCCTCGGGAAAGGCGCTGCGGCCCGTCAGGTACACGCGCTCGCTGTCCGAGTCGTTGACCTGGGCGTTCACGTAGTTCGTGTCGGTCGTGCTGGAAAGCCAAACACCGGAGGGCGTCCGAAAGATCGAAGCCGTACCCGCTGGCACCGTCGCCACCGAGTTGCCCAGGCCCCTTGATGGCCGAAAGTCGCCAAAGCGCAAGTCAAGGTTTCGGGCTACCTGCGCGCCGTCATTGGCAAGGTTGCGCGTGTCCACCGAGGGGGACAGGCCGCCGAACTGCTTGATCTTGATAGCGGTCATACAAAGCCCCGAGGGCGCACGTTGACTGAGCTACGCACGCGTCCGGCGAGGGCGTCGCGCATGGCGCGAATGACCCCGCGCTCAAACTCGTCGCGGAAGTATTTAGCCTGCTGGGACGTGTAGGACGTGACTGGGTTCACCATCAGGCGGTGCAACGCACCGTGAACGATGGTCTCTTGGTAGAGCGCCGCGATGTTGTCGTCAAGGTCGCTCGCGCCTCGCGTGGGGGCGAGCGAAAGGGTGACGACGAGCCCATCCACCGTGGTTGCATCCGGCGGGGGGAATACGCGCAGGGTAGCGCCCAGGGGCGTCGGCGTGTAGAAGCACAGGGGGCGGCCTGCCTCGGCTCCACTGATCAGTGCCTCCGGGGCGGTTACCTGGGAGGTTGGAATCGGCGTCAGCCCTGCGCCCCGAGCGGTGGCCGCCATAAATCGGTTCAGCTCCGACTGCGCCGGGACCGCCACGGTGTAGTCCGTGATGTTCACCGTGAGGTTCATCTTCACGGTGGTCTGCCACACGTTCGTGCGCTGGCACAGCTCCCGAGCAGAGCGCACCAGGGCGTAAACCGCCGCCGGGTCGTCGATGCCGGGGCAATGGTCCGCAATCTGCGGAACGAGGTCGACGAACGCCGTCACCCGCGCACCTCATCGGCGGCTACTCCCGCAGCGTCAGCCTGCGCTTTGTTCCCGATGGACGCCGCAAACGCTTGGTAGTGCGCCAGGGCGCGCTGCGCGTTCGACGTGGACTCTGCGTCCTTCGAGTACGCCCGATAGAGCACGTAGTCGAGCAGGGGGTTGGCGTACACGTCGTCAAGTATCTGCACGTCGGTCTTGGCCGCCAGTGGGGGTGGCGCAGCCGAGTAGACGAGTTCAACGGTGTTGCTGGCGATCGCCGGCGGGTACACGTAGAACACGCGCGGTTGGCGCGGGTCGAACGTGTAGTGCAGCGTCACGGCGGCGGGGGTGGCGGCGTGCCAGTCCGGCGTGGACGCATCGAGTTGTTCTTCAGGCACCTTGCGCACGACCCGTCCCGGCGTGGTGCCGTTCGAGCCCATGTTGCGCACGACCTTGATGAGCTGGTAGCCGGCGGCGGGAATGACCTGCCGCGTGCCATTGACCAGGGGGTGCGAGACCGATTGTGCGTACGTGTCCGGGCGCAGCATGACGATTTCACGCTGGGCGTCGTTGAACCAGCCCAACAATTCAGCCTCCGCCCAGCGGATGTTGGTCGTGTCTTGCAGTACCAGTTCCGCCCGGTCGATGGTGTACGCGGCGGTAAGAGTCGGCATGTTCAATCCTTAAAACAAGTACGCCCGGCACAAAGGCCGGGCGTAGTGTACGCGCTTACACGTTAGACGTTAAGCGCTAAGCACTGCCGTGTAGTCGATGCCGTTGGGGTGGCAATAGAACACGGTTGGCTTGTTCTGCGCGACCGAGAACGCCGCGTTGGCCGCGCCGCCGTTGATCGAGCCGCCGGTGGGCGGGAACACGGTGGAGGCGGTGGCCGTCCCGACGCGAACGATGATCGGCGAACCGAACGCTGCGTCACGCGGGAGAAGCGTACCGACTTGGCCGGCGGACGTGGTCACGAGGTTCACCGCGCCGGTCAAGAGGGCCGCGCCCGCTTGAGTCGTCCCAACGCCGGTAACCGCGTCAACGCCGCCGTTGTCGAAACGGGCGAAAGCAAATGCTGCTGGCATGTCTGTACTCCTGTACTACGCCGATTAGGCGACGATGGTGGTGGTGACGCCGGTGCCCTTGACAACGCGGTGGCCGAAAATCTGCATGCCACGGATCAAGTCGCCGAAGTCGGTCGGGTTGCGCAGGGTCTCCGTCTTGGTGATCTGCGAGGCGAAGGTGATACCGCTGGTGTGACCGGCGGCCAACAGGCGAACGCGGACACCGTGCGAGGCGCCGGCGATGCTGGTTTCCGAACCGTCACCCGAGGTCCAGAACGCTTGCGAGGCGGCCTTGAACGGGAGCTGGTTGGTCACGTACACCTTGAAGCGGTCGATCGAGCCGATCAGGCCGTTGCGAATCATCGACTTGTCGTCGCCCATGAACTGAGCTTGGGCCAAGTTGGATTGCATCAGCAACGTACGGGTCAGCGGGTCCAACAGCAACCAGCGGCCACTCTCGGGGATGTTCTGCTCGTCCATCACGGCAGCCATGTTCAAGATGGTCTGCAACACGTTGGCGCCCGTCAAAACGACTGGAGCGGTGTCGGTGCCCAGGTTGTAGCCCTGCGAGCGACGACCAGCGGTGGCACCACGGTTGGCTGCAACCACGCCGTCTTCGCCCGAGCCGGTAGGAGCCGACAGGAGAGTGCGGTAGAGGCAGGTTGCGTCCATCACCGTACGCATCTGTTCAGAGGCGTCGTTGGTGAACATGTCCATCAGGTCCGGCTTGGACTGGTACTCCAGCACGTCGTTGACGCTGAAGCCGAAATACTTACCACGGTCCAGGGCCAGCTCGCTGGTCGAACCGCGCGGCACGTCGTACTGCAAGTTCGAGCCGATCACGTAATCGCGGATGGCGATGTCCGGGATGTTGTTGATGATGACCTTGTCACCAATGTTGTTCACGTCGCCTTCCCAGTCCTTGTTGCAGATGTCTGCGAACGTGGAAGCGGCGTAGAACTTGGCGTTCAGCTTGGCCGACCACAGGGTCGGGATGAACGTGCCCGAGTAGCTCGGGGTGACGTTGTAAGGGCTACCTACGGGGGTAACCGGAGCGGCGGTAACGTTTGCCATGGTCTAACTCCTTAACAGTTTGAAAACTGCCGCTCCGGTGGGGGTTACGGTGTAATCCGCCCTTCCATTGCAGCCTGATTGATTTCAGCTTCCAGGCGAGCCTGCTCGTCTGGTTTGCTTGCGTACCGGCCTTTCGCCACGTCGTTGTAGAACTGCTGAACCGCCTTCTGGCTGATGAACTGCTTCACCTGCGCTTGGGCTGGAGCCGCGTACCCACCGCCAACTGACGAAGGGGATACCAAGTTCTCTGCGGACGGACGTTGTGCCGACTTGAATTGCTTGAAGATTGCGGCCACCCGCTCGGCGTCTAGGCGCTTGAATGCGGCGTCTAGTGCGGCCTGTCGGGGAACCCCGTACACGCTGTCAACTTCGCCCAGCCAGTTCAGCCAGCTCTCGCTCTCGTTGATCTGCTTGAAGTCCGGTACAAGCTGGGTCAGTACAGCGTAAAACTGGCTCTCGCGGGTTACAGCGGTGTCCTCTCGAACGCCTGTCACGGAGTCTTCCAGCTTGCCAACGCGCATGTCGAGCTGTTGGGCGAACGCCGTGAATTTGGCGTCCATCGTGGACAGCATCTGACCGGCGTACCGCTGCACCATCTCCACCAGCTCACCACCGAACTGCTCCACGTCTCGTGGGTCGCTGGTCGGCTTCTGCGGTTTGTCCGGCTCGGCCTGCCGCTGCTTGAGCAACTCGGTCATCGTGCGGACCTGTTCGGTCAGTGCGGTGATCTGGCTCGACTGCGTGGCGGACTGCGCCTGGAGTTCAGGGACCTTCTGGTCGAACAATCCCTTGAGGCTGCGGTACTTCTGCTCCCACGGGTCGTGGGGCGCGGGCTGCGGCGCTGGGCTGGGAGTGGGGGCCGCTGGGGTCGACATCTGCGACACGTCGGTCACGATGACGGGCTGCGGGCCTTCCGAAGCCAAGGCTGCTTGCTGGAGTGCTTCTGCTTCACGCAGTTGCTGCTCGACGATCTTAGGCGTTGCCATATACCTCTCCTGCGCGGCCTATCGGCTTATGCGCTGGTGATCGCTAACTAACAGGTTAGCACTGTCTTGCGTCTATCGCAAGTCTTTTGCTTTGTCCAGTAAATCTAACTGGCGTTTAGCGAATAGGTACTGACCCTGGGCGCGGTAGATAACCTGCATGTCCAGGGCCTCCGACATGACGCGAACGGCTTCAACCTGCTGGGCTTCGAGCCACGCTCGCAGGGGTCCGTCCGCCGCCACGCGGCGAAAGTGTTCTAACTCGTTAGGGCGGGTGCTCACGGCGTCAGGGCGTCATAGGCCCGTTCGCACGCGGCACCGGCAATCCTTGCTCGATCGGCGTATTCGCCAAGCTCTCCCGCAGTCGCGTCAAGCCTGCTGAACAGGTCGGCGAGCAAATAGCTGGCGGCTTCGGCTGGCGGGCCTGCGAGGGCAGGCTCGGAATCGTGGGCGGCGCGGGGACAACGGGCGGCAGTGAGGGCGGCGACACGGAGCTGCAAGCGCTCAGAAGCAGAGCGAGCGTGGCGAGCGTCGTCAAGCGCACTAACGAGTTGGGCGTGGGCAGCATTCAGTGTCTCCGTCATGCGTTTGTTGGTCTCGGCTTCGCGCCTGCGGTAGTCGGCGTTCGCCCGAGCGAACTCGGCCATCTGCTTGGAGCGGGCTTCCGAGTGCGCCGTCACGAGGTGGGAAATCTGAGCTTCGGCCTCGCGGTCGCGCCACTCATACCCGACCCACATGAACAGGCCACATAAAAAGGCCACACCAACGAGCTTGGCGATCAGGGCTTGAGGCATAGCTTCATCTCCGCGATTCGCCGGTTGTGCAGGCCCTGGACGAACTTGCCGTTGGCGAATGACCAGTTCGGCGTGCCGTCATGGCGATACGCCAGCGCCCGGCACCCTTCTTCCAGGCGGCCTGCGTTGACCCAGCCCATCGCCTTGCTGCCACACGCGGCGCTGATGCCGACGTTGTGAGCGAAGGAGCTGAAGGCGTCGTAGGTGTTCTGGCTCGGGGGGCGCTTGAAGCACTGCGCGAGGCTGAGCTGCTTCTTCTCCGTCACGAGCGCCAGCACGTCGCGGCACTGGTCTTCGCTCCACACGTCGCCCACAACAACGGGAACGGGGCTGACGGCGTTGGTCACCCCATAGCAGCCGGTCGGGATGTCGCGCGCCAGCTTGTCGGCGTAGACCTTGCGATCTGTTCCCTCCCACAAGCCAAGGAAGGCGACGAGGGATGCACTGGCGACGGCCAGGGAGGCGCCGGCTACCTTGACGCGCTTATTCATGGTCGAAGCTCTTTGGTTGGGCCACGATGCGCGCCACCGCTGCGGCGAAGCTCGTCAAGGCCGAAGCCATTGCGAACCAGGGCGTGGGCTGCGTGGCGGCGAGAAACTGAACGGCAATCTCCACAGCGCCGAGGAACGCGGCCAGCAAGGCCAAGCGCACGCTCCAGGCTTTACGGACGATCTGCTTCCAGTCGTCGAGTAGCTTCACGGGGCCACCCTCAGATACTGCAACGCCCAGGCCGCTACGCCGGTGACCGCCGAGCCCGCACCTGCGGCGAGCATCAGAACCCGCCAGCCCCCTTTGGCCTCGCTCAGCGTGGCGTTGATGGTCACCAGAGCGGCGTTCATCTGCTCCATCTGCTTAGCCATCTGCTCGACCTGCTGCTCCATCCGACCGAACTCTCGCGGGTCGATCATTCGTTCCTCCAGATGGGCAATCTGCTTTTGGAGCATATCGATATGGCTTTCGTTAACTACTGAATCGCCCACGTTCATGCTCCTGCGGGTTGGAAGTGGTCAGACACAGGGGCGCCGTTTGACAGTTCTTCCCCCTCGGGTGCAGCTCCTGGCTGCCCACCCATCCCTTGCGTTGCCGTCATCGCCATCTGTGCCTGCTGCGCGATCTGGCGCTGCTTCAGCACGTTGGCGTTCGGTACGACCTTGTCGCCGTTCATGTCCAGGCGGCGCACTGCGTGGCGCAGCAACTCCGCCCGACCGTCCAGGCCGATGATCGGCATGTCGATCGGGTTCGCCGTCGCCTGCAAGAACTCATTCGTGCGGACCTGCGCGGCTTCCTTGGTCGCCAGCGATGCCGCTCCGCGCGCCACGATGTTGATGTCCCCCTTCAGCTCAGGGTCCGTGCCGTAGCGCATGTTGTGGTAATACTGCCGCTCCAGGAGCGGCTTGATGATGTACGTGTCCACCGAGCCCAGCACCTGCTTGATGACCTTGGACGCGTTGCCAATCATCATGCTCATGCCGCTGGCCGTGCGGCCCGCACCGGCGGTCTCGAACCCGGCCATGTACCGAGGGATACCCGTGTACTCATCCGCCAGCGCCGAGAACCGCTCGTACACGGTCATCAGCTCGTTGGCGTTGCTCTGCGGCTGGAAGAACTGAATCGGCGCCGCCGTCGAGCCCGTCGGGTCCGATTCGAACTGCCACAGCTTCCAGGGGAACATGTCGGTCACGTCCTCACCCGACGGAATCCGGTTGGCAATCACCGCGACCTGCGGCCCGGAGCTGATCCCCATGTTCGCCGCCAGCGCCCGCGCTGCCGCGTTGCACATGTCCTGGCAGTCCTTGAGCAAGTCATAGGGCGCGTTGCCCCACACCGACCCCGGCACGTTCTGGAAACTCGTCCCGTAGATCGGCCTGCGCGCCAGCGGGTCAGCGTTCAACACCGCCTTGATGACGTGCGTACCGATCAGCCACGCCTCGATCTGGTATTCCTTCGTGGGCTCCGGCACCTCGGCACGCGGCAGTCCCCAGTCGATCAGGCTCTGCCCACTGGCCGAACCCCAAAACTGGAGCGCGTCAATCAGCCCTGTACCGACGTTGTCCGTGCTGTCCTTGCCCTCGGCAACCGCCTTGCGGGAGTCCACCGCGAGCCACTCGTTCAGCCCCTTGGCGTCGTACTGCGCCAGCACCTTACGGATCGCCGGCTCGCTGAACCCTTCCACCCCCACCAGCTCGTTGAGCGCCGTGCGCGTCAAGCGGTGTTTACGGATGAAGTCATCCCGCGTCAGGTTCGTCGCCCAGGGCGCCGGGTAGATGTCAAACGGGTCAACCCGCTCCCACTCCGGCACCAGGGCGTGCTCCACCTGCAACTCACCCTCCGGCGACCACTTCATCACCGGCTTGCGCCGAATCACCGGCCCCGCGATGAACGCCGTTTTGAACGTCCCGAGGTCCGTGATGAACTGATCCATCGCCTCCAGCAGCCCGCCTTCGACGTGCTGGTCCTCCATCTTGCGCTCCATCGCCTCGCACTTCTCGCGGGCCATTTCCTGCAAGATCGGCAGCATCTCCTTGCGCATCTCCTGCAAGCGCTGCTGCGCCATCTGCACCGACGGCGGGAACCCCTGCACGATCGCCTGCTCAATCTCCATCGTGAGCTGCTGCACGGCGGCCTGCACCATGCTCGGAGGCAGTTCCGGCACCGGTGAGTGGCGCAACGTCCACGGCTTGTCCGAGCCCGCGCCGATCAGCACGTCCCGCATCAAAGCCTCGATCTGCCGCATCTTGCTCGACGCGACCATCATGTAAATCGCCGGCTGCTTGTTCTCCGCGATCTTCACCAGCTTCTCAGCCGTGTACTCCCCGCGCCGCGACAGCAGCGCTTCGAGCATCTCCGTCTCAACCCGGCGCTTGGCATCCACCGCCTTCGTCCAAAACCCGCGTATGTGCCCCGCCAGCCCTTCCACAACGGTCGGCACTGCGGCTTCGGCAGGCTTCTTCGCACCCATCTCCAACGCCGCCTGGGCATTCCCCGTACGCATGAAGCCGCCCAGGCTGATGACCTGTGCGGAGGGGTTTGTCCCGGGAGCAGCCGCCCCGGCAGGCATTGGCAGGCCGAGCATTTACTTAGCGCACTTACCCATGCGCTTGCATGCGGGGTTCTTGCAGCCAGGGCACATCTTCGGCGCGGCCTTGCCCGGCGCCTTACCCTTCACAGGGGCTGACTTCTTGGCAAACGGGGGAAACGGAGGTTTAGCCACGGCGCGCTCCTGCGACAAATAGACTGCGATGCTCGCAGTCTAACAGGCTAACTCACACATACGCAAACCCGCTGCGCTTGACTTCCCGCGCCTTCGTCCGGTACGCGGTAATCATCGGGTTGATTTCCCCGTTGAACCGCAGCATCGCGTACTCCGCCGCTTCGCACAGGTGGCTGTGGTGCGTCTTATCCCGCTGCGTGCTCGCCACCCCCGCGTTCGACTTTTTGTACCTGAACCCCCACTCCAGGCCGTCGGCCAGGAACTTCATCGTCGGGCTCAGCAGCAGCCCCGCCTTCCCGTCGATCGCCCGGTTCAGCATGGCCTCCATCGCCATCTGCCGCTTCTCGGGGTCGTTGGTCACCGCCTTCGTCACCCGAAACCCCCGCGCCGCCACCGCTTGAGCGATGGTCGCTTCGGTCAACTGCGACCGCTGGAAACACGCCGGGTCCAGCACGAAGTCGTAGATGTCCCGCCGGCTGCCGTAGGTCGCCAGCAGGTGAGGTATCAGCAAGCGGTCCAGGAACGTCTCCACGCCCATCGTTTCGCCCTCGGGTACATAGCACTCCGACAACCCGTTTACGCGGCCCCTGGGGTCCTGCTGGAAGATCGCAGCCGCCGCCGTGAGCCCGTTGTCCATCCCCACCACCAGCGGGAACGCCTCACCCTTCATGGCGATCAGGGGGGAAGTCGCCACATGGAACGACCGCTTGAACGTGGACTTGTACACCGCCTTACCCGCGTTCCCCACGCCGAACTTGTTCCGCAGGTACACGTCCACCCACTCTGACGTGTTAGCCGCCAGCAGGTTCGGGTAGTAGTCTTCGCTCAGGAACTCCAGGTTCTCCGCGTCAGGCAGCACATGGCCTTCCTCGTCCACCGCCGGCGGCTGCACGAAGATCGCTGCGTTCGCCGGGGGGTCCACGATCATGCTGTGCCAGAAGGTCTCCAGCATCGGAGCGTTGGTCGAGAAGATCACCCCGGGGCGCGTGACGCCGCCGGCCACCCGGCTCGGGAATCGGTCCACCCGGCCCAGCAGCCCCTTGAACACCTCGTCGTCAATCTCTCGGGCTTCTTCCACCCATGCCCCGGAGAGCTGGAGGGATAGCAGCCGCCGCACGTCGTCCGGCGTGTCGGCGGCCATCATGCACATCTCGCTATGCACCCGGGTGCCGTCCGGCAGCGTCATCTGAAGCTCGAACGTGGCGTCCGTGATCCGCCAGTGGCCGAACGCCTTGCCGTGCATCTCGGTGGGCATCGTGACCAGCCACTCGTCGATGAGCGGCTTGACCGTGGACTTGAGCTGGGCAGCGGTGTTCCGCAGGATGGCGAACTTGGTCCTACGCAGCCCGTTGAACGGCACCTGCGTAAAGGCCCGGTTCAGCAGGTCGAACAGGCACACGGTGGACTTGCCCCCACCGACGGGCCCCATGATGCCCTTGATGAAGCTGCTGTCCGCCAGGAAGGCGGCACCGGTGGGGCTGGCTTGGTACTTCATTCGTCGGTGTCGGGGGGCGGGGTTGGCGTGACGGCGATGTCCACGATGTCGGCCAGCGGGATGCTGGGGGCGGCCTTGCCGCCACGGCGCACGTCAATGGGGCGCGTGGGGGGTGTGGTGCTGGGGGCGATCGTGAGGGACAGGGAGACACCGAACTGCGTCTGCGCGACGGCACGGTCAGGGTCTTGGGCGATGCGGTGGAGGGTCTCCAGCGACTTGCGCACCACGTCAGGGTCGTCGGTGTGCTGAAGCATCAATGCCAGCTTCTCGACATTGGACGGCAGGATGGACGCAGCCAGAGTCCGGGCAGCGGTGAGGCCCTGATCGGCGCGCAGGTTGTAGTCGGCCTTCTCGGCTTTCCAGGCGTCCTGGGGGGACGGCGGGGTAGCGGTGGGCAGGTCGAGCTGGCCTTCCGTCAGATTGGCGGTTAGGTCGGCCTGGTATTCGAGGGCGGACGTGGTCATGCGGGGAGTGTAAGACGGTTAGTGGCGGAAGGGTAGCGGCGGGGTTCTTACAGTGAGGTGTAAGACCTTTTTGAAAAATGGGGTTCCGCCTAAGAGCCGGACGTAAACCCCCCCACCCCCCTCGAACCCCTTGGTCCCACCCCCGTACCCCCCTGCCCTACCCCGTCCGTCGGGGGCTAGGTTGACGGCGTTCCATAGGTGTAAGACCCGCAAGACCCGCAAGACCCGGAAGGCTCCGCACCAAGTGCCTGAGCTAACCCGGTTAGACCGGCGCAAGACCCGCTCTTTAAAAATTCGCAGCCCTTCGTCACCCCCCGCCAGCGCAGGCAAGCGCGACTAGGCCCGGGCATAGGTAAACCGCAGGCATGGGCGCCTGACATTGAACCCCGGGAAGTATTGGCGCCGGGTTTAGCGGACAAGTGTTCGCAGTGTGATTGCGCGGAAACGACGGCACCCAGTGACAGGGGGTGTGCGAACGGTAATCCGCAGAACCCCCAAGGGTTCTAAGCACTGCGCCCGAGCTTTCCCCCGCTAGACCTTATGGCAGTGCGCCAAGTGATACCGGAGACCCCGCCCCCTTAACGGGGGCAACCCTGAGCGCATGGCTTCGTGCTCTCAGGGTTGCAAGGTCGCAACATCACCCAACTACCTAGGAAAACATCATGAGCCAAGTCACCATCGTCCGCACCGCCATTCAAACCCTCGACTCAGGTTCGATCGAGTACACCGGCCCCAAGGGCGTGACGCGCACCGTTCACCCCGCCGCCGCTTGCGTCATGGGCGGCAAGGCTTTGGCGAGCCTGAAAACCGCAGCCGTCGAAGTCGCACTCAAAGGCGCGGAGAATGGCCGCTATCGTGCCGCCGCCGACATCATGGCCGACGCATTCCCCAAGATCGTCAAAGGGTTCACGGACTACGTGGGCCTGCCGTGGGCTAACCGCGCTTCGTTTGAACTGTTCACCGGCAAGGTCTTGGCAGTCGAGGCCAGCGCCAAGGGCTACACCAAGAAGCAGATTTTGGCCCGTGCCATCGCAGCCGAACTGACCCGCACCACGTTTGCCCCAGCTCAGGGCGAAGTCGTCGGCGAAGCCTGACCACTCCTGCCGCCCGTAAGGGCGGCACTCCGAACCCTCTAGCCCATTCCGGGGGGTTCGGAGTGCCGCGAGCACTCACCAAAAAGCCTAAAGGTGTAGACACTAGCCCGTAAGCGGCAGTGGAAGAACTCTTGCGCCAGTTCTTCTAGTGAAGTCATTCCACTCGGGGGTTCGGCGTTTTAGGCCACAAAGGTGTAGACACTAGCCCGTAAGGAAAAAAGCACGGCTCTTATCTTTTCTATTTTTTATAGTTATTCTAGAAAAAATATGGATAGCCCCATGTGACTTTTCAAAAGTCTTACAGGGGGGTGTAAGAGTTCGTAAGTGCGTAAGTGGCTAAGAACCCCTCAGTCTATCCCCGCCAAAGGTAGTAGAAGTAGTAGTAAGTGGCGTAAGTCGTTGATTTACCTCATGAATTTTCCTACTACCACACTGGCAAAAGTGGCACACCCGTGAAGTCCTACTAGCAGAACTTCCCCTGCCCCCTTGCTCACATGGCTAACATGCTTACGGGCTAGTGTCTACACCTTTAGCTTTCCGCCACCCTCCGTGGCCTTTTCCCTTACGGGCTAGTGTCTACACCTTTAGCCCGTCCACCCACCAACTGGAGTCCACTCATGCGTAAGACAGCAATCCACGCCACCGCAGTGCCCAAAAAGCCTGCCACTCCGCCCGTCCAACGTGTCGTAGTTGTCCACCAACTGCGCGCAAACGGTGTCGTCCACACGTACAAAGGTAGTCCTTCTACCTCCGTGCGCTACGTCACCGCACAAGAGCTGGCCGACCAACGCCCCATTTCCACCCCCACAAACGGGTGGGCGTGCCGGTCTGGTGCCACCTTGGCCGGGCGTTGAGCAGTCATGATGCTGCACTTCAAACATCACCGACTGCACAACGGTCAGCGAGTCATCCTCCGTCAGTACCGCTCAGCCTGGGGGTGGGGCTGGGAGACCGTCAGAAACCTGGGGTGGTCATGAAAGTCCTCACAAACGTCAGCGGCTCCCCCTGCGTCGTCCAACTGCGCAGCGACTGGGAGGTTTACATCGAAGACCGTGGGCACGCTCCGGGGCACAGCCCCACGCACACCAACCTGGAATTCGTGCGTCAAGGGCACGTCAGACTGCGCAAGCATGTGTCTGTCGAGCGCGCCCCCCACACCATCCTCCAATGGGTGCGCCGCTGGAAAGCCGGGGTGATGCCGTGAAGCCCCACGACAACCTTTTTCCCCTCCACACTCTAACTCTTACCTGTTAGAGTGTTTTCTCCGCCGGAGTGGTCGCCATGCCACCCCGGTTTAACCCTCCACTCAAGGAGCACACCAATGGCAACCATCACCATCACCCGCGCACAACGCGCTGCCCTTCTCCACTCCCGCACGCTGGACGACAGCGAACGCAAGGCGCTCAAGGCCGAGGTGTTCAGCGACCTGCGCAACACCTGGGACATCCCCTCCACCATCAAGCTCAAGGTGGAGATTGACGACGCGCAGCACCCGAAGTACATGGTGCTCTGCGACAAGGACGGTGCCGCGTGCCTGTCCGATGGCGAGATGTGGGTCGGCCAGGACAACGCTGCCTACGCAACCGCCAACGCCCCTGCGCAGGCCATGTGCCAGCCGTTCCGCGTGTCGCTCGCTGACCTGCGCGCTGCCAACACCCCGGACATGCTGGCCGACCCCGTGCCTGTGGGCTTCGTTGGCCTCCACGCTGACGGCACGCTGCTGATCGCATCGCAGTAAGACAGTTAGACCGCATCACCTGAAGTCCGCACGGGGTTAGCTGCCCCGTGCTCTATCTACCCACCGAAGGACCCCCACCATGCCGAACATCTTTGCGGGGCTTGAACGCCCTGCCGTCGCTGTCGCTCTGCCCCCCGTGGTCGACACCACGCCGATCGAAACCGCCGCGCAGTTCAAAGCGGCCATCGCGCAGCCGGTGCGCTCGCTGGAGGCGCTGAACGCCATCCTCGACCGCTGCCAACTGAGCAGCATGTATGGCCGTGAGCTGCGCCCCCGCGTGACCGCTGCGGCCAAGAAGTTTTTCCCCAGTGCCGAAGTGCTGTGCGGGGGGACGAACAGCTCGGTCTTCCCGTCGAACTACCCCGAAACCCGTTGGTGGGCGTATCGGGAGTTTCTCCGTGCGTGTGCCGGGGTGTATCAGCTCCTGCCGATCGACGACATATACATCGGCGGCTCTACCCTGGAGGCGATCTACCACACGCAGGTTCACATGTCCCTGCGTGAGCCTGGACGAATCGCGTACACGGCGTCCATCCCTGACGGTGAGCAGGACCGTCAGCGCACGACGACTCTGACCAAATTCCTGCGAGACCTGCCGCGCAGTCGGTATCTCACCGACCATGCGTTGGTGGAAATGGAGCAGTCATTGGTGGCTGCGCTGAACTGCGAGGTGGAGATACTGCCGAGCGACAAGATCGCCGAGACCATTCGCATCGCGGGTTTGAGTTCGTGCATGCGCTACACGACGCCTTGCCCTGACTTCCCCGGGCTGACCGAGGACGAGCACCCCTGCGACGTGTACGACGCCCCCGGGTTTGGTATCGCGGTGCATCGTGTTGACGGGCGGATTGCACAGCGGACCATCGTGTACGTGAACCCCGAGGACGAGACCGACAAGCGGTACGTCCGGTTGTACGGCGACGGCCCACTGGCCCGGAAGCTCACGCGGCTCGGGTATCGCTGCGCTGACCTGCTCGGTGCCAAGCTGCGGGCCATACCGTTGTCTGCGTACGAAGACCGTGACCGCGATGACGACGATGAAGACGACGACGATTACCCGCGTGACGAGTTGGCGCCCGGCGAGAAGCGTTACCTCATGGCGTACCTGGATGGTGCAGGGACGCGGAACAACGGCACGTCGGTGGCGTTGTCAGAGTGTGGCAACTGGCTGGAGGTGGTCAACGATGCCAAGGCTGCTGTGATTCAGCGCATCGCGCAGCATCAGGCGCATGTGGTGACCAGTGCGGCGGTGACTCGGGGTTCGATCGTGCTGCGCCCTGTGCCGTCGCGTCACTGGACCTGCCCGCTCAGTGGTGTGCGGTATGACTTGGTCAGCGACCCGATCGATCGCGTGCAGTGGGTGGCTAGCGTTGAGGCCAAACCCGTGGCGGTGGCGCTCCAGAGCCTGCCGTCGGACTGCCACCGACTGAGGACTTACGTTGGCGACGGGGCGTTGCAGGTGTACGCACCGGTTGGCACCGCGCAGTTCTCGGACTCGTTCTCCTGGGTGGATACGCCGGCAAACCGGATGCGTCGGGGTTACGCCTTGCTCGACCCGATGGTGTACCCCGGTGGCCCTGTGTGGGAGCGGAACACGATCGAAGTTGATGGTCGGCGCGTGCGGCAGGAAGACACGGTGCAGGTGTTGGCCTTGGCCTTGGGTGACACGCAGCCCAGCGTCACTCGCATGCTGAGCAAGGACTTCGCCGAGGTGCGCAAGTCGTACAAGATCACAACGCGGGACGGGGAGACGATCTACGTGCCCCGCACTGTGACGCCGGTCGAGACGATCGTGCGTTCCGACGGCACCACGGCGCCTCGGTACAAGGGGTTGCATGCCATCGCTGAGACGTACGACGGCAAGATGGTTGCGTCGAAGCTCCTCACGGCTAGGAGCTGGATGGGGCAGAACATCATCCGCATGAAGGACAAGGGTGTCTACGCCGAGCACCTGAAGCTCGACGGCAACACGACGATCAACGTGGCTCACTTCGTACGGCAGAGGTTCCGCTGGGGTTCGTCCTCATGGACGCACTGCCTGTCGTCAGTGATGCAGGGCGCGTATTCCTACACCGTGTGGCCGTACGCGGTGCTCACCGCCGACATCAACGAGCTGGCTGGACTGGCTGCATGCGATGACCCTGTCCTTGCCAAGTGCGCCAAGCTGCGCATGGAGCTGGCGAAGCTGACCATCCAAGAGATGAAAGTCCTCGCTGCTGAGACGACGCATGCCATGCACTCGTTCGCAGCGCAGTCTGTCGACAAAGCGCGGCAGGACGCCACCCTCACCCCCGAGACCCGTGATTGGATGGGCCTCGGCCCTCTCCCTGACACCTCCGAAATCGAGGACTTCGTAGTCCTCTCGCCCTCCACCTACCCACAGGCAACCTGACATGAGCACTCCCATCATCAACCCCACCCCCGCCGACCGCCGCGTGAACGGTAAGCCCGTGGTCCGCGCCGTACCTACCGCTCCGAAGAAAGAGACCAAGATGACCACACCCACGGCCCCTAAGCCCGCTCCCTCCCCCGCCCCGGCGCCCAAGGTGTTCGGCACCACCCCTGTGCAGACAGTGAATGGCCCCGTGTACGGCGCAGTGCAGCCGAAGGTCAGCCCCGTCATGAAGACGCGGTTCGACATCCCGAAGACTGTCCACCCTGACCTCGTCGAAATCCTCACGCGTAAGCGACTGCACGGCAGTGCCGGGGAGATTGAGTTCGGCCAGTGGGTCGAGGCGCAGTTGAAGGCAGTGCTGCCATCGCTGCCCGAGGGTAGCCTCGTGCGACGCGGCGCACTGGACTGCGTTGTCGCACAGTGCATGCCCAAGGGCGAGAAGGCGCGGGCCAGTGACGTGCTGTTCAGCAGTCATATGGATACGCAGCATGTGCCCTCCGACAACCCGGCGCGGCAGAAGGTGCTGTACGACGCGAACTTCGGGCACATCATGCTCGACACCAAGGACCCCAACGCAGGCGCATGCCTCGGGGCGGACGATGGTGTGGGTGTGTGGATCATGCTGGAGATGTTCCGTGCGGGTGTTCCTGGCACCTACGTGTTCCACCGTGGCGAAGAATGCGGTGGGCTCAGTGCTCACGCCATGCTCCGGGATGAGAAAGAGTTCCTGCGGCAGCATGCGATGGCGGTGGCGTTCGACCGTCCTCGTACCAACGAAATCATCATCACCCAGGGCGGTGCTGCGTGTGCGTCGGAGCGATTCGGCACAGCGCTAGCCACTGCACTGAACAACCTCGATGACGAGTTCGAGTACGAGATAAGCCACCGTGGCACGTTCACCGACACCAAGGTCTACCGTGGCGTCATCAGCGAGTGCATCAACATCGGCGTGGGCTACGAAGGCCAGCACGGTCGCAGCGAGATGCTCGACTACGCCCATGCCAAGGCCCTGCGTGATGCAGCCATCGAAGTGGAATGGGGCAGCCTGCCCATCGACCGTGACCCGAAGGCCGCTGAGAACGAGTGGAATGGGTCGAGGTCGGGCCGTGGCTACAAGGGCTACGGGAGTTATCACGACCACAACGACCAGGAAGACCTGTGGGGTAAGTCGTTCGCTGACGTGAAGGACGACGCGTGGAAGAACCACAAGTTCGACGCGTGGAAAGACCACAAGCCGGCACCGATGCGGTGGGAACGTAACCCGGCGCCCGCCCCGGCGGCCCCCAGCGTCACGTTGTCAGCGACTGACGAACTCCTGCGCATGTCGCTCGACGACCTGATGTTCTTCCTCGGCGACGACGTGGACGCGGCGGCGCGTGACGTGGCGGAACTCATCATGGACTACGCCGCCCTCAAGGCGCGTTGCGATGCGTACAAGACGTTGCTAGGGAGTGCGGTATGAGCCACCCCAGCCTCGTCACGCAAGAGCAGTACGTCTCCATCCTGAACCGCTTGGTGCGGATGGAAACCCGGCTCGTCAAGGTGTGCCTCCACCTCGGGGTGCCCATCGACGTGGACCGTGCCCCGCCCACCCCGACGCCCGTTCGCCGGGCGCTGGATGTGCAGACCGACGGACGCGAGTTCGTGTAACACCGGGGGCTTCGGCCCCCATCTATCTAACGAATTAGACCGATTCCATAAAGGTGGCTAAAGTGACCGACTCCCCACACATCCTGCTCAACCCAAAGGACGCCGTTGGGCTGATTGCGGCTTACCGCAAGGCAGTGCAGGCAGGCAAGACGAAAGACGACGATGAGTTTCAGTTCATGGGGGCGACGCTCATCATGAGCTACGCCGAGTACCTGATCGAGTACGCCGTGTACCGCTTGGGCCTCAAGCCACCGGTGCTCGCTCGTGACCTGAAGACCAAACGCATCCAGGTGCCATCGTGCTAACCCGTAAGCACTTCGAGATGATCGCTGGTGCCGTGCGTTCGCAGACTGTGGACATCCCGCCCGCCCTGGACCTGAAGCTCCGCATCGCCAAGGCGATCGCGGCGGAACTCAAGCTGACGAACCCCAGGTTCGACGCGCAGGTGTTCGTCGACGCGTGCCTCACTGAACATGAACGCTTGATGCGAGACGGGGTGGCGCGTGGAGTCTGACCCTACCGACATCGCCAGTGAGCGGGAAGAAATCGCCCGCCAGTCCGCCATCTACCGGTGCCGAGCCCCGCTACCCCCTGGGGTGCAGGGTGAGTGCCGGGAGTGCGGAGAGTTCTCCCTCCGGCTCGTTGGGGGTGCATGCGCCCCCTGCCGCGACACGTATCGGATGCCATGAGATTCGATCAGATCAGCCCCGCTGAAGCCACCATCCTCGAAGCGATGCGGCAGTACGGCTCACACAAGGCCGTCGCCCGCGCGCTAGGAAAGTCATCGAAAACAGTAGACGCCCACCTGTGCAACATACGGGAGAAGCTCGGCACCCACACCATCGGGGCTGTCGTTGCGTGGGCGCTGCACCGCCAGGAGA
>SXGT01923756.1_pt1 | contig 17900 bp, 13 predicted proteins | sample 3176221 | NCBI WGS metagenome assembly SXGT01 (sample SAMN11356862, study PRJNA531348) | freshwater metagenome | isolation source: freshwater sample F1-120 | place: China: Fuxian Lake, Yuxi | collected 2017-12-25
CGGCTCCTGCGCGACCGCAAGATGCTCGGCCTGAAGTTCCGCCGGCAGCAAGTGCTCTGCGGCTACGAGGTGGACTTCTACTGCGCCGCGCTCAGGCTCGTCGTCGAGATCGACGGCGCCGTCCACGACGACGCGGAGCGGGCCGAACGGGATGCGAGGCGCACGACGATCCTCGCGCGCCGTGGCGTCCGCGGCGTTCGCCTCGAGAACGCACGACTGAACCGGGAGACCCTGCGAGAGGCGATTCTCCCGTTCACATGCCCCCTCTCCCTTCAGGGAGAGGGGGACGGGGGGTGAGGTCTGCGCGCGCGCCCCACCGCCTCCACGGAACCTCTTCGCCTCCCCCATCGCCCGCGTAGCGCGCGATCGGGGAGAGGCCGGTCGAAGCCCGCGCAGGAGGTCGGGCTCCTGTGGCGTGGCGACCCGGGGTGCCCCGATGTCTCCATACTGCTCGGAGTTCGACCTGTTCGGTGCTCTGCTTCGCCGCCGCAGCGCCTGGGAGGTGGATCGCGAGACCGCCACGGTCTGGCCTTCGTCCCCCGCGCACCGGCCTCGTCTCAGCCGTAGTGGTACGCGGAGACCCTCGTCCGCATCCACGTGTCGCTGAACCCGACCCGCCCCACGTCCTCTCCCGCGGCTCCGGCGACCACCATCAACGGGAGCAGGTGCTCCTCGCGCGGGTGGGCGTCGCGCGCGGCGGGCGCGGTGGCCCAGTCGAGGAGGCGCCGCGAGCGGACCTCCGGGGCCGCCGTCGCGGCCTCGGTGAGCCACGCGTCGAACACCTCCGACGCGCGCTGGCCGGCGTCCGTCCCGTAGCCCCGCATGTGGTGGTAGCTCATCCCGCTGCCGAGGATGAGCACGCCGTCGTCGCGAAGGGGCGCGAGCGCGCGCCCGATCGCGAGGTGCGCGGCCGGATCGAGGCTCTTCAGGAGCGAGAGCTGGATCGCGGGCACGTCGGCCTCGGGCCACGACACCTTGAACGGGATGAACGTACCGTGGTCGAAGCCGCGCCGTGCGTCGGTCGCCGCGGCGATCCCCGCGCCGCCGAGGAGAGCGACGACGCGCTCCGCGAGGTCGGGGTCGCCGGGTGCCGGCCACTCGATCCGGTACGACTCGGGTGGGAACCCGCCGTAGTCGTACATGATCGGCGGCCGCGGGGAGGTCATGACCGTCGCGACCCTTGCCTCCCAGTGGGCGGACACGACGAGCAGCGCCCGCGGCGGCGCGGGGAGCGACGCCGGCAAGGCCGTGAAGTACGCCCGCATCGCCTCGACGTCACGCCGGGGGATGAAGTCCCCGAGGTCGACGAAGGGCCACGGCCCGCCGCCGTGGGGGACGAAGAGGACGGGCTGTCGCGGCACGGCTTCGCTCATATCGCCGATCATGCGTCGCGTGCGCGCGTCGCACAACACCGCCGCGCGCAACACGCTGTTGCCGGGAGGAGGCGCTCAGTCCTCGGCGGCCGCGTCGAGCACCACCGCCGCCTTCTCGGCCCGCTCCTTCGCCTTCTTCTCCGCGCGCATCTCGCGGTAGATCGTGAGGTCCTCTCCGACCCGCTTCGCGATCTCCGGCGCCTGCTCCACCGCCGCCTTCGCGACGTGGATGACCATGTGCGGGCTCTTCCGCGCGACCTCGCCACTCCGCTTCGTGAACGCCGCGAGGCGCTCCTTCCAGCGCTCGCCGCGCGTCTTCGTGATGTAAGGCGCCACGGCCGCGATCATGTCCGCGTTGTTGCCCGAGTAGTGGTGCGTCGCCTTGTACAGCGGGCTCCGGAACCTCGGGTTCGCGTCGAGGAAGGCCTTCACCTCCTCGCGCGTCACGCCGTGCTCGTCGAGCACGCGCGCGTACTCGGCCTGGGCGGCCTGCTTCGCCTTGAAGAGGTACATCTGGACGCGCGAGTAGAAGTTCACGCGGCCGTCGCCGCTCGTCTCGACGGGGCAGAAGATGGTGCCGGGGAACTTCTCGGTGATGGCCGTCTGCACGCCGTCGGAGACGCCGGCCGAAGGCATGCAGCCGAAGGGCTTCACGCTCAGCGTCATGTGGGCCTTCGAGTGGACCACGTTCATGATGAGCTTCCCGACCTCCATGTGGCCCTCGCCGCCGCGGAGATCGTTGTTGTAGTAGTCCTTCGAGACCTCGGCGATTGCGTCCATGTCCGGCAGGTGGAAGCCGTACAGGCCCGCCGCGTGCGCGAACGTCTGGAAGAGCGCGCGCACCGCGAAGTCGCCGCCGTGGCTGATCGCGCGCTTCTGGAACACGGCCAGCGGGCCGGCCCCTCCGAGGCCGTACTTGGCGGTATCGAGCTCGCGCAGATCGGCACGCTCGTTGGCGTCGTTGCGCACCTCCCAGAGCGTGTAGAGGAGCCACGCCGAGAGGAGCTGGATGTCGCACTCGGCCCCTTCCTGCTCGAGGAAGGTCTGCAACTGGTAGTTCCCGTCGCCCTCGGTCGTCATCGCCCAGAACTCGCCGATGATGCTGACCTTGGGCTTCGGCAGCGTCTTGTCGACCTCCACCGCCGCGAGGATCGGCTTGCACTTCCACAGGGCGTGCAGGACGTTGGTGCGCTCCTCGAGGGCCGTGTAGAGGATCTTCTTGCACGCCTCGAGCGCCTGGTTCGTGGAGCCCGGCGCGACCTCGTAGGGGCGCAGGCGGTAGCCGATCGCGTTGATGACGTCGCCGGCGATCATGCCCTTCACGATGGCCCAGAAGAACGTCGGGTTGAGCTCGAGCCCGACCTCGTCGCCCGTCGCCTGCTTGAGCCCGCCCGTCTGCTGGAACAGCATCACGCGGAACCCGTCGAAGCCCGCGTCGCGGAGGGCCTTCCGGTACTCGGTGACGTACATGCCGAACCGGCAAGGCCCGCACGCGCCGGCGGTGAGGAACACGAACTTGTCGACGATCTCCTTCGAGGTCATCCCGTGCTTGTCGCGCAGCGTGATGAGCGCCTGCACGAGGTTGCCGACGGTGAAGTACGTCGGGTTGCACTGCCCGCGGTTGCCGAACTCCTTGCCCATCTGGAAGGCCTCGGTCGAGGGCACGTCCAGCATCTGGACGTTGTATCCGATGCCCTTGATGCCTCCCTCGATGAGGTAGTCCTGCGCGAGCGTGAGCCCCCCGATGAGCAGGGTGATCCCGCCGCGTTCCGACTTCTTGAAGCCGAGCCCCACCATGTCCTCGACCCAGTGTTCGACCTTCCCGTCGAGCCCGAGGCGCTTTCGCTCGTCGGCCTCGAAGCGCGCCAGCTCGGCGTCGACGTCGAGCGCCTGCCCGGCGATGGGGAGCTTCTTCTTCGTGCTGGCAATGGTCGTCGTGTTCATCGCATCCTCTTCATTCCTCGGCCTCGGCCGCGAAGTCGGCGACCTCGCGTGCCGTGGGCTTCATCTTCACGGGGACGACGGCGCCGTCCTTGGTCTTCTTCCCCAGCTTCACGATCGCCTTGTCCACCGGCGCCGGCTCGGGGGCCCGCGCGCGGGGGGCGTACGCGGCGAGCTTCTCGCGCAGGGCCTCCATCTGGGCGAACAGCTCGGGATCCTGCGCGCGTCGCGCGGCCATCTGCCGCGCCTTGGACTCGAGGAGCTCGAGGCGCTTCTCGTCGATGGCGTGCTCGAGCGTGTGCCGCCGCTTGCTCGCGTCTTCCAGGCGCTCCTCGTGGAGCTTCAGGGCGTGGGTGTACGTCTTGACGCGGATCTTGATCGAGCCGGCGGGCTTGTTCGCGTCGATGTCGTGGAGCGCCGCGTAGGGCGTCTTCGACTTCTCGATGATCGAGTCGATGAGCCCGTACACGGGCGCGTCGTGCCCGCACTTGAAGCTCGACAGGTCGAGGACCACGACGTTCGGGTGGTGCGCCGCGAACACCGCGCCCCAGACCTTCTGCGCGCTGTTGACCGAGTAGTTCTCGGGCCACACGTGGTTCAGCTCGAGCGGCGACTTCATCTGGCCGCTCTCGAGCTCCTCCTTGAAGTAGCGGTCGAGGTAGGCGCGATCCTTGGGGATCGAGCGCACCGACAGGATCGGGTATCCCCGCACCTGGAACTCGTCGGGGATCCCGTGGTTGAGGCCCGGATCCGAGTGGTAGGGGCGCGCGAGGAGCAGGATGGCCACCTTGTCCTCGGCCTCGACCGTCTCGAGGATGGCGCGCCCCTTCTCCTGGACGTCGGCGTCGAAGATCGTGAGCGCCTTCCAGGCCTCGCGGCACGCGTGGTCGCTCTCGTCCTCGGTGACGCCGAGGCGGGGGCCCCACGTCTCGAACATGCGGCGCGCCATGAGGTTGGGCTCGACGAACGAGAGGGCGGGGTCCACGTACTCGATCTTGCGCTCCGCGAAGAAGTCGACCTCCTTCGTGAAGGCCGCCTTCATCACCTCGGGCGCGCCCGCCACGATGGGGCAGCACGCGTTGTCCATCGTGTCTGTGACGAAGTTCGTCACGTGCGTCAGGATGGGGAAGAACAGGTACTTGAGCGGCTTCTTCTCGGTGTGCTGGTGGAAGATGAGGTTGTGGATGTGCGCCTGGGCGACCTTCGACGGGTAGCACGGGTCGATCGACCCGTACTTTCCGCCCTCGACCCAGAGCTCCTCCGTCGTCTCGTCGGAGAACACCACGTTCTGCTTCGGCACGCCGAGCGCCTCGAAGTAGGTGCGGAAGAAGGGCGCAGTCGAGTACAGGTTGAGCACGCGCGGGATGCCGATGCGCGTCCGCTTGCGCTGGTCGGCGGTCGCCTTCGGGGAACGCTTGAACGGGCGCGTGTACTCGACGCGGCGCTGGCCGAAGATCCCCTTCTTGACGGCGACGTCGCGGATGGGCGACCCGTCCTCGGGCATCGGTGCGGGCGTGTAGAAGTGCATGAACGCGCGCTTGGCCTCGTAGTCCACCATGTTGGGGAACTGCTGCGCGGTCTTCTTCCGGTCCGCGACCAGCGCGAGCATCGCCTCCTTCGACTCGACGGTGCCCTTCTCGCACGAGAAGCCCGCGATGTAGCGGCTCGACGCGCCGTCGGGCGTCTTCGTGTCGATGAACGTGCGCTTGCACTCGTTCGGGCAGAAGTGGCAGACGGTCTCCTCGTCGTTCTTGCTCGTGTACTCGAGGTCGATCGCCTGATCGATCCCGATGAAGGTCGACCTGCCCCTGCGCTTGACGACGCGCAGGGTCTCCATCGCGGCGCCGATCGCGCCGGCCTCGCCGGTGTGCGGGTGGACGAACACCTCGGCGTCCGGGACGCGCTCCTTGATGTAGTCGACCTGCGCCTTGACGGCGGCGAGGTTGTACTGCGTGCCGCCCTGGAGCACGAACTTGCGCCCCAGCGACGCGAGGCGCGGGATCTGAACGACGTACTGCCACACGTTCTTGGGCAGCACCTGCGCGAGGCCGGCGAGCATCTCCTCCTTGGAGAAGCCCTCCTTCTGGAAGTTGACGCGATCGGTCTCGAGGAAGACGGCGCACCCGTAGCTGAACTTGGGCGCGAGCTCGGCCTTGAACGCCACGTCGGCGAACTCCGTCACCGGCACGCCGAACGAGTCGGCCGTGGCCTGGAGCAGCGTGCCGTTGCCGGCCGAGCACGAGTTCGACAGGCGGAAGTTCGCGATGTCGCCGTTCTTCATGAACAGGACCTTGATGTCCTGCCCGCCGATGTCGCAGATCACGTCGACGTCGCCGAAGTAGTGGACGCTGCTCAGCATGTGGGCGACCGTCTCGACGATGTTGACGTCGCTCTTCACGCACTCCTCGAGCACGTCCGCCGCGTAGCCCGTGGCGCCGAAGCCCATGATCTCCAGCTCGGCGCCCTGGTCCACGACGTACGCCCTGAGCTGGGCGAGGAGCTCCTTCGTGTCCTGGATGGGGTTGCCCTTCGAGAGCTGGTAGGCCTTCGCGAGGATCTTGCCGTCCTCGTAGTCGACGAGCACGGCCTTGCTCGAGGTGGAGCCGCCGTCGAGCCCGATCGCCGCGCGGACCTTCTGCCCCGGCGCGAGCTCGGTCGGCTGGAACCGCGGGATCTTGTAGAGCTGCCGGAACTCCTCGAGCTCCTCCTCGTGCTTCGAGAGCGGCGGCCCGGCCGTCTCGCCGAGCCGCGCCTTCCGGCCCGTCGTGATGTACTCGCGCAGGCCGTCCGTGCCCGCGAGCCAGCCGACGGTGTCGGCCTCGTGCAGGCCGTAGAGGACCGCGCCCAGCGCCGCGTAGAGGTGCGAGTTCTCGGGGACGAAGACGAGCTCCTCGATGGGGACGTCCTTCGGGTAGTCGTAGCCGCGCTCCTTCCAGATCTGCGGGATGCGCAGGCGCCAGCAGTCCTGGAGAAAGGGGAGGTAGGTGTTCGGCCCGCCGAGGAGGAGGACGCGCGCCTTGAGGGTGTTGCCGCGTGTGAGGACCGACAGGTTCTGCATCACGATCGCGTCGGCGAGCGAGCAGAGGACCTCGGTCGACGGGATGCCGCTCTTGATCAGGTTGACGATGTCGGTCTCCGCGAACACGCCGCACTTCGCGGCGACGTGGTGGAGCTTCGAGGCGTCGAAGCGGAGCGTGGTCACGAGCTCCGGCGGCGCGTTGACCTTCAGGAAGCACTTGTCGATGGTCGCGCCCGTGCCCGACGCGCACTTGTCGTTCATCGACGCGAGGGCGGTCTTGTCCTTCTTCTTCCCGGCGGGGGCGGGGCCGCCGTTCGCGCTCTCCGCGCCGGCCGCCTCCTTGAACATGATGATCTTCGCGTCCTGACCGCCGAGCTCGATGACCGAGCCGACGTCCGGGTGCAGGTGCTCGACCGCGAGCGTGACCGCGTTCACCTCCTGCACGAACTTGCCGCCCGTCGACTCGCAGAGCGGCGCCGACCCGGAGCCCGTGAGGAAGATGCGCCACGCATCCCGCGGATGGTCCGGGAACGAGGCCATGATCGCGTCGAGCAGCTCGAGCACCTTCTCGGGCTGCTTCGTGTGGTGCCGCTGGTAGTCGCTCCAGAGGATCGCCTTGCTGGCCGGGTCCACGACGGTCGCCTTGACCGTGGTGGAGCCGACGTCCATTCCGATGGCGAGAAAAGGCGAGCCGACGGGCATGAGACTCCTTGCGGGGGCGCAGCGCGAGACGGGGCGAGACGGGGCGAGCAGGGGCTAGACTGACATGTCAGTCACGGGAAGGCAAGGCTTGTCAAGTCGGTCCGGACCGGGTTACCGGCCATTGACACCCGTGTCAGTGGGACCCTCCCCGAGGACCCGCTGCGCGGGTGAAATCCGTCGGGATTTCCGATACAAGAGGCCGTGGCCCAGATCGACAAGGCGGAGCGACGGCAGCAGATCCTCGCCGCCGCGCGCGATGTGTTCGCGAAGCGGGGCTACCACGCCGCCAAGATCGACGAGATCGTGGCGGCCGCCGGCGTCGCCCGCGGCACCTTCTACCTGTACTTCGAGGACAAGCGCGGCATCTTCGAGGAGATCGTCGACCGCGCCTTCGCCCGCCTCGGGATGGCCATCACGCGCGTCGATCCGGCCGCGCCCGTCGAGGATCAGATCAAGGACAACATCCGGCGGATCGTCGGCGTCCTGCTCGAGGACAAGGCCACGACGAAGATCCTGCTCTCCGACGCGGTCGGTCTCGATCCAGGCTTCGACCGCAAGCTCCTCGTCTTCTACGAGGAGGTCGGGAAGCTCCTCCGCGAGAGCTTGACCGACGGGCAGGCACTCGGGATCGTCGCGCCGGGGGACGCGCAGATCCTCGCGGTCCTCGCGATGGGGGCGATGAAGGAGATCCTGTACCAGGTCACGATGCGCGACCTCGCGCTCGGGGAAGAGGAGATCGTCGAGGCGATCTACGGGTTCCTGTCGCGCGGGTTTCTCCGGGTCTGAGCGTCTCGGATCGGGCCCGGCCGGTTGCGCGGGCGCGCGGGCGTGCGTAACTAGTGTAGCTTGGTGCCCACAACGTAGCGATGCGCGATCGACCGACCCCCACCCGCAAGAACGTCGCGATGCCGTGCCTGATGGTCGTCGGGCTGTCCGACGATCTCGCGGACGCCATCGCGGATCAGATGAGCCCGATCCCCCTGGTCCGCGTGAGCCACCTCGCGGCGGCGTCCGAGCGGATCCTCCTCACGCGCCCGCTCGTCGTCGTCGTCGGCGAGCTCGGCGCCGCGAAGGACGACCTCGAGCCGTTCCGTGAGCTCGCCCGCGCCTGCGGCAGCGAGGTCGCGCGGCTCGAGGACATCGGGCCGATCCCCGAAGTGCCCCGGTACGTGGAGCAGCTCGTCATCACGTTCTCGCGCCGTCGGTCCGGGCAGTTCGTCGCGGTCGAGACGAAGAAGACCCCGCCGTCGAGGAAGGGGTAGACGCGACGGCGTGGGTCGGCGCCCGCGGCCCTGAAGCGCCTCAGCGCTCCACGATCACGCGTCCGCTCGCCGCCTTCACCACCGCCATCCCCTGGCCCGTCCACGTCCACCCCGCCGCCACGCCGTCGAGCGCGGTCACGCTCGCGACCTCGGCGATCGCCCCTGCCCCCGGACGCGAGACACCTCGCGGCTTCGCGGCGAGCACCAGCTCGAACACGGCCGGGCTCGCGCTCCACCCCTCGTGCGCGATCGCGAGGTTCGATCCCTCGGGCGCGATCGTGATCGTGCCGCCCCCCTCGATCACGAAGGTGGACGCGCGCGCGGGGTCCGGGAAGGCGCGGACGTACAGCGATCCCTTGTCGGTCGCGAGCGCGTCGATGTCCTTCGGGGAGCGGACCGGCGAGAGGGTGTCGATCGTGGGGCGCAAGAGCGGGACGATCCCGCCCTTGCGGACGAACAGCGGGATCCTGTCGAGGGGCGCCGCGATCCGCTCGCGCGCGCCGGTCGTCGCGCCCGCGTGGACCGAGGCGTCCCACCACGACGCCCACTCGCCGTCGGGGAAGATCACCTCGCGCGACGTCTGCCCGCGATCGACCACCGGCGACACGAGGAGCGCGTCACCGAGGAGGTAGGCGTCGTCCGGGTGCACGCCGAGGGCGGGGTACGCGAGGCCGAGCGGGCGCATGAGCGGACGGCCGCCTCGACGGACGTTCATGGCGTGCGTGTGGAGGTACGGCAACAGCCTGAGGTGCAGCCGCGCGTACGCGCGGTAGAGATCGAGCGCCGCCTGGTCTCGGCCGTTCGACGCCGTGAAGAGCCAGGGCGGTTGCGACGACGAGTCGCCGACCTGCATCACGCTGGAGAGGGCGGTCTGCTCGAACCAGCGGATGTAGAGCTCGCGATCCGGCGGGCCGTGGCGATAGCCGCCCGTGTCCGCGCCGAAGAAGGGGAAGCCGGACGGGCCGAGTCCGATCGCCTGGATCACCGTGGCGGGAAGCCCGCCGACGCTCACGATCTCCTCCCCGCTCGGGAGCCGGCGCTTCTCGCGGTGCCGGGCGAAGGACGCGTCCATGTCGCCCGGCCAGATCACGGACACGTTCACCTGGTCGCCCCACCGACCCGCCCGGCAGAGCATGAAGGACCCGTCCGGCGGGAGCACCTCCTGGTACGTCCGGTGGTACAGCACCGTGTACCCGTGGTGCATCGTGCGCTCGTCGGAGCCGTCGGAGAAGCCCCACTTGTTGCGGTTGCCCCGCAGGCTCGGCGCGACGTCCTCCGCGAAGTCGAGCTTCCACCCCTCGACGCCGAGCGTGGTGTACCGCCCGAGGTTGTCCTGCCAGAAGCGGGTCGCCGCCGGGTTGGTGAAGTCGATCGGCGTCGACCACGAGTTGAGCGAGATGCTCGGCTTCGGGACGAAATAGCCCTTCGACTCCGCCTCGCCGCGCAGGGGCCTGGCCGAGGGCTCGAGGTAGGGCGTGTGCCAGAGGGCGACCCGTAGCCCCGCGTCGTGGGCCGCGTCGATCATCCGCTTCGGATCGGGGAAGCGCTTGGCGTCGAAGTCGAACGTGTTCACCGCCGTGGCGTACGGCCGGTCGATCCACAATCCCGTGGTGGCGAGATCGAGGCTGCGCAGGGTCGCGATGTCGGACAGGACCTCGTCCTGGTCCTTGCTCTCGTTGCGCCAGAAGACGGGCCCGAACCCCCACGGCGCGGGGACGCGGGGGTATCCGGTGACGTCGTAGTAGAGGCGCGTCACGTCGATCGGCTCGGACGCGCCGAGGAGGTACATCTTCCACGCGTCGGGGCGGTCGGCGCCGGCGACCGCCCACGTCGTCTCGACGAGGTCCGGCTCCTTGCGCGCGACGTCGAAGAGGCCGACGCGCTTCGACGCGACGAAGATCCCCCAGCCGCGCGTCCCGATGAGCAGCGGGATCGGGACGTGGTTCTCGTTGTAGCGGCTCTCGAGGTCCGGATCGGTCTCGATCTGCATGGGCCGCAGCTTGCCCCGGTGGTTCACGGCGTCCGGCCACTCGCCGAGGCCGTAGAAGCCCTCCGACGCCGACGCCCTCGCGCCGATCCGCAGGTACGCGATCTTCGCGCCGCTCTCCTCGGGGGTGACGGTGACCGAGAAGCGCCCGTCCGCCTCGGCGCGCACCGTGAGGCCCGCCTTGCCGTGCGGGAGCGTGGTCGAGAGCACGATCTCCGCGTCCGTGCGGCTCGCGAGCGAGAGGCGCCCGGGCGACTCCCACGCGAGGTCCCCCGGCGGCTCGGGGGCGCCGCCCGAGGGTGAGTACTCGAGCCAGTAGGGATCGTACGCGAGCCCGTCCGCAAGCTCGGGTACGACGCCGAACGAGAGGTGGGACAGAGGCAGCCGGAGGAGCGCGGTGGACGCGTCGTAGAACACGAGCCCGTCGGTCGTCGCCTCGACGGCGTGGGGGCCGCGCGAGATCCGCGCGAGCGTCGCGCTCCTCGGCGCGGGGACGTGCTCCGTGCACGATGGGAGGACGGCGGGGAGGGCGGCGAGGAGGACGAGGAGGAGCGGCGCGCGCGGTCGCATCGGGATCACGGTTCAGGGGATGAAGTGGCGCACGAAGTTCCGGAGGATCCCCGCCCCGTCCGGCGTCTCCGTGACGGTGGCGAGGATCTCCGCGTGGGACAGCCCCTCGGCGTCGATGAGGTGGGCGCGCGCGCGGACGTAGCCGCGCATGACCGCGGCGTGGAACTCGGGGTGAAACTGCACGGCGCGCGCGGTGTCGCCGATGGCGAAGGCCGCGTACGGATCCAGCGAGCTCGTGGCGAGGTGGCGCGCGCCGGAGGGAGGGGTCACGACGGCGTCGGTGTGGGTCGCGTTCACGCGGAGCGGTCGGGGGAGGTCGCGGAAGATGGGATCCTGGTCGCCCTCCGCCGTGGCGTCGACCGTGATGGTGCCGATCTCGCGGCCGTTCGGGTTCTTCTGGACCGCGCCGCCGAGCGCCTCGGCGAGCATCTGGTGGCCGAAGCAGATCCCGAAGAACGGGCGGCGGCGATCGACCAGCTCGCGCAGGTACGCCTGGCCGCGCAGCATCCAGGGCGCGCGCTCCGTCACGCTGTGGGAGGAGCCGGTCATGACGAAGGCGTCGAACGCGGAGGGGTCGGGGAGCGCCCCGTCCGTGCGGAGGTCGATCTCCGTCCAGGCCACCTCGCCGCGCCCGGCGCCGTCGGCAGCGCGCCGGATGAAGCCGGTGAACTGGCCCTCTTCCCTGGCCACGTCGGGCGGCGTGTCGCCCGCGCGGAGCACGACAATCTTCAACGAGGCCACGCCTCGCCTCTACCACAGCCGGACGAGCGCGAGCACGCGTGCAGCGGTGCGCGCGCCATGCTACATGCACGGTACACATTCATGGAGGAGGCGCCGTGCGCCTTCGGCACCGGCCGCGCGAGATGTCCGATCCCCACATCCCGAAAGTTCCGAGCTCCTCGCAGCTGGTCCTCCCCCTGAACGACGCCCTCTCGCAGCGGTCGGCTGGCCTGGTCCGCATCCCGCGGCATACGCGTGTATTCTGCAACCGAAACCTGAAGATGGCGAGCCTCGCGTGGGTCGGCTTCGACATGGACTACACGCTCGCGATCTACGACCAGCCCGCGATGGACGCGCTCAGCATCCGCGCGACCGTTTCGAAGCTCCTCCGCCGCGGCTACCCCGAGATCATCGCCCGCGTGGAGCCGCCGACGGACTTCCCTGTGCGCGGGCTCCTCATCGACAAGAAGTACGGGCACATCCTCAAGATGGACCGCTACAAGTTCGTCAACAGGGGCTACCACGGCCTCCGCGAGCTCTCCGTCGACGAGGTGAAGGAACTCTACCACCAGAAGAAGATCCGGCCGGCGACGCCCCGCTACCACTGGATCGACACCTTGTACGCGCTCTCGGAGGTGGCCTGCTACGCGTCGATCGTCCACGCGATGGAGACCGAGGGCTACGCCGTCGATTACGCCCAGACCTTCACGGACATCCGCGAGTGCATCGACGAGGCGCACCGCGACGGGACCATCCTCGACGAGGTGTCGAACAACCTCGGCGTGTACATCCGGCGGGATCCCCTGCTCGCGCCGACCTTGCACAAGCTCCGGAGCTCGGGGAAGAAGCTCTTCCTGCTCACGAACTCGCGCGCGGCGTACACCGACCGGATGATGACGTACCTGCTCGGCGGGCAGATGGGCGAGTACCCGTCGTGGCGGCACTTCTTCGACATCGTCGTGGTCGCCGCCACCAAGCCGGCCTTCTTCCAGGAGCGGTGGCCGCTCCTGGAGCGCGACGGCCAGGTGGTGCGGCCCGCGACGTTCCCGCTCGAGCGCGGCAAGATCTACGAGGGCGGAAACCTCGTGGACTTCGAGCGCGCGCTGGGCGCAGCCGGCGACGACGTGCTGTACGTCGGGGATCACATCTACGGCGACATCCTGCGCTCCAAGAAGGACAGCGCGTGGCGGACCGCGCTCGTGATCCAGGAGCTCGAGCACGAGATCGTCGCGTACGAGTCGTGCCGCGCGGACTTCGCGCGGCGCGAGGCCCTCGAGCACGCGCGCGAGGACCTGGAGGACGAACTCCGGTTCTACCAGGGGCGGATCAAGGAGCTCACGCGTGTCCTGGAGTCGAAGACGGATCGGCCCGCGAACGCCGAGGACCTCGAGGCCGAGCGCCTCCGCATCAAGCGCGCCGTCGAGCGCATCCGCGGGCGGCTGAAGGACGAGGCTGCTGAGCTGCAGGGCATCACCCGCCGCGTGGACGCGCGGTTCCACCCGTTCTGGGGGGCGCTGCTGAAGGAGGGCAAGGAGCAGTCGAGCTTCGGCAAGCAGGTGGACGACTATGCCTGCGTGTACACGTCCCGGGTGTCGAACTTCCTGGAGTACTCGCCGCAGCAGTACTTCCGGAGCCCCCGCGACGTCATGCCCCACGAGCTCGGGTAGGGCGGCGCGCAGCCACGGCATGGCGAGGCCGCCGGGAAGCATCAAGCAGCACCTCGACGACTTCGTCGTCGAGGAGATCCCGCTGTACGAGCCGTGCGGCGCGGGGGAGCACGTGTACATCCGCTTCGAGAAGCGGGGCCTCACGACCGACGAGGCCGTGCGACGCATCGCGGACGCCCTCGGGACGCGCGCCCGGGACGCCGGGGTGGCGGGGCTGAAGGACCGACACGGGATCACGCGGCAGACGATCTCGGTGCTGGCGCCGGTCAAGGACGCCGGCTTCGAGGGGCGGGCGCTGTCGCTGTCGCTGGAAGGGATCGCGATCCTGTCGGTCGCCCGGCACGGGAACAAGCTCCGCACCGGGCACCTCGCGGGGAACCGGTTCGTGGTGCGGGTGCGCGACGTGCCCGCGGAGCGCGTGCCAGACGCCGTGGAGGCGCTCGAGCGCGTCGGGCGCGAAGGCGTGCCCAACGCCTTCGGCGACCAGCGCTTCGGGCGGGCCGGGGACAACGCCGCGCAGGCGCTCGCATGGCTGCGCGGGGAGGAGCGCGGGCCGCGCGATCCGAGGCAGCAGCGGTTCCTGTTCTCGGCCCTCCAGTCGGCGGTCTTCAACCGGGTGCTGGAGCGCCGCGTGCATGAGGGGAGCTGGAAGGTTCCCCTTCTGGGGGATGTCCTCCGGGTGAAGGCGAGCAGAGGGCTCTTCGTGTGCAGCGACCCAGGCGTGGACCGTGAACGCGCGGAGAGGGGCGAGGTGTCGCCTACGGGACCCATGCCGGGGGTGCGGATGGTGCGCCCCGAGGGTGAGGCGCTCGCGATCGAGCTGGAAGAAGAGCGCGGGATCGTGGGGGATTCATTCGACTGGGCGACCCACGCTCGCCTCGGCGAGGGCACGAGGCGCCCTCTCGGCCTGGAGGTGCGCCGCATGCAGGTGACCGTGGACCGCGACGGGGTGCGTGCCTCGTTCGACCTCCCGAGCGGGGCGTACGCAACGACCGTGCTGGGCCACGTGTTCACCCTGGCCGAGGACGCGCCGCCCACCGTCGCCGCCCGGCGCGAGCCGCATGGGGCTCTGGCGCCCCACGACGTGGAGAAATCGTGAAACAAAGTATTACAAATCTGGTGGCCGAGGCGCCATCCAGGCGCTATAAACTTGAAAATCAATTTCAATAACGCGGGCACCCGGGGAGAGAGCGAGACCTGACGGATGATCGAGCGAATCAAGAGCGCGATGGTGGGCCTGGGGACCTGGTGGGTCCTGGTCCTGATGCTGGTGCTGAGCGTCGTGTCGCTCGCGGTCATGCTCGAGCGCGCGTGGCTGTACTGGTCGCTCCGTGACGATGTCGGGACGCTCATGCGGGATCTCGGGAAGCTGCTCCGCAGCGGCGACCTCGCGGGCGCGCGGCGCCGGCTGGAGGCGTCGCCGAGCGCGGAGGCCGCCGTCGTCGTGGCGGGCATCGTCGAGGCGGATCTCGGGTGCGAGGCGGCGGAGGAGGCGATGGCGGGGGCTGCCGCGCTGCAGAGAGTCAAGCTGGAGAAGCGGCTCGCGTACCTGGGCACGCTCGGAAACAACGCGCCCTTCATCGGGCTCCTCGGCACCGTCATCGGCATCGTCGGTGCGTTCGACGAGCTCGGGAAGGCGAACTCGGCGGTGCCCGGGCAGGCCTCGCAGGTGGCGCCCCAGGCCGTCATGGCGAACATCGCCGAGGCGCTCGTCGCGACCGCGATCGGCCTCCTCGTCGCGATCCCCGCGGTCGCCGCGTACAACATGTTCCAGCGCATCGTGAAGACCACGCAGGCCAACACCGACGCCCTCGGGCACGTGCTGCTCGCGCACCTCAAGGCGACGGCGCCGGTGACCGGGTCGATCGAGGACGCCGTCGAGACGGCGGCGGCCCGCAGCGAGCGCTCCGGCAAGGCGCCGAAGAAGCCTGCGCCAGCCCGCGAAGACGACGACGGAGGGGCGAACTGATGGCGTCTGGCGACATGGACGCCGACGAGGGAATCGTCGGCATCAACGTGACGCCGCTCGTCGACATCACGCTGGTGCTGCTCATCATCTTCATGGTGACGGCGAAGCTCATCGTGTCGCAGTCGGTGCCGCTCGATCTGCCCAAGGCCGCGACGGGGTCGGAGATCCAGGTGATCTTCAGCATCGTCCTCGCCGCCGACGGGTCGGCCCAGGTGGACTCGCGCCCCATCCCGAACGACGACGCGATCCTCCCCCTCGCCCGCGACGCGAAGAAGAAGAACGCGGATCTCCGCGCCGTGATCAAGGCCGACAGCGCCGTTTCGCACGGCCGCGTGATCCACGTGCTCGACCTGCTCAAGCAGGGCCAGGTCGCGAAGATCGCGTTCGGCGTCACGCCCGTCCCCCCCATGGTCCCCGCCCCCGGCCCCAACAAGTAGGTCGCCTCGCATGAACGTCGCCATCACGAACACCCGCCCCCGGCTCGCGAGAGAGGGCATCGATCCGATGGATCGGATCCTCGCCATCGGGTCCGGAGGCTCGACGCTGCTCGTCGTCGTGCTGGTGGGCGCGCTCCTCTTCCACGGCGGTGTGGCGGGCATGGGCGCGGCCGCCGTCATGTTCGACGAGTTCATCGAGTGGCACCGCGGCGTGAAGGGCATGGTCGCGGACCGGCTCGCCCAGACGTACGACATCCAGCAGGAGAAGGCGAAGGAGCCGCCGCCTCCTCCGCCCGAGGAGAAGAAGGAGGAGTCACCGCCGCCCGCGAAGGTCCTGAAGGAGGCGCCTCCGCCCCCCCCCCAGGCGGCCCAGGCAGGGAAGGTGCTGACGGCCGCGCCGGATCCGGCCGAGCCCGTCGATCTCACCGGTCAGGGCTTCGTCTCGGGCACGGGGACGTCGTACGCGGGCGGCGTGACGCAGGCGGGCGCGACGGGCGGCCCCACGCAGAACATGGCCGCGAGCGTCGCGGGCACGCCGGGGGGGACGGGGACCGCGGCCGTGGTCGCCCCGGTGCAGGCACCCGATCGGTCGCGGCCGGCGAGGCTCCTCAACCCGGAGCGGTGGCAGCGGATCGAGTTCCCCGAGGAGGCCAACACCGACGGCGTCGATCACGCTGTCGTGCTCCTCAAGATCGTGGTGGACGCGCAGGGGAGCCCGGCGAGCGTGACCATCGTGCAGGATCCCGGTCACGGCTTCGGGCGCCAGGCGAAGCAGTTCGCGCTGCGGCAGAAGTACGATGTCGCGCTCGACCGGGACGGGCGCCCCATTCCGGGGGTGTCCAGCCCCAGGATCACCTTCGACCGCTGACCGCTACTCGACGGTGAGGAGCGCCGTGGCGCGCGCGTTCGTCGTCGTCTCGGCGGTGATCGCCGCGTCGCCCTTCTTGAGGCCGCTCGCGGTGCCCGTCCCGTCGATGCTCGCGACGGTCGGATCCGACGATCGCCACGACACGAGCGGCGTGAAGTTCGCGGTGCTGCCGTCGCTGAAGATGGCCGTGACGACGAACTGCGCCCTGCCCGTGACGGCGATGCGGTGGGGGTTCGGCGTGATCGTGAGCGCGCGGAGATCACGCAGCCCGGGCACGAACACGACGGTGGAGCTCTGCACCCCCGTCTCGGCGTCGGTGGCCGTCACGTTGGCGGTCCCGGGGCTGACCCCCGTGACGGCGCCCTTTCCCGCGCCCGTGTCGTTCACCGTGGCGACGGCGTAGCTCGAGGACGACCACGACACGCGGCTCGTCACGTCGGCCTCCGTCCGGTTCGACAGCGTGGCCATGGCCTGGAGCTGCGTGGTGTCGCCGCGGCCGACGACCACCGCGGGGGAGGGGAGGACGCGTAGCGTCTTGATGGAGGCCGGGCGTACGGTGAAGAGCAGCGTCTCCTCGACGCCGCCCAGCGTGTCTCGTGCGCGCACGAAGACCCGCCCGACGCTGCCGACGGCCTCCACCAGCCCCTTCGTCCCGGGCTTGTTGCTGACGCGCACCGTGGCCGGATCCGTGGAGGACCAGTCGAGGAGCGCGGTCACGTTCTCGGCGTTCCCGCCCGCGTAGCGCCGCGAAGCGAGGAGCTGCAGGGCCTCTCCCTCCGCGAGCTCGCGGCCTCCCGGCGTGATCTCGAGCGTCGGACGCGTCGTGACGGTGCAGCTCGCGACGAGGAGCACGGCGACCAGGATCGCGAGCAGCCGGGCGCGCCGGAGCGTCATTCAGCTCTTCTTGACGACGTCGACGACCGCCTGCACGCTCGCGGCGCTCTTCTGGAGCATTCCCTTCTCCTCCTCGGTCAGGGGGATCTCGAGGATCTTCTCGACGCCCTTGCCGCCGAGGATGGCCGGCACGCCCATGAAGAGGTCCTTGTAGCCGTACTCGCCGTCGAGGTACGAGGCGCAGGGGAGGAGGCGCTTCTGGTCGTTCATGTAGGCGGCGGCCATGGCCACGGCGCTCGAGGCCGGCGCGTAGTACGCGCTCGTCCCCATGAGGTTCACGATCTCGCCGCCGCCTTTGCGTGTGCGCTCGACGATCGCGGTGAGCCTGTCCTTCGCGATGAGCTGGGTCGCGGGCACGCCGTTGACGGTGCACATCGAGAGGACCGGGACCATGTCGTCACCGTGACCACCGAGCACCATCGCGCGGACGTCCTTCACGCTCACGCCTGCCTCGCGCGCGAGGACGAGCTGGAAGCGCGCCGAGTCGAGCA
>SXGT01469356.1_pt1 | contig 17898 bp, 11 predicted proteins | sample 3176221 | NCBI WGS metagenome assembly SXGT01 (sample SAMN11356862, study PRJNA531348) | freshwater metagenome | isolation source: freshwater sample F1-120 | place: China: Fuxian Lake, Yuxi | collected 2017-12-25
GCTACGGCGGCGAGGAGTTCGTCGTCCTGCTGCCCCGCACGGCGCCGCGCGAGGCGGGCATCGTCGCCGAGAAGCTGCGACGCGCCGTCGAGCACATGACGCTGTCTGTTGTTGCGGCTCCGCACCTCGGCGCGCCGACCGTTTCGATCGGCTCCGCGACGACGCGGCCCTTCCGCAGCGCGACCACCCCGCGGGCGCTGCTCGATCAGGCCGACCGCGCGCTGCTCGCCGCCAAGGAGGCCGGACGCAACCGCGTCATGGAGGCCGCATGAGCCTGCTGCGCCTGGGCGACACGGTCGCCGTCGTCGCGCCCGCGAGTCTGGCGACTGTCGCGCGCCTCGAGGCCGGACTGGAGGCCTTGGCCGCGCTGGGATTCGTGCCCTCGCTGCGGCTGCCGGAGCCCTGGACCGCGCGTCCGTATCTCGCGGGCACCGACGCTGCGCGCGCCGCGGTGCTACACGAAGCGTTCGCCGATCCCGCTGTCGCGGCGATCTGGTGCCTGCGCGGGGGCTTTGGCTCGGCGCGGCTGTTGCCGGCGCTGGTCGCCCGGTCGCTCGAGACCAAGCCCCTGATTGGCTTCTCCGACATCACGGCGCTGCACCTCGGGCTCCTCGGTCGCGGCCCCATCGGGCTCCACGGCCCGGTCGTGACGCAGCTGCCCGATCTCGATGAGGGCTCGCTCCACCACCTGCGGCAGCTCCTGACCGGCGCGGTCACGCAAGTCCCGCTGGGTGACGCGGTCGACGTCCTGCGTCCGGGCACCGCGGAGGGACCGCTGGTTGGCGGCAACCTCGCGGTCCTCGCGAGCCTCGTCGGTACGCCTTGGCTGCCGTCGCTCCGTGGCGCGTTGCTCTTTCTCGAGGACGTCGGTGAGGCACCCTATCGTCTCGACCGGCTGCTCTGGCAGCTCCGCGCAGCAGGCGCGCTCGACGGCGTGGGCGCCGTCTTGTTGGGTGAGTTTCGCGACTTCCCGGGGGGCACCGACGCCGGCTTCGACGCCCTCTGTGCGGAGCTGGCCGGGTACATCGCAGGACCCGTGCTCGCGGGGCTCCCGTTCGGTCACGGACGCCGCAATGTGGCCCTGCCGGTCGGTGTCCACGCGCGCGTCACGACCGAACCGCCGAGCCTCACACTGCTGGAGGCGCCGTGAGCGATGCGCTTCGGGCCGTGCTCGAATCGGGCGTCGGCACGGCGTACCCGGGAGCCGTGATGGCTGTGGGCGTAGACGACCACCTGGAGCTCGAGCTGGCCGTGGGTGGGCTCGACGTCGACGGCCCGGCCGTGACGGGCGCGACGGTCTACGATCTCGCCTCACTGACGAAGCCCATCGCCGTCGCGACCCCACTCTTCGCCGCCCTCAGCGAAGATCGGCTGCGCCTCGACGAGCGCGTCGACGCGGACCTCGGGCTCTCCCGCGCCGTCACGCTGCGCCAGCTGCTCGGACACGCCTCCGGCCTTCCCGCCTGGTTCGACCTGCGCAGCTGGCTCGCCGAGGCGCATCCCGGCCTCGTTGCCGCGGAGGTGCCTGCCGTCGTGCGCGCGAAGCTGCGCCAGCTCCCTTTCGAGCGCGCTCCGGGCACGGCCGCGGTCTACAGCGACCCTGGCTACCTGTTGCTGGGCGAGCTGCTCCCGCGTCGGCTCGGGCGCGCCCTCGACGACCTCAGCGCCACGGGGTCACCGGGTCTGACGTACACGCCGGGGACCGCTGCGCCCACGGCCGAGCCGGACTCACCGTGGCCACCCCGCCGAGGCGAGGTCCACGATCCCAGCGCGCGCCTGCTTGGCGGCGTCGCCGGCAACGCGGGCGTGTTTGGGACGGCCGCCGACGTCGTGCGTTGGGCACAGCGCCTGCTGCGGGCGTGGCGTGGCCTCGAGCCCACGATCGATCCCGCCGTCCTGCGCGCCTGCTGGTGTGACCCTCCGCCGTGGAACGAGCCCACGACCTGGCGACTCGGCTTCGATACGCCGTCCGCGCATGGCTCGACGGCCGGCCACCACATGGGCCCGAACGCGGTAGGTCACCTCGGGTTTACGGGCACGTCCGTGTGGTTGGCGCCCGAGCGCGGCCTGGTCGTCGTGCTGCTCTCCAATCGGACGCGCCTCGGAGCGACGGCCCAGGCGCCGTTGCGGGCGCTCCGTCCCCGGGTCCACGACGCCGTCATCGCCCTGCTGAGGTGATGGACCGGGCGTCGGCCCGCAAGGCATCGACGACGCTCTGGAACTGCACGCGATTCTGCTCCGAGAGGGACGCGAGGACCTCATGGGCCTCCAGCACGTGCCGGACGCCGTGAGCCTCGTCTCCGGGCGCCGCGCGCAGCGACAAGAGGGCCGCGGGCACCGGCTTGGCGGTGTCGGCCACACGCGAGAGGACGCGCACCATCGATAGCTCCTCGACCAACGCCCTGAGCTCGGGTCGCAGCGACTGGAGCGTGACCAGCCGGTCATGCTGATCGCCGGCGGTGACCACGACGTGGAGCGTGCCGAGGAAGGTGCTGTCGAGGTAGCCGCAGCCGGCGAGATCCACCGTGACGGCCATGCCCGCATCCAGCGCGCCTGTGGCGACGTCGCGGAAGGTCGCCGCCTCGCGCCACGTGCCACGGCCGCGCACGACCACGATCGCCTCGGCGGCCTCGCCGTCTTCGGCCACGACTCCGATGAGGACGTGCGCCTCGGGGTCTGCCTCGGAGGCCGCGGTCCCATCGCTTGGCGGGGTCCCATTGTCGAGGGTCGACAGGCCGGGCTCGACCGAGAGCAGGACCACCGTGACGTCGTCTTCGGCGGGACGTGCGTCGCGCCGGGCCAGCGACTCCTGCACCAGGGCCTGGACGAGCCCCGCGCCCGACCGACTTGGGTTTGCGACGATGCCGACGAGGTCGGAGGTCGCCAGCGCGTCACGGCCTGGGCCGGCGTCGAGGAGACCGTCGGTGTAGAACAAGAGGCGATCGCCGCGCCGAAGCGGTAGCTCGCGATCCTCGAACGTCGCTCCGGCCGCAAAGCCCAGGGCCGGACCCGTGCGCGGCACCTGGCTCCCATGGCCGTCGGCGTGCTGAATCAGCGCGGGCGGGTGACCGGCGATCGCGATGGACATCCGCTCGAGCGCCGGCTCGACGAGCGCGTACGCCATCGTGACGAACAGACCCGGAACGGCGCATTCGGCCAGGATCGCCGCATCGAGCTCTGCCAGGACCGCCGACGGCGCACGCGGCTGCCCCGCGTCGTCACGCGGGCGGATCCGGTGCTTGACGAAGACCGACAGCATCGCCGCGCTGACGCCGTGGCCCGACGCGTCCGCCACGTAGATAGCGATGGGTCCGGGCGCGCCCGCCGGGCCCAATGGGATGACGTCATAGAGGTCGCCACCGATCGCATGACACGGCCGGAAGTATGCGTCCACCGCCACGCCCGACACGGCCGGGAGTCCCTGCGGCAGCAGCGCGCGCTGAATCACCTCCGCGCGCGCCAGGTCGTCCTGAATGATCGTCGATTGCTCCCCGAGCCGCCGACACAGCCGCTCGAGCTCCCCGACCTGCGCTTCCAGTTCGACGTTCTTGCGTTGGAGATCGCGCGCCAGCTGCTCGCGCTCGGCGATGAGTCGGCGCTGGGCGAGCGCGTTGCGGACCGCGACGTCGAGGATCTCGAGCGACGGCAGCGGCTTGGGCAGGAAGTCGAACGCTCCGAGCTGAATCGCCTTGACCGCTGCGTCAAACGAATCGAGCCCCGAGAGCACGATCCACGTCGGCGTCATCCCCGCCTGCTTGGCCCAGCGCATGAGCTCCAGGCCGTCCATGCCGGGCATCATCACGTCGGTGACGACCACGTCGATTGACGTCTGGAGCAGGATCGCCTGAGCGGCATGGCCATCCTCGGCGTCAAGAACCTCATAACGCCGCCGCAGCCCCAACGTCAGGCGCAGCAGCTCCCGAATCTCGGGTTGATCGTCGACGAGCAGAATCGTCGGCCGCGGGTGCGCTGACTCGGTCGGGGTCATGCTCTGCGAGCATACACCCGGTCGGAAGCTAGGGGCGAGCGACTTCGTTCGGTGCCCCGAACCGGCGGCCTATCGAGCGGTCCGCTACGGGGCGCAGACGCCGATCGCGCCGAAGTTGGTCGTGTCGATCGCGGTGCAGGCCTTCCCGCCGCAGTCCTTGGTGGAGCAGCAGAATGAGCGGCACGTCTTGCTGGCGGTGTCGCAATGCAGGCCGCCCTGGCAGAACGGTCCCGCGTCATTGGAGCATGCGGCGCCTTTGGCCGCGTCGTTCGGCGGGGGGAAGCAGCCCGTCGCGCCGTCGCCCTGGACGTCGCACGCGGCCCCGGGGGTCGACTTGCACTCCGCGTTGCTCACCGGGTTGCAGGTCGACGTCGCCACCTGCTTGAGACAGCCGGTCGGTAGGCCGAACTTGTCGGTGCCGCTCGCGACCTCGCATTGGCCCCCAGCGCTGCACGTGAAGCCCGTGTCACAGCTCCCGCACGAGCCACCGCAGCCGTCGTCGCCGCACTTCTTGTTCGTGCAGTTCTTGACGCAGGCGGCGATACCGCAGGCCTCGTTGCACGCTGTAAACGAGGTGCACTCCTTGGTGCACTGTCCGTCCCACCCCGTGCAGCAGTAGCTGTCCTGCTTGCATACGCAGGCTTTGCAGTCCGGGAAGTCTGCGCCGCAGCCGGCCGTCGTCGTCCCGCCCGTGCACGTCCCGGCGTTGCAGGTCTTGTCGGCCCCGCACGGACCGCAGTCCCCGCCGCAACCGTCGTCGCCGCACTCTTTGTTAGTGCATTGCTTCGTGCAGGTCGTCGCGCCCGTGTAGCCGGCGCAGGTCGTCAGGAACGAAATGTAGTCGCCGTCGATCGAATCGACGTAGCTGCCAATGGTGAAGACGTCGCCGGTGCCGACCTCCATGTTGGAGCGCGTGATGCTCTCCGTCGCCTTCTTGGTCACGCTCCACGCGCCGACCTTCGTGAAGCCGCTCGCGTCCTTGCGCGCGATCTCGACCTTGCCGCCCTCGGTGACCCACTGCACGAACACGCGCCCGGTCGGGCCGACCGCGGTGAAGACCTTGTTCTTCGCGACGATCCCAATGGTCGTCACCGTCGTCGGGTCGCTCCACGCGGTGCCCTCATAGGAGCGATAGACGATGTCCTTGCCGTTCCAGTACGCGAGGTGAATCACGTCCTTGGCGTCGATGGCCAGCGAGGGCGCGCCGTGCCCAACTCCGGAGTCGATGGTGTCCGGGCTGCCCGAGCCTGCCTGGCCGTAACTGTTTGATGTAAACTGGAGCGCTCCAGCCTCGTTGTTGGCGCGCCACACCGTGATGACTTTGCCCTTGGATGTCACGGCGAGGTCGGCGCCCGAGTCGAACGTCACGTTGTCGACGAACTTGACGTCCCACGCCGAGTTGGGCGCGAGCCCCTTGCTGATCCGCAGCTTCATGCCGTAGCCGGGGACGACGAAGAGGTACGCGATGGTCGACCCGTTGACGGCCACCGGAGTGGCGTGGCTCCCCGCCGCCGCCTCGTTGTTGAACGTCTCGATGGGGTCGAACGACGGAGCGGCCTTCCCGATCTCGACGTCGTGGGAGCTCGTCCCCACGTCGTGGCGGTAGACAAGGTATGTCGTTCCTCCCGCCTTGGCCACTGCGGGGCCGTTCATCACCTTGGAGTCGAAGGCCTGGGGCGTCGTGGGCGTGATGTAGACTCCGGCGCGGGACGACGCTGCCGGTGTCTCATAGGACACGTACGCCGTTGGGACGCCATTGATGACCGAGAAGAAGCGCTGAGCCACCCACAGCGCCTGTGGGCTGCTGGCGTCCACCGTCGTGGTCTTCAGCGTACCGGAGCAGGCGGAGCAGCCGGTCTCGTCCGTCGTGCCGTTGCAGTCATTGTCGAGCTTGTCGCACGCCGTCTCGACCGCCTCGAAGCCCTTGGCCTGCGTGGCGTAGTCGCTCTCCGTGCACTGGTAGCCCGCGGCTCCGAGGCACTTGCCGGTCGTACCCGCGCACACGCCCTTCTGGTTGGCGCAGCTGCCGGTCGCCGCGGCGCCCTCGTCCGTCTCGCTGTTGCAGTCATCGTCCTTGCCGTTGCAGACCTCCTTGGGCACGACGCCGCACACGCCGCACGCGTTGGTCGTACAGCAGAGGCCACCCTCGCAGCCGCCCGACTCGCAGTCGCCGGCCTTGACGCACTTCTTGTTGAGCCCGCAGGGGTCACAACCGCCGCCACCACAGTCGGTGTCGGTCTCGGGCCCATTGAGCTTCTTGTCGGTGCACGAGCCGCAGACACCCGAGTCACATCGACTGTTGGCGCAGTCGAGCGCGTCCTTGCACTTGAGGCCGTCGCCGCACTTGGTCGAGCACACGCCGCCGCAGTCGACGTCCGACTCGGCGCCATTGAGCTTCTTGTCGGTGCACGAGCCGCAATAGCCGCCCTCGCAGTTGCCGCCCTCGCAGTCTGTGCCCGCCTTGCACTGCTTGCCGTCGGCGCACTTGAGCGCGCACTTGCCGCCGCAGTCCTCGTCTGTCTCGTCGCCGTTCTTGACCTTGTCGTCGCACGCAGGTTCCTTGCACTGGCCCAGGATGCACGCGATGGAAAGGCAGTCCGTGTGGGCCTTGCAGCTCTTGGTCAGCCCGCATGCCGGGCAATCGACGCCGCCGCAGTCGACGTCCGTCTCACCTGGCGTCTGCTTCGCGTCACCGCATGAGGCCGGTGCCTCGCACTTACCGCCCGTGCACAGCTTGGACTTGCAGTCCGCCTCCGCCTTGCACACCTTGCCAAAGCCGCAGCCTCCGCAGCCTCCGCCGCAGTCGATGTCCGTCTCGTCGCCGTCGAGCTTGCCGTTCGCGCAGCCTCCGCCCAACGCGACGCACTTGCCGCCGCTGCACTTCGCGGTCTTGCAGTCTTCGGGCACCGCGCAGTCCTTGCCCTCGGCGCACGCGTCCGGGCAGCCGCCGCCACAGTCGACGTCCGTCTCCTTGCCGTTCTTCTCGAGGTCGGTGCAGGAGGCCGACGCGCACTTGCCGTCCTTGTTGCAGAAGCCGCTCTTGCAGCTCTTGGCGTTCACGCAGCCTTGGCCGTCGTCGCACAGCGGGCACTCGTCGCCGCCGCAGTCGGTGCCGGTCTCCTTGCCGTTCTTGACGCCATCGGTGCACGACGGCGTGTCGCAGACCCCGGTCTTGCAGTAGCCCGTGGTGCACTGCTCGTTCTTGCTGCACTTGTCACCGGGGCACAGGGGGCAGCTCCCGCCGCAGTCGATCCCGGTCTCCTTGCCGTCCTTCTTGCCATTGCCGCAGGTGGCCGACAGGCAGACGTAGCCCGTGCCGCACACGGCCGAGGCGCAGTCCTTGGCCTCCGCGCAGCCTTTGCCCTCGGCGCACGGAGCGCAGGCCCCTCCGCAGTCGATGTCCGTCTCTCCCGGGTCCTTGGCCTTGTTGACGCACGCGCCACCCGAGGCCGTCTCGCTGCTCGTGAGCGCGTCCCCGGACTTACCAGTGCCGCCGCCCCCGGTGGCGCAGCCGCTGATGACGATGGCGATGGACCCGAGAGCGATGAGCGTGAACCTGAGCATGAGGACCTCCAGCTGGGCTTGCGAACGTCAGCACGAATCGGCCGCCTCTTACGGGTCCAACGGCTCGCAGTCAAGCGTTGACGTTGCACTTTCGGGGCCGCGCGCTGCCAGGGGGCCGGCCGGGCCGCGAAAGCGCTTGACCAACCAGTGTCATCTATCTAGCTTGCGCCCGCCGAGGGCGGCAGCCTGCGGCGCGAACGAGAAGCGGGGGCGGTGCATGCACGAGAACAGCGTGGGACAGCTGGCGCGACTTGCGGTCGCGATGATGTCGGTCTGGACCTTGGCCTGCGCGGCCGAGGGCACGACGGAGCTCACGCCACCCACGGGCACGGACACGAGCGATGCGTCCAAGGCCGATGGCGGCACCGGGCTCGATGTCACGCTCGACGTACAAGTCGCGCCCGACGTCCCAAAGGACGACCTCGGTTCAAAGCCGGATGTCCCCGCCGTGCCGGACGTTCCGGTGGTCCCCGATGTCGCGCCCGACGTCGTCGCGCCGCTCGATGCGCCGGAGCTGCCTCCCACGCCCGATCTGGGTCCCGATTCGGCTCCGGAGCTTCCGCCCATCGACGCCGGCTGCGTCACTCCGAGCGACTGCGACGATCAGAACCCCTGCACCGACAACGTGTGCAGCGTCGGCTCGTGCAGCAACCCGGCCATCGTGTGCCCCGACGACGGGGACGTCTGCACCGACGCCGTCTGCGTCGCCCCCGGCGGCTGCACCCAGGTCACCAATACCGCGAGCTGTGACGACGGCATCGCGTGTACGACGAACGACACCTGCAAGGGCGGCACCTGCTCGGGCACGCCGACCGACTGCCCGTGCGTGACGCAGAAGGACTGCAAGTCCAAAGAAGACAAGGACCACTGTAACGGCACCCTCGTGTGCGACACCACGTCGGGCGTCGGTCAGTGCGTCGTCGACCCCAAGACGGTCATCACGTGCGAGAAGCACGAGAATCCGTGCTTCGCCACCGCGTGTGACCCCGGGGACGGGCTCTGCAAGGCCTCGTTTGCCCCCGCCGGGATCCCGTGCAACGACAGCGACCCTTGCACCATCGACGATGCGTGCAGCGAAGGGAGCTGCCTCGGCGGCACCGACGACGACTGCGACGACGACGACGCCTGCACCGTCGACGCGTGCCTCGCGGGTGTGGGCTGTACGCACAACCCCTCGTCGTGTCCTCCCGCGGGTGTCTGCGCGGTCGGCATGTGTGCCAAGAAGCTCGGCTGTGTGACGGGGCTGCGCACTGAGCTCGGTCCCCAAGGCACGTCGTGGCCTGCGGCCGCGACCGGTGCACCAGCGACCGATGCGCCAGGGAACGCGCTCTTGGCGCTCAAGGTCGCGCTCGATTCCGCCCAAGCGACGGCGCACGTGCGTGTCGAGGCCACGGTCGACTCGGCTCACGCGCTCGTCCTGTATGTGGATGTCGACTACGGGCAGGGCACGGGCGTCTCGGGCGGTGCGGCGCTCACCGACGCTGTCGGCGTGCTGGATGTGGCCCTCGCGAGCCCGGTCGCGTTCGGGCCGGGCTTTGGCGCCGACCTCGCCGCGGGCACCGTCGGACTCTCGACCGCCGCCGAGGCGTCGGGCTGGCGGCACCTGGGCGATCCCGCCAACCTCGCTGTCCTCCCGGGCTCCGTCGCGGTCTCCGCGGGCCAGGTGGACCTGACGCTGCCGATCGGCACGCTGCTCGCCACTGGCCTGCCCGCGTCAGGGGTCGTTGTTGCGCTGTCGGCGTGGATCGTCTCAGCCGACGGCAAGGTGCTCACCAATCAGTCGCTCTTTACGACCGCGGGACTGGGCGGGCCGGCGTGCAACGTCGCCTCCGGCTGCGCCGCGTCCCGCTGCGAGCTCGGGCAATGTCAGACGACCTCCAGCAACTGCGACGACCAGCTCGGCTGCACCAAGGACGCGTGCGATCTGAGCGCAGGGACGTGCACCCACACCCCGGACGCCTCGCTCTGCAACGATCTGGACGCCTGCACCGTGGACGTCTGCAAGCTCGACACGGGCTGCGGCACCTCGGGTGCCGTGAACTGCGACGACGGCCTGGAGTGCACGGCCGACGCGTGCGCCTCCGCCACGGGCTGCACGCATGACCCCAAGGCGGCCGCGTGCGCCGATGGCGTCGACTGCACGACGGACACCTGCGACCTGAAGCAGGGCTGTGTCCACGCGCCGCAGCACGCCGCGTGCGCCGATGGCGTCGACTGCACGACCGACGCGTGCGACGCGAAGGACGGCTGCACCCACTCGGCCGCGGCCGCCTGTAACGATGGACACGCGTGTACGGTGGACACGTGCTCACCCACCGAGGGCTGCAAGCACGCCCCAGACGATACCGCGTGCAACGACGGTCACACCTGCACGACGGACGCGTGCTCTCTGGGGTCGGGCTGCACGTATGTGACCGACGACGCCCCGTGTCAGGACTCCGTCGCCTGCACCGCTGACGCGTGCGTCGTTGGGAAGGGCTGCGTCCACACGCCGCTGCCCGGCACCTGCGGCGACACGACGGACTGCACGCTGGACGTGTGTGATCCCGTCATCGGCTGTACCAACAGCCCGGACCCACAGGCCTGCAACGACGGGCTCGAGTGCACCGCCGACGACTGCACTGCGCTCTCGGGTTGCTCGCACACGACGAAGGACGCCCTCTGCGCCGACGCGGTCTCGTGCACCAAGGACGTCTGCGACGCCGCCGCCGGTTGCCTTCACCTCGCCCAGCCGGAGCAGTGCGCCGATGGCCTCCCGTGCACCGCCGATTACTGCGACACGAAGCTCGGCTGTCAGCACGGCGCGAGCTGCGACGACGGCGCGAGCTGCACGACCGACACGTGTGATCCGGTTCAGGGCTGCGTGCACACCCCGGTGCCGGGCGCCTGCGTCGATGGGGTCCCATGCACCGCCGACACCTGCGTTGCCGGCACGGGCTGCGTCTTCGTCCCCATGGCGGCCAACTGCTCGGACAACGTCGGGTGCACGACGGACACCTGCGACCCCAAGCTCGGGTGTAAGTCGGTGCCCAACGCGGGCGCATGCTCCGATGGCATCGGCTGTACGGTGGATGCGTGCGACGTGGGTCAGGCCGGGTGCACGCACACTCCCGACGGCGCGAGCTGCAACGACGGCTTCGACTGCACCATCGACGCCTGTGATCCCAACCAGGCCGGCTGCATCCACGTCCCGAGCGCGGGCAAGTGCGCCGACTCGGTGACCTGTACGCTCGACACCTGCGATCCTGCGCTGGGCTGCAAGCACACGCCCAACACGTCGGCGTGCGACGACAAGAACCCCTGCACCGTCGACCAGTGCGATCCGGTGACCGGCTGCGCCAACGTGGCGCAGGATGGCCTGTGCGACGACTCCGTGGCGTGCACGGTCGACACCTGCAAGGCCGGCTTCAAGCAGGGCTGCCTCCACGCTCCCGACAGCTCGCGGTGCAACGACGGCGTGGAGTGCACGACCGACACGTGCAGCCTCGCGAACGGCTGTGCCAACACGCCGAGCGCCGTCGGCTGTGATGATGGCGTTCCATGTACTCAGGACGGCTGCGATCCCAAGAAGGGCTGCGTCAACGTGGCCAGCGACGCGGGATGCAACGACGGGCTCGACTGCACCGAGGACCGCTGCGTCGCGGGCGTGGGCTGCACCGTCACCCCGAACCACGCCGCTTGCGCCGACGCTGCGGCGTGCACGACCGATACATGCACGCCCAAGGTCGGCTGTGAGCATGTGCCGTCGTCGGAGGTCTGTAACGACAACGTCGCCTGCACGGCAGACGCGTGCGACCCGGTGAAGGGCTGCCTCAACGCACCGACCGATGGCGCCTGCGCCGACACGGTGTCCTGCACGGTCGACATCTGCGACGCCAAGCTTGGCTGCAAGAGCAGCGCGAGCGACGCGCTGTGCAACGATGGCGTCGCCTGCACGACCGATCAGTGCGACGCCCTGACCGGCTGCAAGGCCACGCCCGAGTCCGCCAAGTGCGACGACAACGTCGCCTGCACGACCAACGCGTGCGACCCCAAGCAGGGCTGCGTGTTCGTCGCCTCCGACGTGGCCTGCGACGACCTGCTCGCGTGCACCGCCGACGTCTGCGACAAGGCCAAGGGCTGTGTGTTCACGCCGCAGAACGGCAAGTGCCAGGACCTCGTCTCGTGCACGGCCGACACGTGCGACAAGGTCAAGGGCTGTGTCTTCACGCCACTCGACGGGAACTGCACCGACGGCGTGGGATGTACGGTGGATACATGCGATGCGTCCAAGGGCTGCGTCTCGACCGCCTCGGATCTCAAGTGCTCCGACGGCTTCGACTGCACCATCGATACGTGTGATGCGCTCGCCGACTGCGTCCACACTGGCGACGACAGCGCGTGCTCCGACGCCAACGCGTGCACTGCTGACACGTGCCAGGTCGCGACGGGCTGCGCCTTCCTTCAGGATCCCAACGGCTGCAACGACCAGCTCGCGTGCACCGTCGACTCGTGCGACCCCAAGGTCGGCTGCGTGCACCTCCCGGACGCGACCGACTGCGATGACGGCTACGTCTGCACGACCGACGTGTGCGAGCCCGGCAAGGGCTGCACCTCGACGCCCGACAACGCGCTCTGCAACGACGGCTCCGCGTGCACCGTGGATGCGTGTGTCAGCGGCGTCGGGTGCAAGTTCACCCTGCAGTGCGGCGATACGGACCTGTGCACGGTCGACGCGTGCGACCCCGTCGCGCAGAAGTGCACCCATGTGCCCAAGGACTGCAACGATCAGGACTTCTGCACGACCGACCTGTGCGATCCGGGCGACGGCGCGTGCGTCCATCCGCCGATCGTGCCGTGCGTCGCGCCGGCCATGCCGGCCGCTGCCGGAGACGTCGTGCTCACGGAGTTGGGCTACAACGTCCCCGGGGCGGAGGCCTCGGCCGACGGCAACGCCGAGTGGTTCGAGCTCCAGAACACGACCGCAAAGGCGCTCGACCTCAAGGGGTGCGTGCTCTCAGACAACAGCAAGACCCATGCGATCGGCGCGCAGGTGCTCGTCCAGCCGGGCGGGCTCCTCGTGTTTGCCTCCGTGGGTGCGCTCGCCGTCACTCCGGACTACGTCTACCCTGCCTCGACGCTCGCGCTCGCCAATGGTGGCGACTTCGTGGAGCTCAAGTGCGGCACGACCGTCATCGACAAGGTCGCCTACAAGTCCGCGGCCACCGTCACGACCGGCTGGCCCACCGACGCCGACGGCAAGTCCATCCAGCTCAAGCCCTCGGCCGCCACGCCCGGACCGCTCCATACGGCGAATGACGCGCCGGGGAGTTGGGTGCTCTCGACCTGCGCCTTCTCCAACACGCCCGTCACCTACGGCACGCCCAAGAAGGCCAATACCGAGACTGGCGACTGCCCCGTCGTCGGCGGGCCGTGACACGCGCGCGCGGCGGGCATAAGGTCTCGGGGTGAGCACCGACACCCCAGCCCCCGTCACTGCAGCAGACGCCGCAGACCCTGCGGACCGCTCCGGCCTGCGCCTCGAGCGCCTGAACTACGGCTCGTACCTCAAGGTTCCAGAGCTGCTCGCGCTTCAGCAGGAGCTCTCCGCGCCGGCGCATCACGACGAGATGTTCTTCATCGTCATCCATCAGGCGGCCGAGCTCTGGTTCAAGCTCATGCTCCACGAGACCGAGGCGCTCATCGAGGCGCTGCGGGCCCCAAGCATCTCGCGCGCGCTCAAGGTCCTGCGCCGCCTCTGCGGCGTCATGGACCTCCAGGTCCGCCAGATCGGACTCCTGGCGACGCTCACGCCGGTCGAGTTCGCTGGGTTTCGCGACCACCTGAGGCCCGCCTCGGGCTTCCAATCCGCGCAGTTCCGGGCCATCGAGTACGCCTACGGTCTGCGGGACCCGTTCTTCCTGAAGTTCTTCGACACCATGCCCGAGGCGCACGCCGCGTTGGTTGCGTGGCGCGATCGCCCGAGCATCGCCGATGAGTTCGCCGCCTGCCTCCGCACGCACGCCCCACGCCCAGCAGAGCAGCACGCAGGCGCCGCGGCCTCCCCCCCCGATCCCAGCGGCCAGCGACCCTCCGATCCGGTCCTGCTCGCTCAGCTCCAGTACCTCTATGAGAACCCCGGGGAGCATTATCACTGGGTCCTGCTCTGCGAGGGCTTGCTCGACTTCGACGAGCGCTTCGCCCAGTGGCGCGCGCACCACGTCCTCATGGTGGCCCGCACCATCGGCCAGAAGCCCGGCACCGGCGGTAGCGCCGGCTATCGTTTTTTGCAGTCTCGGCTCGAGCACCGCTTCTTCCCCGAACTGTGGGAGCTGCGGACGCTCGTCGGGAGCACGCCTTACTAGCCCAGCAGCAGCCCTTCGCGGACGCAGAGTTCGGCGAGCAGCGTCGCGCCGGCGGCGGCGCCCATGCGCGTGTTGTGCGAGACCAGCGTGTACTTGAGCCCGTTCTTGAGCACCGGGTCGGCGCGCAGACGGCCGACAGTGGTGACCATGCCGGCGCCGCGATCGCGGTCGAGGCGCGGTTGCGGCCGAAACGGATCGTCGTGCACGAAGATGAGCCGCTCGGGCGCGCTCGGAAGGCCCGCCAGCGAGCTGCCGAGCCCCGTCATGGCCGCACGCGCCTCGTCGACCGTGGCCGGCCGCGACAGTGAGAGCACGACGGTCTCCGTGTGCCCGTCCAGCACGCCGACGCGGTTGCAGGTGCACGTCACGCCGAAGTCGGCCGGCACGATGGCTGCGCCGCTCAGGCTGCCGAGGATCTTCTGCGTCTCGCGCTGGACCTTCTCCTCCTCCTTCGGGATGTAGGGGATGACGTTGTCGATGCTGTCGAGCGAGAGGACGCCACCGTTGCGGCCGGCGCCGGACACGGCCTGCATCGAGGTCATCACGACGAGGTCCAGGCCGAACGCGTCCCAGAGCGGCTTGAGCGTGACGGCGAGGCCCGTGGTCGTGCAGTTGGGGATGGGCAGTACGTAGCCCTTCCAGCCGCGTGCCTTGCGCTGCGCCTCGATGAGACCGAGGTGCGCGTCGTTGACGCCTGGGATCAGCAGCGGAACGTCCGTCTCCATGCGGAAGGCGGCGGCGGTCGAGAAGACCGGCGTCGTCGCCGCGTAGAGTGGCTCCAGCTCGCGCGCGGCGTCGGACTCGACCGCGGTGAACACCACGTCGTAGTCGGCTGCGTTGACGGCCGCGGAGTTCTGGACCGTCATCTCCAGCACCGCGCGTGCCGGGAGGTCGCCGCAGAACCACGCGACATTGCCGTTGGGCTGCGTGATGGCCTCGAGGTACGTCTTCCCGGCGCTGCGGGAAGAGCCTGCGAGGGCGACGATCTCGAACCAGGGATGCGCCCGAAGGTGCGTCAGGAACTGCTGGCCGGCGATGCCGGTCGCGCCGACGACGATCGCGCGGAGCTTCTTGGAGGGAGCGTTCACGTTCATGGCGCGGTTTCCTAGCATGCGACAAGGACGCGTTCAAAGGGGCGCGCGTGTCGAGAGCAGGACGAATGACCCCGTTGCCACTTCGACCCCTCTCTCGCGTTGATCTCATGAAATCCACGTGCAATCGTGCGTCCGTTGACAAAAGGACGCCGCCCGGACAACGCGGGCGGCATTGAGATCAAGGGAGGAAGAACACGCATGCGAAACGGAGCGAAGCTCATGCTCGGCTCCCTGCTGTTCCTGAGCATGGCCGTGCTGGCCGGGTGTCCAAACCCGAAGTACGTCGCGGCCTCGACGGGCGGTAGCGGGCAGATCAAGTTCGGCTACATCCAGAAGAAGAACGTGACCGGCATCATCAAGTGCCAGATGGCCGACGATGGCGCCTTGTCCAACTGCCGCAAGATGACCGTCGTCTTGCAGGGCGAGTGAGGGATCCCATGAAGACCACGATTCGACTCGCTCTCGGGCTCATCCTCGTGACGTCGCTGTTTGGCGGCTGCACGAAGTACTACCTGACCAAGATGAAGGACCAGGGGACCATCAAGTCCACTCAGCTCCAGTTCTTGAAGGTGCAGAACTACTACGTCTACAGCAAGGTGACCCACCAGTTCTGGCTGTGCGACGACCAGGGAGACACGCTCACCTGTTCGCGCTCGTGCGATGAGGGCACCGACCTCGAGTGCCCCAAGGCCAGCGGTGGCTTCGGCGGCGTCTCGACGAACACGCGGTAAGGGAGGACGACAACATGACAACGAAGAAGATGGTGATGCGGGTCCTCTGCGGTGTGGTCGCGCTCGGCGCGGTCGCCTGCACTCCGCCGATGGTGCTCGTGGATCAGGCCTATTTTGGCAAACAGCGAGTGATCAAGTCGATCATGCAGAAGAACGGCGGGCTGTTCAATCAGTACCTCCGGGTCTGCACCCTCGACGCCGCCGGCAAAGAGGGCAACTGCAAGGACACCCTGGTGCTCGAGAACGTCGTTCCGGGCTCGCTGTACTAAGAAGGAGGCCACATGCGTAACTACATGACTTCGATTGCGCGTCGCCTCAGCCTTGGGGTGGCGTTTCTCACGATGGGCGGCTTCGTCCTCGGGTGTGGCGGCGCCGTGCGCTCGGTGACCCACATCTCGACCTGGAGCGGCGGCGCCAAGGAGTACCTGTACATCGGCTATGCCGAGAACAAGGACGTCTCCAAGGTGCGGCGGTGCCTCATCAACGACGACAACTCGCTCAAGTGCAACGAAGAGGACGGCCTCAACGCCCTCCTCAACGCCGACGACTGAGCCAGTCAGCGGGCAGGGTCCACCTTTCGAGGATGTGGCCCCGCTTGACTCCCCCCGGCGCGCCGCTACCGTCGCGCGCCATGACCCAGCCCACCCTGCAACCCGACTACGGCGCTTCCGCCATCAAGGTCCTCGCGGGCCTCGAGGCCGTCCGCACGCGGCCGGGCATGTACATCGGCTCGACGAGCGCGCGCGGGCTGCACCACCTCGTGTGGGAGATCGTCGACAATGCGGTCGACGAGGCGCTCGCCGGGCATTGCCGCAACATCGAAATCGCGCTGCTCGACGACGACGTCGTCTCTGTCACCGACGACGGGCGCGGCGTCCCCGTGGAGATTCACCCGCAGTATGGCGTGAGCGCCGCCACGCTGGTCTTCACGAAGCTGCACGCGGGCGCCAAGTTCGAGAATCAGGCCTACAAGGTCTCGGGCGGCCTCCACGGTGTCGGCGCGTCGGTGGTCAACGCGCTGTCCCAGTGGATGGAGGTCACCATCTGGCGCGAAGGTCAGGTGTGGCGGCAGCGCTTCGAGCGCGGTGAGCCCAAGGGCGTGCTCACGGCCGGCGAGCGCACGCGCAAGCGGGGCACGCGCGTCGTGTTTCGGCCGGACACCGAGATCTTCCCCGACACGACCTACCACTTCGAGACGCTCCAGAACCGCTTTCGCGAGATGGCGTTCCTCAACGGCGGCCTGCGCCTCGTGGTCACCGACCAGCGCACGCGGCCCGAGGGCGAGGTCCCGCCGTCGTCGGAATTCTGCTACGAGGGCGGCATCTCGTCGTTCGTGGCCTACCTCAACGAGGGCCGGCACGTGCTGCACCCGATCATCGCGTTCCGCGACACCATGGACAACATCGAGGTCGAGGTCGCGCTCCAGTACCACACGGACTACTCGGAGTCCGTGGCGTCGTTCGTCAACTGCATCGGCACTGTCGAGGGCGGCACTCACGAGACCGGCTTCAAGCTGGCGCACACGCGCGTGATGAACGAGTACGGGCGCAAGCTCGGCGTCTGGAAGAAGAAGGAGAACCTCACGGGCGAGGACCTGCGCGAGGGGCTCACGTGCATCCTGTCGGTGCGCATGGGCGAGGTGCAGTTCGAGGGCCAGACCAAGGGCAAGCTCGGCAGCCCCGAGGCGCGTGCGGCAGTCGAGAAGGTCGTCGACAAGCACCTGGCCACGTATCTCGAGGAGCACCCCGACATCGCGCGCGAGGTGCTCGACAAGGCCTCCAAGGCGGCTGCCGCACGCGACGCCGCGCGCAAGGCCCGCGCCGCAGTGCGCTCGGGCGACAAGGGCGGCGGACGCACCTCGCTCGAGGGCAAGCTCACGCGCTGCACCACGCGCGATCCGATGGAGCGCGAGCTGTTCCTGGTCGAGGGCGACAGCGCCGGCGGCTCTGACAATCAGGCGCGCGACAGTCGGACGCAGGACATCCTCCCGCTGCGCGGCAAGCCGCTGAACACCGAGCGCGCGCCGCTTGCCAAGGTGCTGCAGAACAAGGAGATCCTGGCCATCACCCAGGCCATCGGGGCAGGCGTGGGCACGGACTTCGCGCTGGATGACGCCCAATACGGCCGCGTCGTCATCCTCGCCGACGCCGACGACGACGGCGCCCACATCCGCTGCC
>SXGT01399745.1_pt1 | contig 17895 bp, 16 predicted proteins | sample 3176221 | NCBI WGS metagenome assembly SXGT01 (sample SAMN11356862, study PRJNA531348) | freshwater metagenome | isolation source: freshwater sample F1-120 | place: China: Fuxian Lake, Yuxi | collected 2017-12-25
ACCGACCGGCGCTTGCGGGCGATACTGCCCGCCACCGCTTGCAACCTGCGGTGCGGTGGCGGGCAGTTCCTGGCAATGGACGGATGGGAGACCTGGGCATGGCAATCGAAGCTCGAATTGACTGGCTGCTGCTGGCCTGCCTGTGTCTTCTGCCGGCTGCCACCACGGCCGCGCCACAGCTGGCGCACGTCAACGGCGTCGACATTGCCTGGACGGAGTCGGGCAGCGGCGAGCCGCTGGTGCTGCTCCACGGCTTCGGCGACTGCGGCAGCGTGTGGACGGATTTCCTGCCCAACCTGTCGAAGCACTACCGGGTGATCTCGATGGAGCTGCGCGGTCACGGCCGCTCCGGCGAGTTCGAGGGCCCGTTCCTGTTCGAGGATTCGGCGGACGACCTGCTGGGCCTGCTGGACCACCTGGAGCTGCCCACCGTCAAGGCCATGGGCATCAGCGCCGGCGGCATGACCCTGCTGCATGCGGCGGTGCGCCAGCCGGAGCGGATCGAGGCGATGGCGATCATCGGGGCGGCGCACCATTTCCCGGAGCAGGCGCGCGCGATCATGCGCGGGGTGCCCGGAAACGTCCCGCCGCCGGTCCTGGCGTCCTTCCAGGCGTGCTCGACCCGCGGCCAGGCGCAGGTCGACGCCCTGCTGCAGCGCTTCCACAGCTTCAAGGACAACGACGAGGACATCCGCCTGTCGACCCGGGAGCTTGCCACCATCCAGGCCCGCACCCTGGTCGTGCACGGCGACCGCGACGAGTTCTTCCCGGTGCCGGTCCCGGTCGAGGTCTACACTTCGATCCCGGTCGCTCAGCTGTGGATCGTGCCCGGCGGCGACCACGTGCCGATCTTCGGGCCCAACCAGCGTGCCTTCGAGGAGATCACGCTGCGGTTCCTGGCCGATCCGGTGCCCTGACCGGCCGCCGGTTGCCCAGCCGCCGATGGGCGCCGGGCAAGGCCGGGCGCCGGTTCGGATCAGCACTGGACCGGCGACTTCAAGTGCGACCAGGACGGTCGTTTCCAAACAGGCGCTACGCCGCCGCCACCGCCTCGATCTCCAGCAGCCAGGCGCTGTCGTAGATGCCGGCGATCACGATCGTCAGCGCGGGCGAGCGATCGCCGAGGACGGCCTGGCGCAGTCCGGCGCTCTGGGCGATCAGGGCGCGGTCGGACAGGAAGATGGTGACCTTCACCAGGTTGTCGAAGTCCATCCCGGCTGCGCGCAGCTGCGTTTCCACGTTGCGCCAGGCGAGCCGGTACTGCGAAGGATAGTCCGCAGGCACATGGCCGTCGGCGTCGGCCGGCACCTGGCCGCTGACGTACAGCCAGCGGGTGGCGCCGGTGACCAGGCTGGCCTGGGCGTAGGCGGGGTCCGTGGGGGCGATCGGTTCGATGGTCATGGGCGTGGTCATGGGCAGGGCTCGGGACGCGGCGGCAGCGGCCGGCGCTGCGGCGCTTCCGGCGATGAGGGTGCGTCGCTGCATGGCAACGGTCCGGCGGCAGGGCTGGATTATGATGCCAGCCGATTCGCGGCCAGCCACCGCCGCTTTGCCGGCGCCTGCCGACATTTTGACGGACCGCCATGGACGCCATCGATCGCCGCCTGCTGGAGCTGTTGCGCGCGGATGCCAGCCGACCGCTCAAGACGCTGGCCGCCGAGGTCGCCCTGTCGCGCAGCAGCGTGCGCGACCGGATCGCCCGACTGCAGTCGCGCGGCATCATTCGCCGCTACACGATCGAGGTGGCGCCCGAGGCGCTGCCGGTGGCGGCCGTCTGCCTGCTGCGGCTGGCGCGCACGCCCGACCCGGCCGTGGTGCGGGCCGTGGCGGCGATGCCCGAGGTCACGCGCTGCGACGCGCTGTCGGGCGAGATCGACCTGCTGGTCGAGCTCGCCGCGGCGGACGGTCGGGCACTGAACGCGGTGCGCGACCGAATCGCGGCGCTGCCCGGGGTGCTGGAGGTGACGACGTCGCTGCTGCTGGCCGACTACATGCCGCGGCGCTGACGGCGGCCGCGGCAGGCGCGAGGTCAGTAGAAGCTGTCCTCGAAGATGACGTCGAAGGCGGGCGAAAACTCGCTGCTGTAGCCGCTGGCGTCCGTGGCCATGGCGATGAACGGAATGCCGGCCACGCCGGGCGGCAGCGCGAGCACGACCGTGCGCTCGGCCTGGGCCGAGGCGAGTGGATACACATCCTGGCCCAGCGGCTCGCCGGTGCCGCCGCGCACGTTGCCGTAGAACTCGATCGCCAGCGGATAGGTGGCGTTGGCCGGCGCGGTGTCGACGCGGTAGGTGACGGTCAGCTGGTCGCCGTTGAGCGCCGCGGCGACGATGTCCGGGTAATTCTGCACGTTGTTGGAGCCGGCGTCGGCGTCGCCCGGATCGTTCGCCGTCGCGCCGACGGCACCGATGTCGACGTTGGTGCGGCCACGGCCGCGGTTAAGGCGTAGGACATTGCCGCGGTTGTCGAAGTAGCTGGTGGCGCCGGAGACCGCGTTGATGCCGGAGCCGCGGTTGAAGGCGATCAGGTTGGCCTCGCCCGGCCCGAAGCCGCCGATCGGCAGCGCCTGCGTGCTGGCGCTGCCCTGGATCTGGATGCCGCCGCCGAACTGGTCGGCGCCGGCCTGCGGGAAGCCGTTCGGCAAGGGCTGGGTGCCGGTCCAGTCGGTGCCGATGTAGTTGCCCATGATGACAACGTTCTCGAACGCACCGGAACCGCCGAAGCTGGGCCAGACGCCGATGCCCCAGGGCTGGTTGCCGGAGATCACGGTGCGCGCCGCGGTCGTGTTGCCGCCGATGCGCACGTTCTGTCGGAAGGCGAGGATGATCCCCGGCCAGTTGCCGGCGATCCCGTTCGGGATCGCCTGGGTGCCGGTCGCGTCGGTGCCGATCAGGTTGCCCTCGACTGTCGAGGCAGCACCGATCAGCACGCCGCAGCCCATGCCGGACAGCAGGTTGCGCTGCCACGGCAGCGTGCCGCCGACCTGGGCCGGCGTGGTGTTGGTGCGCACGGCGCAGCCGGAGCCGCTGGCGACGGGGTGCGGGCCGCCGGTCACCGTCGTGCCGATGAAGTTGCCGTAGACACGCAGGCTGGAGCCCGAGGCGTTGTTGGCGACGCCGCTGATGGCGGTCGCGAACCGGTTCATCGCCAGGCCCTGGACGGTCAGGTTGGCCGCCGGCTGCAGCTGGAAACCGCTGGGGCTGACGGCGGCCGAGGTCAGTTCGACCGCCAGCACGGTGTCGAGACCGCCCTGGTCCGGCGCCAGCGTGTTCGGGGCGCTGCCCGGCTGGCTGTAGCCATCGATCAACAGGGTGCCGGTGATGGCCGGCAAGGCGCTGGCCAGCACGATGCTGTGCGGCGGCGTGCCCGGGATCCCGAACTGGATCGCGTTGCTGCCCCCGGCGGTGTTGGCGTTGATGAGCGCCTGCCGCAACGACCCGGGCCCGGCGTCGCTGGTGTTGGTGACGGTGAAGATTGCCGCCTGCGCGCTGGCGGTGCACGCTGTCAGCAGTGTCAACAGGGCCATCGTTCGCTGCGCCGGCATGGTCTGGGCTCCGGGAAACATGGGGGTGTTGAACACGGGCGGATGCAACGGGCCAGCCGGTCTGTCGGTGTGCCGGTCACTGCCGTGCCTTCCAGGACGGGCTACGGCCGGATGTCATGTCCAGTCGCAGGTCGGTCTTGCTGGTTGTCAACGCAGATCGGCCCGACCAGGGGCCACGCGCCGGGCCGGCGCGGCGCCCGGTCGGGCCCGGTGGACCCACGCGCCTCCGCTGGCGGTGCGGCTGATTCCCTGCGCATGCACGAGGCCGGGGAAATGCGGACTCCAACCGGATGATCTGCAGGGGGTGGGCGCTGGCGAATCCGTCTGCGCTCGCGGCGTCAGCCAGGGCCGGTGATCCCGCCGTGGGGCGGATCGCCGCAACGCAGCGCGGCACGGGCTTGCATCCGCCGGGCGGCCGCACGCGATTGGACCACCAGCGCTACTCAGGAGCGAAAGGGCCCAGCGCAGTGGCACTTGCCCCACGAGACGCTGATCGGCTTTCCGAGGCCGATGTTTTCGTGCGCAGCAGCGATCTCGACGCGCAGGGGAATGCCGTCCGGCCAGCCGCCTTCAGCCGCGCCTGGTTTCAACAGGCGTTGCGAATCGCCCGCGACAGGAAGACCCTGGCAGCGCTCAGTGCGATCGCGCAGCACCCTTCGGCAGGCGCGAGATGCCGTCAACATGAACGCACTACAACCCCGCCGGTGATGCAAGCGCCAGGACTTGTATAATTGCAAGCGTCCGAGCCGTCCAGGCTCCGGCCGAAAGGCCGTCAAGGGACTGGCTCGGCGAACACCCTGTCCTTATGCAAGGAGGTTCCAAGATGACCAACATCAATCGCAAGAATCCGCGCGCACCAGCCATGACCGTTCTGGCCCTGGCCGCCGCGCTGGCCCTGCCCGCCACGGTCGTTGCGGCCGATCCGTACGGCAAGCCTGATGAGAGCTGGATCTCGCTCAATGGCAAGGTCAAGAGCGTCAGTCCTGATCGCTTCGCCCTCGACTACGGCGAAGGCAGCATCATGGTGGAGATGGACGATGGCGATCGTGACGCCGATGCCTACCAGCTGCTGCCGGGCGACAAGGTGGCGGTCACCGGGCGCATCGACGACGACCTGTTCGAGTCGCGCACCATCGAGGCATCCAGCGTGCACGTGAAGAATCTGAACACGACGTTCTACTCGAGCGCCGTGGACGAGGAAGCCGCCTGGATGGTCTATTACCCGACCGTAACCATGGACGCTGCCTACAACGTGGTGGGCACGGTGTCGAAGGTCGACGAGGATGGCGAGACGTTCGTGGTCGACACCGGACCGCGCATGCTCCGCGTCGATGTCGGCGACCTCGGCTACAACCCGCTCGACGACGATGGCTACCAGAAGGTCGAGGTTGGTGATCGCGTGAGCGTCACCGGCGATATCGACTACGACCTGTTCGAGGGCCGCGAGCTCGAGGCGTCTTCGATCATCGGTTTGGGTCAGCGCGGCAGCAGCTGACGGCAGCTGCCGGCCCGCCGGACGGCGGGGCACGGCTTTCCTCCGCCCGCCCCGCCCCGGGGCCACCTTGGTGCATCGAGAGTCGGCGTCAGCGTCGCCGTCATCGAGCCGATCTGGAAGCGGGCTGCGCGGTGGCTTTCGGAACGCCGACGCCACTTGCAGGCGCGCGGTCCGCTCGCGATGCCGGAATCGGCATCGCCCAGCGGGTTGCGGCAGCGCATGAGCCTGTATCCCCTGGATTCTTCATCGCGTCGAGCCGGGACCGATCGGCGTACCGGCAACACGATTCGTCCCGGGCGTCGGCCCCGTCGCTCGGCGCCGCCGCGTTCAGCTTCCGCGCTCATCTGCGCTTGGTCGCAGCCCGCGCCGGCCGGCGTCCTCTGCACGCGCGATATCCCATCCACTTGGAGCGGCCTCGCCCTGCAGCCGCGTCTCCGGGCCGATGCGAAGGCATGGCAGCAGGCAGCCAGCCGTCTGCGCGGATGCCGGCGCCCGGGATCGCGCCCTGGAACCCCGCCGATCGCGCGGAGGTCCGGAGCCGGCCAGCAGAGCCATGACGGGTGCGGCTTGGAGCGGGTGGTTCGAGGGTGCGCGGCCGTTTGCACCGGGTGCGGCGACTGCGGGAGGGCGCGCCCGGGCGATGGCTGCAGGATCGAGGCCGACGCAAGGTGGCTGCCGGGTCCCGCGAGTGAAGGCAATGGCTCAGGCGGCACGCGCCCACGCGGATGCGAGCCCGATCGGGCGGTCACCAGTCGGTCGGGGCGTAATCCTTGAGGAACTGGCCCCAGACGTGGCGACCGGTGTTGAAGCCGGCGATGATCGGGTCGACGATGCGCGCGGCGCCGTCGACGATGTCGAGCGGCGGGTGGAAGCGCTCCTCGATGATCTTGCGGGCGGCGATCTCGGCCGGGTCCTCGTCGGTGACCCAGCCGGTGTCGACCGCGTTCATGTGGATGCCGTCGCCGTGGTAGTCCGCCGCCGAGGTGCGGGTCATCATGTTCAGCGCGGCCTTGGCCATGTTGGTGTGCGGGTGCTTGCTGGTCTTGAAGTTGCGGTAGAACTGGCCCTCGACCGCCGAGACGTTGACGATGTGCTTGTCGCGCTCGGGCGTTCGCAGCATCAGTTCCTTCAGCCGGGCATTGATGATGAACGGGGCGACCGCGTTGACCAGCTGCGTCTCCAGCAGTTCGACCGACGGCACCTCGTGCATCAGCAGGCGCCAGGAGTTGCGCCCGCGCAGGTCGACCTGCTGCAGGTCCTGGTCCAGGCGGCCTTCGGGGAACAGGTGCGCCTGGCCGAGCAGGTCGTCGGCGAGCAAGGGCACCTGCGACAGCTCGGCTGCGCGCGCCAGCCCGGCCAGGGTGGCCGGCGCGCGCCGGTCGACCAGCGCCGCGGCGCCGCCGGGGAGCAGGTCGGCGGCGCGCAGGCCCTCGTAGTTGCCGACCAGGGCGCGCACGTGCCCGGGCAGATCGTGCAGGGATGCGGTCTCGCCGGCCATCATGTGGGCGTAGAACGCCGGCGGCCGGCGCACGGTCTGGCAGGCGTTGTTGATGATGAAGTCGAGCCGGTCGCGGGTGGCGGCCAGTTCGGCGCAGAACGCCTCCACGCTGGGGGTGTGGCGCAGGTCCAGGCCGAACACCTGCAGCCGCTCGGCCCACTGCTCGAAGTCCGGCTCCTGGGCGTAGCGCTGGGCGGAGTCGCGCGGGAAGCGCGTGGTCACGATCAGCGTCGCACCGGCGCGCAGCAGCTTCAGGCCAGCCTGGTAGCCGATCTTGACCCGTCCGCCGGTGAGCAGCGCGACCCGGCCGCGCAGGTCGGCGGTCTCGGTGCGCTTGAAGAAGTTGAGCTCGGCGCAGCGCGGGCACAGCTGGTCGTAGAAGTGGTGGACCTGGGTGTATTTCTGCTTGCAGACGTAGCAGTGCAGCAGCTCCGGCGATTCGTCGAGGATGACCGCCCCGGCGGCGCCGTTGCTGGCGTCGTGCTGGCCGGGCGGCTGCGGCGGGAAGTAGTTCGGGGTGGTGAACACCGGCTTGCGGCGCAGGGTTCGGATGCCGGTGCGGTCGAGCAGGGCCTCGGTCCGATGCGCCTTCTCCTGGGCGTGGCGGCGCGCCGCGTCGCGCGACTGCTTGCGGCGCACCCGCGGCTCGGGGTGATGCACCAGGGCCACCGCCTTCAGCAGGCGGATGCGGTCGCCCTCCGGCAGGGCCTGCAACAGGCTGCGGTCGTCGCGGATCGCCTCGAGCACCTCCGCCGCCGCGCGGGCACGGTCGGGTAGGGCGGCGGTGGCGTCGTCGTCGGCGGGCGGACTGGACTGGCTGGTCATGGGATCGGCAACGTGGGATCGGATCGCCGCGGGCGACCTTGAAGGCATGGCAGGCGGGCCGGTGGCTGCGCGGCCGCGCAAGGATACTCCGCCGGCCGCAACGCCCCAATCCCGCGCGAGCCGCGCAGGTGCCCCAGCGGTCATGGCCGCCCCGCGAGCGGCTGTCCCGGCAAGCGCAGTCGAACCCCGCCAGCAGCCGCCCATGTTCGTCTCAGCCAACGTTCTCCTGCCGGCGCCAATGCCTGACTCGATGGAGCCGCAGCGAACCTTCATCCGCTGCTTCCCGGCCGTCCTGGTCGACAAGATGGATCTGACCCGTTCGCCGCGTATCCGGACCAGGTCGTCGTCGACGCCGTCACCTCCTTGGTGCGGGCGGCACTCTGTGCTGCTTCCTGCCCAAGGTGGGTATCCGGGGCGAGCACCAGATGGCGGACGTCTTCAACGCGCGCCCCGGCGGCTTCGATCGCTTCATGCGCTGCGTCGGCGCCTGGGCGGTGCCGTCGGGATCGAAGTCGCGCGGTATCGTCCGGGCACCGGGCGCGCAGACGCGGACCCGGTGCCAACCGTGCGGGTGCGGCGTCAATGCGCAACCGGCATGTCGCCGTCAGGACTGCCGGGCACACGCTGTGCCGGACCCCGGCGCAGGTGACGGACGTGCGCCCGCCGCACAGGCGATGGCAGTCGCCGCGCCCCGGCGATGGCGGTGACGGGGTCGCGGCGCCCGCGCGGACCGAGCTGGTGCCAAGCCTCGCGTGGACCCGTGTCGGCTACTGGAAGCCGTTGCGGAAGATGAAGCCGCTTTGGTAGATCACCTGGAAGGCACCGGCATCGGTCCCTGCCTCATCGTCCAGGTAGACGCCGATCGCAAGGTCAGAGGCGGCGTCGCCGTTGAAGTCGCCCAGCACGAGCTCGCTGCCGAACTGGTCGTTCGCCTGGGCGGGTCCGATCGCCAGGCTGGCGCCGGCACTCCAACGGGTGCCGGTGGCCGGGTTGGGGCGATTCGCCGTGCCGTGTACGACCCACACCGACCCGGCCACTTCGAGGCCATCGACGGTGTCGCGGGGCGCGCCGATGGCGAGGCTGGCGGCCTGGAACAGGCCGCTGCGCAGCGCCCCGATCGCCAGTCGGTTGCCGAAGCGTGCCGTGGCGGCGACCGGTTCCGGCAGGTCCGTGGCGCGGATGAGGGTCGTGTCGTCGACGTTCAACCCGTCGGCGCCACCGTACACGACCATGACCGCGCCCCCGCCCGCGCTGGTCGGCGCGCCGATCACCAGGTCCTCGAACAGGTCGAAGCTCACCGATCCGGCAGCCAGGGCGGTGCCGAAGCCGTCCCAGCCACCGGTCTGGGACGAGCACTGGCCGGGCAGCCCACCCTGGCCCGGGGCCAGCCATTGGCTGTTCAGCCCGAGCAGGCCGGTGCCGGTGCCATAGAGGATGGTCACGCCGCCACCGCGAAAGCCGGTGCCGTCGAGGTTGCAGTGGCCGTTGAATGTCCCCACGGCCAGGTCGTCGAAACCGTCGTCGTCGAAATCGGCGCTGGCCGTGCTGTAGCCGAACAGGTCGCCCTCGGCCGGCACGCCGGAAATCCCGATGCTGTTGCGGTCGAAGAACTGATGGCCGGCCGGGGCCAGGCCGGAGACCGAGCCGTACGCGATCAGCACGCGGCCGGCATCGGCCTGGCCGGCGACCGTGGCCCCACGCATGCCGATGGCCAGGTCGGCGAAGGCATCGCCGTCAAAGTTGCCTGCCGACATGGCGGCGCCCAGGCCGTCGCCGATGCCCGGGACCCCGCCGTAACCGAACTGGCCCAGGCGGATCTCCTCCTGCAGGGACCACGTGCCATTGACCGCCCGGTCCATGATGAACACCGCACCGGCCCCGGCCTGGCCACCGCTGGACGTGCCGGCCGACCCCCAGGCCAGCTCGTCGCGACCGTCGTTGTCAAAATCGCCCGCCGCGAGTCCCTGCGCGGACCCGGTCGGCCCGGTCACCTGCTGGAGGCTGAACCTGATCACCGGACCGACCGTGCCCACGGTCCAGGCCACGCCGCGGTACACGCTCACCGTGCTGCCGTCCGGGCCGGCCACGGCGATGTCGGCGATGCCGTTGCCGTCGAAGTCGCCGGCGGTCATGTAGCGGCCGAAGTTGCCGCCGGCCGGGCTGGCGCTGGAATTGGCAAAGCGGACGTTGCCTTCGGTCGCCAGCGCGTTCTGAGCGTGTGCCGGCGGCGCGATCGCCGCAGTGACGGCGGCCAGGGCCATGGAAAGGGCGATCGGTAGCATCGTTGCACGGGTCATGGCGGTCGCTTCCGGTGGGCTGCTTGCCCGGGTCCACGCAGTCCGGGCCGGACAGGGGCCAACGGTCTCATCCAGGGCGCCATCCGCGATGGCTTCCAGCCCCCGCGGGGACGCTGCGCGCCGGACGGGTCCCGGGGAATCGTCGAACCGGTCCCCGGTCGGAACGGGATCGAGCGCCGAGGGACCTTTCCGGCGCAGCCGCGCGTGGGCGTCCGACGCTGGCCGCGCCGCCGGACACGGTTGGCATCGGGGTTCCCGGGGACTGGGTACACTGGCCCCCACCGCTACCTGTCAGCACCACGTAGACCATTCCTCCCATGCGCAATCCACTGCAGGAACAACTGCTCAAGGCGGGGCTGGCCAAGAAGGGCACGCTCGACAAGGTGGCGCGCGAACAGGACAAGCTGCGGCGGGGCAAGGCCGGCACGGTGGCCACCTCCGAGCAGGCGGACGCCGAGCGGACGCGGCTGGAACTGGCCGAGCGCGACCGCGCGCTGGCGGCCGAGCGCAACGCCGTCGCGAAGGCGGCCGAGCTGCGCGCCCAGGTGCGGCAGATCGTGGAACAGAACCGGCTGCCGGCGGAGGGCGACAGCGACTACCGCTTCAGCCACGGTGGCGTGATCCGCAGCCTGGCGGTGACCCCGGTCGTGCGCCGGCAGCTGGCGGCGGGCAGCCTGGTGGTCGCCTGCCACGGTGCGGGCTACGCCATCGTCCCGCGCGCGGCCGCCGACAAGATCGCGGCGCGCGACTCGTCGATGATCGCCCTCGACCACGGTCGCGCCGAACCGACCGCGTCCGCCGGCGAGGACGACGCCTTCTACGACAAGTTCAAGGTGCCCGACGACCTGGTCTGGTAGCACCCGGCCGGCTGGCCACCGCCGGCCTCAGCCCTGGTAGCCATTGCCGAAGATCGTGTCGCGGCACTCGGCCACCTGCGCAGGGCTGACCAGCACGTTGAAACCCATGCTGGTCGGCATCGGCAGGGCGGATTGCAGCCGGGCGATGCCCCAGCGGCCGCCGCTGACGCCGGCGTCGTAGCGCAGGTCGAATGCGATGTCCTGGCCGGACTGCCAGCGCTTGACCACCTGCGGGCGCGCGCACGGAGTGCCGTTGAGCAGGGGGTGGTCCAGCCAGCTGGTCTGGCCGGTGACGTTGCCGGGGCTGGTGAAGTGCCGCCAGGCATTGGCGCTCACGTCCTGGGCATAGACATTGAAGGTCGCACCGACCGGCATGGCGGCGCCGTCCTGGGTCACGATGCCCCAGCATTGCGGACCGGTGGTGTCGCCCGTGCACTGGCGGAACACGGACAGGTTGTGTTCGTTGTAGACGCCGCTTCCGGGCTGGTTCCAGTTCGCGGTCACCAGGAGGAAGGCGTCGGTGCTGCCATTGAGGTAGGTCGCGGACAACAAGGTGCGGTCGGCGCTGGTGTTGTCCACGGTCGCCGTGTGCGCGTAGACGCTGCTGAACGCGCCCTGCGGCCCCGGGACCAGGACGTTGAACATGGTGCCCTGCGGCATCGCAGCGAGATCCTGGTTGAACGGCGACCAGCGCCCGCTGGTGTACCACAGGCCGGTCGTGTGCGGATTGGCCACCGACGGGTAGTTTGGCGCCGTGAACCGGCCGGTAATCTGCGGCCGCACCGCGGTCTGGTCGTTCAGCGCCGGGTGCTCGATCAGGAAGTTGTTCGAGGTGTCGCTGGCGGTCTTGCGCGCCAGCAGATGGAGATCGCCATGCTCATAGGCGCCGATGTCGATGGCGGTCGCACCGGTCCCGACCGTCCGGCGCATGCCGTCCAGGTCCACCTGCGGCATCTGGCCGACGGCGATGAAGACCTGCGTGGTCGCGGCGTTGCCGGCGTCGATCGCGGGCGATTCCGGGCGCAGGCGCGGCGTCCTGAGCGCGACCAGGCGCGGGTCGCTGAGCACGGTGCCGGTTCCGGGCAGGAAGCTGTTGCTGCCGTTGCCGAACACCAGGTTGCGCGAGTTGGTCACGCCGGTGGTACCGTCGGACAGCATCAGGCCGAACTCGTTGAAGGCGATCAGGTTGTTCTGGATACTGCCGTCGACCTCGGCGCTGCCGCCGATCGCCCGGCCGACCCGCAGGGCGCCGCCGGTGTCGGTGATCGTGTTGTTGAGCACCTGCGCGTCCAGCTCGGTGCTGCCGGCCTGGATGCGGATGCCGTCGACGGAGCCGGAGCTGCCCAGGCTGCGGTTGCCGACCACCAGGTTGTTGATCAGCCTCAGCGTGGTCGGTGCGGTCAGGGTGGAGAACATCATCGCGCCGGGCTGGTAGAAGCCGCGCACCTCGTTGGCGAACACGCTCAGGTCCAGCTCGCCGCCGATCTCGCTGAAGGTGCGGATGCCGTTGGCCAGCGAGTTGCGCGGGGCCAGCACGCGGTTGAAGGCCAGCGCGCCGGTGACGACCGCGCCGCGGGCGCGGACGTCGATGGCCGGCGCGTCGACGGTCGCGCTGCCCGCCTGGACGGTGTTGCCGGTGATCGCCAGGACCACGGCGCCGCTGGTGCTCGCGTCGACCCGGATCCGCGTGTTGGCCGCGTTGACGGTGCTGTTCAGGGTCATGTCCTCGACCCGGAAGCGGGCGTTGCCGCTGCCCGCGCGGCCCAGCTGGATGAACCCGTCGTTGAGCGTCAGGCCCCGGAACAGCACCTCGAACTCACCTGCGGCCGACGAACTGGCCGTCAGCGAGCGGCCCGGGGCGAACGCGGGCCGGAAGCCGGTGGCCGCCGCCAGGCCGCGCGAGGCGGCCAGCACGATATCCTCGTCGATCGGCCCGTTGGTCGCGACGCTGACGATGTCGTTCTCGCCCTGCGCGTTCACGCACGCCTGGAGCGTCGTGTTGCAGGGCGCCGCGCCCGGCCAGGAGCCGCCGCCGGCGCGGACGTCCGCCTGCCCCAGCGCGAACAGCGTCGCCCCCGCCATTGCCAGATGCCGTGTCTTCACAGGGACCGTCCGTTCGCCAGTTCGATGCCCACCCTCAGCGCAACAAGCGGCGAAACCACGACACGGGCGGGTTCGTGGCGGCCGGGTCCCAGGCATTGGGCCGGGGGGCACTGATCGTAGGGGAAGCGCCGCGCCCTGCGGCACCGGTGCGACGGGGCGGCGGATGCGGGCAGCCAGTGCCGCCGGCGCCCCGGCGGCCGGCTTGCCGCGCCGCGACCTCAGTCCTCGAAGTCGTTGCGGAACAGCGCCACGCCCAACATGTAGGCCCAGGCCGCGTCGTAGCCGGGGGGTGGCGGCAGGTGGGCGTCGACCGCCACCGCGCCATGGACATTGCCGCCGGGAATGTCGGTCCGCGAACTGGTCAGGCGGTTGGCCCGCCAATTGGCCGGTGCGACCAGATCGATGTCCTGGCTCGGACCGCCCTGATCCAGCCCCAGGACGCCCTGGGTGATCTGGAAGAAGGCAAAGTCAGGGTCCAGCTGGTGGACCAGGCCGTACACCCCGGTCGGCGTGATGCGCAGCGGCCGCAGCAGCCAGGACGCGACCCCCGCGCCGGCCACGGCGTCGCCCGGTCCGGCCAGCAGCAGGGCGCCGGCCAGCGGGAACTCCTGCGCCAGGTAGGCGGCGTGGCCGGCCCCCTGGCTGTGACCGCCGACGACGATGCGCGACCAGCGCGGCTGGTCGCCGTCCAGAAAGCGGTCCCAGCCTTCCGCCGGGTGGGCCGCGTGCTGGTGCAGGAGCAGGCGGACCAGGCGATTGGCCACCGAGTTGGCGGCATCCACCTCGACCAGCGCACTGGCGTCGACGCCGAACAGGCGCTCGGCGCGAACCGCCCCGGGGGCCGCGGGGTCGCCCAGGCTGCCGGTGAGGGCGGCGACGCTGGGCCAGTTCGGATAGGCCAGCGATACGGTGGCGTAGCCGCGGGCGGCGGCGAACAGCGCCAGCCGCTGGCTGTTCTCGGGCAAGCCCCCGCTGCCGGCCAGGTGCAGGTACAGGAAGCCGTTGCTGCTCGAGCTGTCGATCGCAACGAAATGCCGCAGGTCGCGCAGCGTGGCGCCGGGCAGCTCCAGCAGCGGCCGGATGCCCGGTCCGGTCGCCGTCGGGTCGACGAATTCGCTGCGTGGCTGCCCGCAGGCCACGCCGGCCGCCAGGATCAGCAGCAGGGCGCAACCGGGGCGATGGCGCTCGATCGGCATGGGTCGGCTCGCAGGCGGCGTCTACCGGCCGCGAGCATAGGCAGCAACCTTGGACGCAGTGTGTGCGGCCGCCGTCCCCGCCAGGACGGACCTTGACCCCGTGGGTTCAGAGGCCGCGGACCCGGCAGGCCGCCAGCAGCAGTGCGAAGCCGACGATCCAGGACCAGGTCGCCACCGGTTCGCCGATGGCCACCAGGTCGAAGCGTGCGGCCAGGGCCACGAGGAAGAGCACCAGCGCGATGATCCAGGACACCAGGGAGGGGGCTTGGCCGGACTTGTTCATTGCGTGGACCTCGATGGCGTTGCGGGGACGGACGCGCGAGTCTGCGCGTTCGGCCCGGGTTTGAACAGCCGGTGCCGCCCCGGCCACGCCGCCGCCGCGCGTGCCTGGAACGCGGCCTCGACCACCATGAACTCGCGCGTCGGGTCGCGACAGTCGCGGGGCTTCTGCGGTACCGGGAACCGGGTCCTCGCGCGCGGCAGCGCCGTGCAGGGGCTCCGGGCCAGCCCCGGCGGCCCGCACGGCGCAGCGCTGGCCGGCACCGCACAGGGGCCCGGCCCCCGGCGCTGCGACTACTCGAAGCCGTGGCGGAACAGCTGCACCGGCGGCACGCCGGCCACGCCGTACCAGCCGGTCGAGCCGGTGATGCCGGTGGCCGGGCCGCCGAGGTTGCGCACCGGGGCGGCGTCGCCGCTGGCCAGGCGCGGAAAGCCGAGCACGCGCGGCACCGCGTTGTAGGCGCCGCCGGCGACCAGCAATTCGTCGCGCAATGGGTAGTAGGCCAGGCCACCGACGTTCGCCATCGAGGTGGCGGGCCCTTCGATGCTGCGCAGCGGCGCCACGTCGCCGCTGGCGCCTTCGGCGAACACCTGGATGCTGGCGCTGCCGTCCGCGTTCGTGGCCAGGACGAACAACTCGCCGCTGACCGGGTCGTGGGCCAGGCCCGCCACCCATGCGCCCAGGCGGGTCAGGGGACCGGCGATCCGGCGGGTCGGCGTCGTGCTGCCGACCGCCAAGCGCTGGAAAAACAGGACCTCGCCGGCGGAGCCGCCGGCGCCGGCCGCGTAGCCGTCGCCGACCGCCACCTCGTCGGTCGCCTCCAGGTAGACCAGCCCGGAGAGATTGTCCACCAGCCCGGGCGTGAACGTCGTGCTGCGGATGGGCGCCGTGTTGCCGCTTGCATTGCGCGGGTAGAACTGGACGAAGGCGAAGTTGATCAGCGCGATCTCGTCGTGCGCAGGGATCGCCACGGCCATCCGTGGCTGCAGCATCGAGCCGCTGCTGAAGGTGCGCAGCGGCGCGCTGTTGCCGACGCTGCCGGGCGCAAACACCTTGACCTGCTCACCGTAGAAGTCGGTCACGATCAGCGTGCCGTCGTCGGCGCAGTAGCTCATCCCGTTGACGGTCTCGATGCCGGTGGCGGGACCGCCAAGCAGGTAGGCCGGCGCGACATCGCCGGTGGCCTCGTCATCGAACGCACTGATGACATTGGGCTCGGTGGTGTCGGCCGGGCCGAACCAGCCGCCCAGGACGTCGGCGGCAGCGGGCCAGGCCGCAAGCATCAGGACCAGGGCAAGTGGGGCGGGTGTACGTCGCATCGGGAGCCTCCATGGTTTCCGCCGGTAACGGTTCCGGCCCCGGCGGCGCTGGCGTGCCGTCGGGACCGGCGGCACCGCCTGGTGGGAGCGGGCGCCGGCTGAGCGCGGACGACGCGCCGAGCGGATCGCCGACACCAGCGCCGACGCGGCCAGGCGTCCGGCCTGCACCACCTCTTACGCAATCGGCGGGCGAAACCTGTAACGGCGCATGCCGGAGCGTGGCGATGCGCCGCGTTGCCCCAGGCCTAGCCATGTCCGGGGGTGCCGGGCGCTGCGCCAGCCGAGGGCACGGGTGGCCCCGTGTCCCGGGCGTGGACGGCAGGGCTTGCGCCCGGCTCGGAGTCGGGCGACCGCCCGTTCACGTTCCGCAGGCGCCGGTAGCTGGGAGCATCCGGTCCAACCCTCGACGAGACACCCATGCCCATGCCCGTGCTCGCAGCCCTGGTGCTCGTTCCGATGCTGGCTGCGCCCGTGACCGCTGCAGGTCCGGGCCTGGATGGCGCCTGGGTGGTGGACCTGTCGGCCGAGCCGGGCCAGGTCTACACCCGGCCCATGCATCTGGCCCTCAACGCCGATGGCACGGTGACGGGCAGCTTCTACGGCAGTGCGATCGAGGCCGGCCGCTGGCAGGACGACCGCGGCCGCGTCTGCGCCAGCTTCCGCACCACCGATGGCGCAGGTCCGTACCACACCTCGGTGTGCCTGGCCGGCGCCATCGCCAGTGGCCAGACCTGGGCCGAGCATCGCGACTTCCTGTTCAACTAGGACGCCACGCGCGCGCCGTGATGCGCGCGGCCGCCATGCGGCCGACCCGCCGGATGCGCCGGATCCCGGGGTCGACCGGGCCGTGCCGAGGGCGGCGGGGTGGGGTGGGACGCCGGGCCGCCGGGACGCAGGCCGGACCGGGCCGCGCCTACGGCGCCAGCAGGCGCGAAACCTCCGCGCGCAGCGCCCGCGTCTGGTCCAGCATCTCCGCATAGCGGGCGCCCTGGTTGCGATGGGCGATGAGCAGGAACAGGTAGCCGTCGTGGACGGTCCGGTCGCGCAGCATGTCGTCCAGCACCGACGGAAACGGAATGCGCTCGACCGTATTGGGCCGCGGCCGGAGGCGATCGTCGTCGCTGCGGAAGTTCGCGTGCTGGTACAGCTCCGGCCCGCGGAAGAGCATGTCGACCCCGGGCCGGTAATTGGGTTCGTCGTAGCGACTGACGTCCTCGAGGCTGGTCCGCATGGACTCGACGTAGTCTAGGATCGCCGCGCGGATCGCGTCGGACCGGACCAGGTTCAGTTCGCCGGACGAGATCAACGCCTCCGCGGTGCCGAGGACCGGACGAAACCGTCGGGTGGAGCGCGGCAGCATCAGGTCCTCGATCGCCGCGTCGTCCGCGACCGGCGCCAGTTGCCAGAACCGGTGCAGCACCCGCGCCGAGGCCACCGCGCGCTCGTCGACGAAGGCGACCGCCTCCGCCAGCTCACCCTCGTTCTTGCTCAGGTCCGACTGCAGCTGCCGCAGCCAGGACTGCTCGCGACCGACCTCCTGTCGCCCCTGCGCCCAGGAGCTCAACGCCAGCGCGACCAGGATGCCCGCCACGACCACCAGGAACTCGGCGCAGAACCAGCGCAGGCTGGAGCCGCGGCCAAAAGCGCGGGACCCCGCGGGCGTGGCGCTCGCGGGCGCCGGACTGTCTGGATGTGCCATGCGACGCCTCGAGGGACGCGTCCCGGTCGGTACGCGTGGCAAGGATAGCCGCCTCCGGCGACGTCGCGCGTGGGTCGCTCCCGCGCGAAGTCGCCAGCCCGGCTCCGCTTCGACAGTTTCGGCAAGCGCCGTCTCGCGCCGAGCCCCGGGATCGCCTTTCGGGCGCGTGTCGGGCCGGTGTGAGCGCCCCGACCCCCGACGCCTGCCCGGAGCGAGACCAAGGCCCGCTGCACGGGCAGCAGCGGGTCGCCGGTCGGCAGAGTTTCCAACGGTGTCCGCGGCGATCGCCTATGCTCGCGCAGCCTGGGGCGACCGCCCCGGCACAGCGCCGACCAAGGAGTGGTTCATGTCTTCGATTTTCACCAGGCGCACCGGTTCCGCCCGCAGCGCCGGCAGCCTCATGCTGGCCCTGCTGGTCGCGATGCTGGCGTGGGTGCCTGCCGCACTCGCCGGCAAGCAGGATTTCACCATCGTCAACCGCACCACGATCATGATCCACGAGCTGTACATCGCGCCGTCCAGCCAGACCTCGTGGGACGAGGACATCCTGGGCACCGAGGTGCTGGCACCCGAGGAGGAGGTCGAGATCGTGTTCGATCCGAACGAGGACGCCGAACTGTGGGACCTGGCGATCATCGATGGCGACGGCAACACCGTGGTCTGGGGCTCGCTCAATCTGACCGAGATCTCCCGGATCTCGCTGTTCCAGAAGAACGGCGAGACCTGGGTCGAGACCGAGTAGGCGTCCGGTCGCGCGCAGGCCGACCGCCGGCCTGCCGCGC
>SXGT01594789.1_pt1 | contig 17889 bp, 21 predicted proteins | sample 3176221 | NCBI WGS metagenome assembly SXGT01 (sample SAMN11356862, study PRJNA531348) | freshwater metagenome | isolation source: freshwater sample F1-120 | place: China: Fuxian Lake, Yuxi | collected 2017-12-25
CATCGCCAGCAGAAGACGCTGGCGGAGCGTACGCACGCCTGTGCCTGCTGCGGGTTGACACGCGACCGCGACCATAACGCCGCCGTAAACATCTTGAGACTGGGGCTACAGTCTCTGGGCCTTGTCCCTAGAAGCTCCGCCATTCATGGCGGGGAGTAGTCACAAAATCTTCGATCCGCGTGCGCTCTATGACCAGCACGCGGCGCGCTGGGTGCTAGTGGCGGCTGCCCTGGGGCCGGATGACAGTCACATATCGCTCGTGCTGCTGTCTGTTTCAGCGACGGACGACCCCAATGGCGCCTGGCACAATTATGCCTTGGACGCGATGCTTGACGGTACCGAGCCCACCAATAATTGGGGAGACTACCCGGCTCTCGGCGTGGACGACGTGGCCCGCTACATTACACGAGAGTTGTTCCTTAATAAGAAAGGATCAAATTCCAAAGTCCCGCACAGATACCAATAGCATCGTCCTCAAAGTTCTCTTTGCGGTTGCGGAAGCTATTCACCAAAATGTTGTAACGTTTCATACCGCCGATTGCATGCTCGACGAAGATACGGACTTGACGTAACACGGTATTCGCAGCCTTTTGCGCCTCACTTAATGGGGTAGACGGATTCTTTTTGCTCCGGCGCGGTTTCTTGTGTGGCATTCCAATCTGATCACCACGAGAATCCGCTTGAATACCCAAATAGCCCAAATAAACCCGGACATTGAGATCAGCAAACCAATCCAAATCGGGCGGCAATTCTTGTTTGAACATGCGGTAATCGTGAGGGTGTCCGCTCAATGTACGACCGAGAAAGACTCGCAGTTTGTCAGGAATGGACTTCAGGGTGTTTTGTAGCGTATGCCGTTTTTTTACCGCTGTAGTGCTCGCGCTGCTTGGCCTCGTCTTGCGAACGCGCTAGGCGCGTTCGGTGGCGTCAATGATCACTTGATCCATACCTTGCAACGCGGCTTTCAAATCTGCGGGTGTGCTCAAGGCACGAGACGGCATACGCTCTGAATGCACCAAAGTGTCAGACAGCATCGGCGAGAGCTTCTGGAGGTTTTCGTTGGCTTGCGACCGTGCCATGTCCAAGTGTGTCCCTCGGACATCAAACGTCGGATATGTCTGGTCACCATAGAGAACACATAGGAGCTTAGCGGCCATCGTGGGCAGTTTGCCTTTGGAGCCCCCTCCAGGTTTCCGCCTGCGGGTGCCGGATTCGACCCCTTCTGCATACGTTTTTTGCTGTGTGGCCTGGTCGAGGGCACTGAAGACCGGCAGCAGATGGTCGAATTGGCCTTGGGACAAGCCGGTTAAGGCCTGCATCTGACGGCCGTCTCGGATTTGTAGACCCATCGGTGGGCTCCCTCCATGGTTTTTTTTGAGGACAGCCTATCTGATTCGTTATTGAGGAACAACTTTACTAAACATGTTTACCTTTGGCGATGCCTTCGCCTACGCCAAGCTGCGCATTATCGATAAAACCGGCCCGTATGCCGGGAACCTTGTCACGTTCACCGACATCCCGCGCTTGCGCGATTCCAATGGCGGCAACGCTTTCACGGTGCAGCCCTGTCACACCTATGGACGGCCAGAAGCCCAATACCTGGTGAGCGCGGTGTACCCTGGCAGCAATGAGCTGGTTCTCTGGACCTTAACCCAGCCGCTGGGCGGCTCGCCGAGCATGACCGCGCAGACGGTCCCAGTCAGCCTGTACGATCTCCCGCCGAAGGCGCAGCAACAAGGCGGTGGCACAATTGAGACTGGAGATACGCGTTTGTAAAACGCGGTGTATCGCAATGGCGCCGTCTGGACATGTCTGACCACGCGCCATAATGGGGGCGAGCCGCAGAATCGCGCTGCGTTGCACTGGCTTCAGATTGACCCGCTGGATGCTACGGGGCCCACTCTGGTTCAAGAAGACATCTACGGAGCAAGCGGTACGCATTATTATGACCCGGCGGTCATGCCGACGCCGGCGGATAGTCTAGTAGTCGTCTTTTGCCGCTCGAGTGCCACGGAGTTCGCCGGTGCTCACGTCAGTGGACGGACAGCCGTGGATGCGCTTGGGACGCTGCAGCCCAGTGCGTCTATCCAGGCAGGGCTGGCGCACTATACCGGGATGCCGCGCTGGGGTGATTACGCCGGCGTTGGCCTCGATCCAGCTGATCCGCAACTGGTGTGGACCTATACAAGGTTTGCGGATATTCCCGCCAATTGGGGCACGGCGGTAGGCTCCTTACGCCTCTGAGCGGCTGCCGGACCATGAGGGGGTGGGCAGACACGGCCCAGCCCTTCTCCCCCCCGCCAGACGCACGGCCACCCCAGCTCTCGCCCCATTCACACAGCATCTGCCCCAAACGTCTTGCTTCTGGAGGCTCGTTGTCGCACTACACCGCCAGCCACAGAGGATCTTCTGGACAGTGCAACGGTACACGATACCACCATTGTCCGGGCCACCATTCACCCTGCCATCGGCATCGCACGCGTTGGCTCCAGTACGGAGGCGAGCTTCATTGGGCCGGAAGTTGTGGCCCCGCCGGCAGGAGGCACCAAGGCACGGGCAGGGCAGAGCCCTTCGACACCACACGGACCGCCAAGCCACTCCCCCGGCCTCCTCAGGTCGTCGCCTCCCACGCCACGGCCAGCGGCGTGCCCTGCCACCACCTGCCGATCCAGTCCACCAGCGCCGCTAAGCAGGGCGCGACCGCGTCCCCCTGCACAGCGCTCCACCACGTCCTCGGAGAGCGGTGCCCGCAGATGCAGGGCGTCCCGGAGTCGAGGCCGAGGAGCACCAGACCCATAGATGCGTGTCCAGTCCATGTCGTATGCCCTCCCCGTGGTTTTTGGCCCTTGCTTCTCAGTCATGGAAAGGGCTAGGATACACTGCCAACAATGTGAAGATGTCTACGAGACACCATACCGCTGGACAACACCTCGCATAGCGAGTGGAGGCAGAGCAGATGCAGGCACAGATTCGCATTTACACGATCAACAAGGGCGAGCTGGATAACTTCGTCAAGCACTTCAACGAAGAGACGAAGCCGATCCATGACAAGGTTGGCTGGCCGGTCGTAGCGTCCTGGGTGAATCGGCCGCAAAATGAGTTCATCTGGATTCGTACGCACGCGGACGCCGCCGACCTGGAGGCGAAGACAAAGGCCTTCAGGGCGGCGGTCCAGGCCGCAGGCATCACCCTCGGCACCACCGTCGCGAAGATGGAAGTCCGCGACGTCGAGATGGCATAGAAGGAGCGGACAACATGGCGAGAGTTGCGCTGGATCTAGAGAGTGTAGACGATCTGCAAGTGCTCAAGGCCGCAGGCTGGCGGATTGCGCCGGGCCTCGTTCCCGGACAGCCCAACCAGGGTCTGGTGGCGGAGATGCGCGGGAGTCCGCCCCGGTTGGCGGATTTTGATGATTCCGGCTGGGCGTTGGGCGACATCCAGGAGCGCCGCTCTGTCGGATTTACTTTTGCCTGGTACCGGCTCCGCTTCACCATGCCCGAGACGGTGAAGGGCAAGGCCGTGGCCGGGAATCGGGTGTTTTTCGAGTGCAATGTGGATAACTACGGCGAAGTGTGGGTGGATGGGGTGATTGATCGGACGATTGGCACGGTCACCGGCAATAACAGCCCGAAACGCGTGCCCGTGCAAGACTCTGCTGTGCCTGGACAAGAGCATGTGATCGCGGTCCTGGTGGCCAATGCCCCTCTGGGTGATCCGGTGGGCACGATTTTCTTCCGCTATGCTGTCTTGGCCTTTGAGTAAGTAGCGGGGAACCGCAGCCGTCACGGGCGTGCTGCTCTTGGATGCCCGTGATGCGGTGTACACAACGGGAAGTGCCTAGCGCGGCATGGGGAACACTCCCGCATGCCGTGCCGGCCTGGGGGCTGGTCAGTCGAGCCTTACCGCGGTGGCGCCCACGCTTCGGGGGCGCGGGGCTCCAGCGCCGTGACGACATCAACCACGACCGGTCCGTTGGCGGCAATCGCCTGCTGCAGGGCCGCAGCAATCTGGCCAGGCTGCTCGACACGGATGCCGCGGACACCGAAGCTCCGGGCGACTGCGGCAAAATCGGTCGGCCCGAAGCGGATGAGTTCCTCGCCGCGATCCCGACGATCGCCAGCAATCCGGTTCACACCCGTTAAATTCTGGCCGAAGCCGGAATTGTTGTTGACAATAACCACGACCGGAATGTTACAGCGACGCGCCGACTCCAGTTCGGCGAGGTGATAATAGAAGCCGCCATCGCCAGTAAAACAGAGCACCGCCCGCTCCCCAGCAGCACATTTGGCCCCCATGGAAGCCGGAAAGGCCCAGCCGAGCGAGCCAGCGGCACGTAGATAGGTCTGCCCAGCGCCATTCAGCTCAATCATGGTGCCAGTCCAGATGCCAGAATAGCCCGTATCGGCCACGAGTACCCCATCGGCGGGCAAGGCGCGCGTCACCTCGGCACACAGCCGCTCCACGGAAATCGGCGCAGTATCCTTCGCAACGAGCGGCGCCATGCTGGCGCGCCACGCGGCAACGATCTGGGCGGCTTCCTCCGCAAAGCCGTGGTCACGCGTCGGGCGGCCGACGATCTGTACCAAGCGCGCCACGGTCGCTTGCGGATCACCGACCAGTCCCGTCGTGTTCGGGTAGCTACGCCCGATTTCGAGCGGATCGGCCTCAATTTGCACGATCGGGGTGTTGATGGATGGAATCTGCCAGTTGAGCGTCACCTGGTCACCGGTATCGCAGCCGATGAATAGCACCAGGTCGGCGCTGTGCACGATGCGATTGGCCGGCGGTGCCGAATAGCTGCCGGCCACCCCGACTGAGAGGCGATGCGTCGTCGGAATAATGCCACGGGCTCCCAGGGTGGTGGCCACGGGTGCCGCCAAGGCCTCCGCTAAGGCGAGGATGTCCGCGCCCGCCTTGGAGACGGCAGCGCCGTCACCAGCGACGATTGCCACCCGGCGCACGCCGCTCAGGATGGCTGCGGCGCGCTCGATGTCCCGTTCATCGGCCACTGGGCGGTGCACCGGCACTCCCCGCGCCTCGGTCTCGAGCATGGTGGACTCGTGCGTTTGGCCGAGTTCGATGACATCGCCCTGCAAGCCGTTGACATCGAGATGCGTGGGCCGTGACGTCTCAGCCAGGGCGGCGCGCCAGGCCTGGCGCAACAAGCGCGGCAACTCGGCGGTGGATTCGACCGGGGTGGAAAACTTGGTCACCGCCGCGAACAGCGGCGCGTGGGGGATTTCCTGGTACGCATTACGGTGCTGGAACGACGGCTCCTTGCGGCCACTGAAGGCAATGACCGGGCTGCGACCGAGCCAGGCGTCCTGCAGACCGGCCGCCAGGTTCGCGGCCCCGACCGATTGCGCCATGCACACGCCTGGCCGCCCGGCAACACGGGCATAGCCGTCGGCCATGTAGGCCGCCGCTTTCTCCGAGTGGGCGAGGATCGGCCGCACCCCAAGGTCGCTCAAGTGTAACAGGGTCCGGCGCATCGTCGACTCGATGAAGAAGACATGACTCATCCCCGTCCCGGCCAAAGCCCGCGCCAACCATTCGGCACCGCTCATCGCGGCTGTGTCGCCCATGCTGTGTCCTCCGCACTTCCACTATCCGTTTGCGTACCCATCGCTTGCTGCGTGTGCACAGCAGGTGACGCGTTGGTACCGTGATGCGCGCTATCATAGCACGGGGTGCCCAAGGACATCTAGCGGTCAGCCATGCTCATTTTGGCCTTGTGGAACCTCTCGCCGCCGTTGTGGGCGCCACGCCAGGTGGCCCAGAAAGGGCAAGCAACCGGTCCCACGCTGCAAAATGAGCACTGCGGTCTAGAGGTTCATGTCGTTCGCCCTGCGCTAGCGCCGTTGCAGGTGGTCACCACGCTGGCATGGGAAATACCGTTGCGCGCACGCGGCACCGACCGCTATAGTCTGCGACGAGCTTTTCATCATCACGAACGCTTCAATGCAGGAGCGCCGCCATGCGCGATACGCCCGACGCTAGTAGCTCTCGCCAGCAGGACACCCGTGTCATCCTTGAGCAACACCGTCCGCACGCCGCAGTGCTGAGTGCGCCGTCCACAAGCGCCATCAGCCTGACGGTGAATGGCGTCCGGCATCACCTCGACGTGGAGGACCGCTGGACCCTGGTGGAACTGCTGCGCGACCAGTTGGATCTTACCGGCACGAAAGTCGGCTGTGACCGCAGCGAATGTGGCTCCTGTACCGTGCTGCTCAACGGGCAGCCGGTGTATGCCTGCAGTCAGCTGGCGGTGTGGGCCGATGGCGCCGAGGTGCAGACCGTGGAGGGCCTGGCGCACGACGGGCAACTGACACCATTACAGCAAGCCTTTATCGATCATAATGCCCCGCAATGCGGCTTCTGCACGCCCGGCCAACTGATGACGGCCACGGCCCTGCTCAACGTAGTCCCCAGGCCAGACGCCGAGCAGGTGCAACACGCGTTGGTCGGGAATCTGTGCCGCTGCGCCAACTACAATGCCATCGTCGAGGCGGTCGTCGCCGCCGGTGCCTACCAAGGAGGTGCGGCATGAGCACAGCGGTGCAACCCTTGACCACCATTGGCCATGTCACGCCACGCGTGGACGCCATCGCCCGCGTCACCGGGCAGGCCAAGTACACCAACGATCTCAAACTCCCCGGCATGTTGTATGCGCGTGTGCTGCGCAGCCCGCAGCCGCATGCCCGCATTCGCCACATCGATACCAGTGCGGCCTCCCGCTTGCCCGGCGTGCAGGCGGTGATGACGCATGAGACGGCCCAGGTGGTCTGGGGGGCCGGCGCCGTGGCGGGTGGACGTCAGTACAGCGACGCCATCAAGGCGATCACGCAGCAGCGGCGCTATATCTTTAATAACCCGGTGCGCTGCGTCGGGGATGCCGTGGCAGCAGTGGCGGCCAGCACGCGGCATATTGCGGAGCAGGCGCTGGCGCTGATCCAGGTCGACTACGAGCTGCTGCCCTTTGTCCTGGAACCGGAAGCGGCCCTGGCAGCGGAGGCGCCGCAGATCTGGCCGGAAGGGAATCTGTGCCTAGATGTCAGCAACAACTCTGCCCCGGTGGTCTCGGCGCACGGGGATATGGCCGCCGGGTTTGCCGCCGCCGATCAGGTCTTTACGCAGCGCTATGACACCGGCTTTGTGCATAACGCACAATTGGAGCCACGCTGCGCCCTAGCGCACTGGCAGGGCGACACCCTGACGCTGTATACACCCTCGCAAGGCATTGCCAATTGCCGCCATGACATGGCCAGGGATTTGGGTCTGGGAGACCAGCAAGTGCGCGTCGTGTGCAACTACATGGGCGGGGGCTTCGGCAACAAGAATCAAAACCAGGACGCTGACCTGATCGCCGCCACCCTGTCGCGCCAGACCCACACGCCAGTCATGCTGGAATACACGCGCCGTGACGACTGGCTTGGCATGCATGGGCGCTGGCCGACCGTGCAACAGTACAAGGTTGGCGTCACCAACGCTGGCACCGTCACTGCCATCGAGCTCATCGGCTACAGCGGCATGGGCCCTTATCGCAAGAATGCCGGGGGGATTGGTGGCCTGGAGCTGTATGCCTGCCCGAATCGCTATCGTGCCATCTCGCCGGTGTATACCAATCGCACCACCTCGGGCAATTTCCGCGCCCCGTCTGAACCGCATGGGGTCTATGGCATCGAATCGCTGATGGATGACATTGCCTACACACTCGGGATGGACCCGGTGGAGTTCACCTTGCAGAACATGCTGCGCCCGACTGCGGAGCAGCAATTTACCAATTACTCACTGGATACCTGTATTCAAATGGGCGCGGAGCAGTTCCACTGGCAGGCACGTCGCAAAGTGCGCCCAGGGTCTGATCCTGGCCCGATCAAACGCGGCGCCGGGTTTTCCTTCATGATGTTCCGCGCCGCGCTGGGTATGAGCAGCGCCGTGGTACAAGTCGATGCCCAGCAGCGCTATACCCTGTTTGTTGGGGTAACCGATGTCGGTCCTGGCGCCAAGACCACCATGGGCATGATTGCCGCCGAAGCCCTGGGGGTTCCCTTGTCGCAGGTCGATGTTGTGTCCGGTGATACCGATCGCTGCCCGTACTCGGTGGGCGAGTCGGGCAGTCGCACCACGATCATGACCGGCATGGCGGTGGTCGAAGCGGTGAAGGACTTGCAGCAGCAGATGGCCGCGCACGGCATGCCAACGGGCGATGACGTTTTAACGGCCTCGGCGACGCCCGCACCGCTGCCTGATGGCAAAATGCGTCAATGCTTTGGGGCGCACTTTGTGGAAGTGGAAGTGGATACGCGCCTGGGCACGACCCGCATTACCAAATACGTCGCCATCCATGAATCCGGGCGCATTATCAACCCGCAAACAGCGCAGGATCAGATCCGCGGGGCTGTCCTACAAGGTATTGGGCAGGCCTTGCACGAAGACTTGCTGTACGATCCGGCCAGCGGCCAACCCCTCACCACCGGCTATTACCGGGCCCGGCATCTGACCCATCGCGACGCCCCCACGATTGACGTGCATTTTCTGGAAGTCGACGATGGCTATGGCCCCTTTGGGGCGAAAACCGTTGGGGAGTCCGGCATCATTCTGGCCCCGGCGGCGGTCGCCAACGCCATTTTTAACGCCACTGGCAAGCGCATGACGTCGCTGCCCATCACCCGCGACAAACTCCTGGGGGCCCTGCGATGAAAGCACTGACCAATATCAATGCGCGTTCTATCGCCGATGCCGTGGCTGCGGCCAGTGCCGCGGCAGCCCGTGGCCAGGCCTTCGCCTTTTCCGGCGGCGGGACGGATCTGTTGCAGCAAATCAAAGACGGCACCAACCAGGCCGATGTGCTGATCAATCTCCGTACCGTACGGGAAGCCCGTACCGTGGCGGTATCTCCCACGGAGACCCTGATCGGTGGCTTGCTCACCCTGAGCGAGCTGGCCAGCCATACGGCTCTGTCGGGGCCAGGCTGGGCCGTGCTGCGCGAGGCTGCGGCCAGTGCCGGCACGCCGCAGATCCGCAACCTGGCCACGCTGGCTGGCAATGTCACGCAACGCCCCTGGTGCTGGTATTACCGCAGTGGCTTCCCCTGCTTCAAGGCCGGCGGTAGCGAATGCTTCTCGGTCAACGGCGAGCATCAACAACACGCCATTTTTGGTGGCGGGCCGAGTTATAGCGTCCATCCGTCGGATCTGGCGCCAGCCCTGGTGGCGCTGGATGCGACGTTTGAGGTCACCGGTCCGGGGGGAACACGGCGGATCGCTGCCGGCGAGTTTTTCGTTTTGCCCAGCCAGAACCCGGCGCGGGAAAACGTCCTCGCAGCCACGGAGCTGCTCAGCGGTGTCCGTATCCCGACGCCCGCTGCCGGCGTGGTCAGCACCTATCTCAAAATCACCGACCGGGAAGCCTGGACCCATGCCGAAGTCAGCGTGGCGGCCGTGCTGTCCATGGAGGGGGCGCACATCCGCACCGCCAGCCTGGTGTTGGGAGGGGTTGCGCCGATACCGTGGCGTTTGACGGACGTTGCCCAGTTGCTCTGTGGTCGCGCGCTCTCCGCCGCCGTAGCCGCCGAGGCCGGCACCATGGCGATTGCCCAGGCGCAACCGCTACCCAAGAATGGCCACAAGGTGCCGATGACCAGCGCCGCCGTCGAGCGCACGCTGCTGCGTCTCGCACCGTCAGCCTGAGCTGCCGGCACACCTATGATGGAAGAGACGTTGGATATCACCACCGCTGATGGCCAGAAGAAGGGAGTCAGACGCATGGGAAGCAATGCCGAGTTGTATGCGCAAGATTTCTATGCCTGGACCCAGGCCACAGCGCACCTCATCCGCACAGGACAGTGGTACGATATAAACCTTGAAGCCTTGGCAGAGGAGATGGAGAGCTTGGGGGCACGCGATCATCGGGAGCTACGCCGGCGCTTGCAGCGCTTGGTCACCCATCTCCTGAAGTGGCGCTATCAACCCGCCAAACGTCAGACAGGACACAGTGGGCGCGCGACCATCCGTACGCAGCGCCTGGAGATTGCTGCACTCCTGGCGCCAAGTCCCTCCCTGCGACGCACAGTCCCGGAAGCCCTCAGCGCGCGCTACGGGCTCGCCCGCGAACACGCCAGCGCGCAAACCCATTTGCCCCTGCTGACCTTTCCCGAGAGCTGCCCCCTGGTCGGCGGAGCAGGTGTTAGATGACACGTTCTGGCCCGAGGCAGCATGAGGAAGGCTTCCACACTGATCGGGGGCACCGCCGGTCAACGCCCTTCCAGCAGCCGATAACTTACCGTCCCCATCGCCACCAGCGTGTCCGTCGTCACGGTGCGGACCTGTACGGTGCTGTAGCACAGCTCCTCGGCCCGGCGTTCGACCTGCGCCGTGGCGACCACATCCTCCTGGCACACGTCCGGATAACTGAGCTGCATGCCCACCGTGGCCCCACGCGAGCCGTCGCGTTGCGCCAGGCTCCAGGCCGCATGCGTGCCGGCGGTATCACCCAGCGCCGCCAGCGCTCCAGCATGCACATGCCCGTGCTCATCTGCGTGCATCGGAGCGGCGGGCATGGTCATGCGCACACTGCCCCGACTGTGCGCCGCCATGGCCATCTGTAACTTATGGGTAAAATCCCCCTCCGCGGTCTGCAACACGCGGGGCGACAGCGGTGGCAGCATCAGCGGCGGGGCCGAGCGCGTATACAGCCGCGGCGGGGCAGTGTACTGCGGGGCGCGGTAGATCATCAGGCCCTTCCCGATCAAGGGCTGCGTGCTGCCGCGCACGGTGACATCGAGGAAGAACAGATCTCGCCCACGCCGCAGCACCAGCGCTTCGGCGGTAATGCTCTCCTGCAACGCCGCGGCGAGATATTGCACGGAGAGGTCCACCGTCCGCGCCACCGGCTCGGCCTGCCAGTCGATCCCCGTCCAGGCCGCCAGCGCTCCAGCCAGGTGGATCATCGACGCCGTGGCCCCGCCGTGTAGCACGCCGGTGACGTTGGCGTTGGACGTGTGGTACGGCAGACTGAGCACGGCGCGTTCGTGGCTCAGGTCTGCCACCTGCACGCCCAACAAGGCGGCAAAGGGCAGGCAGGCAAAACGTTCGTGAGCTTCGTGGACCCCCATGGCGTCTGTGCTTCCTTTGTGGCGTGCGTGTGTGGATGGCCTGCGGCTTGTGGGTGCCTACAGTAGCGCGTCCAGGCTCCGTTGGCAAGGCGGGGTGTCTCGCCGCCATGCCTGGCGGGTGTTGATGTGCTATGCTCGGCCCATCCGCAGCATAGGGGAACAGCGTCTAGAAAAGCGAGCGATTGTATGGCGGTTGAAAGCATAGTCATTGACCTGACCAAGCCATTACCTCCCGAACTCCATCCCAAAATAGACCACCTGCTTACAGAGGACGATACTCCGGTGGACAACATTTTTTCGGAGAAGCAGCAACGCCTGCTCGTCGAGTCCCTGTACAGTTCTTGGTCTGGCCCCGGGCCGCAGCGCCCGTTTATTGCCCTAGCGAACGTTGGGCTGTTTTTTGCCATCCGGCAACCGCCACAGGTGCCAGACGTCTCCCTGAGTCTGGACGTGGATTTGCCAGAGGAGTTATGGACAAAATCGCATCGGTCGTACTTTGTGTGGGAATACGGCAAACCGCCAGAAGTGGTGGTCGAGGTGGTGTCCAACCGTGAGGGGGGCGAGGATACCGGAAAACTGCAGCGCTACGCCAGTATTGGTATACGCTACTACGTCATTTTTGACCCCGACACGCATCTCAGCCAAGACGTGCTGCGGGGGTTTCAACTGGACGCCATGCGTTATCGTCCCATGGCGCTGCCGCTGTGGTTTCCAGGCGTAGAGCTTGGGCTACAGCTCTGGCAAGGCCGCTATGAAACGCATGAGGATACCTGGCTGCGCTGGGTGAACGCGACAGGCCAGTTGATTCCCACCGGGGCCGAGCGGGCATACCAGGAAGGACAACGCGCCGAGCAAGAGCGGCAACGTGCCGAGCAAGAGCGGCAACGCGCCGAACGGTTGGCGGCACAGCTCCGTCGTCTGGGCGTGGAGCCAGAGTAAGGGGGCCAGGCTGTCTCGGAGCCCGGGACCGCTCCTGGCCTTGCCGCCCTCAGGCCCCTGCCTGGCATGCCGCTGCACTGCGCGTCGTGGACATCTAAGGCTGTGCCGGAGTGCGTTGCTGCAACGCTGCGAGGAGCTGGCGTATCTCGTCAAGATCTTCCCGAGCCTGGGCATTGGCCGGATCAGCGGTGGCGCGCGCCTCGAAGATAGTGAGCGCTTTGTGGTAGGACGTGAGCGCTTCAGCGTTGTGGTCGGGCATCTGTGCGAGGATCGTACCAATCTTCGCGTAGCTGACGGCGAGGTCGCGTTGCGCCTGGCTATTGCGCGGGTCGGCCTGGGCCCGGGCCTCCGCCAGGGCCAGACCCTGGCGGTAGCTGGCGAGGGCGGCAGCGGTGTCACCGCTCTGGGCCAGCATGTTGCCAATGTAGTGGTAGCTGACCAAGAGGTCGCGTTGGGCCTGGCTATTGCGCGGGTCGGCCTGGGCCCGGGCCTCGGCCAGGGCCAGACTCTGGCGGTAGCTGGCGAGGGCGGCGGCGGTGTCACCGCTCTGGGCCAGCATGTTGCCAATGTAGTGGTAGCTGACGGCGAGGTTGCGTTGGGCCTAGCTATTGCGCGGGTCGGCCTGGGCCCGGGCCTCGGCCAGGGCCAGACTCTGGCGGTAGCTGGCGAGGGCGGCGGCGGTGTCACCGCTCTGGGCCAGCATGTCGCCGATCTTGCCGTAGCTGACCAAGAGGTCGCGTTGGAGCGCTCGATCCTCAGCCGCTTCTTGCGACAGTTTATCCAGATATGCTCTGGCCGTCTTGATGACCAACGTACGGGCCGGGGTGGAGCCTGCGAGATGCTCAATCGCGTCGTGAAAATCGAACATAAACGCATTAGCCAGTTGCTGTACATCGTCGAAACGCCGCTGGGCGCGCTGCTCAGCCAGGTGGGCTCTGTCGCGCTCCTGGGCCGTGGCTTGCCGCGCCTGGTTGATCACATACACGGCGCCTGCTGCGGCCAGGGTCAGCCCAACCAGGGCGGCGACGGCAAGACGCTTCAGACGTTGGGTGCGTTGTTCGCGGCCAGCCGAGGCCTGCCAAAAGGCCATCTCAATGGCGGTCATGTCACTGCCAGCCCGCTGGTGCAAGGCCCGTAACAGGTCGAGGTCTGGGGGACGCCAGAGCAGGCCGTCTGGGCGCTGCTCGGCGGCCCAGTGCCCTGCTGCCTCGGTCAGGCGCCGGTGTACGCGCAGATCGTCCCGGCGCGCGGCCAGCCAGTCACGCAGCGTCTGCCAGTGCTCGAACAGCACCTCGTGGGTAATCTCGACCGTATCCGTCCCGTCAGCCGCGGCGGCAAAGGTCAACAGCCGCGCCTCAGGGCGGGCGAACACGTGCAGCACGGCGCGCACCTGCTGTGGCTCCTCGCCATGCGCTACCAGCGCCGCCACCGGCACGCGGCGCCGGGTATCGCGCGTGCCCTCACCCAGTTGGACGCCTCCCAGGAAGGCCCGGCGCACGATGGCCTGATCCGCTGCGCGCAGCGGTGCGTAGAGGCGCTCCGCCTCACCCGCCAGGGCTCCACCCACGCCACCAATGCGGCGATGCGTGTCCGCCGCGGCGACGCCAGCGGCCAGGCCCTCCCAGATGCGCATCAGGGCGAACTGCAGCAGCGGCAGCGCCCCCTCGTGGCCGGCTGTCTCCTGCAGGAGCAACTCCACCGTGGCGGCGTCCAGCGGCTGACCCGCCTGGCGGGCCGGTTCGGCAATGGCCCGCCGGAGTTCCTCCTGATCCATGGCCAGGACCAGCACCCCCGCCGCGGCAATGGCCTGATTCAGCGTCGCATGGCGCTGCGTCTGGCCGAGAAAATCACTGCGCAGGGTCAGCAGCACTGAGACCCGTGCCGCCCGATCCGCCACGGCATGCAGCAGGTTGCTGACAAAGATCAGCCGCACTTCCTCGTCATCGCACAGCGAGTACAGCTCCTCACCCTGATCGATCAGCACAATGAGCGGTGATGTCGCGATGTCTGGCAACGACTCGGCGATACGCCGCAGCCCATCGTAGGCCCCTGGAGTGGTGATCTGGTGCAGTTCCTTGGCAAATTCGCGGCTTTTGGCCACCGGGGCCTGGTCCTGCGTGGCAATACGGGCCAGCACGTTGGCCAGGGCCTCCAGGGGATGCGCTCCGGGCGTCAACACCGCCACGCGCGGCGTCCGCAGCCCAGGCAACGGCTGGCGCGCCAGGGCGGGGAGCAATCCGGCGCGGACCAGGGAGGATTTCCCGCACCCGGAGGGGCCAAGGATGGGCAACAGCCGCAGCGGCACAGGCTGGCCGGGCAGCGGCGTGTGCAAAGCCCGGAACGCCTCCCAAAGCCGCTGCGTCAGGGCCTCACGACCGAAGAAACGCTCCGCCTCGGCCTCGGTAAACGCGGTCAGCCCGAGGTAGGGATTGGGGCCAAGCGCCGCCGGTGGCGCTGCCATCGCCTCCAGGCCGCTGGTGGCCTGGAGGATGACCACATTGCCGTCCCCAGTGATGACTGTATTGCCGGACGCATCGCCCGCCACGTGGACTTGGCGCGCTGCTGGCATGCGTGGCGCTCCTATGCGCTACTGAGCCCGACCAGGTGCAACAGGCTGTGCCAGTTGGCCCCGAGCCAGGCGGCGATGTTGGTCACCGGCGTCTTGAGCTTGTCGAGGGTCTGGGTAAAACCTTCCGCTTGTTGGGCGTAGCCCAGGGCGCGTTGCAGCGCCTGCCCCACTTCCGCCTTGGCCGGCTGCGGTCGGCCCACCTCGTCTTCGGCATCGCTCAGGGCATTGGCGATCTTCCGGCTCTCCGGCGACTGCACCTGGCTGAGCGCCTCGCGCAGCGCCGCCAGCTCGGCGCGGATATCGACACGCTCCGGCGCCGGCAATGTGGCCTGTTGGTAGGTCGCCGCGACGGTGTTGCGGTCTCCGGTGACCATGACATTATTGGCGGCGTTGCCGCCAATGTGGATACTTCGAGCCCCTGGGGATGGCGCTGTGTCGGCCATGCGAGCGTCCTTTACGGCAGTTGAGGGAAAAATATGGTACCCGACGATGAATATAGGACATGCAAATAGCCTTTTCCACCGCTCACAGAGACTGGGCTTCAGCCCGTGGAAGCGTCGGGGATGTATCCTCAGAGGAGGAAACGCTTTCCCGGCTTGCGCCGATGTTTCTCCGTGATGATCAGATGTGATAGACTGTGCGACATGGACACGGTACGCACGATTGCCTGCAACCTGATGCCTCCCCTCGCACAACGCGCTGAGCGTGACGCAACGCTTGTCGCCTTTGCGGAGGCCTGCACCTGCATTGCCGACAGCGCCAGACCTGCGCACACGACCAACAAGGTCAAGGTCCAGCCTCCCTGTGACACGGATGTGCGGACGCGCTTTGGGGTGTCGGCCACTCTGGCGAGACGCGCCATGGCCCGTGTCTGTGCGGCCATCCAGGTCAAGAGCAAGACCCATGCGACCTTGGAGCCCCCGTCGATTGATGACGACCAACGTCTCTTCAGCTTCTGGGAAGGGGACTGGACGTTCTCCCTGACGCTCTTACCCCACCGTGCACGGCTGGATGCAGCGCTTGGGGACTACCAGCAAGGCCGACGCAAAGGCCACCCACCCCCGCGTGCCACGCGTGTGAAGCGCCCCGACGGCACGGGCTTCCTGCCTGTGCCAGTGCAAAGCCCTGCGCCGCCTCCCAGAGAGACTGCCGATGTCTTGGGCGTGGACCTGGGACGCACCGCTAGTGCCCACACCAGCGACGAGCAGCACTGGAGCGGCCAGCCGCTGACCCGCCCGCCGGGATCGGTAGAGCCGCCAGCGTGTGGCACTCCAGACGAACGCCTCGCAAGGCCCCAGAAGTGGTCGGCGGAGATGCCGGGAGCTTGTGGCACGGCGGTCGGGGCGTGCGAGACGGTTGCAGCGCCAGCCCAACCATGCGAGCAGCACGACCCTGATGGGCACGGCCCTACGCTCCGGTCGTGCCATCGCCCTGGAAGAGTGGACCGGCATGCGGGAGCGCACCAACCAGCCGCCCAGGAAGCCAACGGAGCGCCGCCGTAGTCACCGTTGGGCCTTGTACTAACTGTGGGCGTGCGTAGCCTCTCAGGCCGACGATGCCGGTCTCGTGGTGCATCGCGTGCCTCCCGCGTCCACGTCGCAGAGGTGCCACGCCTGCCTGCACCTTGGGGAGCGCAGAGGCCAGCGCTTTGCCTGTCCGCATGCGGCATGCGGACAGGCATGGCGACGACGCTCTCCATGGCGCACGGAACATCCGTCTAGTGGGTTTGCATGTAGCGCAGACCCGTGGCCCCTGGTGGCATTGTGCCTTCAAGGTGACTGGCGGGCTCCTCAAAGCTGCGGGACTTTAGTCCCAGCAGTGCGTTACTGGTGTCCGCATACCGACGCCAGCCGCTGGCACGGAGGGCGCGTGCTCCGGCGTCTGGTCCCGGGATAGGCCGCAGGCGCAGGATAAGGTGAGAGTACGTAATCAAGGAGAGAGAACATGCGTGCAGTAGGTATTATGATATACGGTGGCCCAGAGGCTCTGGAAGTCGTCAATGTGCCCGCAGTCCACGCCGGACCCGGTCAGGTGCGCGTGCGTATCCACGCAGCGGCGGTGAACCCCACGGACACCATGGCCCGTAACGGTTCACGGGCTGAACAGCAGAAGGTAGACCCGCCGCCCTACGTACCGGGCATGGACGCCGCCGGGATCGTCGACGAGGTTGGCGCCGGTGTCAATACCGGTGTCAAGGTGGGGGATGCGGTTATGGCCATGGTGGTCCCCAAGGGCAGCCACGGGGCCTACCGTGAACAGATTGTCTTGGCAGCACGCGCCGTGGTTCCGGCGCCGGCCGGGACCACGCATGCCGAGGCCTGCACGCTGCCCATGAACGGTCTCACGGCCCGGCAATCGCTCGACCTGCTCGGTCTGGCACCAGGGCAGACGCTGGCGGTGACCGGGGCTGCCGGGGCGTATGGTGGCTATGTCGTGCAGCTGGCCAAAGCGGATGGGTTGACGGTCATCGCGGATGCGTCCGAGGCTGATCATGCCCTGGTCGCCGCGCTCGGAGCCGATATCGTCGTGCGCCGCGGCGATGATGTAGCCACGGGGATCCTGGCACACTTCCCACACGGTGTTGATGGTCTCGCCGACGGTGCCCTCCTCAACGCCAAGGTGATTCCTGCCGTGCGCGACGGTGGCGCATTCACGTCCGTACGGGGTTTCCTCGGTGAGCCGCAGCGCGGTATCCGGTTCACGGCGACCTCGGTGCGCACGTACGATGGCGAGTTCGAGAAACTGGACCGCTTGCGGCAACTCGTCGAATCTGGCGCCGTCACCCTCCGCGTCGCCGCGACCTACCCTCTGGAACGCGCCAGTGAGGCGCACCGCCGCCTAGAAGCTGGCGGCACGCGCGGACGGTTCGTCATCACGTTCTAAGCCCGAGGCTGGGGGGCGGGCGCTCGCAGGCGCCCAGGCCAGGCCCCCAGATCATACCCTCCTGCCCCTGAGGTCTCTCTGTGGCCGCGCTGCCTTCAGCGGCGCGTGACCAGGCTTGCCTCGCCTGGCTGTCCATCTCACGCCGTGAGCTGGCGTACCACCTGCACCACATACGGCCTGGTCACCGTCTGCATGGCCGCGGTGGGCAGATTGCTGATGGGATGGGGCAGGGTAATATACGGATGTCCGGGCATGCCTTTGGCACGGAACTGGAACTCCGCCGCCCGCTGAAAGGCCTGCGTAATGACCACCGCAGCCGGGATCCCCCGTTGTTCCAAGGCGATCGTGTCGTGCACACAGCACAACGTGCACGAGCCTCAGC
>SXGT01903388.1_pt1 | contig 17889 bp, 15 predicted proteins | sample 3176221 | NCBI WGS metagenome assembly SXGT01 (sample SAMN11356862, study PRJNA531348) | freshwater metagenome | isolation source: freshwater sample F1-120 | place: China: Fuxian Lake, Yuxi | collected 2017-12-25
GAGTTGTTTTTTTGAGTTAACCCCGATTCAAGAGAACTAAAGTCGGTTTGTAATTTTTTATAAAAGTCTTTCAGCTCGTGAGGAATTTTTTTGTCCGTTGTGCTCTGCCCAAAGGTAATTAAACAGATAGAAAAAGCCCCTGTAAGAAGCAGTTTGTGAAATTTCATGGTTTTCCCTCAAGATTAAAACAATCCAAGTTTCGGGCCATTTTTTTAGCTTTAAGGATTGTGGTTTTTTAGTTAAAGGGTAGACAGTCGCCGTATAAACTAGGCTTAATGGTTGAAATAAATCAGTTTAAGTTATGTCTAAAAAGTTGCGGGTTTTTAAGGGGTGTTTCTAAGCAAAAGTGGCTAGAATTTTGACACTCACAGGTTTTATCTAGGGCCCAATACTCCCAAGATCACCGACGCTATGACAATTTCTAAGAGTCCCAAACCCGATCTGCTAATTTTACGCATGGACATACCTCGAAAAGTAGTAATTAGTTATTAGGATTATTTTAATACGACGCAGCACACAGGTCATTTAAACTATTATGAAGAAATGCGCATAATTTCGAAAAATTATATTATTTCAGGGTGATATTGTTGGCACAGATGCGTTAATTTGTTGTGTTGGTTTTTCTGGAGGGATTTAGGCGGCCATGGGTTTTTGAGTATGTTTCGATGGGGATCTGTTCATAAGAATCTCGGACTCCAAAAGAGCTCCTGGCCTAATCTCAATACTCGGGCATATAAGATTTCCGGTAATCACGGCTGTCCCAAGGACTATAATCTTTAGTGTGGAAAAAATATTTCCCTCGACTCGACCGCTTATTAAAATAAGGCCCTGAGAGGTAATATCACCTCGAATCCATCCGGACTTTCCAAGGGTTAATGGCTCATGAGAGTGCTGGTAAACATTGCCTTCCACCAGCCCTAAGATCATGCATTGAGAACAAAAAGAGACTGAGCCCTGGGTGCGGCTGCCTTCAGCAATAACTGTGAATGTGGGAATTTCAGTTAGCATAACTTTCGTCCAGATCGATTGTTTTTCGTTCGTGATGGATTAAGGTCTTTTGTGAGTCGAACAGGTATACGTTAATAGCCAGTGGTCTTAACAGCCTAGTCACTTTAAAATTCAGTGAAGCATTAAGGGTTTTTGAAAATTTGAAGGGGCGCTTTTCAAAACTTGAGATATCTGAGGTGCTGAATTCTTCTCGGGAATAATACCCGGGATAGAAAATAAACTGTTTTCGTTGTTGAACACTGATTCCACGAACTCCAATACGCGGCACTTCTGTTTCTAGAACTATTAAGAGCTCACCCTGGGAAACTCCATTCCCCGAGGGTAGGAGTTCTAACTTTACTGCGCAATTGTCGGCCTGACACTCGGAGCTTAAGCTCCCTAGTCGGGCGGCTACAGGAGAGGCTGAGAGATTGATCCAAGATTCTTTTTCCGATGAATTATTTGAAAGTAAACTTGCTGTTTTTGAACGAGATAATGATTTCTTTAGCTCCTCATCCTCACTTAAATTAACGCTATAGCCAAGCTGACGATTAGGTGTGAAATTTTCCGGTTCAGATAAACTTTTTAATTGTAGGTTTAATTCTGTTTCTAAGACTTGAGCCTGAAGTTTACGGTTGATTTCTAACTCCCTAAAGAAAAATAAAGTTCCTAAAAACAATCCCAGAACAAATAGGGTTAAGCCGGCGATAACTTTTGTCATCTGGTTAAGGTCTAATTTGAAAGAGATAGGTTCCCCCTCTAAGGGTTGAATGAAGAGGTGAATCATGTTGCGCAATGAAGAATGCTCTTTACTCATAAACCAAGAATTTCCTGAAGTTTTAATGCTGAAGTTGAAGAACTAACTAGAAGAGTCACATCTGAAGGATTACTATAATTATACCTAGGTTTTCCAAGGAAACGAAGAGTGGCGATAGATAAAAATTAATTTTGGAAGTGGTTTTTAAAAAGTAATTAAGTAAGTAGTTGTTTTCTCGAGAGATGAAAAAGTGACGCAAGAGATAAAGAAAAATATCAGGCGTGCCAGTGGAATAATGGCGGTAAGTGTCATTCTGTCGCGGATCATCGGTTTTATACGGGAGTGGGTTTTTACCCAAACCCTTGGAGCCTCTGTCACTACAGATGTCTATCTCTCCTCTTTTGTTATTCCAGATTTTTTAAACTACCTCATGGCAGCTGGAGCTCTAAGTATTTCACTGATTCCCATATTGTCGGAATGTTTGAGTCATAAAGATAATAAATTAAGCGAACGAGTCTTTCGAACTATTTCAACTACTATGGGACTGTTTTTAATGGGTTTGATTTTGTTGGGGGAAATTTTTGCTGAAGAGTTGGGGGGATGGATTGCTCCTGGATATGGTTTAGAACAGAAAATCCTACTGGCGAAATTATTGCGGGTTATTCTTCCTGCACAATTTTTCTTTTATTGGGGCGGTCTAGCGATGAGTGTTCAACAAACTCATGGAAAGTTTATTTACTCCGCTTTGTCTCCTGTTTTTTATAATATTGGAATTATTCTCTCGGGATTATTATTGTATCAGCAGTTGGGGGTTATGGGATTTAGTGTGGGGGTTTTTGTGGGGAGTTTTTTTGGGCATGGAGTTTTGCAATGGTGGGGGCTTAAGAAGCTTGGCTATTCCTGTTTGCCGAGTTTGGATTTTTCCGAAGATATTCTGGTTAGATTCAAAAGGTATCTTTGGGTAACCTTTCCTATCATGTTGAGTTTTTCCCTGGTGGTAACTGATGAATGGATTTCAAAGTATTTTGGTAGTTTTTTACAGCCAAAAGCTGTGAGCTATTTGTCTTACGCTAGAACTGAAATGCGAATTCCAATCGCGGTTATTGGACAGGCTGCGGGTATGGCAAGTTTTCCGTATTTGAGTCGACTATGGTCCGATAAAAACTATTCTCAATATGTGGACACACTGCTGGGAGAACTTTCGAAACTTTGGGCGCTAGGTCCCATTGCTGCTGTGTTGGTAGTTTTTAATGCAGTTCCTTTAACTCATTTTATTTATGGAGGAGGAAAATTAACTCCTTATGATCTTCAGCAAACTGCTACCCTTCTAGAAATATTTGGAATTGGGATATTTTTCTGGGCTTCTCAAATTTTGTTGTCCCGTGGTTTCTATGCAGCCCAGAGAACCTGGTTGCCTTCTCTTTTGGGCACTGTTCTGAGTGGGGTGATGATTCCAGTTTATTACTATCTTTCACAAAAGTATTCCTACTTTGGATTGGCTACAGCAGGAACTATCGGGATATTCATCTACTGCTTGTTACTTTGGATGATGCTTAAAGCTCATATTGCACAAGTGGTTCCTAATTATGATTACTCAAATTTTTACGGTTTTTTTCTTAAGTGGTCTTTAGTGATCTTGGTGTTGGGTCTTTTAACCGTATTAATAACTAGATTGGGGCTTTATCAAGGAACAAGACTTTCGGCTTTAGTAGAGCTTTGCATAGTCGGAGGAGTCGTTGGAGGTGGAACGATTTTTCTGCTGAAAAGGTACTTTCCAAAGATTTTGGCTTAGTAAGTTATTAAGGTCGATAACGACCGTATACCTTTTCAAGTGTTTGAGTGATTTCACCTAGAGTGCTATGAGCATGAACTGCCTTTAGAATAATTGGAACCAGATTAGCTCCATCTATAGCCGCTTTATGCAGTTCCGCTTGAACCTGTTGATGTTTAGCTTGATCTCTTTTTTGACGAAAACTCCTTAATCTTTCCACTTGGTCTTTTTCGATTTTAGGATCAATCGATAAAATCGGGGTGGAGTGTTTCTCTTTTTGTTGAAATGAATTTAGCCCTACAATAATTCTTTTCTTATTCTCAATCTCCATTTGGTATTCGTAAGCGGCTTCCTGTATGAGCCCCTGCTGCCAACCCTCTTCGATACATTTGACGACCCCACCCTTAGTTTCAATCTTTTCAATTATCTTATGAGCTTCGAGCTCAATGGAATCGGTGAGACTTTCAATGGCATAGCTGCCGCCAAGAGGATCTACAATAGAAGGCATACCCGATTCGTAGGCGATGACCTGTTGAGATCTTAAAGCTAATAAAGCTGCTTCTGTCGTCGGAAGACCTAAAGCTTCATCTCTGGAATTGGTATGAATGGATTGGGCGCCGCCTAAGGCTGCCGCTAAACATTGCATCGTAACTCGAACTACATTGGTGTCTACTTGCACAGGTATTAGAGTGCTCCCAGCCGTTTGAGCGTGAAATCGAAGTAATAAAGATTTTTTATCCTGAGGTTTATATCGTTCTTGAATTAGTTTAGCCCACAACCTGCGAGCGGCTCTGAATTTGGCAATCTCTTCAAAGAAATTGTTATGAACATTAAAGAAGAAGGAGAGTCTCGGAGCAAAATCATCGATTTTAAGCCCTCTTTCTAGAGCAGCTTGAACATAGGTAAGTCCATCAGCTAAGGTGAAAGCGACTTCCTGAATTGCTGTGCTTCCGGCCTCTCTGATGTGATATCCACTGATTGAAATGGTATTCCACTCAGGGACTTCATTTTTACAGTATTCAAAAAGATCGGTCACAATTTTTAAACTCGGGCCGGGAGGAAAAATATAAGTTCCCCTTGCGATGTATTCCTTGAGAACATCATTTTGAATGGTCCCGCGTAGTTTACTTCGAGGAACTCCACTCTTATCTGCGACGGCAATATAAAGGCAAAACAAGATAGCTGCAGTCGCATTAATCGTCATCGAAGTGGAAATTTGGTCTAGGGGAATTTGATTGAGAACAATCTCCATGTCCTCCAGAGAACTAATTGCAACCCCGACACGGCCTACCTCTCCTTGAGCTAAGGCATGATCAGAGTCATAGCCCATCTGTGTAGGCAAATCGAAAGCAATACTTAAACCTGTAATGCCCTGAGATAAGAGGTATCGATATCTTTCGTTGGAACTTTTAGCATCGCCAAATCCCGCATATTGGCGCATGGTCCACACTTTTTGAGTGTACATCGTGGAGTGAATGCCTCGAGTAAAAGGAAAACTACCCGGGGCTTCTAATGTTTTATTAGCTCTATCTTGAGCTTCATAGAATGATTTCTTTTCCATGAGGGCATCTTAGGTAAAAAGGCTCAGGATGACAAAAGCTTTTCTTGTGGGAATTTTAACACACCTACTAGTCCAGGTATTTAGTCAGGAGGAATGAAACTAAGAAGAGCAGTTGAAGCACTAGCCTCCCCTTGCTAGATTACCTCTTTGCCATTTCATGGCTCAATTTGGGATAGGAGTGAGGCAATGACAAAGCTTGAAACGATCTTTTCGGGTGAACATGAAGAAGTGGTTTTTTGTAATGATAAGGCCAGTGGACTAAAGTGCCTGATTGCTATTCATAATACTCAGTTAGGGCCAGCTTTGGGCGGCTGTCGTATGTGGAATTACGAGAGTGTGGATCAAGCTTTGGAAGATGTTTTGAGACTTTCTAAAGGAATGACTTACAAAGCAGCTGTGGCAGGATTGAATTTAGGCGGTGGAAAGGCTGTCATTATCGCAGATCCTAAGAAAGACAAGTCCGAAGCTTTATTCCGCTCTTATGGAACTTTTGTTGAATCCCTTAATGGTCGATACATTACAGCTGAAGATGTCGGAACCGATGTTAATGATATGGAATATATTTTTATGGAAACCTCTAATGTCGTGGGGGTTGCGGAAACTCACGGAGGATCAGGGGACCCCTCTCCTTGGACTGCGAAAGGGGTGCTAGAAGGGCTCAGGGCCTGTGTCGAGCAGAGACTACAAAAGAGCAGTCTCGCAGGGTTAAGAGTGGCTGTTCAGGGGGCAGGCCATGTGGGCCAGCATTTGGTAGACCTCTTTTTGAAAGAGGGAATGCAGGTTTTTATTTGTGATATTGATAGTTCCAAAACTAAGGAGTTGTCTGACAGGCCGAATATCACTGTGGTAAGTACCGATGATATTTATGAAGTCGATGCCGATATTTTCTGTCCTTCAGCACTGGGTGCGATTATCAATGAAAAAACAATTCCCAAACTGAAATGTAAGATTGTTGCAGGCAGTGCTAACAATCAACTTGCGACCCCTGAGTGTGGAGATGAGCTCTTTAGACGAAAAATCACCTATGCTCCAGATTATGCTATTAACGCAGGGGGGCTCATGAATGTTTCCATTGAATTTGAAGGCTATGATGAGAAACGTGCCAATCGAATGATGCGAAATATTTACTATGTCATGAAGACCATTCTTCAACATTCTCACATGGAAAGTCTGCCCGAATATAAGTGTGCAGATAGAGTGGCACAAAAAAGAATTGCAGAGATTAGCCGTTTAAGAGGGCGTTTTATGGGAAATAGTAAGCCCTCCTTTCCTGGTCGCATTGTTCGTCGATAGAAAATTAAGGAGATGTCATGTCAGATAAAGAAAAACACTTTGAGACAATAGTGGTTCACGCCGGTGTTAAACCGGATCCTAGTACTGGGGCGATTATGACCCCCATCTTTGCTACAAGCACCTATGTGCAGGTTTCCCCTGGAAAACATCTTGGATATGATTATTCTCGAACGCATAATCCCACTCGAACTGCTCTAGAGACATCATTAGCAGCGCTCGAAGGTGGCAAATATGCACTAGCTCTATCCAGCGGTTGTACCGGAACTGATATATTGATGCATCTATTAGAGGTCGGAGATCATGTGGTTTCCGTAGATGATGTATATGGGGGAACTAGTCGGCTTTTTCGCACTATTTGGGCTAGACATGGAGTGGAAACAACTTTTGCCGATTTAACCCATAAATCTTTGTCCGATTTTGCGACAACGAAAACTAAAATGGTTTGGATTGAAACTCCTACCAACCCCCTTCTAAAAATTATCGACATTGAGAAGGTGGTGGCTGAAGCGAAAAAGCTACCTCAGAAACCTATTGTCGTAGTCGATAACACCTTTGCAAGCCCCTATTTTCAAAGTCCGTTGGAGCTTGGAGCTGATGTGGTTCTTCATTCTACGACCAAATACATTAATGGACATAGTGACGTAGTGGGCGGAGCCCTTATGACTCATGATAAGGGTTTATTGGATAGGCTTCATCATGTTCAAAATTCGATAGGTGGAATTCCGGGTCCGTTTGATGCTTTTTTAGTTTTAAGGGGCATTAAAACCTTAGCTTTAAGAATGCAACGGCACGGGGAAAATGCTTTTGAGTTAGCTCAATGGTTGGAAAAGCATCCTGCAGTAGAGAAAGTATTGTATCCGGGTTTAGAATCTCATCCTCAACATACCACTGCTAAAAAACAGATGAAGGGTTTTGGCGGTATGATTACCTTTTTCATCAAAGGTAATCTCGATAATGCTCGAAAGTTTTTAGAGTCGGTTAAGGTCTTTGCTTTGGCTGAAAGCTTGGGAGGAGTAGAATCCCTAGTAGATCATCCAGCTATTATGACCCATGCGTCGATTCCCGTTGAAACAAGAAAAGCACTGGGAATTAGCGATAATTTGATACGTCTTTCTGTAGGTATTGAAGCTATAGTTGATCTTAAAGAGGATCTTGATAACGCACTTAAACGTTCTCAATAGACCTTTCAGAAATTCTAAGCTTGGGCGATAATAATTTATGACTAAAATTGTTCCCAAGAAAAACCTGATCTCTACCTTAAAAGAGGCCAGTGATGTTTTTAAAGCCTGCGCAAAGAAGAGCAAAATCCTAGCAGCTTTAGCTTGGAATCCGGAAATGGTGTATGAGTTTTTTCAAAAAAAGGAATCGGTTCTTCCTAGCCCCACCTATTCCATAGATAAAAAAGAGATCTCCTCACTTCTTGAACTATTGAAAGCCTTGGAGCCCAAAATTCAGGGAGAGCACCCTATGTTGGCTTGGCTTCGAAGAACTTTAGAGTCCTATCAGCAGGGGCTTTCGCTTCTTATTGAGATTGAGACGGATCGTTTTTTTGAGATCTCCACACAAATGTATGGAAACTCAAAGACAAAGCTTTTTAAAGGAGAGACTACTAACCTCGATTTATCGAGAGCCATTTCTCATAGAATCTCGGTCTGCTCACTCAATGACATTGGTGAATCCTTTATACAAAAGAGTGCTATAGAGTTTGCCGTATCTCTTGAGGAAAGAATTAAGAAAAGAATCCCCACAATTCCACTTAAAGTAGAAGTGACCGATATTATTGCATCCAAAGTTGTTGCGGGAATGAATCGTGTAAAACTCAGAAAAGATGCCAGATTTTCTGAATTGGAGTTAGACGCTTTGTGGAATCATGAGGTGGAATCCCATTGCTTAACGGCCCACAATGGAAATCGCCATCCCCATTGTGATTTTTTGTCAGCCGGGGGGCCGAGAACTACCATGACCCAAGAGGGATTGGCCGTTTTTTATGAGGTCTATGCCCATACCATGTCTCAGCTAAGATTCTTATCCCTTTGCAATCGAGTTGAGGCCGTAAGTTTGGTAGAAAACGGTGCCTCTTTCATCGATCTCTATCGTTGGTATAAAGATAGAACTGATAGCCCTTTAGAGGCCTTTTTTAATACGCAGAGAATTTTTAGGGGGGCTAAACTTTCAGGGGGAGGGCCGTTTACCAAAGACGTGGTCTATTTACCAGGCCTTTTAAGTGTTTATAACTTTCTCAAATTTGCGGTTAAGAATCAAAATCGTCTTCTAGTGGAAACTTTAGTATGTGGCCGAATGTCACTGGAGGATGTTAGTACTCTCGCATGGCTTAGGACTCATGGGATTATTGAGCCTCCCCATTTTATTCCTGACTGGTTGAAAAATTGGGAAGGGTTACTTAGTTTTTTTAGTTTAACTGCTGTCTTTGATGGTTTAGATCTCTCCAATGTTCAGGATTATCTGGATGAGCAGATGCTGCATGATTGGGATGTATCGACTTAATGAAAACTCGACGTTATCAAGTTAAAAAAGAGGTTGAGACGATCTTAAAACAGGGCCATCCCTGGATCTTTAAAAGTCATTTAAGTAGCGCTACTAATGTTTTTAAAACAGGAGATCTGTTGTCGCTCGTTAATGCTGCTAATGAGATTGTTGCTTATGGTTTTTTTGAAAAGGATTCTCTAATTGCGATTAGAGTGATTAAGTTTGGAAAAACACCGCCTGACATCAAATGGTTTAAAGCTAAGTTAACCCAATGTTTGTCTAAACGAGAAAATATTAAAAATTTTACGGAAGGGTATCGAGCTATTCACGGAGAAAATGATGGTTTCCCTGGAGTTGTATTTGATGTCTATAACAAAACAGGAGTTCTACAGACTTATGTTCCTTCAGTGGATCCCCTGGGTAGATATTTAGCTTCTGTCTTGAGAAAAGAACTTCATCTGGAAACCGTACTTTGGAAATCTCCATCCCGTCGAAAAAAAGAGGGTGTGACCCGAATTTTATATGGGAAAGAAACCAAATTACAAAAAATACGAGAAGGAAAATTAAAGATTTCTGTAGATGTTGGGGAGGGGCAAAAAAGTGGAACTTTCCTAGATTTGAGAGGATTAAGAAAGTTTATCTCTTTACAAAACCTGAAAGGAAAACGGGTTCTCAATCTTTTTTCATACACCGGAACTTTAGGGTTAGCAGCCGAAGTGGCTGGGGCGAGCGAGATTTGGAATGTGGATATTTCAAAAGGGGCGTTAAAGTCCTCAGAAGATTATCATAGCCTCGACAAGAAAAAATATCGTTATATTGCAGCTGATGTTTTTAAATGGATAGAAAGTTTACCCCCCTTTGAAAAGTATGATGTGATTATCGTAGATCCCCCTTCTATGGCGAGCGAAGTAAAACAGGTTCCCGTGGCTCTAAAAGCCTATTCGCGAATATATAAGCGAGTTTTACCCCATCTAAAGCCCAATGGGATGATGATTGTCTGTTGCTGTACTTCTAGAATCGGTCGAAAGCAATTTACTGAAGTGGCTAAAAAATCTTTAAGCTATTCTCTTTCCAAGATAAAGTCTTTAGCTCCTGAAGATGACCATCCTGTCGGGTTTCCTCAAGGAGACTATTTAAAAATACTGGTTTTTAATAAGTAGCATCAGCTCAACTGACCACTACTGTAATCTTTTAGTTCGGATTAAATCCAATATTTAGCTGTAGAAGATAGTGGCGTTGTTCCTTTTCCCATCGCTTGTTTCCCAATTCGACGCCATAACTTGAAAAGTGAAGTCGGGTATGAGGAGGAAATTCCAGACTGAATCCATAAGCCAAATAACCTTGATTGGCTCCAACTCTAAGACCGAAAACAGAGTGACGTAGTTCTGTCCCCATGTGTAAGAGTTTAATAAAATCTGTGGGTTCAAAAGCTCTTTTAACATCAGTGGTAAAATTCCAAGTCCATTTTTTATTTAAGGGGTAGGTGATAGCGGCTCCGAAGTTAATGCTTTGTTTGAGTGGCAGCGGGGCAAGGAGAGATCCGACCGCTCTGAAAGTTGTATTACCGATATCCTCTACTGTGGCTGCTAAAAAGAGAGAGGAGTTTGATTTGTCATTCGATTTTAAGGGAACTTTGAGTTTAATTCCTGTGTTAAGTCCAAAGGCGTAACCGTGACCTGCTCTATTAGAGAGCTCTTGATAAATATTATCCAGGAGATTAATTCCATTGGCTCCATATTGATCGAACACCTCTTGGGCAGTTAAAGAAAGATCGACTCCTGCTCGATAAAAGGCCCTTACAGAGCTTCCTATCGATAAGTAGTCACTGATCTTAAAAGCTCCTCCCGCTATGACTCCTTGATCATGGTAGGAGTGCACTTCTATTCCCTGATTAATGATGTCTGAAATATCAAAGTAGCCCTTAGTCTGGCTGAAGAGGCTAATTCCAAAATAGGGCATGATAAAGGAGGGGATAAAGTTAAATCTAAGAAACTCCCTATCTTGACGAACGAGATTGTTAGATTCCCCTTTGAAAATTGCGTTTCTTACTCTGTCTAAAGTATCTTTCGAATCAACCCCCAGAATGAAATTAAAAACGTTAACATGAACCCCTTCAATTTGAGTGAGTCCCGCAGGATTGTACCAAAGAGTATTGGCATCATCGGTGAGAGCTATGAAAGCGTTTCCCATTCCTGTGGGGCGAACTCCATCAAAAGTGTTTTGAAAAGGCACGGCCATTAATGGAGTCACTAGAAGAAGTAAGCAAATTGTGAGTAATTTTTTCATCGTTAAAAACTAATCGTGTATCTAAAAGTAAATCGTCTGTTTTCTTTATTGGAGTTTCCCTCTCCTACATCTACGGCGTAAGTTGTAAGCTCAAAGTTTCCACCCTTAACTCGATATCCAACTCCACCGGTGAGATAGAGTTGATAAAGTCCGGCCCAAATATAAAGTTCCTTAATGTGCTCTAACTGAACTCCTAAGTGTAGATGTTTACGAAATTGAAGTTGTCCAAGCTCTAAATGCTTATATTCAATTGCAATCGTTGATTTCACCTTGGGAGAGAAAATAGGGTGTATTGAGATAGCCGCATTCACACTCTGTGAAATCGGATCAGGAATGCCAGAAGCTTGTGAGTTTAAAATATTTGATTTATGGAAGTAGGTGCCAAATATATCTTTCCAAACAAGTCCAAAAGTAGGTAAAAATTTTTCAGGTAAGGTTATGAGCATTCCAAGATCGAAACCGATTCCCCAACCCTCCTTAAAAAGACTAGGAAAGGATGAGTCGTTTAGAGCCGCAAGTGAATCGTGAGAGAACTGGCCTTTCATCTGATCTCTAATTAGAGCTTTGCCAGTCACTCCGAGTTTTAAAATGTTTCCAGCAAAAGAACGCCCGAAAGCAAAGGCCAATCCTGTATCCTTTTGCAAATTAGTATCGAGTAAGCTTCCATCTGATTGAGCCGCAAATCGGTAGGATCCTATGAGAGACAGGCTAAAGCCTCTCAGAGTGAGTGAGGGGAGAGAGGCCGCATTTAAAAAGTAGTAGCTACCTGGGTTTTGTTTAATTTCTCCCCACATACGGTAGGGGCCGAGGCTTTGATTTGTCCAAATTCGGCTAACGGTATCTAGCCCCAATCCTCCTTGGAAATCCACAAGATTGACCTCCCATTTTCGCTTTAATTGATTGGCCACCCCTGCTGGATTGTAGTAAATAGATTGATAGCCCGATGCGTCAGCAGTTAGAGCGTTTCCCATACCGAGCCCCTGCGGAGACTGGTAGAGATCGGTGAGTTCACTTAATGAAAATGCACTTTGAACGAAAGGGGAAAAGAGTAAAACTAAGACATAAACCTTTAGAAATAAAAAGAAATAATGTCTTGCTCCAAGAGTCATAAAGTAGAGTTTCTGTAACGAAGTTCTCTAACTTTAGATCGGTGGATTGTGAAGAAAACTTAACAATTTAAAAGAGATGAGAGCGATTATAATAAATTATGAAACGTAGGTACTCGAAAGAGTTTCGTTCTAGTCTTAGACTAAGCGAACTACCCCGTCCGAAGTGGTGGGGGCAATGGATACGATTTTTTAAAAGTTTCGAGGTTCTTTTTTTTAAAGTCTTAGAGATGCTCGATCTTTATCGGGCTCAAAAATCGATCATTGGCGTTCCTACTTTAGCAACTCCTGGATTTACTTCGCTTCAAGCCGTAGTTTTCAATGGAACACAGGAGGAGGTTTTAGGTTTTAAACCTCGAAGACTTCTTCATCGAATCTTACGAGGGATTCCAGACTTAGAGTTTTTTGAGAGAGTTAAATTTCAGGTTTCATTTAGTGAAAATAATTTAAGAACCATTGAGGCAAGTTCAGAAACACGTGGTTTTCTCCACTTGCAAATGCCTTGGCAGTTGCCCGAAAACAGTCCTAGAGTTTCATGGATAAGACTTCAGCCCATGGGCGTTGAGACCGTTTTTGGAAAAATATCCTTAGGGGATTACGAACTCTTAAGTGCCCCTGTTTTTTTTCTTAACGACAAAATTGAGTCGGTTATTATCTCTGATATTGATGATACGATTAAAGATAGTAGCGTAGCTAAAAACACGACATTCTCTTCTATTGTAAATGGGATTTTCAAGGGTCACTATTATCAATATGAGGCCATTGATGGAATGGCTGAGTTTTATCAGTCTCTGGCTAGACAAAATTCTATGATTATCTATGTGACTAGCACTCCCTATGAATTGGCCCCTTTTCTTTTGAAATTCTTACGTGACCGAAACTTCCCTGAGGGACCTGTTTTTATGCGTTGGCTCGGCTATGGACGCTTTGGACATAAGTGGAGAACCCTTAATCGCATCTTAAGCCAAGTTCACGATCAGAAATGTGTTTTGATTGGAGATAGTGGAGAACAGGATCTTCAAATATATCGACGTATTTGCGAGACTGGAAGCTATGGGGAAAAGGTCAGGAAAATACTTATTCGACATGTTCCTGGAACCCCATTTCAAAAAACTGTTCACGCCAGAGAGAGTTTTTATTCGGAGATTTTTGAATTGAAAAACCAAATAGAAACTGTGCTAAAATAAAAGCCAATAAGGAGTTTTGATTATGCGTTTATTTTTGGCTTTTTTTATTTCAATTTCTGCTTTTGGCCTTAAGACTCATTATGTCTCTTTTGAACACCCCGATTCTTGGCGATGTGAAATTAATCAGCAGGTTTATATTTGTCAGGGAACTCAGGAGCCCGATCGTAAGGAGTCCATTATTCTCTCAGTGGCGACCATTGCTGGCGAGTGGGATAGTCTTGATGCTTATGAGAAGTATTTAAAAACTCCTAGAACTATTCTAGATGATAAGGGTGCTGAAATCGAATCTAAAATTAGTTACACCCGAAAAAGAAATATCAATGGTGTTACTTGGATAGATTCTCTCCAGTACAATTCTGAACTTCCAGGATTTTGGGCCAGGTATACAGCTACCGTCCAAAACAAACTTGCTATCTTAGTAACCTATATTGTTTCTGATGAGTACTATTCAAAGATGGCTCCAAAATTTGAGAAAATGATTTCGTCTTTGAAGCCTAGTAGTGAGTTTGAATCAAGTATCAGTTCTCTCCAAGGAAAATCAGCTATTCCAGGCAATACCATTATGGGCCCGAAGGCTCAGAAAGATCTATTAACCTCAAGACTGAATACTAAGAAGATAGCCCCTGAAGCCACTTCAGCTAAAACAGCCTCTCAGTCGGATGATATGACTCTGCTAATTATGGGAGGAGGCATACTGATAGGGGCTTTATTAGTCGTAAGAATTTTGAAGAAGAAAAAGGGATCTCAGACCAAGATAAAAAAAAGTAAAAGTTAAGTGGATTCACTGCTGTTCCCTTTCCAAAATCAGTTGTTAAATTAATTAAAAACAGTTAAATCTATGACTCTATTATGGAAATTCTTAAAAAGAATAAGGGTTTCCAAACTGAAGAATAGGTCGGAGTTATAAAGTTATGAATAAACTGGTCAAAGATGCTGATGAAGCGGTCAAAGATATCTTCGATGGAGCAACTCTAGCGCTTGGAGGGTTTGGTCTCTGCGGAATTCCTGAAAACTGCATCGCTGCTTTAGTTAAAAAGGGGATTAAAAATCTAACCTGCATTTCAAATAATGCTGGAGTAGATGATTTTGGTATCGGTCTTTTGCTTCAAAATCGCCAAGTAAAAAAAATGATCTCAAGTTATGTGGGTGAAAACAAACTTTTTGAACAGCTTGTTCTCTCTGGAGAGTTAGAGCTTGAGTTAACTCCTCAAGGAACCTTAGCAGAAAAACTCCGAGCCGGAGGAGCTGGCATTCCTGCTTTTTTTACAGCGACAGGTTATGGGACTCAAATTGCTGAAGGCAAAGAGGTCAGAGAATTTAACTCAAGGAAATACATTTTAGAGCATTCCCTATTTGCCGACTTTGCGATCGTTAAGGCTTGGAAAGGCGATACAATGGGAAATTTAGTTTTTCGTGGAACCGCTAGAAACTTTAATCCCAATATCGCAACGGCTAGTTACAAAACAATCGCTGAAGTTGAACAACTAGTACCTGCAGGTGAAATTCACCCTGATGAAGTCCATGTTCCTGGAATTTATATTAAGAGAATTTTTCAGGGTGAAAATTACGAAAAGCGAATTGAGAAGCGAACGACTAGTAAAGGATAGATTTTATGGCACTCACACGCGAACAAATTGCTCAAAGAATTGCTCAGGAACTTGAAGATGGCTTTTATGTAAATCTTGGCATCGGGATTCCTACGCTTGTGGCGAACTATGTTCCTAAAGGGATCACAGTGGTTTTGCAAAGCGAGAATGGACTTCTCGGAGTCGGCCCTTATCCCAAAGAGAGCCAAGTAGATCCCGATTACATCAATGCGGGTAAAGAAACGGTTACCCCTCTTCCCGGTTCTGCTATTTTTTCAAGTGCAGAATCGTTTGCCATGATTCGAGGTGGCCATGTTGATCTCACTGTGATGGGGGCGATGGAGGTCGATGAAACTGGTAGTATCGCCAACTGGATTATTCCAGGGAAAATGGTGAAGGGAATGGGAGGGGCTATGGACTTAGTTGCTTGCGGGAGTCGTTTAATTGTAGCCATGCAACATGTCTCTAAAAATGGAGAGAGTAAGATTTTACCCAAATGCCAACTTCCCCTAACTGGAGTTGGGGTCGTGAGCAAAATAGTAACTGAACTTGCAGTCATTGACGTTACAAAAGAGGGTCTAATCTTACGAGAAAGAGCCCCTGGCGTTTCTATCGATGAGATCAAAAAGGCGACAGCCGCTAAGTTAATAGTGCCTGTTGAAGTTCCTGAAATTAAATTTTAGAAAAAGTAATTATTAAGATCGAGGAGTGTTCTCAGAGATTAAGTTTTGCAGATTGGGAACTATCTCTTTATTGTAAATTTCATTAGCTAATATTTCATTCCCTTTAGCATTGTAGTGCTGACCATCTATATAGATCGTTTCTTTAATTTCTTTAAATACATCTTTCAATGAAATTACCCTGAAATTTTTTGCACTTAAAGCCCTGCCTTCACCTTCCAGATAAGTTTTGCGAAAAACCTCCGCAAATTCCGGAAGCCTCATATTGGTTTCATTATTTTGAATCTCTTTTTCGGTCAAATTTTTGCCTGTTACAATGACCGGCTGAAAGAAGGTCGTGAATCTTGTGTTCTTAGCAGAAGCTAAGGCCTGAATCTTTTCTTTAAGACTGATGTATTGATCCCAAAGTTCGGGATGATAGACCCCCTTTGCAATTCCTTTTCTAGCTTGAAGTTTTGCTATGAAGTAGGTGTAGGTTTGGCTTATTGAAAGAATTTCCGAAATAAAAGAATGTTGTTCACGATTTGAATGAAGCCGCTGGAAGGCAACTTTAGTTGGAGGGTCCAAAAATCCTCGACTCACAGGTTCCCAATTAGGAACAATGCCTTGAGCTGTATCATTAAGTGCATCAACCGAAATAATCCAATCAGGATTCATCTCGGTTATTTTGAAAAATACTAAAGCCGCTTCATGCCACGAGGCATACCAAGGAATTCCTGCATTAATCACGCGAACCGTTTTTTTAGAATTAACTTTAATCTTGTTCTGTAATAGAGCTGGAATTGTTTCTTGCTCGTTAACCCCCCACCCAAAAACGGTAGAGCCTCCAATAATCACAATTCGAATTTCGTTAGCTGGTTTTTGAAAAGTCAGCTCCGAATCTCTTAAACCCAGAAGATTGGTTTTAACATTCCATCCGCCCATGTCTTCGGACAAACCTTTTTTGAGTCCGAATCCCAACATAGGTTCTTGATGGCTTAAAATTTTTTCTCCAAAAACTCCACTAGGCCTTTTTAGCTCCATATATCGTATGACTAAGCGACCCGCCCCTTCCACAAGGGCTAAACAAAGAACGGTAATCGCTAGAATTAAAATGCCAGTTTTGATTCGGTTTGAAAAAATAGAGGGCCTCCTTATGAGCCTGCTTTTTAATTATAATGGTTTTTTAGAGTTGCCGCACTCGGGTTCTTCAGTTCTTTGCGGTGAATGGGGTTCTTCATCTGACTCCTTCCGGGTATACCACATTCCCGTCTTTTCTATGTGTCCACTTTTTTGAGGAGGATCAGGTTTAAGCATTTTCCATATTTGAAACGCCTCTTTCTGACTGTTGCAGAAACAGACTCTCTAAATTAAAAAATGCTACATTTTTTCAATTCCACGATTAAAAAGATCTGGAATTTCGTTGGCACATCAGATGCACGTATTCAATCTTATTCTTTGGAAGCAGCGAATTAAATTTTTAATAACATGGGAAACACCTATAAAAAAAGATGTACTAAGAAGTGGGGCGGATGAGATCACCTTTGAGGAGAGTATAATATGTTTAACGGCATGATTGGATTTTTTTTTTAGTCAGTAGTGTTTTTTTGGGCAGTCAGTTTGCTGTAGCTGATACAGCAGAGAGCTTGAAAGTTGGCGGATTTGTAGATGCTCAATTTCATACGACGAACGATTATTCATTGACCGAGGGGGTTACTATACACGACGGTGCTGTGTATGTGACGATGAAATCCGGGAAGACAGAAGCAAAGCTCGACATTCCGTTTAAAGCGAACTTTGATATTGCAAGTAACTCCACAGAGGGCGCTAACTTTGCTTTGGGGCGAACCAAGATGCAAGCGTATATCACTCACGCCTATGACTTTGATTTTTCTTGGAAACTCGGTCAGTTCGATACCATTTATGGATTTGAGCTAAACGACAGCCCAGATCTTGTACTTTCGAGGCAAGGGTTTATCTATAATAACATGATTCCGTTCATGCACTCGGGGCTTCTACTCTCCTACAAATTCGCGAATTATTTCACCTTCAATGCGCTTGCTTCGAATTGTACTTCTTGGTACCTGGTTTACACTTTATACCGGGCACATGGTTTACACTATTCTGCACTGTTCACACCTGTATAGTTAGGTTTAAGCCCGAAAGGATCGTCCTTTGGGGCAAACTTTTGACTGAACTCGTCGAAATA
>SXGT01368043.1_pt1 | contig 17884 bp, 13 predicted proteins | sample 3176221 | NCBI WGS metagenome assembly SXGT01 (sample SAMN11356862, study PRJNA531348) | freshwater metagenome | isolation source: freshwater sample F1-120 | place: China: Fuxian Lake, Yuxi | collected 2017-12-25
ACCGCTGATCGCCCAGCGGATGCATCAGCTTTCGCTCGTGCGATCGATGAGCACGCGCGAGGCCGATCACGGCCGCGGACGCTACTATCTGCACACCGGATATCCGCCTGACCGGACGGTTCAGCATCCGAGCTATGGTTCGCTGGTGGCACATGAGCTAGCGCTGCAGCAGACCGACGTGGATCTTAAGCTGCCTCCGTTTATATCAATCGGCGGCGTGAGCGAGGGCCCCGGCTTTCTAGGCATGAGCTACGCGCCTTTCGTGGTCAGCCCGACCGGACAGGTAAGCGACCTGGACTTGGAAGTCGATGTGCAACGATTTCGTCAGCGCGTGGAAGCGTTGCAGGCGGTCGAAGAGGGATTCATAGGCCAACAGCGTGGGCCAGCCGCCGAGGATCACGCAAAAATCTTGGCCCGTGCCTTGGACTTGATCACAACTTCACAGCGAGAAGCGTTCCAAATCGAACGCGAGCCCGCTGCGGCGTTACAGCGTTACGGTGATAACAACCTCGGACGTAGCTGCCTCATGGCTCGGCGTTTGATCGAAGCCGGGGTACCATTTGTCGAAGTGGACTATGGAGGCTGGGATCATCACGCGAACATTTTTGCCTCTTTGCAAAATGACAAACTGCCTGCCCTGGACCGCGCCCTAAGTGGCTTGGTGGAGGACTTGGTGCAACGTGGTATGTGGGAACATACGGCCGTCATTTGCCTCGGCGAGTTTGGCAGGACTCCGCGTATCAATGCCAACGGCGGTCGCGATCACTGGGCCCGTTGTTGGAGTGTTGTCGTAGGGGGCGCCGGATTCACTGGCGGCCGTGTGATCGGGCAGACCAACGCGGACGGAACACAGATCGAAGGGGACTCGTATTCCGCTGAGGATCTTATGGCCTCGGTCTGTCACGCGCTGGGGATACCATTGGAAAAGACCTTTAAGACGCCCAGCGGGCGCCCCATGAAGATCGCCAATGGGGGTCAGGCGATTGCCGGACTATTTGGCTAGCGGCAATGTGCCACGGGCGGCTTGCCCAACCTTGCGTCTGTGCCCGAGTTGTCAAGTTGCGCACGGCTCGAAGCGATCAGCCATTGTCTCAAGGAAATCGACCCTGTAGCACGAAACGCAAGCGAGATCGTAACCCGAAGCGTCAGCGAGGGAGACCTGCCACTTCGGTCGCTCAAGCCGGGCGATGAATGACGCCAGCATCCTCAATTTCCTCGCGACGGTCCCTCGCCAACGCATCGGGTTACGACGGGAGTCGCCCCCACATGTGGCCCCTTGGGGGGCTCGAAGCTGCCTTGTGTAGTCCGGTGATGGCCAGCCGTTGAGGCCCCTGGGGCTCATTTCGGAGTATTTTTCTACTCATCCTCAATTTCCCTAAGTCATTTGATCGTCGAATGATTCGCATCTTGCCCTGCTGGCCCATCTAGCCCTTATGGTAAAGTCGGGTTGACAGGCGTTTTTGGGCTGCTAGCCTATCCACCTAAGCTTTCTAACGCATGCAGTTTATCTATTCGGAAAAGATGAACAGGGCCTTGGCCGGAGAGGTGGGCTGGGTGCGGGAAATTGACGGGTTGGGCCCCTGGGCGGGTTTGCTGTCGCCGTCTGGGGGACGACGCAACTTTATGGCAGCTTCGAGGAGGCGGGTTCCCAAAAACTGGGTTCCGCCCGCACACGAGGAGATTCGGATGAATCGCAAGGTAATGTTTGGGGTCGCCGTGTTTGTCGCGGTGATCGGAATTGGCCTGTTGGGTGGCGAGAAGGAAGCAGCTGCGGGCCGTGGTTGCCGTGGCTGCGGTGGCGGTCTGTTCGCCGGCCGTTGTGGTGGTAAGGAAGCATGCCACAGTGATTGTGGTGGATGCCATCGTGAGCGTTGCGGCGGTCGCAATCGCTGTGGTGGATTGTTTGGCGGCAGGAAGAATCGCTGTGCGGGTCGCTGCGGAGGGCAGGCCGCTTGCTGTGCTCCCGCTCCCGCTTGCTGCGAACCGGCTCCGGCTTGTGAGCCAGCTCCCTGCGCCACCGAGTGCGATCCTTGTGCCACGGGTTGCCCGACGGGTGCCTGCGGCGGTGCGGCGGCCGGTGAAGTAATCACCGAGCAGCCGGCCGCGGACAAGGTTCCGGACGCTCCGAAGGAAGGCGGCGCGGCCTAGTCCGCGTTGTCGTGTCGACGCCGGCCCCGCTAGGGGCCGCCGTTTGTCACCCTGTTGATGTCGTGATTGCCTCAGCCCGTGATGGCCGCCCTGTGCCATCGCGTTGCTGGGTGCTAGTCTTGTAATGCCTGGACGGACCCTCTTGTCGGGGGTCCGTTTTTTTTTTAGTTGTTCCCCAAGCAAGTCCCGATCATGAACCAAGTGACCAAACGGTCCGATTCGCCGCGAGTCCAACGTAGCACGACCCCATCATCTACCGACCGGCCGAGCAGCGTTGGCTGGGGGCGAGACTTGATTTCCTTGTTGTTGTTTTGTCATGTTTTTTGCGTTGTGATTGTTCTTTCGGCCAATCTGACCCCGTCATCGTTGCAGCGGCGACTGGTCGTCCTGGTCGCACCCTACACGCGCCTGCTGAACTTCGATCCCAACTTCACTCGATTTCAATTAACGCACGGCATCGAAGAGCACGACGACCACGTGCTGGAAGTGGTTCAGGCGGGTCAAGGATCCCCGGAAACCTTGATCGCCCGGTTTCCAGACGGGACCAGGCACTTTCGCGGCGGGCTCCCCTTTGGCCGATACCGCAATTTGGCCGATATGTTTGCCTTTCACGCTTATCGAGAATTGGACGACGTCACGGCCGAGTTGGCTCGCGCGATCGGGGCCCATGTGATCAAGCGCATGCCCGAGCCGTCGGCGGTTGTCGTTCGTTGTCGATGGCATCGCGCTCAGCCGTTGGACTTGCGAGAATCGGGGGAGCTCAATCCTGCGGATCCGCAAGCGCCTGAGTACTGGGAGACTATCTACGAAGCCGACGTTTTTTTGGACGATGATGGTAGTCCGCAATTAGTGAAACGTGCCTCGCGACGCGAGGTGGCACCATCACGCCAAGGGGCATGAACGGCACGCCGACGATCAAGTGGGATCCAGCAAGTATGCCAGACCGAGATGAAGCCTTTTTCGATCGAGTTTCCAAGGGCTGGAACGAATTTTGGTTCACGCCGAGGTCTCCCAAGATCCTGGGAATGCTGCGCATTCCGACGGGATTGCTGTTGATGATGGCGGTGGCGTCCTTCACGCCGGAACTGTGGCAGTGGTTTGGGGCAGACGGAATACTGCCGGCCTCGACAACAGCCAAGATTGCGGCGGGGGATGCCGGCACCGTCGGCACGCTGCCGTCCTATTGGTTCGCGTTTGCGACACCATCCGCCATGCAGGTCGTGCATTACGCGGGTCTGCTGATTGTCGCGCTGTTCACCCTCGGCTGGCGAACCCGTTGGACGTCCATCGGCGCGCTGATCGTACTCCTATCGTACGTGCATCGGGCGCCCATGATCACGTCCCAATTCGAATCGGTGCTTACGTACTTGGTTGCTTACTTATGTCTCGGACCCGCCGGCGCCTATTATTCGCTCGACCGTTGGTTGGCCAAAAGTCGCGGCACAGAAGCCTTGGCTGCGTGCAGTCGACCGACCGTCGCGGCGTCGATTAGCTTGCGTTTGATTCAATTGCACACGGCCGCCCTCTACGCAGTTATTGGTCTCACCAAATTGGCGGGAGCGCCTTGGTGGAATGGGGAAGCCTCTTGGTGGTTAATCGCCCAGACCGAATCGCGGCTGGTGGACTGGACGAGCCTGCGGGACTGGGTCTACCTGGTCAATGCCTGGACACACGCCTGGGTGGTCTACGAGTTGGCGTTTCCGCTGGCCATTTGGCGGACACCGCTACGGGTACCGTTTCTGGGTGTGGGCATCATGTGGTGGTTATTGATGGCCTCGGTCACCGGCCTCGTGGCGTACGCGCTCGCCATGATCGTGGCCAGTCTGGCCTTCGCACCGGTCCGGTCGCCGGACTCTGGGGAGGTCAGCCTCGCCCCCATCCGAGTTCCCTGATTTCGCTCCAGGACCGCGTATTGACCACATCCGGCCGCGTCAGGCCACCCCGTCTTGCCTGCAGAATACCGTAGGCCATGACGTCCATGCCGGCGGGACTATGGGCATCACTATTGATGACCACCGGGATGCCCGCGGAGCGAGCCGCAGCGCAATGCACATCATCCAAGTCGAGCCGTTCGGGGTTGGCATTCAGCTCCAGGCACTTGCCATGCTGTTTGGCGGCCTTCCAAACGGATTCCCAATCAAATTCATACGGTTCCCGACGACTGATGAGCCGCCCGGTGGGATGCGCAATCGCGCTCACATAGGGATGTTCAATGGCCTCCAACAACCGTTCGGTGATCTGCTGAGATGATTGTTTTTGGCCGTAGTGAATGCTGGCCAGTACCCAATTGGCTTCCGCCAACACATCATCCGGCAAGTCCATGCCCCCTTTCTCTAGTATGTCACACTCGACGCCTTTCAGCACCAGAAAACCATCGCCACAGTCTCGATTGCAGGCGTCAATCTCGTGCCATTGTTGCCGCAATCGCTGGCCATCGAGCCCTCGGGCCATGCTCACGCGCTGCGAGTGATCGGTAATCGCAATGTACTCCCATCCTCGGCGGCGGGCAGACGCCACCATTTCCGCCACGGTGCCTTTCCCGTCACTGGCCGTCGTGTGCATGTGCAGATCACCACGTATGTCCTCCAGAGTCACCAGAACGGGCAACGTGCCCGCCTCTGCCCACACGAATTCCTGGCGTGCTTCCCGCAATTCGGGCGGAAAGCATGGCAATCCCAACGCCGCATAGACATCGGCCTCCGTCGCGCCTGCCACGGGCACCTCATGATCCCCCTCCATGCGGAAAACACCGTATTCATTGATCTTGAGCCCGCGGGCCTTGGCTCTCGTTCGCACCACAACATTGTGCTGTTTGGATCCGGTGAAGTACTGCAAGGCGGCACCAAAGGACGGCGCGGGGACCACGCGCAGGTCGACCTGCAATCCGTGATGCACGCGAACGGACATTTTGGTGGGCCCCCGCGCGATCACCGTCGTAACGTCGGGACATTCGGCAAGACAGTCCATAACCGTGGCTGCGTCGGCTGACACGGTCAACAAGTCCAAGTCGCCCACCGTTTCACGTCCACGGCGATAACTGCCCGCAAACGCCAATTGTTCGATCGCCGGGCAGCGCTGCATGTGCTCGCGAATGCCATGCGCCACGCGATCGGCGTCGGCCCATCGCATGCGTTGTGCTGCAGCCACGATCAACGGAATACCGTCCAGGATCGCCTGTTCCGACTTGGCACCGAATCCCTTCAGCTGTCGTACCTTTTGTTCTCGGCAGGCAAGTTCAAGCTGCTGCAGATCACCGATTCCCAACTCTCGATGGAGCAGCGCGGCCTTTTTTGGACCCAAGCCAGGAACCCGCATCACCTCCAAAACACCAGGAGGAATTGCCGCGCGCAGTTCCTCCAAGAGGGGCAATTGGCCTGTTTGGAGCAGTGACACACACTTCTCTGCCAGATCGGTGCCGATGCCAGGGATGTCCGTCAGCGGGTGTTGGCGATTGTCAACAAGCGCTGCCAGGGGTTCCGCGAGATCACGGATCGTGCGTGCACCATTGCGATAGGCGCGGATACGAAAAGGATTCGCGCCTTGAAATTCCAGCAGATCGGCAACATGGTCGAACGTATCCGCAATCTGAGCATTGTTCATGGTTGACTAGAACAAAGTCGAAAAGGTCGTTCCGTATCCATGCAATGGTCTAGCGGCGTTCATTCACGGGACGCCAGTCCGCATCGTCCCATTCGGGTTGCGGCGCCCGCTTCCGTATTGGCAGCGTCTTGGCGGCGTTCGCCGCGCCGTCGCGATCGGTAAAGGAAACATGGGCCGCGTGCCCGCTCGCGGCATGCGAATCGCGTCCTGCCGTGCGGTCGATATCCGACTTCAAGAGCTTCGGAATGGAGCGGAATTCCCAGTCCTGGCGGTCCCGTCCGTGGTCCGGGTCCGGAATCTCCTTGTGGGGAAACCTGGGCCGCGGCACCGTCGTTGTGGATTGCATGGGCACTCCCGTGCCCAAAGCGTCTGTCGAGGAAGTTGGAGGTCCCGAGGTCTCCGGTGGTGTGTTCACCTCAGGCTGTTCGGCCGGCAATCCGCCCTTCGCCCTGGGCACATCCCCTCGGTCGAGGCTCGGGGCTTGATCGGCAGGACTTACGGCCCCCGTATTGCCACTACCACGATACTGGCCCCCTGCATCATACGGTCCCACAGTACCGTAGGGTACCACCGAGGAACCCAGGGATGCACCCGAGGGACTGGCAACGGAGGAAGGCGGATTGGGGCAAGTTGGACCACTGGTGGTTGGTCCCGAGGAGGTTGCTCCCGAATTTACGTAGGGTGGGGAAAAGGCCTGACCCGTTGGGTACCCCTGCTGGATGACGGCTGTTCCCGCCGGACTGCTGGCAAAAGGTGCGGAAGAATAGGCATAGGCATAGGATGTTGGCCCGGCGCTCACGACGGTCGGGGCGTAACTCGTCACCGCATTGCAGTGGGCGCAGGGTCCCGCCACCGGAGCCCCAACCGCATAATGGGCCTGCACGGGGCGAGGCGCTCCATAACCGACAACCGTCGGTGCGTAGGCAGGGGAGGCCGCCGTGTACGGATAGGCGGCTACGATGGTGGGTCGCACCGGGACCGCCGCCGGCGCATAGGCCGCCGGCGCATAATAGGCATTCACAACCGGTCGGACCGGCGTGCCAACCGCGTAGGCACCGTAAGCGCCAGGCTGGCCAACCGCTGGGGCGTAGCCGACGGCCGTCGGCGCTGCCGAATAGGGCGCTGCCGAATAGACCATGGATGTGGATGGGGAGCCGGCATAGCCGACGGTCGTCGGATAGGCCGACGGTGCGTAGGCGGCCGTCGTTGCATACGCCGGCGCCGCATAAGGACTGGGGGCATAGGCGGCGGTCATGCCGGTACGGTAGGGAGAGGGCGAATAGGCGCACACTCCACCCGCGCAACCGACCGTGCCACAGGGGGCCACCTGTGGCACGGTAGCAACCGCAGGTACTGCCGGCACGACCAGGGGCGCGGCACAACTGGCCGACGCGGTCGGCTTGTTGCGCCCCGTCAGCCAATCCCAGATGGGACCGGCCTGGACGGGTGAACTGGCGAACAGTTCCGCCACAATGGCCAACGTGATCGCCGTGACGTAGTGACATCGACGTCCACGATTTGTTTTCTGTCCCATGTTTTGCATTGTCCAACGGATTTGCATTGTCCAACGGCTCCGCAAGCAGACTGAGTAACGTTCGGCAGGCCCTGGTCGCCGAATTATCGGGCCCAAGGCCCTACGGCCCCCGGCCCCACCGATCGAGCACAGGCCACGTAGAATCTTAGGACATGGGGGGCAAAAGGGAAAGATTCTACTCAAGAAAAAAACCGAATGGGACGACGCCGTGACCGGCCATAGCACTGACACCGCTTGCACTCATGGCAAAAACTTTAGGCAATCCGGCAACCCAAGGGGTTACGGCAATGGTAGCGATTTTGACAGCGGGTTGGCAGCGATTATGGCAGCGTCGGGGTCCGTGGTGTGGCCGCTAGCAGGCCATGATCGGCTTTGTTCGATTTGGTCGTACAGGTCAAACAGCACTTCGCGCATGTTGCCTTGATGCTGTGTCAAGAGGTTCGACCAATCCGGCTGATCGAGCCCTGTCGGTTGGTTGGCCAATTGTTCGGCGATACGTTGTGCCAACGGTGCATCAACGGACGTACGCCAGAGCACGGGGAGTCGGAAGGTGCGGTGCGTGGTCACCACGAGCCAAAACCCGCGTCCTCGACAGACTCGGCACAGTCGCCATCGTTCCCAGGCTGACAAGGTCTCAAATCCATCCGCGAGGAGGATACCCGATGGGCCGTTGCCGTTCCCCGATGCCCGGCGGCGCAGGTCATGCAGCGCATGGCGCCAATTCGCCGCAGGTGCCAGGCAGACCGGGTGGTTACGTGCTTGCAACTCGCGACACAGCCAATGTAGTAAAGTCGATTTTCCGGTACCGTGTGGGCCGACGATCTGCCCGCCGCCAATCGCTGAGTGCCATCGCTGCCAAAAGAGTTCGGCCTGAGTGGAATCCGAGAAGCAATAGTCCAACTGTCCTGGCCGCACGTAGCGGGCTGAATACGGGTTGGACCAGTGTTCACTCAAGAAACACTCGCTCAAGAAGTGGTCGGCGAATCGGAAAACTGCTCGCGAGGCCAGATAGGCGCATGGGGATGGGGTGTGTTTCCCAAGTAAAACGGGAACTCTAAGCAGCACTCCTTGCCACGTCGGAGGAACACACGCACGCGTACGCACCAATGAATTCGCACAATCTGACCATCATAGCTCAGTGGGCTATTAGGGAGCGTGGTCTGAAACCGCCGCAAGGGCCGCAGGTCACCTTCGGGCTCGTCGGCAGGGACACGGCGGTCGAAGTAGTGCACCGACATATCTTCTTCACCCTTGCCTTCCGTGTACCACAATACGGAGGCTTCCACCGCCTGAATTTCAGCGGCTTCCACAGCATCAATTTGATAGTCGCACTCCAATATTTCGCCAGGTAAAAATTTGGCGCTTGCCCGGCGAAATTGAATGCTAATCAGCGGTTCAGTAAAGGGTGGCTTCATGGCCGGTCCTCCCCGGTGGCCGCCGACAGGCTGGGCAAAAGGATGACCGGATAAATCCGCTCATAGGACGGCCAACGATCGACATCGGCTCGCACCACCAGCTTCCACTCGATGCCATTATGTTGGGAGTGAAACGAGTGCATACTATGGGGAGGGATGACCATCTCACTGCGACAATGGAACGGCATGCCCGGCTCGATAGAAAAATGATCTCGTTGTAATATCAACTGTTCGTGAACCACACGCCGTTCCGTGCGAATATCGGTCCCCTGCAGATACGTCGCCTCTTCCTCACATATGAACCAAACCTGGAAAGACTGCAAGCGCAATCGGCCTGATTGAGTCACAAAAACTTCGTATCGCTGCCCGGGATAAAGGGGGTGATCCGAGACCTCCAAACTGCACGGGCCGACTCCAGTGGCAATCAACGCCTGTTGCACAAATGCGGCCATCGACCGCAGACCAACCAAGCCAAAAGGTACAATAAACAGCGTCAAAAACCCATTGAACTGGCCCGCCAAATAGCTGGCATAGGCCACTTTGATCAAGGCCGACACCAAGCCATTCCATACCAAACAAAACAGGCCCAATGCCAGCAGGCGCCATACGGGCGACCGCATGATGGGCAGCCGGTAGGCCAGGGCAATGCCCGGGCTGTCGGTCAGAATATCAGCCCGGGGGATCGACGGATAGTGTCGGTGCCAAGGGGCCCCGTTGCCCACCAACTCCACCGCATGCGCACGCTCGACCATGGCCGACCGACGCTCGGCCGACGTTCCGACCCGCATGATGCCCAACACGAGTCCCGCCAGACCAAGGACCGCAATCGACGCCGAGACACCAATGGTCAGCCAAGACCCCCAGCCCCCTCCAGCGGTTCGCTCGGCCGCCGGCGTGAGCACCCGAAAGATCACCCAGGCCAGGAGCGCGGTGGAGCCTACCATGACTAAGGCGGCCGAGAACACGGCCTCACCCAGGCTGCTCGCCAGACGCGAGCCGCTGCTACGATGGCCCCGCTTTTTTCTCCACACACGAAATCGTCGCGCCAAGCCATCAGCCCTTTCGTGACTCAGAGGATTCTTGCACCCCTCAAAATAGGCGCTGGCCCTGTTGCCGGCAAACCTAGACGGCCGCATTTCTGGGGTCCGTCCGGGCGCCGGTCCTTTTGGGTCTGCCGGCTAACTCTCCCCAATCGCCAAATCACCGTGAAAAATTGCCGGCGTCGCTAGCGTTGCTGGCACCCGCCGCCGGGTGAATGCCCCAGATTACCAGATCCCTACAAAGATTCGTCTGGTTCAAACAGCTACAGTTGACATAATCCGCACTCGATAAACCATTAGACCTCGGTTCTTGGTGCGCTCGTCGTCACTTGCCTCATCGATTGCCCATGCGCGTTGTTTCAATGATAGGCTGCCTGTCGATTGGCATGGCCCTCCTCGGGGCCGGATGCGCCGCGCCGTCGTGCCGCAATGGTGCGGCATCGCGCGCTGCGTGTCCCATCGAGACGGTGGGCACCCCCGCAGCGCCGGACGATTTGGTCGTATCAAAGCCGAATGTGCAAACTGTTTCCACCTATCAAGAACTCGCCTCTCAATTAGCCCATGACGAGTCGCAGCTCCAGCATCTCGTGATCGATGCTCATGAGTGTCAATGCGGCGCGGCGCGGCACGCGTCTATCGCCAATGCCTTGGCACAGGAAGCCGTGGCCCAACAAGCCGCCGCCGACCACCCCGCGACGGTATGCGCTTCGATGACGTGCCGCAGCCTGCTGCAATGCGCCGAGATTGCCGACCGCAATCGGGCCGCCGCAGCGGCCTTGGAAGCCTTTTACCGACTGGCTGAGGCGCGGGCGCTGGTGTTGGACCTCGATCGCGGTCTGCAACAGTTGGCCGATACCCAGCGTCAATTGCGTTCCTTGCGCGAACGCGACATCGCCGTAACGGTCGACGAGAGCCAGCTGATCCGTCAGCAACTGGAGATGCGGGACCAACGAGTACAGGCCAAACTGGCGATTGGTCAACTGGAATCGCAACTGCGTCAGCTGCTCCCCTTGGGGCCCGCCTGTGATGCGCACATCTGGGTGCATGCCGATTTAACCGTGGAAGTGATTCCACTGGACCTGGACGCCGCGATCGCTGATGGGCTGGCCCACCGCGCCGACTTAGCAGCACTACGCATTTTGTGCACTTGCCGACATTCCCAGTCCCTCCCCGTTGTTCGGCAGGGATTGCAACAAGTGAATGGATTGCTGGGATCGCGGTGTGGAGAAACGCCTTCGCTCATCGCGTTTCTGAAATTGTGCGACAAATGCGCCCAGGAATGTGAATCACAACTACGACAATCGCAGGTCTGCCAGCTGGCCGAACAACGGCAGGTACAAATCGTGGAGGAAATTCGCCAGGCTGTGGCCACCGTCGATGCACGTCTGTTGCAGGTCGCCCTCGCCAAGGAGAAGTTGACCAGCTGGCGAAAACGCGTGGACGAACTGCGTCGATTGTCGGAGGTGCAGAAAGCGACTCAATTGGAGGTGCGCGCGGCGCGTCTGGAACGACTGCGCGCAGAAGGCGAACTCACGCGCCAAGTGGTGGCCTGGAAGCTGGCCCATGTGAAATTGGCCGAGTCCCAAGGCCTGCTGGCCGTGGAATGCGGCAGCCAATTGCCGTCATGTGATCCCGGGCCCAGCGGCCCGGCTTTCGCCCAACTCGATTCCGGTGCCCATACCCCCACCACCGACCCGCCGGTCGAACCGGTCCGCCTCACCCGCCTGCCCCAAACGGCCATCGACCCTGCGGTCGTCGCCGTTTCTGCCGAAACCGAACTGCCAACGGCTGCTCCGGCGGGCCCATAAACAACGCAACTGATTACTTGTTACTGGCCGCCGCGGCTAAATCCAATCCGCGCCAGCGCCCCAAGAACCTCCTCCAACGTTTTCTCGCCGAAGTTCGGGATCGAGAGCAACTCGTCACGTGTCGAATTGAGCAAATCTTCAACGGAGAAGATTCCGCGCTCTTCCAGGCAATTCGTTGTGCGAACCGAAAGGCCAATCTGGGCCGTCGACATCTGCAACTTATCTTCCATGGTCTGTCGAAAATCAGTACCGGGCGTCATGGGTACGCGAGTCATGGGTTCCCTCCCCCTGAGCACAAGGCAAAACAGGTCAATGGCATCCCGGGCGAGCCACCCGTATCGGCTCCCCGTTGCTCCGCTACAATATATCGCTTCGCTCCCCGTTCGCCAACTGGCACGGCCGTTTAGTGCTAGCATTGCGGGGCGGCTCGCATCACGCGGCGACCGAGTTGGCATATCAAGACCGTCTGGGTGGTGCATTGCATGAAGGACTATGCCGCCGAGTTAACCTCAGCCCAACTGGCGGCCGTCACGCAAGTCGATGGCCCGCTCATCGTGTTGGCCGGTCCCGGCAGCGGTAAGACTCGGGTGGTTACGTACCGCATTGCCTATCTCTTGGACCAAGGGATCTCGCCGCGTCAGATCCTCTCGCTGACCTTCACGAACAAGGCGGCGGAAGAAATGCAGCGGCGTGTACAGGAACTAACGGGGCTCGATTCCATTTGGATGGGGACCTTCCATCGATTCTGCGCGCAACTACTGCGCCGATACGCCGGACTGGTGGGCCTGCGGGAAAATTTTTCCATCTACGACGTGGCCGACGCACAACGCGTGTTGGACGCCGTCCTTAAGGCGCGGCAGTTGGCCGGGACTCACATAACGTTGGGGCAGCTCTCCCAGGCGATCAGTCGCGTGAAGAACCGCCTGCAGGCGGCGGATGGTTTCCAGCCTCGACCTGGCGATCCCGTCGAGGCGATTGTCGGCAAGGTATTGCCACACTATCAGCAACAGTTGTTGGCCCACAACGCGGTGGACTTCGACGACCTGCTGCTGCATGTCGTGGCTTTGTTGCGCGAGAATGAGTCGGTGCGCGACCAGTTGGACCAGCAGTATCGCTATGTGTTGGTGGACGAGTACCAAGACACGAATCTCGCCCAATACACGATCGCGCGGGCATTGTCGATGCGTTTCCAGAATCTGGCGGTCACCGGCGACCCGGATCAGTCGATCTACGGTTGGCGTGGGGCCCATCCCGATAACATTCGGGACTTCGAACGTGACTTTCCTGGAACGCGCGTGGTCCGTCTGGAGCAGAATTATCGCAGTACACCGAATATCGTGAAGATTGCGGATCAGCTGATCGCCAACAATGTGCGTCGGAAACCCAAATCGCTCTTCACCGAGCGTGCTCCGGGAGATCCGGTCCGTCTCGTGCGCTATCTCGATCAACGAGCGGAGGCCGAGGGAATTGCCGAGACCATTGCCTCAGGAATCGCACAACACGGTCGCCGACCGCGAGATTTCGCGATCATCTATCGCATCAATGCCCTCTCCCGTGTCTTGGAGTTCGCCTTGCAACAACGGGGAATTCCCTACCAGTTGGTCAACAGTCTCGAGTTTTATCAACGCAAGGAAATCAAAGATGTGCTGGCCTACTTGCGTCTGCTGAATAATCCTCGCGATGACGTGGCGCTGCAGCGTGTTTTCGGCGCCATGACTCGCGGGATTGGCGACAAGACTTGGGGACGATTGGCAGCACAGGCGTTCGAGACCCGTTTAGGTATGGTTGAGTGCCTGGTTATCCACGGAGTCCCCGCCACGATCCACAAATCGGCGGCCACCGCCTTGCGTGCGTTCTCGGCCACGTACCACGACCTGCAGAAATTGGTCCACCTGCCGGTCGCGGAGCTCATACGACAGGTTCTCTTGCAGACGGGCTACTGGCAGGAACTACAACAGTCTAATTTTAGCGACGATCGTGATCGGTGCGCGAATCTCGAGGAATTGATCACCGCCGCGCAGCAATTTGACCAGAATTTTTCCGAATCCTCGGGGTTGGAGGAATTCTTGCAACGGGCCGCTTTGACCAGCGACACCGACGCCTGGGGGGGCACCAATGATCGCGTCTCGCTGATGACGCTTCATGCGACGAAAGGCTTGGAGTTTCCTTGTGTGTTCGCCCCCGCCATTGAACACGGGATTCTCCCACATGAACGGAGCGACCACGATCTCAATGAGCTGGAAGAAGAGCGCCGACTACTGTTCGTCGGCATCACCCGCGCCATGGATTGGCTTCAACTGAGCTACGTCCGCCGACGCGAATTTCGCGGCCGCGCCGGGATGGCGGTCCCCAGCAGCTTCTTGTTGGAACTGCCTCGTGAGGAGATGCACTTCGTGGATCTAGCAGGAACCACCAACGCCGCGCCAGGGACGTTGGACGGTGAATGGGACGACGAGACCATCTGGTTGGATGCCGAAGTCCACGAAGACGAATACGTCGACGCGCTCGATCCCGACCTGACTCCAACCGACCTGGGCGAGTCGCCTCCCGGAGCGCGAACCAGCGGGCTCATCATGACGGCCCGCGAGCTATCGCGTGGCCCTGAAGCGCCCCCCACGTCGTCGGGGGAGCCCGCCATCGACCCGGACTATTTCCAGCCAAAGATGATCGTGCGGCACCCGGAATACGGATTGGGGCGCGTCCTCACCATTCACGGTAGCGGCCGGCGCCGCACGGCCACGATCCATTTCTTCACCTTGGGCCGCCAGCACACATTCTATCTGGCTCATAGTCAACTACGCCCCCTCGGATAGCCGAAGACGAATAGTGGGGCTCTCTTGTCGCACGCTTTTCACATCCCGGCGAACCCAGTATGTTAATCAATATGTCGGAATACGATTTTAGCTCCGTCGCGGCCGTAACTCCTGCTAGCAAGGCGGTGGCCGAACCGTTTCCCATTCGCCCGGCGGCCCGAGTCTCGCGTTTGCCCCCTTATGTGTTTGGGCGAATCAATCAATTGCTTTACGAAAAGCGCCGAGCTGGCAAGGACGTGATTGATTTGGGAATGGGCAATCCGACCGACCCGCCCGATCCGATGATCGTGGATAAATTGGTCGAGGCGGCGCGCGACGAACGGAACCACGGCTATAGCAAGTCCAATGGCATCGCCAATCTACGGCGGGAGCTGGCAGGCAAATACTTGAAGAAGTATGGCGTGCGCCTTGATCCCGAAACGGAAGTCATGACTTGTTTGGGATCCAAGGAAGGCTTTTCCCATATGTGCCTGGCCTTGATGGGTCAGGGAGATACCGCGATCGCGCCTGCACCGTATTTTCCCGTGCACATGTACGCCGTGGCCTTGGCTGCTGGCAATGTGATCACCTTGGAAGTCGCGAACAGCGAACAATTTCTCTCGAACATCGCCTATACATGCCGGCACCTGGTTCCGACACCGAAATTGCTGATCTTGAATTATCCTCATAACCCGTCCACGGTCACGGTGGAACCTGAGTTTTTCGTGGAGGTCGTCAAGCTTGCGCGACGCTTTGGCTTTATGGTCATCAGCGATTTTGCCTATGCGGACATCGCGTTCGATGGATATCAGCCACCGAGCTTTCTATCCGCGCCGGGCGCGATCGACGTTGGGGTCGAATTCACCACGATGAGTAAGGGCTACAACATGGCCGGCTGGCGTGTCGGATTCTGTTGCGGCAATGCCGAAATGATCCGCGCGTTGGGAGTGATCAAGGGCTACTACGACTACGGCATGTTTCAGGCCATACAAGTGGCGGCGATCGTCGCGCTACGACATGGCGATGCCGCCGTGGAACGCCAGTCGGCAATCTACCGTGTGCGCCGGGACGCCTTGGTCGATGGCCTCCGCCGCGTCGGCTGGCAGGTCACCCCTCCGCGGGCCGGCATGTTCGTCTGGGCCCCCATTCCGGAACCATGGCGCAGCCGCATGAACACCATGGACTTCGCCATGATGCTGCTGCAGGACGCCGATGTGGCGGTCAGTCCAGGAAGTGGTTTTGGCGAAGCAGGGGAAGGGTTCCTCCGCATGGCCTTGGTCGAGAACGAGAATCGCCTGCGGCAGGCCGTCCGCCAGATCGGCCGCTGTCTGGAAAAACCGGCCAACCCCGCAAAGGCCATGCCTTCAGCGTCCCAGCCCTGAGCGTCCGGCCGGACCGCCGCCCCGGCCGATGTTGAAGGCCACTCAGAAGGGCGAATCGGACCGACGGACCGGCGGGGTTCTTGCCCGCGGCCCTGCCAGCCTTCACAATAGGCCCTGGTGGCGCGACTCAGATTCCTGCGGCGGAACGAAACTATGGCTCAGGTGGCGAAACTGGCTCTCGAGGACGGAACCGTCTATTGCGGCACGGCCTTGGGGGCGATCGGCGAGACGGAGGGGGAGGTCTGTTTTAACACCTCCATGACGGGATATCAGGAGATTCTGACCGATCCCAGTTATCGCGGACAGATCGTGACGATGACCTATCCGCATATTGGCAACTACGGGGTCAATCCCGAGGATGTGGAAAGTTCGCGTCCCCAATTGGCCGGTTTTGTGATTCGCGACTACTGCGATCAGCCCAGCAATTTTCGGTCGGCCGGTCACCTACACGAATACCTGCAACAAGCGGGAGTCGTCGGCATCAGCCAGATCGATACCCGGGCCCTGGTGCGACGTATTCGCGTGCATGGCGCCCTCAAAGGCGTGCTCTCCTCCGTGGAGTTGGATGATGCGCGGTTGGTAGCTCGCGCAAAGGCCAGCCCAGGATTGGTCGGCCGGGATTTGGTGCGGGAAGTGATTCCCACGCAGATGCGCATGTGGGACGAACCGTTGAGTCGCTGGTCGACCTTGACGGAAACGCCCCCCGCCAGCATGGACGACGCCCAGCCGCATGTGGTCGCCCTCGACTTCGGGATGAAATGGAATATCCCGCGCCACCTGCGCCAATTGGGGTGTCGTGTCACCATCGTGCCCGGCACCGCATCCGCTGCGGAAGTGATGGCACTCCAGCCCGAGGGGATCTTCTTGTCGAATGGGCCCGGCGATCCCGAGCCGTTGACAGGCCCCATCGAAACCGTACGCCATCTGTTGGGCAAGGCGCCGATCTTCGGGATTTGCTTGGGCCATCAACTCTTGGCACTCGCATGTGGCGCCAAGACGTTCAAGCTTAAGTTTGGGCATCGCGGGGCGAACCAGCCCGTATTGGAACTCGACTCGGAGAGAGTGGAGATCACCTCTCAGAACCATGGGTTTGCGGTGGCCGAGGACTCCCTACCGACCCATTTGAAGATCACGCACCGCAATTTGAATGACAATACCATCGCGGGGTTGGAGCACCGTAACGCCGCGGCGTTCAGCGTTCAGTATCACCCGGAGGCATCCGCCGGCCCGCACGACAGTCACTATCTGTTCGCGAAATTCTATCAGCAATTGCGACCGGTGGCGGGATAGTCTTCGGATCGTCGAGCCGTCTGGCCGGCCAAGGCCTGGGGGCAAAATAGCAGCCCGACGATGTCCATGGCGGCGATGGCGCGACGCGAGTCGGCTCGGTCGTAGGCCAACCAAGTGGTCACCGTTTGTTGCATGGCCGTTTCGCGAATGGCTTCCAGCAAGCGCTCCTCGCATGTCGAGCAGAGCTTCGACCAGAGGTTCTCAAACGACGCAGTGGCCGGGGTGGTTCGTGATTTGTCCGCCCCTTCGCCCTGCTGCAAGGTGGTCACTAGCACGCGGCCCAACTCCTGCACGCAAGACTGGATCTCCGGATGCAATTGGGACCAGTATTCCGGGAACTGGGATTCAAGTTCGACCTCAAGTGGGCACTCCGGGTGGACGCACTCCTCTCGATGGGGCGCATGCGCGACGCGGATCTCGCCCACCGGTCGTCGAGACCGAGTCGCGCCCTCCGCAGTCGCCGCTGTTTGAGGTAGTGTCCAATGGTGTTGTGGCAAGTCGTCCCATGTCATCCCCTCGGCCAGTTCGCGATAGGAGGCCTGTAGCCGATCCCAATCGCGACGGCGCAGCCAACTGAGGATGCTCTCGGCCCAAGCGGGCAGCGAGACGACGGGGGGTGCTGCTCCCTGCCACAACAACACGTCCGTGCGCTGGTCCAGCGTCTTGGCAGCGGCAGATTGCGGATCGACGGCCAGCAGTTGATAGGGGCGGCGCGGCGAAAAGCTCAGCCCCGTCGAGAAGGCCACCAAAGGTCGGCAGGGGGGCGGGATCAGTGAGATGATGGCCCCCATCAGCTGTTCCGGAGGAAGTGCCGCAGTGAGCGCCACCGTTGGCGTGGTGGCCAGCGAGGCCATCAACGCCATCAGCGTCTCGGC
>SXGT01325763.1_pt1 | contig 17883 bp, 21 predicted proteins | sample 3176221 | NCBI WGS metagenome assembly SXGT01 (sample SAMN11356862, study PRJNA531348) | freshwater metagenome | isolation source: freshwater sample F1-120 | place: China: Fuxian Lake, Yuxi | collected 2017-12-25
GATGATCAGCACCGCGACCGCGGCGGTGAACCCCGCGGCCAGGGGGAATCCTGCGCCGATCCACGCTCCCAGAGTCCCCACGGCGATCGCGATCGCGATGGGAACGAAGACTCCGGAGACTCGGTCCGCCAGGCGCTGGATCTCGGCCTTGCCGGACTGGGCGTCCTCGACGAGGGTGGCCATCTGCGCCAGCTGGGTGTCCGATCCCACACGAGTGGCTCGGATCACCAGGCGTCCGCCGGCGTTCACGGTGGCACCGGCGACCGGATCGCCGCTGGCGACCTCCACCGGCACCGACTCCCCGGTGAGCATGGAGGCGTCGATGGCGCTGGTTCCGGAGGTGATGATGCCGTCGGTGGCGATCTTCTCACCGGGCCGGACGACGAACTCGTCCCCGACTGACAACTCGTCGATCGGAACCCGCTGCTCGCGCCCGTCGCGCAGGACGGCGACGTCCTTGGCGCCCAGTTCGAGCAGAGCGCGCAAGGCGGCGCCTGCGCTGCGCTTGGAGCGCTTCTCGAAGTAGCGCCCCATGAGCACGAAGGTGATGACCCCGGCGGCGACTTCGAGGTAGATGTTGCCCAAGCCGTCCGACCGGGAGATGGTCAGCTCGAATGCATGGGTCATGCCTCGGTCGCCTGCGGTGCCGAAGAACAACGCCACCATCGACCACAGCAGCGCCGCGGTGGTGCCAACGGAGATGAGCGTGTCCATCGTCGCCGCCCCGTGGCGCAGATTCATGACGGCGGCGCGGTGGAACGGCCAGCCCGCCCACACCACGACCGGGGCGGCGAGCACGAGGGAGGCGAAGCCCCAGTAGTCGAACTGGAGGGCGGGGATCATCGCCATCGCGATCACCGGAACCGCCAGCACTGCTGAGCCGATCAGCCGCTGACGCAAGGTGCGCAGCTCGGCGTCCTCGCGCGACTCGCCGCCTGAGTCGCCTTGACCGCCCTCGCTCTTCGGCGAGGTCGGGAGGGCGGCCGTGTAGCCGGTCTTCTCGACCTCGGCGATCAGGACCTGCGGGTCCAGGCCCACAGCACCGGTGATACTGGCCTTCTCGGTGGCGTAGTTGACGCTGGCGGTCACGCCGTCGAGCTTGTTGAGCTTCTTCTCGATCCGGTTCGCACACGACGCGCAGGTCATGCCGCCGATCTGCAGCTCGACGTTGGACGCCGGCGCGGTGGGTTCACTCACCGTGGTCATGGCTGCCTCTTTCGTCGTGTTCGGTCTTGCTCATCCTCGTCGCTCGATGCCGGCGAGCTGGAAGAAGCCGAGTCGGCGTCGAGGACGGATCCGGCGGTGTGGACCTCACCTGCGACCTGGAAGTCCAAGTAGAGCAGGTACCTGCCCGGCCCCAGTGGGTGTGGCGATGTCAGTGCGGCGGTAGCCGTTCGACTCCAGGGCCTGTCCGGCCGCGGCGGCTCCCTGCGCGCCAGTGTGGTTGACCTGTCGATCGCCGGCGTGGTCGTTGCTCTCCTCCGTCCAAGACTGCACGGTCTCTTCTGGGACGAACGCGCCCGCCGTGACATAGGCCACTGCGAACACGGTCAGCAGGATTGCTGCATACAGGCCGAGCCTGGCTGGAGCGCTCATGTCAGGTACGCACCGCCTGGTACCCGGCCTCGTCGACCGCCGCGAGCACCGCGTCGTCCTCGACAGACGCCTCGACAGTCAGGGAGAGCTGGCCGGTGGAGACGCTGACCTCGATCTGCTCGACCCCTGGGAGCTGGGCGACCTCGGAGCGGATCGCGGACTCGCAGTGCCCGCAGGTCATCCCGGTTACGGCGTAGGTCTGGGTGTTGCTCATCATCACTGTCCTCTCGTGTCGTGGACGCTAACCATATACCCCTATAGGGTAAGGATCAACAGGTGCCAGACTTTCCGGCATTCTTTGGGGTCGGTCGGAGACGTGTCGAAGGCGGGCGCGGCGATGACTACTGCAGGTACTGCGCTGTCAACCCACACAAACCACGGCGGTGTTCAGCCGTGAGCGAAGATGCCCTGTGGCCCGGTGAGCCCGGTCTCACCGGGCCACCGTCGACGTCGACGTCGATCAACGTCCCAGAGCTCGCGGTACCTCACGGCCCTCAGCAGCCCCGGCGTCGCTGTGCATCAACAAGGCGACACGCTCATAGGGCTGCCCCGGATCGCGGCTGCTCGCCTCGTCCCGGACTTGGACCCCTTTGGTCGGCCTCATTCCACGACCCCGCGCGCGTCATGAGACCACCAGTACGCTGTGTCCCGATGAGTACTGTCCGCCTGACCGAGTCGCCACCAGCCCGACGTCACTGGCTGTTGGCGACGCTCGCGGGTGCTCTGATGCTGGGTGTCCTCGCGATGCACAGCATGCCCGCTGAGTCGCTCACTCCGCCATCGCCCCCGGGCAGCTCAGTCCAGTACGATGTCACTGATTCAGGTGCCAGCTCAGCGCACCAGAAGCACGACTCTGAAGGGTCCTCAGTCCTGCAGGACTGCGGCGCCCTCTTGGCGGCATGCCTGGTCCTGATGATCCCCTTGGCGGGTCTGATCAGATGGCGTCGCAGCCCGTCACGGCGTGTCCTGTGGGTGCGGGCGCGCCCGCACTCGATCGATCTAGGGGTCGTGCGGACCTCGCTGGAGTCGCTGGCTCCGTTGCAACGCACCACGGTTCTTCGTTGCTGACATGTCCTCGGGTCCACACACCGGGACCGAGGACTGATCAACCCACTCAGCACCCATGAACCAAGGAGAGAACTATGCGTACACGCATGCTCGTGGCGACCATCGCCGCTGCCGCGGCCACCCTGGCCGCTTGCTCGAACAGTGACGGAGCCGACTCATCGGCAGATTTCAACGACGCGGACGTCGCCTTCGCCCAGGAGATGATCCCGCACCACCGTCAGGCGACCGAGATGGCCGAGCTGGCGCCATCCAGGACCGAGAACTCAAAAGTCCTTGAGCTGGCGGAGGAGATCTTCGCGGCCCAAGAGCCGGAGATCGAGACGATGACCGGCTGGCTGGAGGACTGGGGACAAGAGGTTCCAGAGTCGATGGAGGGCATGGATCACTCCGGGATGGACTCCATGCCGGGGATGATGTCCGATGAGGACATGACGGCGCTGGAGGATTCGTCCGGCACAGCCTTCGACGAGATGTTCCTGACCATGATGGTCGAGCATCACGAAGGAGCCGTGGAGATGGCCCGGACACAGCAGCAGGACGGTCAAAACCCCGACGCCGTCTCCCTCGCTGAGGAGATCGAAGCCACCCAGATGGCTGAGATCTCCCAAATGCGCGAGATGCTCGGGTCCTGAGCCCTTCAGTGCAGCCGATCACGATGCGCCACTCGATGATGACCAGGCAGCGAGTCTTGCTGGCTTCCCTGGCCCTCCTGCTGGGGCTCGGCGCGTGCGCCGAGCCCCAGGCCGACGCCAGCCCCACGGCTGCTGGTGGCCATGTCCACGGTCTCGGGGTCAACCCCAGCGACGAACGCCTCTACGTCGCAACTCACTTCGGGCTCTTCGTCCTCGACGAAGACGAGCTCCAGCGCGTGGGAGAGGCCGAGCACGACTTGATGGGCTTCGCCGTCGCCGGTCCGGACTCCTTCTGGGCCAGCGGACATCCGATCGGAGGAGAGTTGCCCCAGCCGATGGGGCTGGTCCGCAGCGACGACAACGGCCAGACCTGGGATCAGGTCAGCCTGGGGGGCGAGGCCGACCTGCACAGCCTGGACGTCGAGGGTGAGGCCATGGCCGCCTACGACTCGCTCGAGGGACGGGTGCTCACTTCAGACGATGCCGGTCAGACCTTCCGGACCGCGCTGCGCGTGCCGGCCCTCGACGTCGTTCTCGACGCCGAGGGTGACACCATCGTCGCTCGTTCCGATGGCGCTCTGCTTCGCGTTCAGGGCTCGGACACCCAAATCCTGGGTGACGCTCCACGCTTGGTCATGATCGACCGGTCCGAGGAGGGGCTGGTGGGAATAGGTCCCGACGGCGGGGTGTGGGTCTCTGAGGATGCGGGCTCATGGACCAGTCGCGGCACCCTCGACGGAGTGCCGGTGGCTCTGGAGGTGGGCGGACCTCGGTGGTACGCCGCCACGTCGACGGGTCTGTACGTCAGTGACGATGAGGGTTCCTCGTGGCAAGGCATCGGCTGATTGGTGCGGCACGGCATCGCGGGTCGACGACCTCGCGGCGGCGCACCACCACCATGGCCATGGTGGTGGTGACAGCTGTCGCGGGCGTCTTGGCCGTGACGGCTCTGGGATCAGGGTTTCGTTCGTCCTCCGGTCCGACTCCGGAGGTGGCGGCTGACGCCACGGCGTCGATGCCCTCCGCCGGCATGGTGGTCGGCCCACCGCGTTCGGTGGGTCCCTCGCCAGCGCCCACGCCCGCGCCCGCGGCCTCGATGTTGGCCACCGGCAGGTTCCAAGCCGTCGAGGGGCGAGGAGAGCGGGCCGGTCAGGCCGGCGAGGTCGTCGAGTACCGGGTGGAGGTCGAGGACGGTCTTGGTGTGGAGGCTGACGTCTTCGCCGACGAGGTCGAGGCGACCCTGGCCGACCCGCGAGGCTGGACGAAAGACGGTCGCTTCTCGTTCCGACGTGATGCTGGTGCGAGTCTGCGAGTGGTCCTGGCCAGCCCCGGGACCACCGACGAGCTGTGTGCGCCACTTCAGACCCGGGGCGAGGTTTCCTGCCGCAACGGTGACGACGTCGTCATCAACGCCGTGCGGTGGACAGAAGGCGTCGCGTACTACGACGACCTGGCGACCTACCGTCAGTACGTCGTCAACCACGAGGTCGGCCACGCCCTGGGCTACCCGCACCAGCCCTGCCAGACACACGGGGCGCCCGCACCGGTGATGCTGCAACAGACCCTCGGCCTCCAGGGCTGTGCGGCCAACCCGTGGCCCTGAGGGAACTAACGCCCACCTTGCCCGGCCTGATCGATGGTGCGGACCCGGACATGTTGCCAGCGGGGCCTCGGCAGACAGGCGGGGACCGAAGGGGTTTTCGAGTACCCATGTTGACATGTGCGCAGATACGCACATAACGTTTGGATAGTGAGTTCATCGAACCGAGCCGTCCTGGCCAACCGGACGTACAGGCGTCTGTTCGGCGCCCAGGTCGTCGCCCTGCTGGGCACCGGGCTGCTGGCCGTCGCCTTGAGCCTGCTGGCCTACGACGTGGAGCCCGGGTCGGCGGGAGTCGTGGTCGCGACCGCGTTGACGATCAAGATGGTCGCCTACGTTGGCGTCGCCCCGGTCGTGTCGGCCGCGGTGTCGAGGTTCGATGTCCGGTCGGTGCTGCTGGGCGCCAACCTCGTGCGTGGGCTGGTGGCGATCTCTCTGCCCTGGGTGGACGAGGTGTGGCAGATCTACGTGCTGATCTTCGTGCTCCAGGCAGCGTCCGCCACCTTCACTCCGGCCTTCCAGGCTGTGATTCCGACGGTCTTGCCCAGGGAGGAGGAGTACACGCGGGCCCTGTCGCTGTCCCGTCTGGCCTACGACCTGGAGTCGGTGATCAGCCCAGTCGTGGCCGCGGCGATGTTACTGCTGGTCTCCTACCACGGGTTGTTCGTCGGGACGGCGATCGGATTCGCCGCCCGCCGCGACGGCACTCGCCGCCGGCCTGGGCCGTCGACGCGCCGCCCCACGCCGGGAGGACGTGGCAAGATCATGCAGGTGAGCACCGAGCCGCTGGCGCCTCGACCGAGCCTGGACCACCCTGCTCGCCCCGACGAACAACGCCTGCGTGAAGCGGCCGGTATCTTCGCCCTGCTCGGCGAACCCACCCGTCTGGAGCTTCTGTGGCTCCTCACCGAAGGTCCCAGGACCGCCGGAGAGCTCGTGGGCGAGGTGCAAGCGTCCAGGACCGCGGTCAGCCAGCACCTGTCCAAGCTCCGCCGCGCCGGCCTCGTCGACGTCACGCGATCAGGACGACACCACGTCTACCGACTTCCCGGCGGCCACCTGAACCGGCTCGTCCGAGAAGGCCTCAACCAGGCCGACCACGCAGTGACGGGAGAACACCCTCACCCCTGACCTCACCGCTGTCGATGGCCACGAGGCAGCGGCCCCTCTCCATGCGCTTGATGGTCGGCCGTCCGTCCTCTCAATCCAGTCTCGTCACAGAGGGAGAGAATCCGCCCGGTGCGTCTCGGGGCGGGGCTAGCCCGCGAGGGCGGCGTCGATGCTGTCGTAGAAGTCCTGGTCGCTCTGGGGCTGGAGCCGCTCGCCGTTGAGGAAGAAGGTCGGTGTTCCGGTGACCTCCAGGCGCGTTGCCTCTTGGAAGTCGCGCTCGACCCGGTTGGCCACGGCCTCGCTGGCGACGTCCCGGTCGTATTGCTGTAGGTCGAGGCCGAGGTCCTCGGCGAAGGAGCGAAAGAGTGGCGCCTTGGACTCCCGGCTCTCTCCCCACTCTGCCTGGGTCTGGAACATGCGCTGGTACATCGGCTCGATTTTCCCTTGCCGGGCGGCGGCTTCCACGGCATGGGCGGCGTTGCGGGAGTTGGCGTGACCCGGGAGGGGGAGGTAGCGGATCACGAAGGTGAGCTCGCCGTCGTAGCGCTCGCGCAGGTCCTCGATGAACGGATAAGCCGCGCCACATGCCTCGCACTCAAAGTCGAGGAACTCCACGAGAGTGGCGCGCCCGTCGGGGGCCTCGTCGAGCCGGTGACTGTCGGAGCGCAGGACCTGGGCGGGACCGCTGGACGCATCGGCGGGGTCCGCTTCGTTGACCGCCTGCACCACCGCGAAGACGGCGACGATGCCCAGGATGACCGAGGCGATGATCGCCGTCACGGCGAGGTTTCTCGTCGCACCGTTCTGCTTCATGGGTCCCTTTCGTGTCAGAGCCGGGCCAGGGCGGACCGCACCCGGTTGGATACTACGAGACGTGGTGAAGTAGAAATGGGGTCGGTAGGTGTGGTCAAGGAGAGAGGCGGGTCGGATGCTCGCGGTGAGCAGGAAGGGATCCGGACGTGTGCCGGGCGCGGTCGTCGCCATCGCCGTGGCGATCGTCCTCTCCATGCTCGGGACCGCCCCTGACCTTCCGTCGGTGTCGGAGTCGGCCGCGACCACTTCTTCGCTCGCGCACGACGGCTTGAGCATCGGCACGGACCAGCCGGCCGAGCAGCTCCTCACCCCCGTGAAGGGTGAGCCACTCCTGGCGTGTGGCGTGGCCCTGCTGTGTCTCCTCGCGTTGTTGATCGCGGCAGCACGGATCCGCAATCGTTCGGCCGGTTCGTGGCCGGCGCCAGTCCCGGAGCCGGCCCGACCGATGACGTGTACGCCCTGCTCCGACGTTCTTCCCTCACCACACCTAAGCGGTCGACTGATCTGCTGAGAGCGTGCGCTGCACCTCCCACCAGATTCGATCCACCGACAGGACATCTTCGTGAAGACCCCAGCAGCAGTACTGCTGTGGGCGCTGGCCGACTGCTCCGGCGCTGCGTCCAACAGCTCATCCCTCACCATCGATCGCGACTTCATCCCCGATTCCACTGCTCATCTACGGGTTGGGCTCGACGCTGCATGCGCTGTTGCCGGGTCGGCCAGCGGTTCGGAGCGAGAACTCACCCACAGCCTCGAGCGGGTGACAGAGAGGGAGTTCGACGCCAACACCGACATCGCTCTCGTCGACAGCGGCACCGTGCCCGGGCGACCCGCAGCGATCCAGCACGACTCAACCGTGACCTTGGCTCGACTGTCCGAGACCAACCAAGCAGCACTCACCCGCGCAAGAAGCTTCCTCAAGCGGGGCGGAGATGAAGCACTCATGCAGGTGGTCGCCGACGTCGATGAGCGAGCAAGGCTTCGGCCGGCGCCCAGCACGAGCGATGCGCCGAGCCGATGATCCGCCGCACGTGCGCGTGGGTGGCCCCGCTCGTCCTGCTCCTGCTCGGTTCTTGCGGCTTGGGAGAACAGACCGACAAGACCGACGATGCAGACACTGGCGCCGCCGCCGGGATCACCCGGCTGGCGATAGAGGACCGGGTCCCCGGGCCGGACATCTCGGGTCGTGACCTCGAGGGCGGTGATGTCGACATCTCCGACTGGCGCGGCAAGGTTGTCGTGATCAATGTCTGGGGGTCGTGGTGTCCACCCTGCAGAGAGGAGACGCCCATCCTCAACCGCGTGGCCACGGAAACGTCTCCTGACGTGGAGTTCCTGGGCATCGCTATCCGAGAGAGCGCGAGCACATCCCTGGCCTTCGCTCGCAAGGAGGAGGTCCCCTATCCGAGCATCAGCGACTCCAGCGGGTCACTGCTGACTCGGTTCGCCGATCCTCTGCCCGCCGTGGCCGTCCCGACGACCTACATCCTGGATCGCGGGGGACGCGTCGCGGTGAGGGTTCTCGACCAGGTCACGTACTCGACCCTGATGGCGTTGATCGAAGACGTGCAGGACGAAGGCAGGGACGGACCGTGATCTCGGCCGTCGGCGACGCGGTCGCCACCGGCCCGCTCGTCATCGCCGCTGCGATCGCGATCCTCGCCGGACTCGTGTCCTTCTTCTCGCCGTGCCTGGTTCCACTGCTCCCGGGCTATCTGTCGTACGTCAGCGGCATCTCTAGCGCCGACATCGCGGGCCACAGGGGCCGGGTCACACTGGGCGCCTCCCTGTTCGTCTTGGGCTTCAGTGCCGTATTCATCTCCTACGGGGCAGCCTTCGGGGCGATCGGGTTCCGGCTGCTCGAGCACCAGGAGACGATCAACATCGTTCTCGGCATTATCACGATCGGCCTTGGCCTCGGCTTCATCGGGCTCACCCGATTCGGCCAGCAGAGCATGCGGTTCAGAAGCATCCCGCGCGTCGGCGTCGCCTCCGCGCCACTGCTCGGTGCCATGTTCGGGGTCGGATGGACGCCATGCCTGGGACCCACCCTGGCCACTGTCCTGTCCATGGCGACCTCGGAGGCCGACGCCGGGCGCGGGGCGCTCCTGACCGCGATGTACTGCGTCGGTCTCGGCGCGCCCTTCATCGCCGCCGCCATGGCCTACCGCCGGATGCTCGGAGCCGTGGGATGGGTCCGTCGACACCAACGGGGAGTCCAGGTCGTCGGCGGACTCATGATGATCCTGGTCGGCGTGCTCCTGCTCACCGGACTGTGGCAGACCTTGATCACCCAGCTCCAGGGCTGGGCCCTGGGCTATGTGGCACCGCTGTGAAGGACAGCGCCCGGTCGGCCCGGCCACCTCAGAGCGCGCCGAGGAAGACGCGCACTGCGCGGCAACGAGGCCGACCCCAGCATCGCGTGCTCTGCAATGAAACGCGGACTCACCCCTCACCGAACGGCATGAAGGAGCTGACGGTCGATGAGTGACTCGGCACCTGCCCTGTCCACCGTCCAGACACTGCGTTGGATGTGGCGTCAACTGACATCGATGCGTACCGCGCTGCTCCTGCTTTTGCTGCTGGCTATCGCGGCCGTCCCGGGCTCTTTGGTTCCGCAGCGGGGAGTCGATTCCAGGGCGACGGAGGCCTTCTTCTCCCGCAACCCTGAGCTGGCGCCGTGGCTGGACCGGTTCGGGTTCTTCGATGTCTACATCTCGCCGTGGTTCAGCGCGATCTATCTGCTGCTGATGGTCTCTCTCGTCGGCTGCATCGTGCCCCGGACGGGCGTCTACCTTCGAGCTCTGCGGGCGCGGCCACCCAGGGCGCCGAAGCGGCTGGAGCGGATGCCGGTCGCTGCGGCGTTCGAGACCGACGTCTCGCCTGAGGAGGTCGCTGCGGCCGCCCGGCGGGTGCTCGCCGGACCCCGCCTGCTGCCGGCCCGGATCGACGTCGTCACAGAGGGCAGCTCCAGCGAGGTCCGCGTGGAGAAGGGATACCTACGTGAGTTCGGGAACCTCATCTTCCACGTCTCGATCGTCGTCGTCCTGGTCGGCGTTGCCGTTGGCGCGCTGTTCGGCTACCGCGGCGCGGCGATCGTCGTGCAGGGGGACGGCTTCACCAACGTCTTGACCCAGTACGACGAGTTCGCCTCCGGCCCGCTGTACGACACCGACAACCTGCCACCGTTCTCTCTCACGCTCGAACAGATGACGACTCGATTCTGGACCGAAGGCCCCCAACGGGGCGCCCCCCGACTGTTCCGCGCCGCCGGCACCTACAGCGAGGATCCCGCTGGACCGGTGGAGGAGTTCGAGATCGAAGTCAACCAGCCCCTGTCGCTCGATGGAGGATCGGTCTTTCTCGTCGGCCAAGGCTACGCACCCGTCATCAAGGTGATCGACGCCGAAGGTGCGACCGCCTTCGACCAGCCGGTCCCTTTCCTTCCCCAAGACGGCACGTACACCTCCAACGGCGTGATCAAGGTGCCCGATGCCGCTCCGACTCAGTTGGGGTTCCAAGGGTTCTTTCTCCCCACGGCCGTCAGTACGAACCAGGAAGAGGAGGCTTCCGTGTCGATCTTTCCCGGCCCGGTCAATCCACTGGTCGGACTGTTCGTCTACGAAGGCGACCTCGGACTCGATGACGGCCTCCCCCAGTCGGTTTACACGCTCGACAAATCCCGGCTCACTCAACTGGAGAACGACGACGGCACCCCGTACCGCGTCAGTCTGAGCCCCGGGCAAGTCGCGGACCTGCCCAACGGTGGCTCCATCGAGTTCTCCGACCTCGTACTCTTCGCTCGTTTCCAGATCGCCTCGACTCCTCTGGCATGGCTTCCGTTGTCCGGGATCAGCATCGGAGTCGCGGGCCTGGTGCTCTCCCTGCTCATCCGACCCCGACGCACCTGGGTCAGAGCCCGGCAGCACGGTTCCGTCACGCGAGTCGAAGTCGCCGCGATCGACCGTGTCCCGCGTGACGACCTGCCCGACGACCTTGAGCACCTGGTTCGCCGCCTGAAATCCACCCTCGACATCCAATCCCCAAGCAATACCTTCAATGCCAACAGAATCGAGGACCCGACGTGAACACCGAAACCATCGCCCAGCTGTCCTACTACACGGTTGCCTCAGGCACCATCGTGGTCGCACTCGCATTCCTAGCCCACTTGGCCGAGTGGGGACTGGCCCGAAAGATCGCTCCCGACCTCGTAGGGGTCGGCACTGCAGAAGTGCCTGAGCCGACCGAGCCCGAGGAGGCGCACCACTCCGACGTGCTGGCGTCGATCGGTGTCTCGCTCACCGTTCTCGCGACCGTGCTGCTGTGTGTCGGGTTCATCTCCCGCGGCATCGCGGCCGACCGGGTCCCGTGGGGAAACATGTACGAGTTCGGCGTCGGTGGCTCGGCGATCACCCTGACCGTCTACCTGGTCATGGTCAAGCTGTCCGGGATCCAGTGGTTGGGGGGCATCGTCCATGGCGTTCTTCTGATCTTCCTGGGCATGGCGATGTCTACCTACATTCCCGCCGGCCCGCTCGTGCCATCGCTGCACTCGTACTGGCTGGTCATCCACGTCGCGGCCGTGATGCTCTCCGGCGCGTTCTTCCTGGTCGGCGCGGCGGCCTCGGTGCTCTACCTGATTCGCCAGCGCGCTGAGAAGCGTGGATCGGTCGGTGGACTGCTGGCACGACTGCCCGAATCAGCAGTCATGGATCAGCTCGCCTACCGCGTCAACGCCATTGGCTTCCCGCTGTGGACCTTCGGCGCACTCATCGCCGGCCCGATCTGGGCGCACTACGCCTGGGGACGCTACTGGGGCTGGGACCCCAAGGAGGTCTGGGCCTTCATCACCTGGGTCGTCTACGCCGGCTACCTGCACGCCCGCGCCACGGCAGGGTGGAAGGGCAAGCGGGCGGCGATCATCGCCATCATCGGGTTCGCGACCTTCCTGTTCAGCTACTACGGCATCAACCTCTTCGGCGCCGGCCTGCACTCCTACGCCACGTGACGCCAACTGCGATCCACCGTCCCGACACGACCGCGCGGCAGACCACCAGGATGGCCGTCCCGGCCTCGACGAGCGCCATCAACCACACTGATCGAGAGAAGCCCGTCACCCATGTGGATACCCCTGCTCCTAGCGTCGCTCGGCGGTGCCCTGGCGGGACTCCGCCTCACCCGATCCATCGGACCGACCATGCCGGCCGGCACCTCGATGCTGCCGATCGCCTTGAGTGCCATCACCGTCTCAGCAGTTACATGTGTGTCGCTGTACGCGATTTCCGCACTGGTCATCATCGCGGCCCGTCCAGACATCCGAGACGCAGCGACCCTGGACAACATGTTGCGAGACTTAGCATTCGCGCTCCTGCTCGTCGCCGGTTTTGTCGCCGCGCAGGTGATCATTCGCGCTACGGCCGCCGCGCTCTTCAACAGTTGGGACTCTGTTTCAGACACCGGTCCTGAGCATGAGGGGTGATACCTCAAGGACCCCCCGATCGGGCCTGCCGACCCAAACCCCGGGGCGGTACAGAGGCAGCGAAGAGAGTGGCGAGGTGAATCCGTTGCAGATGTCCGTACAGATGGGCGGTGTTCTCGGCGCTTCGCTTGCAGCGGGTGCGTTGGCAGTGGCTTTCGAGCCGATTGGCCTGGGATGGTTGGCACCCTTGGCCATGGCTTCGCTGTGGTTCCTGATCCGGGGCGTCGGAGCGGGCGCGGTCGGCGCACGTGGTGTGTCCTTCGGGCTCACCTTCTTCCTGTTCCATGTGGTGTGGCTCGATGCCTCGATCGGGCTCGCTGCCTGGCTCCTGCTGTCGGTCGCACAGTCCATGTTCCTCGCCGTAGCGGCGCTGGGTGTCCGTGCAGTGTCGATATTGCCTGCAGCTCCAATGTGGGGTGCCGGGGTCTGGGTCGGCATGGAGTCCCTACGAGCAGTGTGGCCGCTCGGCGGCCTTCCGTGGGGCCGTCTCGGCTACACCGTGATTGACACTCCATGGTCCGGTGCCCTGGCTGTCGTCGGAGTGAGTGGCTCCAGCTTCCTTGTTGTTCTGACTGGCTTCGCCGCTGGCGAGACCATGGTCCGCTGCCTCGGTCGGGTCGAAGACTCGAGGACCTTCTGGCGCGACGGCCTGGCCGCGGCGGTTGTCGCAGCGGTCACAGTCGCCCTGGCGGCCATATCACCGAACGTCGAATCTTCCGGTTCGATCAGGGTGGCTGTCGTGCAGGGGGGTGTTCCCGGCGATGGGACCGAACTGGTCCGATTTCGTCGCGAGGTGACCCGCAATCACGTCTCTGCCACCAAAGAACTCGGGGCCAAAATGCGTCTGAATGGCCAGCGCGTCGAGCTGGTGCTGTGGCCGGAGAACGCCACAGCGGTCGACCCGCTGCGCGACGACGAGACGCACACGATGATCGATGACGCCGCACGGGCGGTCGACGCCCCCATCCTGGTCGGAGCGATCGTCGACGGGCCCACGCCGGAGACCGCGTACAACCGCGGACTCCTGTGGGACGGCCGCGACCACGGTGACCACCGGTCGGCGGCGACCTACACCAAGCAGCACCTCGTCCCGTTCGGCGAGTACATCCCCTGGCGCTCGATGATCGGAAGCTGGTCGAGCCGGTTCAGTCTCATCCCGCGTGACATGCAGTCAGGCCCAAAGTCTCCGACAATCAGCGTCGGTGGGGTCCGGTTCGCCGCAGCGATCTGCTTCGACATCGCCTACGACGACGTCGTCCCTGAACAGGTGAGACGCGGGGCGCAGTTCGTGACCGTGCAGACCAGCAACGCCACCTTCTTCGGGACCGCCCAACTAGAGCAGCAATTCGCCATCACCCGGGCCCGTGCTGTCGAGTCCGGCCGCTCGGTCGTGGTTGCCTCCACGAACGGCATCTCCGCGGTGATAGACCCGGACGGCTCAGTCCGTCGTCAGGCGCCCGTCGGGAGTACTGAATTCCTTGTCGACGACGTGTCGCTCTCGGACCAACTGACGCCGGCCGTCCGGTGGCAGACCACGCGGCACGGGATCCTCACGGTTCTGGCGGGCATGGGACTCGCCTGGTCCGCGCTCCTAGGATCGCGAGGCCGGTCGACTGCCGGGCGCGGTCGGCGTCTCGACACGCAGAATGTACGCGCATGGGGTTCGCACGAACCGACGTAGTGCGCCACTCCGGCCAAGTCACGGGAACTGGCGTGCTACGCGGCCTTGTGGGGTCCAGGTGGTCAGGGCGGCCACGTTGAAGCGCCTCAGATCTGATGTCGCATGCTGCTGCGTCCACACTTCGGTCGCTCCCAGATGGCCGCCGGCTACCTGCGATCCCTCTACGGTGACGCCATCCATGCCCGCTGCGCCGGCTCCAGCCCCGGGCAGACGATCAATCCCGTCGCCGTCGAGGCGATGACCGAAGAAGGTACCGACATCACCGGCCGCAGGCCGCAGTGCGTGACGCCGGACCTGATGCAGCAAGCAGTGCATCGGGTCTCGGACGCCCGGTCTTCAGGGGCGATCAGAATGTCGGATACTCGTGGGCGAACTCGCGGTGCCCGATAACATCGCTTTATGGCGATACAAGAGACTGACGGAGTGGCTGAGCTTGACGTGATGATGTCGCGGGCGGCTGCGGCATGTCTTTTCCATGCCCTGAGCGACAGCACACGACTGCAGGTGGTGCAGCACCTGTTGACGGGTCCGCATCGGGTGGTCGATCTCAAGGAGCACCTCGGCTTGGCGCAGTCGACGGTCTCGGCACACGTGGCCTGTCTGAGGGACTGTGGTCTGCTGGATGCGACGCCCGTGGGCCGCTCGACGATGTACTCAGTGTCGCATCCGGAGGCAACGGCCGACTTCCTGCGCGCCGCCGAGGAGCTGCTGTTGGTGACCGGGTCCGCCGTCGTGCTTTGCCCGCGTCACGCTGCCAGCGACCACGACCAGTGAAGTCCTTTCGCAGCCGGCATTCATCAATGTAATCGCTGGTTGACGATATGATCGTCTATCGACGATAGTAAAGCGACGCTGGCTTGGCAACGGATGCCTAGAGATCGACGCGAAGAGGAGTGCCTGACATGGGTGCTGGACACGATCACGGACCGGATCCCACCGAGATTGCCGCGGCGCCTGACTACCGCGGTCGGCTCGCGATCGCCTTCGCCCTGACCGCGACGATCGTCGTCACCCAGGCCATCGGGTCGGTGATGACCGGCAGCCTCGCCCTGCTGGCCGACACCGTCCACGCTTTCACCGACGCCAGCGGCCTGCTGGTCGCGCTTGTTGCGGCCACACTCATGCTGCGGCCCGCCAACAACAAGCGGACCTGGGGATTCAGGCGGATCGAGGTGATCGCCGCACTGGGACAAGCGACTCTCCTGACCGTCGTCGGGGTATACGTCGCCATTGAAGGTGTCCAGCGGCTCTTTGAACCGCCAGAGGTGCCCTCCACCGAGCTCTTGATCTTCGGCATCATCGGTTTGACTGCGAACCTCGTCGCGATCGCGGTCCTCGCCACGGGTCGCAGCGCGAACTTCAACATGCGCGCGGCGTTCCTGGAGGTGCTCAACGACGCCCTCGGCTCGCTCGGCGTCATCGTGGCAGCGATCGTCATCGCCACTACCGGGTTCCAGCAGGCCGACGCGCTGGCGGGCCTGTTCATCGCCGTGCTCATCGTCCCGCGCGCGGTCAAGATCATCCGCGAGACGCTGAGCGTGCTGATGGAGTTCACACCCAAGGGGCTCGACCTCGATGAAGTCCGCGAACACATCACCGACCTCCCGCACGTTACCTCGGTTCACGACCTGCACGCCTCGACCGTCGCCACAGGCCTGCCGACCATCACCGCTCACGTCGTCCTCGACGACGAGTGCTTCACCGACGGACACGCCCCTGAGATTCTGCAGGACATCAAGGACTGCGTCGCCGAGCACTTCGAGGTCGCGATCCACCACTCAACCTTCCAGCTCGAGACCGAGACAGTCGGCAAGAACGAGAAGACCTGCGCGAGCAGATAAGAACGTGCGCCAGTAGGTCATGGTTCTCGGATCGGTCGGGCCTGCCAGCGGTGGCTGATCCAGGTGGTCCGGAGGAGGCTTCGCGAAGGATGATGACGGCCTTGGCGGACGCTTTCAGCGTGTTGATGACGCGCAGACGTTGTTCGGTGGCTTCGGCTTGTCCTGGAACGGTAGGGGGCCAGCATCACCGGCGATGTCGACGATGGCATCGAGCTCTGTCTCGGTCACGCGCACGAGTCCGCGAACGGCCGCCCTCGCCGCCGCGTCCTCTGACTCGGCGACAGGCAGAGCGGCATTGGACTTCACGGGTAGATGAGCGGTGGAGTCGGGGACGCCGTCGCGATGAGGGCTGCTCTTCTCGTCCCATCAGACGGTCCACCAGTCCTAGAATGGCCTCCTCTCGCCGCGGTCGCAGTCGTCACTCATCGTGTCGATCGGCCAGGGCATCCTGGTCCTCGCGGTCCGTGGCGCGCATGCCGGAGCGGATGATGAGGACCAGCAGGACTATCGCGATGACGAAGAACAGCAAGAGCGTCACGACGCTGTAGACGTCGGCCCCCTCGTCGGGCACTGGTACCTCGCGGATGCCGTCGGTGGGGGCGGGTGCGGGCGTGACGGCCTCCGTCGGTGTCGGTGTCGGTGCCGGGGCGGGGGTCTCGGTGGCCGATGCCGGACCGGCGATCAGCGCCATGGCGAGCAACGTGAGGACGGCGAGGGCGCGACGCAGGGGCATGTGAGGCACGGTACAGCGACCCATGCCGTGCCTCGATCGATGGATTCGTCAATCAGTAGTTGCTGTATGGTCAGCGAGTGCTGACGATTGCTGAGCGTACTGACGCGATGAATCGACTCGGCCGGGCCATGGCCGATCCCACGCGCTCCAGGATCCTGGTGAGCCTGTTGAATGAGCCCGGGTATCCGGCGGTCCTGGCCGACGCGTTGGACCTGACCCGAACCAATGTCTCCAACCACCTGGCCTGTCTGCGTGGGTGCGGGCTCGTCGTGGCAGCTCCGGAAGGGCGACGGACGCGGTACGAGATCGCCGACCCGCACCTGACCCGCGCCCTGGAGCAGCTGGTCACGGTGGTGCTCGCCGTCGACGACGGCGTGCGGTGCACCGATGAGGACTGCAACGTCCCACTGTGCTGCAGCCAAGCCGAGGCGCAGGGTGCCCGGTGAGCCGCGAGTGCTGCGGCGCACCGGAGCCCGAGCAGGTCCCGCCCGCGTCTGGTAGCTCCATGGGTGATGAGGAGCTACCGACGTGGTGGCGTGACCGCACGCTCGCCCTCCCAGTGACCTCAGGCCTACTCCTGGTCGCCGGCTACCTGTTCGAGTGGTCCGGCGCCGACCGCGCCGCTCTGGTCGCGTTGGCTCTCGGACTGGCGACCGGCGCGTGGACGTTCGTCCCGGATGCCCTGCGGCAGCTCGCCAAGGGCCGCTTGGGCGTCGGGCTCCTGATGACGATCGCAGCCGCTGGCGCCGTCGCCCTAGGCCACGTCGGCGAGGCAGCGGCACTGGCATTCCTGTTCTCGATCGCCGAGACCCTCGAGGACCGCGCCATGGACCGCGCCCGCCACGGCCTCAGCGCCCTGCTGTCACTCATGCCCGAGACCGCCCGGCTGTCGACGCCCACCGGCGCGAGGTCGGTGCCATCGGCCGAGGTGCGCCGGTTCGACCTGCTCCTCGTCGGTGCGGGAGAGCGGGTCGCGACCGACGGCGTGGTCGTCTCCGGGCGCTCGAGTCTGGACACCTCGGCCATCACCGGCGAATCGATCCCCGTCGAGGTCGGGCCGGGCGAGGAGGTCCTCGCCGGGTCGGTGAACGGTGGCGGAGCCCTGCGGGTCGAGGCCACTGCTGACGGGACGGACAACTCGCTGACAACCATCGTGCGTCTCGTCCAGGAGGCCCACGAGCGCAAGGGCGAACGCGCTCGACTCGCCGACCGCATCGCTCGCCCACTCGTTCCGATCGTGCTGGTTACGGCAGCCCTGGTCGCCGCTCTCGGCTCGATGCTGGGGGATTCCTCGATCTGGATCGAGCGCGCCCTGGTCGTCCTGGTCGCC
>SXGT01026515.1_pt1 | contig 17880 bp, 23 predicted proteins | sample 3176221 | NCBI WGS metagenome assembly SXGT01 (sample SAMN11356862, study PRJNA531348) | freshwater metagenome | isolation source: freshwater sample F1-120 | place: China: Fuxian Lake, Yuxi | collected 2017-12-25
CAAAAGTGGGAATAATCCATCTTCCGAGCCGTCCGGCGTGGAAGGCCAGAGCGACCCTTTGTCTCGCCGCAAAATATTCGGCATCTCGTCGAGATGAGAATCCCCACATCCATTCCAGCTCGTTCCTCCCGTTGATGACTTGAGCCGGTTTCAAGCTGCGCCGCGCGGCAACCAAGGACATTCCAAAGTCCGTGATGGCCCATTGTGCTGGGCTGCCGATTACAGTGTATTTAGTTTGTTTCATAATGTTTTTCATCCCCCTGCTCTCCGGGGTCGAGTTGAGGTCCACCCTCTCCTCTGGGATCTGATGATCCCAGAAGGGAAGGCCCGTCGATTCCCGGCTCGACGGTGGCCGCGTGGGTCACTCCGCACCCTCCACCACATGCTGGGGATAGGCCGGGTGCGGTCTCCGTGTATCATAGTCTGATATACGGACTATGACTGTTGCGGGGACCCATTCCCCGCAGGACTCCACGTATCCCCCGCCGCACGGTGCGGGGTTGTGTCGGTTCGCGCCAGGAAACGCGAGCCCTGGCGCTTTCGTGGGCGCTGGGACCGACGTCCCGAGCATCCACGACCCGATCCCCCGGTTGTAGTACCGGGCTGCCTCGATTGCCGTTGGGGTGGTGGAATCAGCCTCCACCACGCGCCCGTCATCCCGGAGGAAGACGGGACCGACCCCCGGTATCACGCATCCTCGGGTATGCGGAACTCCCTGGTTTACACCGGGTCCGTTATCCGTTCGGTATACTACCGAACGAGCCTCGCAATCCACCTCCACCACCGTTGCACGTATCAATCTCATATCCGTCATCCCATTCTATCGCACCCTCCGTCCGGTGCCGACTCGTCTCGCGGGACCCTCCTGGATTCCTGTCGTGACATCATCAGCCTCTCACGATAAGCGTATATCGTCAATGTTTTTTTCAACTTTTTTTCTCTTTTCGTGTAAAGCCTTGCACAGCAAAGCTCTACGTTTCAGTTCCGCTTCGGAAAAGTTCTTTGCTTTCCCTTTTCCCAACCTCCCAAGCGCCGCTGCATTCTCATTTTTCATATCCAAACGATACACGCTTATCCCAACCGGAGTCAACGACCGATTGTCATTGATCCCTTATCTACCTCGTGTAATCCTCCCTCAATGGACTCCGCTCCTTCACCCACAACCCCACCAGCCTTCCTCCCAGGCAACCCTCAAGGAGCCAAGACCCTCAAACGCCTCTCAAAATCTTCCCAAAAGCTCCAACTCCTTGAAATCATGCGAGTTGTGAAAGATGACATCATGGACCCGTTCACTGAGCCTTCAGACCGAGCCGCCTTGTCTAGGGCTTATTGTTCTCTACATGAGGCACTTAGGATTGAGCGCGGAGTGCTAAAACCAGGTGCTTATAACGTTTCACACAACGCCACTCCTCCGGTCAAACGTGCTACTGCCGGTCGTTATCATGGTGTTGTTGACGTTGAGTCTGTCGTTCGTACTCTTACAGCTCCGCAGGAGAAATAGTGCTAGGGAGCCAAGTAGTCATCGAGCCTCGCGATAAGCCGCCAGGCATCGAGCCTGAGTCTATTTCCGGTCGGTGTCGATCCTAAACTTTGCTACCCCCCCCTGTGCATAGCAACGCACACCCCCCTGTGCACACCCTGTTGCGAAAGTAGCAACACCTTCTGTTACAGGACCTTACGAAAGCGAGCACCCCTGTGCGCACCCATTACAAAAAAAGTTTGCGCACACCCCCTGTGCACACCCTGAAAACACCCCTATACACACCCTCTCACACCCTGAAAACACCCTTACATCATACGTACACGTAGCTTATTAGGTTTGCTAATGATCCCACCCCGCACCCCGTGCATTAGGTTTACTAATGATCCCCTATGCACACCCACTCGGACCTGCGCTCCCTGTGCATAGCAACGCACACCCATCCAATCTTGATCTCTAAGGAATCCCTTTTTTCCTGGCCGACGGACGATCGAGGGCCATGGAACCCCTTTTGACGGGGGGTCGATTATATATACCCCCTGTGCAAAAATTTGGTTTGAAAGGGGAGAGGGAAGGTGTATTTTTTTCTTATGAGCACATTGGAGATGTGGATAGGATATGAGGGGGAGGATGAGGTTGTGGTGATGAATGAGTTACAGGATGCGGGGTTGGTGAGTGACAATGCGGTGTGGGCGAGGGAAGTGAGTGATGGTGATGGGGATAGGGCAGTGGAATATATGGAGGGGAGATGAGCAAGGGGCAGACACCTGAAGATAGGAAGTTGATTGAAGAGATTGACCGAGCGGTTGAGCGGTTGGGGGAGCATTTTGAATCTGTGGCAATTTTTGCTACGTGTAGGACGGAGGACGGGAGGGGTAACACGGCTAGTTACAAGCGATCGGTGGGTAATTATTACGCTACGCGTGGAATGGTTCACGAATGGTTGGAGCGGCAGAAGGAGGTTGACCGGCTGGATGAGCAGCGGCGTGATAGGGATGAGGAGGAGTGAGGGAGATGATTATTGGATCTGGACAATTCAGGGAGGAGGTGGAGGGGTTGGGATTTGAGTGTTGGTTGCCGCGGGACCGGGAGGTGTATTGTCCGTCGATGGAGTGGGTGAAGGGATTTGGGGAGTATTTGGTGTTAGGGAGGAAGGCTGGGGTTGGAGAGTGTTGGGATTGCGATGATTTTGCGATGGAAGCGGTAGCGGAGGCGAGTGAGGCGTGCCGGTATGGTGCGATTAGAGTTGGTCATACGTTTGTGTATTGCACGGTGAGGATGTGGGGGGAGTTGAATGGGATCGAGGTGGAGGGGGACCAGATAGTTGGGCATGCGACGAATTTGGTGCGGTTGAATGGCGGGGAGTTTGTATTTTTTGAACCGCAGAATGGAAGGATAACGGATGCGAGGGTTGCGATTGATAATGGTGTTGTTGCTCCTGTTAACGCTTTGCTGTGATGGATGCGCGGCTAGGGGAGAGCGGCGACCGCCTCCGATGAGGTGAGTTTGGAGAGGATTCTAGCTGCGGCCCAGGTTTCGGTGGGGGTTAAAAGGAGGAAGGTTGATGGGGACGGCTGGATGGGTTTGACATCCAGGAGATCGCCTGTTTTCCACGCTTTGATTTTCCAGGACCATTCTTTCACGGCGTTTTCGTAACGGGCGAGTTTCTCTTGAGTGGTCATAGTTTGCGATAGATGAAGGACCATTTGATGTTGTCGGTGAAATACGTGCCGATCGAAGGGGATTCGACCAGGGCTTTGTAGGTGTTCTCTGGCACGTCGCTGTATTCATAGACAGCGCCGCTGTTGAACTGGATTTCAAGCTTGCTGGTTTCGGGGTCGTAGCCAACCGATTTGAGTTGAGTTGAGCGGACGGGGTTTCGTGTCATGGAGTTGATGGGTTAATGGTTGAGTCTTGTGGGGTTTTGACTTGCTTCCACTCAGCGCCTTTGAATATTCCCTTAAGCCATACCGTGCCGTCTTCACATAAGACAAACAAGACATCAGTAGTGTCTTCGGATGATGCGCTTGAAACTGCGATTTGAACGATTTTCATTTTTGTTTTCCTCCATGTTTCGGAAGTTGTTTGGACGCTATTGATTCGAGGAGCTTCCGAGTTCCTCCAAGAATCAAAAAGTTACGAAGGTCTTTGCACGGGAGAAGAACCTCACGGTATGGGACGTTAAGATGAGATTGCAGGCGCTCGCTGCCGGCCATCCCTGGCGCGTCGTTGTCGCTTATGATGACGACATCCTTTGATTCAATGGCGTCGATCAGCTTCACGATCTCTTTGACGGCTCCCTGGCATGACGGTCGCCCGACGATGTTCAAATCAAGGGTGAGCCCCGCGGCGGCATCGGTGGGCCCTTCGCACACGAATGTGGTTCGACGTTTGGCAAGGTCCTTGTAAAACAATCCTTCCTTGCTGCCTTTGACCGCCCACTTTCTGCCGTCTTTAGCTCGAAGCCGGATGCCCACTGTGTTCTGTCTGGAGTCTTTCATTGGGAAAGCCCAGGCTTGATAAGGCGCGGCCCAAGCGCAACCCAGAGCCATGAGTGACGCTGCGGAGACCCCAAGCTCAAAAGCGTGCAAGTCTAAGTCGTCAAAGTCCGTCTCGTGTTTCCATTGCCGCAACATCTCTGCCGCGTTTGGCAACGGAGGAGTCTCGCGCGGTTGCGGCGGATTGAACGATCGCGGTTTGAACGAATCAAATGGAGCTTTGCCCAGGAGCTTTTCGACGGCCTCCTTGAACTTGAGACCATCCCGCCGCATCACGTAACCGATGACATCTCCGGAAGCGTGGCAGCCGTAACAGTAAAAGTGATCTGAATAGACGCAGCAGCTTGGGCTTTTTTCCTTGTGAAACGGGCACAGCGTTTTCTTGTGGCCGTTTGAAGGAATCAGCTTGTGGCCATTAAGCTCAAATATTACGTCTATAGGGAACCGCGCCTTGACATCTTCAACGTCTATTTTCATGCAGATCGTTTTTCAGTGTGGCCGGCGTCAGGTCATGGGACAGCCATTTCAGGAACGTCCTTCTGTTCGATCGGACCTCGTTTCTTCCAGCCGTTAGCCGCAATTTTGTCTATGGCTTGACTGGCTTCTTTCATGGTCATTTTTGCTGCGTTATGATAGCCGTAACTCGTAAGCACCTTGGCTTGCTTGAATGTGCAAAGGTTCTTTTGCCATCGCTGAACCTGGGCTTGAACAAGCTGCATGCCTTGAGCGTAACCAACCTTGTCAGGGTCCACTCCGATTTTAGCTAGAATCTTGCGGGAACCCTCCGAGAGCACGCGCCCTCTGTCCCATCTCTTGTCCAAGATCTGGGGGATGCCTAAAAACGAAAAAGGGTCAATATCTCGCGTGCTGTATTGAACCTTCGCTATCAGCCTAAGCTTTCGGATTTGCTCTTCTAAGCGAGCTTTTTCAATACGTGATTTAATCTCCTCTTCAGACTCCTTGAGCATGTCGCTAACATTCTTGGCTTTTCCGCTTTCTTTAGCCTTTTTCAAGGCCAGCTCACGCACCTCCTCTGGATACTTTCCGCCAAGAATATCCGCGGTGGTCATCAGCTTGTGCTTGCCGCTGTTGCCAACGTAGTCGATCACCAAAACTGACGGCTTTTTGCTGTGCGCAATGGCTTCTTTCCGTTCATAGGCGGAATGCAATTCATCCAATGTTCCAGTCAGAGCGCGCGTGCCTCTTCCAACCATTTGGGTGTAGAGAAGCCTGCTTTTCGTTGGCCGACCCATGATGATCACTTCCGTATCCGGGCAATCGTAACCCTCCGTTGCTATGCCGACATTGCAAAGCACTTTAAACTTGCTGTGATAGAATCTGTCGAGACGATCGCGCCGTTCTTTCGTTGGGGTTTCCCCGCAAACCCAAGTCGCCGTTTCCGGTTTGTGCCGGTTGAAAATCTGGCAGCACATTTCCGCGTGCCTCACAGATCCGGTGAATGCGATGGCTTTCTTGTCTCCGATGATTTCGATGGCTGATCCAACCATGCCTTGCAGGTTCTTTTCATCTTCTAACACGCGAGCCAAATCCGCTCCGTTCAGATCCCCGGCAGTGGTTCTAACCTCTGAAAAATCGAGAGTTCCCACAGTGACAAGCTGCTGCTGAATTGGAACAAGCCAACCCTCTTCGATGGCTTTGACCATTTCGTAATTGTAAGCAACGGTCTCGAACACAGATCCTAAAGCCGCTTCGTCTGTCCTGTCAGGTGTCGCTGTTATGCCGAGGATCTTGATGTTCGGGTTCTGTTTGTAATGTTCCAGGATCTTGCGGTAAGAATCGCATGTGCCTCGATGCGCTTCGTCGATAATGATGACACCGAAATCTTCCGGCCTGAACCTCTTCATGCGTCCGCCATTCTTTCCGGCAACTTGAGTTTGAATGGTGGAGATCATCACCGGCATGTTGTTGAACAAGCTCACAGATGCTCGGATGTCGCCCATTTCAATTTCGCTTTCCAACCCGGTGGCAAGCTTGATTTGACGTTGGGCTTGAAAAATAAGCTCCTCGCGATGCGCCAAGAACAGGGCGCGTTTAGGTTGGCATCGAAGTATGACTTCAGAGGCGACACGGGTTTTTCCTAATCCGGTCGGCAAACACGCCAGCGTGGATTGAACCGTTTCCCATTCCTTGAAAATGGCGTTCACGCATTCGTCTTGGTAGAGTCTTATTTGCATTGTTGCACGCTCATTGAGCGGAGTTGCCTGGCTTCCTCGCAGAGACAATTAAACCAGAAGTTTTTGGATACAAACGCCCTTCCCTTGCATGACAGACACGTTTCCGACCGCTGCCCCTGGCAGTCGGCGCACACAGCAAACGGAAGCGCCTCTTCCAATGTGACGTAAACGCTGTCCAGTTTCAACAAGGCCCCTTGAAGGTCGGTGCTTTCGTAGAGGGGATCGTGACCTCCTGATTTCTTGGCATCCTCAAGCCGTCTAACTATCCCTCGGAGGTCGCTGACTAAGGAGAGGATCTTCTGGGCTTCTGACCTCCTTTTCCACATAAGGAGTCGCTTCTCTGGAACCGGATAACCAGTTCCATCCCTCACAACTTCAGGTTCCGCTGGATCTGAAGGTTTCGGCTTGGCAGACTCTTTGATCGCGGCGGCGGTGGGAACTACGGTTCCGTTAGAGCTTGCATCCTGAAAAACCTCCTTCTGTTTTCCACGTTTAACCTTGGCTAATTCCCGCGCTGCACTCTCCGGAATAAGTGCTATTTTCGACGTAAGTGCTTGATAATCGCTGTTTCCAGCGCCAATTGGCGCAAATTCAGCCGCAACCCGAGTTACGCTTTCAGCCGATCGAATCATCCGTTTTGCATGCTTTGAACTCCACCCCCATCTGGACTTGCAATAAGCCTCAAAGCTTTCGTATTTTGGTTTCCATAACTCTTCCTCCCAAATTGCGCCAAGAGCTTCAGCCACTTTTAAAAAACCAGACTCGTGTTCCGTGATGACAAGCTCAAGGTCATCAAGACGGTCTTGCTGTTGAATTGTAAGAGTGCTCATCGGGTGGAATTTTTGAGAAGCTTGAACTTTTTGATCATGGTGGGAGTCCAGGTTCTAAGACCCCTTTCAAGCTCGCTTAGGTGGCATGCTGAAATCCCCATCTTGGCGGCGGCATCGGTCAGCTTAATGCCGAGGGTCATTCTGTATTTTCTGGCTCGCTTGGCTGTTGCACCGTCATTTACGACAGGCTCAAGGCGTGTGACAGGTTGAAAGGCTTTCATGTTTACCTAAAATGGTAAATCAACTTGTTAGAGTCAAGAAAAAGATTAACATATTCCAGAAATGCCAAAGAATTCAAAGAAGACTGTCAAGCCAACCCATGCAACTCCCTTTCAGTGGGCCGTCTCCGGGTTCCTTATGAACCATGACAAGAATGGGCAATACTATCACCTACGCAAGTTGATAGATCTGGTGTGGAAAGATTCAGACATTACTTGGAACCCGTGGCTGGAGGATCAACTAATCTCGTTGACGGACGAAAAACACGTTACAACGGTTGGTGGAACGAAAATTCGTTTCGTCTCATGGACAGGGCCAGGGGCGGCAGGAAAAACGTTTTCTTCAGGACTTTTTGCTATGGCTTGGTTCCTATGCTCCCCGGGTAGCTCAAGCGTGACGCTCACTTCAACCAGCAAGCAAGCGATGGCCGGGCGCGTGTGGGCGGTGATTTCCAACCTGTTCCTGTCGGCGGTTCACCCTGACTTCGGTCATCCGTTTGACTGGCACATCATCAATTCCAAGAAAGAGCTTCAATGGCCCAAGGGGGACGGAAAACACAACATTGCCTGTTTTGCCGTCGAGGAAGGCGAGCTTCTGAAGTCTGTTGACCGGATCAAAGGTCGGCACACGGAGCGGATGCTGCTGATAATCGACGAGGCTAACGGAACGCCCGAGGCGATCTTCAACGTCATTCCGAACATGCTCAAAGGGTGCAAGGAGCTCGTTGTTCTGGTGTTTGATAATGCTGGAAACATGTACGGAAACCACGGTCGATGTTGCGAGCCTAAAACGGGGTGGTCATCCATTACGGTTGAAGATTCAGAATGGGAAACCAAAGGCATTCCGGAATGGAACCTTCCACCTGGAATCTGCCGGCATTATGATGGATCAAAGTCCCCGAACGTCTTGGCTGGGCGTACCATTTATCCGCACATTTACTCGTTTGAGAACTGGCAGAACGCAGCGAAGTTTGGCGAGGACAACATCCATTACTGGAGTCAAGATCGCGGGTTTTGGCCTCCGGAAGGCGCATCGCATACGGTTATGAGTGGACCGCTAATTACCAGATGCGATGGCACTGGATTCAACGCGATTATTTCAGATCGTCGCACGGTAGCGTTCCTGGACCCTGGATTCGGCGGGGATAGCTGCGTTCTTCAACTCGCCGATGTTGGGGTGTTAGATACAGGCAAGACGGGGTGCCAGCTTCGATCTCCAATTTACATTATGCCCAAGGTGCTCAATGAAGAGGAGCGCGACTATCAGATTGCCAGGAGCGTGATAGAGCATTGCAAGAGCAATCACGTTGAACCAAGGTGGTATGGAGGCGATGCTACCGGGGTTGGCCGCGGTGTGCATGCCATTATTGCCGGTGAATGGTCCCCGGAGGTTCAACGTGTCGAGTGGGGTGGAAAGGCCAGCAACAAGTCGAGCAGTCAGGCGGACGGTCGCCCCGCGGTGGAGGTTTACGATAACCAGGTTACTGAGCTTTGGTTCTCTGTTCGTGAATTCATGGAGTCTGGTCAACTCAAGGGATTATACCAGGAAGCTGTGAAGCAGTTTTGCTCACGGGAATACACCCAGCAAGGGAGAAGGTTCAAGCTGGCAACAAAACCGGACTGCAAGGTTAAGCTGGGTTACTCGCCAGATGAAGGTGATGCGATAGCCGGACTTGTGGAGGTTATGAGACGCAACGGCATCGCGGCGGAAGGCAAGGTTTCTGAGCTTGGTGCGGCGTTGTGGAGCGAAACCCGTCGCGAGCTTGGCGAGGAATCTTTTGCTCACCCAGAGATTAAGAGCGTGCCTGATAACGGCGGGTGGGCTGATTCGGATTTCGAGATTGGCATTGAATGGAAAGACTGAATCAAATAGAAAGGTAAAGCATGAAAGACGACCGTCTTAAGATTTCCATCCCGAGCGAGCCTTTCCAAATCGGTCAAACTTCAACCGGGGCGCCGATTTGGACTGACCCCAAGGACATGATAATGACTCCGGACGAAAAGCTGGAGCAGCGGCATAACATGAATGCCAGCAAGTTCGACGGGAACGTGGAAAAGATCGCCAACGTTGTCCTTGAAAACGCTCAGCGATTCATCAGTGAGACAATCTTAAACACCGCTTCATCAGATGGCGTCCGCTTGTTCATGGACGCTGACCCTGACTTTGAATCGTGGATGGAGAAAGCTGGTTACAATGTGATTCAGGATGGGTTGACGACTGTTGTTAAAGTCAAGGATCGCATCATTCGTTCGATGACGGCTGACGTGGACATGCGTTTTAGGTCAGCGGTAGCCGATCGCGTGATGCGGAAAGCTCTGCAATCTGCATGAAGCTTCCAAACGTTACCAACACTCCCCAAGGCGGATGGAGGTATGCCGTGCCGGAAACCGGGCGGACAGTTGGACCGTTTTCAGGGTGGGATCAACTTAGGACCAATCTTCAGGAGCATTACAGGTCCACGGGATACCCTGTTCCTGAGAACTTGTTCGTTTTGGTTGAATCGCAAATCTGCAATCAGCAACCCAATTATTGCACGGACTCTTCCGGAGGTGTTATTTCTGGAGTCATGTCATCCGTAAGCCACACATTCCACACCGCTTACTCGTGTCTTCGCACTTTGATTTCCAATCTATCAGGAGAAAAGCCAACTCAACAGTTGGCGGAATCAAGGGCGAAAGTGTGTGCGTCATGTTCCGAAAACCGCCCTGTTGTTGGGTGCTCAAGGTGTAACATGGGTTCACTCAACAGCCTCATTGAGAAAGCTGTTGGAGCCAAGAGAACTCAGTCTGACGGGTCTCTCAAGTTCTGTGGAATCTGCCATTGCAATTTGAAGGCTAAGATATGGACAAACCGAGAGGCGATTTGGAAGCACACGTCCGATAAAGACAAGGGCCGGTTCCCGGACAGTTGTTGGTTGAAAACTGAAGAGGTAAAATGATAACCGCACCACCGCAAACCGCTTCGACGGGAGTTGATACGTCTGGCATCGAACTTCTACCACCACCGCTCAAAGGTCCGCTCCCCCAGGCGCGGCTGACATCAGCTTCGCAAGCATTGTCCATTTACTGGAACATGCACCAGGCGAACAAGCCTCGGAATGGTTTTGGCGCTTATCTTCAAGGGGTAGCGGACGGGAATCCGCCACATCGTCAAAGCACGCTTCGTAATAACGGGCAGGGCTGGAGGGCTAACTTCAACACGATGGAATCGAAGGCCAGGAAGGATACGGCCAAGACGCCTTATTACGATCTATTCTCAAGTGGACCAACCTATTCCGAGGTTAGAACCAAGATTGCAAGCGATCTTCCTGCTGAAGATGCTTCCGGTATTATCACGGAAGAGTTTCATTTGATGCTCAAGGAGTGGTCCGGGTTCGACTTGAACTTCTGGAAGATGCTGGATGATTTCGTTGGGTTCGGGCGGGGTTGGCTGTATTGGATGGACATGGACTCCCCTAGGTTCAAGCGTGTTCCCTGGTGGCGCGTGAGGTTTCCGGATGGGACAGACGTTGACCCTGAGACGTGGGAAACGTTCTCGATTGAGCATGTGTTCAATCCTGTCAATTTGAACGCTTACATTCGAGATGAGGAAGACGCCAGGCAAGAAGGATGGAACCCGGCTCAGGTCCGCAAGGCATTGACCGCTGCATGTCCGCTTGATCCCAATTCCGCAGAAGATTCGATGCTGGTTCAGCAAATGATCCGAGATCAAGACATCGGGTTAATGTATCGGGCGAATACGGTCCAAGCGGCGAGCATTTACCAGAAGGAATGGGACGGTTCATGGTCCAGGATGATCATCCAAACAGCCAAGCAACCGTCTGCCGAATATCAACTTAACCCGAAAGACTGGCTTTATTACAAACGGGGGGTTGCTGAAGATGTGAGCCAGCTTATTGCGCCGTTTATTTTTGAGGTTGAGACGGGTTCGATCAACGGTCTTGGTGGTCTCCTTCGGGACATCACAGACCAAGTGAAGGTGAAGAATCGTTTAAGGTGCGAGCAGGTTAACAACGCATTTCTTCGTTCCACCATCCTGATGCAGGCCCAGAACGCTTCCAGCCGAGTCAAGGGTGGGCTTGTGACTGTTGGTGGTGGAGTGACATTGATTCCGGAAGGGTTGGCTATCCAGCAATCAACCATCCTAGGGGACCTGGAAGGCACGTTGTTGATTGATCGCGAGATGTCTCGGGACTTGGATGTGAACACGGGCATCTTTCGTCCTCAGCAAGAGAAGCCTACCGGCAACCCTGAACCGCTTGGCACAACCCAACTCCGGTTCGCGCAGTCGAGCGTGCTAACAAATTCAGCGGTGAACAGGTTTCAGATCCAAATGGATTGGATGTTCAAAGAGCTTTACCGCAGGGCATCTCAAGATCTTCCCAGAAGCTCAGATCCAGGAATCAAAGCTGCCCTTGCTTTTCAGAAACGCTGTCTCGATCGAGGTGTCTCTCGAAGGCAGTTGGAGAATCCTCGAAGCGTTACGGCGTTCAGGATTATTGGGAACGGCTCCCCCGGCATGCGACAACAGCTTACAGCCGAAATTGCTCAATTCCTGCCGGTGCTAAATCTTGGCCAGCGCGGCATGAAGAACTTCTCGCGCATGGTCATTGCCGCCCGCGGCGGACAGGATACCGTTGAACGGCTTCTGCCGCCTGCGGATGAAGCCGATTTGCCGTCCGAACAAGATCGCGAGGCGCTTCAGGAGAACACATCTATCAAAGTTGGTTCTCAAGTCTTGGTGATTGATAACGATGATCATTGGGTGCATTTGCGCCGTCACTTCGAAGCCGGGTTTGGTGCATTACAAGCCACAGAACAAGGTGGCGATCTTGCCGAAGCGGCGGCGTTTATTCAGGGGGGACTCCCGCACATCGAAGAACACATCGCTAAGTTGATGAACCCGCAACAGCAGAAGTCTGCCATTGAGAATGCGAAGAAACTTGAACAGGGACTCGGGGAGCTAATCCAGGCAATGGAACAGCAACAGCAGTCTCAACAGGCTCAGGCTCAGGTTATGTCTGAGATTGAATTGAAAGCTGCGGCAACCCAGGCGGCCATCGCCGATAAGCAGTTAAAGACTCAAGCCGGATTGCAGGACAAAGCGGTTAAAACTCAACAGAGTTTAGCCATAAACGCAGCCAAAGCGCGGCAGTCAATGGGCGTTGCGGACGCATCAACAGCAGCGGATATTATACGGCAAAACGCCAAGACGTACGCTGATATTAAATCAGCCGAACAAAAATCGGTTGCAAAAAACAGCAATTCAAAGCAAGAATAATTCATGGCCTCAACTCGTCGCAAAGTTGAAGAGTCGTTTACTGGAATGACTCTCGATCAATGGCAATCCCAAGCCGATTTAATTTCCTGGGCAAGAACCGAACCGATCTTCAGACAGATATGTTACATCGTTCAAAATGAGCTTCCAAAGGTGGTCGAGACAGTTCAAGGGTGCAGTGAAGCTCGGGCGTTCGGTCGGGTGGAAGGGTTTAAGTTGGCGCTTGGTATCTTGAAGTCTCTCACGGTAAAACCAGCCAAAGAAGCTCCCCCATCCGAAATGGATTTCACAGCGCCACTAGAAGGCGCGCTTGAAACCCCTGAAGTGCAAGATTGATTATGTCTGACATTCCCTCTAGTTCACCAGCCGATCGCTTCAATTCCGCTTCAGCAACAACGGGTTTGGCTGGGGCGAGACAGGTTGGGGACGATGATGTACCCGTCGCTGGCGGTGACTCCATATCACGCCTTGAAGCGGCTCAAGCGAAGGATCGTGGAACGACCGCGGCAGTTGCGCCTTCAACTCCTCCAATCGAACCCGCGAAGACTCCAACCAAACCATCCGTTCCAGGGGCTCCTTCACCTCCGCCACTTGAACCTGAATGGAAACCTACAGGCAAGGCTGCGGAGCATTGGGACAAGCTTAAAAGCACGCACGCCGCTGAATCTGCCACTCTCAAAGCGCAGATAGCCACAGCCCGGGAAGAGTTGGCAACGGCATTGAAGACCGGCGCAAACCCTGAAGAAATCAAGACTCTCAAAGAAGAGCTAATACGTTACAAAGAGACCCTTAAGGATGTTGCCATCGAACGCGATCCGGAGTTCAAGAAACGGTTCGAGGTCAGAGAACAGTCAGCCATTAGCGCAGCTAAGCTTGCCGCGGGCGACAAAGCATCGAAGCTCGAAGAGCTCCTCAAGCAACCCGCAAACCCTTGGAGGGACGAGCAGATAAATGAGATCGTCGAGGACCTTCCAACTTCGGCACAGCGCCGTGTTAACGCGGCGTTAGGGCTTCTGGATCAAATTGATGTCGAGCGGTCGGCTGAAATCGCGCAGCGCCGTCAAGAGTTCGATCAACGGCAGGCAATGACGGTTCAACAACAGCAGGCTCAGCAATCCGCCCGCGCCCAAGAGTTCACTAAAGCGTTTGACGCTCAATTAGCGGCTTTCACCGATCCAAAGGCTGGACACCCATTTCTGACTGAACGCCCTGGCGATGACGCCTATAACAAGGGGGTGGCTTCATCCAAAGAACTGGCATCGAGCCTTCACAAGGCTTTCATGGCTGGAGAGCTTACTCACGACGATATTGCTAAAGCGATGCTGCATGTTGCCGTGTCCGAAAGGATGATGAAAACGGCCCAGGAAGCTTTAGCTCGGGCTGAAAAAGCGGAGAAAGCTTTGGATCGTCGCAGGGCCATCGCTCCCGGAGACGGTCGAAGTGGCGCTCCAGCTTCGGATCAGCCGGATAGTGCTCCAGCGCCCGGATCGCCTGAATACATGACATGGGTAACTCAACGACTTGCCGAAGCGCAGGCGAAAGACCGCATCTCTGACATGGCTGGTGGAAGAATCGTGTAACCGTGCCTCTCATCGTCGCAGTGCCGGTATGCCACAAGGACAGTGAACTTGTGACTCGAAATCTTGATCGTTGCCTCAAGATGGATGGCAAGGTCAATCATCGCGCCATCGTTTTCTATGACGATTTCTTTGGTGATTATTCCGGGCAAAAGATCTTAGAGAAAGCGCGGCTCTACTTTGACGAAGTTGATTTCCGTGTTTACCACGCCAACCCGGGACCTTCGCATTGGCCAATCCCTCAGAATCGAGCGTGGCAAGTTGCGGCACGACACATTGAATCGCTGGGGCTTCCTGATGGTCAGGGATGGCTTTGGTGGGAGGCTGACGCAACCCCGATAAAGGAAGGCTGGCTTGACTCTCTAGCCGAAGCTTACGGGCGACCGAGCCGCGCAGTGTTCATGGGACATATCGTGGCTGGTAAAGGCCACATGAACGGAGTGGCAGTTTACCCATGCAATATCTCCAATTATTGCACCAAGCCATTGCTGGTAAAAGCTTCCCCGTTCGACATTGTTCTTTCTAATGAGGTTGATAAAAGCGCCATAAAACCTGTAAACCACTTGATTGCACACAAGCTGAAACGGTTTGGTGGCGAAGAGCCAACTGAACTCGATTTAGCCAAGGTGCCGTCAACGGTGGTTCTCTATCACGGATGCACGCAAGGCATCAAACAGATCGAAGGCAGCATTGAGGCGTTCCCGGAAGAGAAGCCAACCTTGATGCAAGTGCTTATGGCGTGGCGTGCTTCCAAAGGGAAGTTCTCAACCAAGACCATCATTGAACCGACCTACACGTTTTCCATCACAGCATCCAAACCCACCGTGTGGCATGTGATGGAGCGGCACAAGACAAGCAATCAAGACGCCGAACGACGCACCATCCAAGCTGAAGCTTCCTGGATGGATCTTTACAAGGCGCGCGAGTTGAAGCCGTGCCATATTTGGCGATACCCTCGTTCCAGCAAGGACATGAATGACTCTCGGGCTTTGCCATTCCTGAAAGATGTGATAGCCGAAGGACTTACTCGATGCCGCAAGGACACGGACATCGTGCTCTTAACCAATGACGACACCATATTGCATTCGCTGGCTATCGAATCCGTCTTAAATCTAATGGCTTCAACGGATGCCATTGCTTCTTTCAGAGTGAACTTTGTGAAAGGTCAAGTTCCACCGCTGACCACTCCAGCTAAAGATGTCTGTGCTTCTGGAAAGTTCGACCTTGGACGCGACCTGTTTGCTTTCCGTGCGTCATGGCTAAAAAGTCATTGGCAATCTATTCCGGATTTTTTGCTTGGAGAAATGGAGTGGGATTTAGTCTTGGCTGTTCTCATTCGCAAGCTTGCAGGGTTGGCAACGACTAAGGTGAATATTAACGAGGTGCTTGAGAAGGTTGAGTTGCCGCGCGGATACGTGCTCCATGAAACTCACGCGCGAAGTTGGGTTGCTGACGAGTTTAAGAAATCGCCATCGAAGATTTGGAATTCAAGGTTGGCTTTGGAGTTTTACTCTGACCAGGGGATGCACTGTCTCATTTCAAAACCTCCCACGATATGAAGCCCAAACCAATAGGGTGGAAAAATCAGGATGAAATGATCGGATGCCTTGTCCATGAAGCTATGGTTATACTGGCGCTTGGAAGCGGAGGCTCATCCGGACCGACACGAAACAGCAATCGCATCGCCTTGAAAAAGGCGTTTAAAAGGATCATCAATAGATGAAGGCTGTTTCTTTCAGTTTATGGGGCGACATCCCAATGTATTGTGCTGGAGCCATCCGTAATGCTGAACTCATGCGGAACGTCTATCCTGAGTGGACGATGGTGGTGTGGGCAGACTCAACTGTTCCGAAAGAAATCGTTGCCACATTAAAAAATCTTGGTGTCGAGATCCGCAATCCGAAGTGCAGCAACGGGATGTTCTGGCGTTTTGCCATCGCCGATGATTCCAAAGTAGAAGCGTTCATAATTCGTGACACAGACAGTCGAATTGGACCCCGCGAGGCTGGATCTGTGAATCAATGGCTTGAGAGCGGGAAGGCTGCACATGTTATTCGGGATCACCCAAGCCATTCACCTGTGATGTCCGGAGGACTTTGGGGGGCACGCAAAGGCGCTATTCCAAACATGCAAAAACTCATCGACGCATGCGCGTCCTCCAAGATGGAGAGCGACCGTCGAACGAGTTACAATTCCGACCAAATATTTCTCAGGGAGAGCGTGTGGCCGATCGTGAAGCACAACTGTCTTCAGCACGATCTGTGCTTCCATGACAAATTCCAAGGAGCGCAACCGTTCCCGTCGAAGTTTGGCGATGACAGGTTTGTTGGTGAAGTTTGGGACGCTAACGATCAACCGCGGAGCTTTGATTGGCAGATGCGGATTAACTGGCAAGAGGCATGAACGATCTGCTGATAAGGGGGCATCTCGGGCTTGGCGACATGCTTATAGGTAACGCGATCGTTAGGCATTACGCAAAGGACAATGCCGTGTGCGTCGTGTGCAAGCATCGCAACATGCCATCGGCGGCGTTTATGTGGCGGGACCTTCCCAACGTCGAGCTTATTGGAGTTGAGAATAACGATAATGACAAGGAGGCTGACGAGGTTGCCGCGCACGCTGAGCAACAAGGTTTCCCAGTGCTTAGGCTTGGGTTCACGGGCAGGAAACCGTTCGACATTCAGAATTGGGACAAGGAGTTTTACAGGCAGGCGGGAGTGGATTTTAAGATGTGCTGGAACGGGTTCAAGGTGAACCGGCAGCCGTCACGCGAGATTTACCCGATCGACACAGACAAGCGTTACTGCTTTATCCATGAAGACAAGAGCCGAGGGTGCCTGATCAATGAGAAATACCTTCCCAAGAAAGTGAACACTCGCGGAAAGATGAAGCGGGTTTATGCTGACCCGAAGCGCACGGACAACATTTTTGACTGGTGGCACATCATCGAGAACGCCCATGAGATTCATGTAATGGAATCGTCCTTTGCAATCCTCATTGATCACTTGCCAGAGATAAAGGCCAAGCGGGTTTGCGTGCATGAATACTGCCGAAAATCAATCGCTCCCGTTTACCAGAATTCGTTCGAGAGGATTAAGGCGTGAAAATCTTCTTTGTTACCATTGTCAAAGATGGGCTCCCGTTCATTGGTTGGCATTACCCAATAATGCGCCAGTTGCCGTTCGATTGGACGTGGAATGTCGTCGAAGGAACAGCCGCTCCAGAGGCATGCACATCATGGTGCGCCCCTGTTGAGCCTGGATTGTCTTCCGATGGCACTACGGAGATGCTGAGCTCACTGTCAGCCTTTGATAAGCGTGTGCGCGTGTTCCGCAACGCTTGGTGGCACGGTAAAACCGCGATGTTAAATGCCGCTATGGAATGGATTCACGAGCCGTGTTTACTTTGGCAGATTGATGCTGATGAAATTTGGAGCCTGGCGCAAGTTGAGGCCGTGGTGGCGCTGTTCAAGGATCAGAAGAAATCCGGGAACGTCCGAAACTGCGCCAGGTTCTTTTGCAATTACTTCGTTGGGCCAGACATCGTTGTGAAGTCGCGGGGCCGTTACGGCAACAACAAGGTCTATGAATGGCATAGGGTTTGGAAAGTCGAACCCGGGGTAAGGTTCAAGACACATGAGCCCCCTTGCTTGGAAAAGTTTGAGGAAATGCCGTTCACGCAGGAACAGACTGAAGAAGTGGGTGCTGTGTTTGACCATTACGCATACGCCACAGAAGCGCAAGTCCGATTCAAGCAGATGTATTACGGCTCTAAGGCAAACAAGGTTGGACACCTTTACAAAGA
>SXGT01239932.1_pt1 | contig 17879 bp, 14 predicted proteins | sample 3176221 | NCBI WGS metagenome assembly SXGT01 (sample SAMN11356862, study PRJNA531348) | freshwater metagenome | isolation source: freshwater sample F1-120 | place: China: Fuxian Lake, Yuxi | collected 2017-12-25
CCCATCACATTGTATTTCGGTATTACCTTTTCGCTGCCGTAATACGTCATCGCCGCGATGCTGCCGCCGGTCTCGGTAAACAGGGATTCCGCTGCGCGAGCGAGCGCTACCAGCGAATAGGCCGATACATCGAGCGCGAGCGCGAAATGGTCGCGCGGGGTATCGACATAACGCCCCTTTAGATCTTCGCGATCGGCGTAGGCGATGCAATGAATCAGAAAATCTAGCTTGCCCCACTTTGCGCGGATGGTGTCGAAGAACTTCGCAATCTCTTCGTCCTTGGTGACGTCACAGGGCGCCATAAACGCGCCCGGCATGCCCTCATCGATCAGCGCCTTCACGCGTTTTTCCTGCGCCTCGCCCAGATAGGTGAACGCGAGTTCCGCACCCTGCGCATGGCAGGCCTCGGCGCAGGCCCACGCGATCGATTTGTCGTTGGCAACACCGGTGACAATGCCGCGCTTGCCGGCGAGTATGGCTTGGCTCATGGTCGGAATCCCCCGAATGCAACGGTTTGCGGTGCGCATTGTAGCCTCAGGGGATAGGGTCGCGCACGGTTCCGGGTGCGGCCACGAATTGACTGAACCCGGCGGCACGACTATCGTATAGCGCCTGTCCCGGGGGACTGTGGGCAAAACGGAGGAAGTATTACATGGCCAAGATGGATGTGGGTCGCTTTGCGTATTTCGACGGGGATTTCCGGCCGATTGAGGACGCGAAGGTAAGCATTTTGACCCACGCCTTCAACTACGGCACGGCGCTTTTTGAAGGCATTCGCGGGTACTACAGCGCGGCTGAGGACAAAGTGCTGATTTTCCGGCTCAAGGAACACATCGACCGGATCACGCGCAACTGCAGCATCATGTGCATGGAGATTAAAGAGACCCCCGCGGACATCGAGCGGATCTGCTGCGAATTGGTCAAGCGGAACGGGTTCAAGGAAGACGTGTATCTCCGGCCGATCATCTACAAGAGCGAGCACTCGCTGGGGCCGAAGCTGAAGGGTATCGAGTCCAAATTCTGCTGCTGGAACATCAAGCTCGGCGACTACGTCAACGTGGAGACGGGGCTGGATGTGTGCGTGTCGTCCTGGCGGCGTGTTTCGGACAACGCCATTCCTGCACGTGCAAAGACGACCGGCAGCTATGTGAATTCAGCGTTGGCACGCAGCGAGGCGGAACTGGCCGGCTTCGACGAGTCCATCGTGTTGCGCGAAGACGGCACCGTTTCCGAAGGCAGCGCCATGAACATTTTTATTGTCAAGGACGGGAAACTCATCACGCCTCCGGAAAACGGGGATCTGCTTGTGGGCATCACGCGGAATTCGGTGATCGAACTCGCTGGGGAAGAACTGGGAATGCTCGTCGTCGAGCGCCCGATCGCGCGCACGGAGTTGTACGTGTGCGACGAACTCTTCTTCACCGGTACGGGCGCGCAAGTCGCGCCGGTGCGTTCGGTCGATCGGCGTCTTATCGGCAACGGGAAGCCGGGCCCGGTCTCGAAGAAGCTGCAAGACATCTACTTCGAGGTCGTGCAGGGCAAGACGGCAAAATATCACCGTTGGTGCACGCCGGTCGAGTAGATCTCCACACGCGGTGTATAGTGGCTGCTGGGGCAATCCCGCGGAGTATTCTTCTTGTCACATTCCGTTTCTGAATCCGAACTGCGCGCGTGCATGTGCGAGATTGGCCGTCGCATGTATGCGCGCAATCTTGTCGCTGCGACGGACGGTAATATCAGTGTGCGCATTGGCGAGGGACAGTTTCTCTGCACGCCGAGCGGATCCGCCTGCGGGTTCATGCACCCGCACGAAATGGTGATCGCAGACGCTCGCGGACAGAAGCTGGAAGGCGAAGGGAAAGTTTCCTCCGAATTTTTTACGCACCTCGCGGTATATGAACAACGGCCGGACATTCAGGCCGTTGTGCACGCGCACCCGCCGACGACGGTGGCATTCACGCTGGCCGGGTGTTCCATGACCGATCTTGCCCTGCCGGAAGTCGTGTTTGCCGTGGGCGGGATTCCGACAGCGCCCTATGCCACGCCAGGCACGCGCGAAGGCGCGGAGGCGGTGCGTGCGCTGGCGGCGAAGTGCGACGCGCTGCTCATGGATCGGCATGGCGCTTTGACGATGGGTGTAAGTTTGATGGACGCGTACTACAAGATGGAAAAGATTGAGCATGCCGCGGAAACGCTGTTGACCGCTCGTTCATTGGGGAACATTCGCACCTTGACTGGGGATGAAATGCAGCGGATACTTCGCGCACGCGAGGCGTATGGGGCGACGGGTAAATTGTATCTTCCGAACCAGCCGTGACGTTGTTATAGTGAAGGTGGTAGCTTTTTCTCTTGCTTCAAATGGTAATTATACGTAAAATGCGACGTGTACTTATAAGGAACATATTGGACACTGTGGTATGCTGTCCGTCATATACTATGAAACAACACGTTGTTGTACGTGGGGGAATTTGAGGCGGATGCTAGTCGCCAAAAATGCCTCGGTGCGGGTCTATTGAAGACATGGAACGTAACGTGACGGCTATGCAATCCCGAAGGGAGTCATCTGCGCGATGAGCGAAGACGCCCCGATGGAAAAAATGCGGGTGTGCCCCAGTTGCCGCATGCAGATCAGCGTGCTGGCGACGAAGTGCCGTTTTTGCGGCGAAGAAGTTGGCAAGCCAAAGGACGAATCTCGCACGCTTTCGATCCACGATCTTGGCGGCGAACATGTGTATCATCGCGCCCCGTCGGGTAGCGTGATGGAAGCGCTCGAAGCGTTTCGCGTTGACGAGACTCTTCAACAGAGCGCGCAACCCGGCAGCCTCGATACTCTCGATCTTGGACTCAATCCTAACCAGAAGATCCCGGGATCGGGAAATGCGCCTTCGGCCTTCGACGTCGAATACCGCCCCCAGCCGACTACCAGCGCAAAGGGAAAGAAGAAACCCGAGCCGAAAAGTCGCGGAGGGTTAATCGCGGGAATCGTCGTGGGTGTGCTCGTGTTGATCGGCGCTGTGACGGCAGGCCCGCGCGTGCTCAGTTCATTCAACAAGCCGGTAGTGGATCCCAATGCGGTCATTTATGTGAACCGCGCACCGGACATTCTTCGCGCGGGGGGGCCGGCGCTCGATGCATTGAGCGCCGCAGTGGACGCGATTGCTCACGAAGACAGTACAAAGAACAAGACCATAGCCGAGGATGCCGTGGCCCTGCTTGAAAAAGAAGTCATGGAGAAGCTGAATGCGACTCCCTTCGACAGCGCAAACCTGAATGCGGCATCGAGCCTGGCCACGCGCGGCGCCGACCTCTATCCAAACGAAGTGACCCGGCGGCTGGTTTCGGAAACGAAGGAAGACAACCGGGTCTATAAGATGGTTTTGGTAGGCATCGATACGGCGACTGATGCAGCCGAGTTCACACTGAATGAAGATAATTCGCCGCATGTGAAGGTGCGTGAGGGCGAGTATGTTTCCGCGCGATTCACCGTGAGTAACATTGTGGGCCGCAAATCGGTCACGTTAGTGGACACCAAGCGGGCGAACCGCCAGGTGATGTACGAAATCGGCAGCCCGCCGTTGCCGGTGAAGTGAGCCGCATGCAGGTGTAGTCCGGCCGTCGATTTTCTCGGAGGGAATGGGGGTAATGCGGATGTTTAGCGCGTGCAAGTGTGTTCCTCTGGTTCTTTTGCTGTGCGCGGCTGGATGCGCAAGCAACGGAGGATCCTCCTCGGGCTCTGGGGTCGCCGCTGCTCCGACACAAGAGGAGATGGAGGCGCAGTTGCGCGCATCGGTCGAAGAGGAACTGGCGAAGGCGCGGGAAGATCAGGGACCAAAGAACGGTGACGTCGTGTTCAGGCGCCCCTATTACTACAAGGAATATTCCGAGTATTCCGGAGATGAAAGCGTATATTCGCTCGACTTTACCGAAAAGGAATCGCGCACGACTCCGCTCACGGCTGAGCTTGAAGTGGAGAAGGTGCGCTACGCCACACGCCTGAAGACGGAGCGCGACGCCGTCACGGGCGACGAGAATTATCTTCGAAGCCCAGGCATCAACTACGTTTCGTATGAACTGCGAAACGGCGAGTGGCGCCGAGTCGGCGAACTCTTTCTGGCCGCCTCGACCGAGGAAAATGTCGACGGCACGTGGACGCAAGTCAAAGAAGAAAAGCGGCCCACGGCGCTTGTCGAACAGGAATCAAAGAGCTGGTTCCAGCGTATGCAATTCTGGAAGTAGGCGAATCCCTTGGACGCCGTGGAGTCGGGGACGCGGCGCGCGCGCGGTGCGGCTGTCGGATGGGTCATTGTTGCATTGGCCGTTGCATGGGTGCTGATCGGCACACGGCCTGAACGTTCCTACGGCGACACGCTCTTTAGCCGGCTCGCTACCGTGTACTCGCTCACAGAGTATGGACGCTGGGCAATTGCCGATCCCGAGATCGGTCTCGTCAATCCGTTTGAACCACGAACCATCGACAAAGTCGAAGTAGACGGCCGGATTCTCTCGAGCAAGCCGCCCTTGCTTCCGCTTCTGATGCTGTCCGAATTGCTGGTCCTCAGTCCTGCCACCGGATGGCTACTGGACAATCCGTCGGACCCGCGATGGGCCGCATGGATTCTCGCGGTGTCATGGTCCGGCATTCCCTTTGTGATCTTGACGTTGTGTCTGTGGCTTATTGGACGACGATTGCTTCCGAACCGGGCGGCCGCACCTGCGTTTATCGCGATTGCGGCTGCCGCAGGCACACAAGCCACCGCCTATGCCACGGTATTTAACAACCACGTGATTGCAGCCGCGGGGGTTGTGGCCTGTTTTTACTTCGCATTACGACTGCATGAGAACGGAAAATGGGCGGATGCCGTCGTATTCGGTCTGAGTGCTGGAGTCTGCACGACGATGGACATTCCGACGGCGATTTATCCCGCGTTGCTCGGGTTGTGGCTCGCGCCGTCACAGTTTCGCGCGCTTCTGATATTCGCAGCACCCGCCGCTGCGTTGCCGATCGCGATTCAGACTATCGCGCTGATCGCGGCTACGGGAAGTCCGTTACCGGTGCAGATGCATGGCGACTGGTATCTCTATGAAAGCAGCTACTGGCGAAACCCCGGTGGTGTGGATGCCTTGGCCGACCCGAAAGGCCTCTATCTTTTTAACATCACATTCGGACGAGTCGGATTATTTTCTCTTTTTCCTGTGACGTTGTTGGGTCTGCTGGGCATTGCCGCGGCCTGGCAATCGAGAGATACCCGTATCAAGCCGCTCACCGCGATCGGTGCGGCGGCCTCGTCGATTCTATTTCTGTACTACGCGCTGACGACGAATAATTACGGCGGCGAGGCTTTCGGATTTCGCTGGTCGATCGCCGTGGCGCCGGTATTGCTCTTGATGGCCATCCCCGCCATGGCGCGCGTCCAGCGGCCGTGGCAGTGGGCCGCTGTTACGGTGTTACTCGCGGTCTCCATGATTTCGGCGATTCAGTGCACGCGGCATCCTTGGCAGACGAACACGGAATGGACAACGCGAGTTTTCGGCAAGAGCTTGTAGCAGCCGATTGGGGCTTGTAGCCATTCCCTCCGCGACTTGGGTGTAATAGATAGGGTCCGGTATTACCTGGAAGACCTCCCGCGATTGGAAACTTGGGGCTTGCGTATATACGGAACCTCTTGATATGGTACAGTGTTTATAACGACCGTTAGGTACATTATGGCTGCATCTGCTGCAATATCCGAGAGCATTCTTCACGCTGATGAATCCACCCGAACACGGGTGGTTGATTCGGCGCTAAAGCTTTTTGCATCAAAGGGTTATGCAGAAACTTCAGTCCGGGAGATTATCGAAGCGGCGGGGGTGACCCGGCCGGTTCTTTACTACTATTTCCAGAACAAAGCGGAGCTATTCTGCTACCTCATTGAGACCGAATTTGCGCGGTTATACCGTGAGATGGACGCGATCCTGGCGCAGCACACGGGCTGTCGGCAGCGCCTGAAAGCGCTTATTGGGCTGGTATTTGAAGGCGCAGAGCGTTCGCCGGAGACGGTGCGGCTGCTCTTGCGGTTTTTCTTTGCGCCGCCGGATGAACCGATGCGCATTGACAGTGAGCAACTGGCGCACGAGCGCTTTGCGCGGGTCACGAAGATCATGGAAGACGGACTCGCGAGTGGCGAAATTGGCGGCGGCGAAGCGGGTGCGTTGGCCTTGGCATTTTCAGGTGTCATGGATATGCACGTGATGGGAAAAGCGCGCCATCCGGACGTGCAGCTTTCGCCTGCGCTGGGCATCGCACTTGTGGACTTGTTTATGGACGGCGCATCCGGTCAAAGCCCGGATCGCAGAGATTTGCGGCACGCGTTTGAACCGGTGTTTCCGTCCGGCGCGAAAAAGAATGAAAAGAGGAAGCCATGAAGAAATTTTTTCTGAGCCTTGTAATCATCGGCGGATTGTCCGTGGTCGGTGGTGGCATCATCGCTGGCGTATGGGCGGCCCAGTTGTCAACGCCGGAGCCGGTCATCGAAAAGCCGGATACAACCCCGCGGGTCGCCGTGCAAGTTGTCGAGCCGAAGGAGGTTCGCGATATCCTGTACCTCGTGGGAGTCGCCGAGCCGTGGGAAGCGGTGACGATCAGCTCCGAGGTGACGGGAAAGATCGAGTGGCAGGGGGTTGACGATGGCGATCGGGCCGCGAAGGGCCAGGAGCTGATTCGTGTCAACACAACCTCCCTCCAGGCGCGGCTCGCCCAAGTGCGCGCAGACTTCAAGCTGGCGGAACAGGAACTGGCGCGGCTTTCGGAGTTACGCGAGCGGGGTATCAGTTCGCCGCAGGAGTACGACCGTGCCGCGACGAATCGCGAGAGCACGGCCGCCATGCTCAAGATGGCGGAAATCGAGCTGGATCACAGCATGATCCGCGGCGAATTCGATGGCGTGGTCGATCGCGTGTTCACCGAGGCCGGCGAATATGTCAGCGTGGGTAAGCCGCTTGTGCGCCTGGTGCAGGTGGACAAGCTGAAGGTGCTCGTGGGCGTGCCCGAGCGCGATGTGCCGCGGTTCAACGTAGGCGATTCCGTGCTCATGCGCTTCGATGCATTGCCGGAGAAGAACATCTCCGGACGGATTCATCGCATCGCTACTACCGCCGAACCTTCAACCCGCACTTTTGTGACGGAAATCGAAGTCGACAATTCCGATGGAGTTCTCAAGCCCGGCATGATTGCGCGTGTGGCGCTGGCGCGCGCTGTGTATCCCGAGGCGATCACCGTGCCGATGTTCGCGTTGATCTCGCGGCCCGAGGGGCGCTTCGTATACGTCGAAGATGGCGAGCGAGCTTCGCTGCGGCCGGTCGAGGTCGGATTTTTTCAGAACGAACAAGTGCTCGTCAGTTCCGGGCTTTCCGCCGGTGACCGACTCATCGTGATGGGCCAGCGCACACTGAATGACGGAGACACGGTGCGGGTCGTCCCGGCCGTCGGCGCTCAGTGAAGCTGACTGATTTTAGCGTCGACCGGAGCATCACGGTCGTCGTGTCGCTTATGCTTCTGCTTGTCATAGGCGGGTGGTGCATGTTCAATCTTCCGGTCGAGACGGAACCGGAGATCATCGTTCCCATGGCAATGGTGACGACCCGGTACGAAGGCGTCGCTCCGCAGGACATGGAGACGCTCGTGACCATGCCGATCGAGCGCAAGCTTACGGGCATCTCCGGCGTGAAGAAAATCACGTCCACCAGCGCAGAGGGTATGGCGACCGTCGTTGTCGAATTCGAGACCGGCGTGGACGTCGATGACGCGATTCAGAAGGTCCGCGACAAGGTGGACACGGCACGGCCGGAACTGCCCGAGGACGCGGACGATCCCGTCGTGCTCGATATCAACACGGCGGAATCGCCCGTGATGCAGGTGAACCTGACGGGGCCGATCGACCGCGTAGAACTGACGCGGATCGCCGAGCGGATGCAGGACGAACTCGAGGCCCTTCCGGGTGTCCTCGGCGTGGATCTGATTGGAGGCTATGAGCGGGAGATCCAGATCATCGTGGATCCGGCCCGAGCCTCGGGTTATGGCATATCCCTGGCGGAACTCGCACAGATCGCGTTTCAGGAAAACGTAAACGTCCCGGCCGGCTCGATGGAAATCGGACAAGGAAAGTACGTCATGCGAGTGCCGGGAGAAATCCGTGGCGCGGACGATCTCCGCGATTTGGTGGTGAAGCAGGGCGAGACCGGCGTGGTGTATCTGCGCGACGTGGCGGAAATCGCAGACGGCTTCAAAGACCCTGAGAACTATGCCCGGCTCGATCTCGAGCCTTCAATTACGCTCGTCATCAAGAAGCGTGCAGGTGCGAACGTGGTGGAGGTTTCGCAAAGCGTCCGCCAACTGATTGAAACGGCCAAACCGCAACTTCCCGCCGAGCTCCGCGCGGACGTCACGCTCGATGAATCGCAGCGCATCAGTGACATGCTGGCGCAACTGATGAACAGCGGAGTCAGCGGACTCGTTCTGGTCTTTATCAGCATCTGGCTGTTTCTGGGATTGTCGAACGCGTTCTTTATCTCGCTGGCTATACCGATCACCATGTTGATGACATTCATTGTGATGTACATGACGGGCATCTCGTTCAACATGGTCACGCTATTCAGTTTAATGGTCGCCGTCGGTATGGTGGTCGATAACGGCACCGTTGTCGTCGAGAACGTCTACCGTTACGTGCAGGAAGGTTACTCGAAGGTTGAGGCCGCCAAGAAGGGATCGGCGGAAGTGGCGTGGCCCGTGATTGGGTCCACCGCGACGACCTCGGCCGCGTTCTTCCCGTTGATCTTCTGGCCGGGGATGATGGGCAGTTTCATGAGCTTGTTGCCGAAGATTGTGATCATCTCGATGGTTGCGTCTCTCGTGATGGGTCTAATCATCAATCCCGCACTCGCTGCTCGCTACGGCAAGGGCCGCACAAAAAAATCCATGGAGCCACAAAAGGACTCACGGTTCCTGAGCCATTATTCGCGTTTTTTGCGAAAGGCCCTCGAATGGCGCCTCGTCACGGTCGTGGCCATGATGATCGTGATTGTGACGATCGTGGGCGTGTATGTGCCCGGAGCCCAGTTCGAGTTCTTGAATAAGATCGAACCGGACCGCGCGCACGTGAACATTGAAATGGCTGAAGGCACGAATCTCGAATCTACCGACGGTGTGGCGAAATATATTGAGCAGAAGCTCGAGCCCGGCCGGGCGAATCTGGATTTCCTCACGACCAGTGTGGGATCGCACGGCGCGAGCGTGCGCGAAGGAATGCCGGGCGCGAATATATTCTCGAGTTCGAGCCACCTGGGCCGCGTGTCGCTTGCGTTTCCCGATGAAGACGAACGCAAGATAAAGCCATCCAGCGTTGTGAACGAGCTGCGTCACGCCTTTTCCGATATCCCAGGTGCGGAGATACGGATCACCGAGTCGCAGATGGGTCCGCCTCAGGCGGTGCCAGTGAACATCGAGCTCAAGGGTGAGGATTTTGGCGTGCTCGCCGAGATCGCGAGGGGCGTGAAGGAACAAATCCGAGATGTAAACGGACTGGTCGATTTGCACGACGACCTCGAACGTGGAAAACCCGAAGTGCGAGTCGTAGTGGATCGGCAACAGGCGAAGCTGGCGGGGTTGAGCACACAGTACATTGGTATTGCGGTGCAGGCCGCCGTGCACGGGCGCAAGGCCGGTGAATTCCGCGTGGGTGACGATGAATACGACGTTACGGTGAAATTTCCGGAATGGTTTAGAAAGGACGTTTCGTTCGTCGAGGGCATGGCGCTGGTGAATGCGGCCGGACGGTCGATTCCCTTCGCGTCTGTGGCGCGCTTGGAGTATGGCGTCGGTCCCGGCACGATTAAACGTATTGACCGGAAACGGACCGTGACGGTGATCGCGGACGCCGAAGGGCGTCCGGGACCTGAGGTGCTGGCGGACGTTCAGGCTCGCCTGAAGGACTTCGCGCTGCCGGCCGGATATTCACTCTCCTACACCGGGGAACGCAAGGAAATCGACGAGACAATGAATTTCATGTACCAGGCCTTTGTCGTGTCGCTACTACTGATCGCGGTACTGTTAATTCTCCAGTTCAATTCCGTGCTCCAGTCTCTTGTGATCATGTCCACGGTGATCATGTCGCTTGGTGGAGTGTTTTTGGGATTGCTTGTGTTCGATATGCCTTTCGGCGTGTTGATGACGGGTATCGCCTGCATCAGCCTTTCCGGCGTTGTCGTGAATAACGGCATCATCCTGGTGGACTTCATCAACGTGCTGCGTGCAGAGGGCGTCGAGTTGAAGGAAGCCATCGTCACAGCGTCTAAACTGCGGCTCCGGCCCGTGCTCATCACCGCCGGGACTACGGTTGTCGGTTTGGTGCCGCTGGCGTTCGGCTGGAATTTCAATTTCCAGGATTTCTCGTGGACCGCAGGCGGATCGCAGTCGGATTACTGGAAGTCGATGGCCGTAGGCCTGATCTTCGGGCTTACTTTCGCCACGATTCTCACGCTCGTGATTGTGCCCGTGTTGTATCACTTTGTGGAGACATTTGGCCGTCGCGCGTCATCGCCCGTGCCGGGCCACGCTTCCATGCCGTCGATTTCCACTGCCGAGCCGGTGGCGAAGTAAACGCGCGCTGGATTCTGGCCGCCCGATTCCGCACAATCACGCCGCACTAGTTGGAATTCAGGGGACCCTTTCATGGAAGTCATCATTCGGCCGACGACGGACGCGGCCGCAGGCCTTGTCGCGGCACTGGTCGCGGCCAGTGTGCGGGAAAATCCGAGACTCGTCGTTGGATTTGCAACCGGCCGGACGATGGAACGCGTGTACGCCCTGCTCGTGCGCGAGCATCGCGAGCACGGGCTGAGCTTCGCCGGCATCACCACGTTCAATCTCGACGAGTACACGGGCCTGCCCGCCGGCAGCACCGACACCTATCGCAGCTACATGCACGAGCGCTTCTTCCGGCATATCGACATTAATCCGGCGAACACGCACCTGCCGGATGGCAATGCGGCCGACCTTGACGCCGAATGTGCGGCCTATGAAGAACGCATCGCGGCGGCGGGGGGGATCGATTTGCAACTGCTTGGCATTGGCGCGGTCGGCCATATCGGATTCAACGAGCCGCTCTCCGCGTTGCGCTCGCGCACGCGCGTGAAGGCGCTCTCGCCCAAAACCATCGAGCAGAATGCCGGCGCCTTCGGCGGCGATCCAAACAAAGTACCGCGCCGCGCGATTACGATGGGCGTGGGCACGATTCTCGACAGCCGCCGAATACTCTTGCTGGCGACGGGAACCGACAAGGCGGAGATCATTGCAAGGGCTGTCGAAGGTCCCGTGACCGGCATGATCTCGGCATCCGCGCTTCAACTTCACTCACGATGCACCGTCATCGTGGACGAGACCGCCGCCGTCCGGCTTACAGAACAAGAGTATTACCGCTGGATCTTCGACAACGAGCCCGAATGGAAAGCGTATCAGTAGCACGTCTGCTGTTCCATCCGGGGACGGAGACAATGCCGCTTCAACATCCTAACGCTTGACGTCGAACTGAGCTACAAAGCCTTGGGTTGGTGCTGGAGCACCCGAAAACTCGATTGAGACCGAAGATTTTCCGGGCTCAACATTCAGCGGGCCCGAGGGAATAGCCGTGGCGTTAGCGAAATGGTACGGCGCGGGGACAGCAAGGGTGAATCTTCGAGCGGCGTGAGTAGTGGCGGCGTCCGCGAATTCCACTGTGAGTGTGCGGGCCTGCGCATCCCAATCCGCACGCCGCAACGCAGGGTAGTCCTGCGCAAGGTTCTCTCCGGTGGAGACAAGCATCGGATGACCGAGAAAGGGGCGGCATACGAGGACTGTCGTTTCGCCGGGGGGAATTGAGATGTTAAGCGTGTTGGAGGCGGTGCCGAGATACTGACGCTGCCAGAAATCATAGACCGTATAGTACGCGTCAGCCACGAAACCGAAACGCGCGAACGGAATCGGCGTAGACAAGGCAAGGTCGCGGTTCCAGTTGGCGATGACTATGACATGTACGTCTCCATCCAGGGCTCGGTTGTGCAGGTGGAATATACCTGGATGCCGCGATGCGAAAAGATCGACGGGCCGTGTTGTAGCAGACGGTGAGGGGAGTAAACGTGCGACGAGATCGGGAGTTGCGTGGTCGTCCGCGTCGGGCAGTGGAAGGAGAAGTCCGCAACCGAGCATCGCGGCAGCGACTAGATGCGCATGCGCAGCGTTTCCGGTGTTGGGTGGAAGGAACACCGTGTGCCGTGCAGGTTGCGGGGTAAGGTAGAGCCGATCGGCCGCATCCGTGATCACGCCGTCGAACAAAGTTGCCGCGCCAAGGGAAGGCTCAGCGCCCAACAGCCACGCATTATCGCCCAAATCCTGTTGCAATTTCTGGATAAGAATTTTCGTTTGGGAGATGGTTCCCTCGGGCCGGATCCGCAGGATTCCCGAAAAACTGCTGAATTGACCCTGGCGTCCCGGAATCGCGGATGCATTGCCGAGATCTTCCCATTGTAGAGGGATGTATCCAGTCTCGCGAATGACGTTGGAGAGATCGAAGACTTCGGAGCCTCTGAGCGCGGATCCCTCTGGTGAGCCGATCAGTACATATCCGACGGACGAAAGAGGCACTCGCGACTGCAGGGCGCGCAGGCGTTCCGCCAGCGCAGGTCCGGATTGTGCGGGATCGGTGAGCACCCACGCGTGGAGCGGCTTGTTTTGGTCGGGGCCGTACTTGTTGTTGACCACCTGGACGGCCCGCGCGTAGCGTTGAAGGGCGACGACGGGATCGGGCTCGGCGATGGAAAGATAGAGGACTTCCGAGCGCACCGTCTCGCCTGGGGCAAGCTCAACCGCGTCGTCGAAGGCGGACATGGCCCGGAATCGGCGAAGGCTGGAAGGAGAATCTTTCTTTTCCGGGGCGGGTGCGCCAACCTCCAGCAGTCCGTGGGCGTAATCCTGCGTGACGAAACCGGCGATGAGAGACTGGCCGGTCGTGGCGTTTACGACGGCGATCACATCCGGTGATTGCGCCTCGCCCTGCGCAGCGGCTGGTGTGCCCGAGGCAGTGCCGGTGAGAGCGCGGGCCTCGCTGGTTCCAGGGCCGAGTAGAATCATTCCTTTGCCTGGAAGCCCGACGCACCACGGTAGAAGCGCCTTGATGCGGACGGGTTTGTTGCTCTGGTTCGTATACGCGAGTTGAACGGCGAAATACGGGCGCGTGGGATATGCGCGCAGCGACCATTCCCAACCATCGTGTTGATGAACGACACCTTGGCCCTGGCCGAGCCTATCTTCCACCGCGAGACGTTCCGTCCATCTTCCCGAGGTTTTCAGGCGTTCTGGCTCTCGCTCTCCCTCCATCCAGATCATCGGGAAGGCATCGATGATCACGGGTGTGTCGGTCGCCAGAAACACATCGAGCTGGCCGTCTTTCTGAATCGAAATTTTGTAGAGCTCGGTATTGAGTGAGCGGTATTCCTTCGATTTGCCCATGGGCTGGGCCGACGCGCCTATGGCGATCGCGAGGAGAAACATTGCGATCGGCGCGGCCCGCAAGGTCATGATCGAATCGCGATCCGGCGTCCGGTGTCGCTCGACTTGTACGCCGCGAGTGCGACTTCGAGTGCGTCCCGCCCAGCCTGGCCCGTAAGTGTGTGCGGTGCTTTGCCTTCGATCACGTCTAGCCAGTGCTTGATCTCGATGTCCCATCCGCCGCGCGTCGGTTTGGGGTCGAGCATCTTCCATTGCATCGTGCTGTCACGCCCGGCAGACGATTTTCCTGTGCAAAGCGAGAGGCCCTTTGCATAGTCGCAGATGATCGACCCCTTCGTGCCGTAAATTTCGAAGCCCGAAAATCCCGGTGGACTCGTCCAGCCGACCTCTATATATCCAAGCGCGCCTTTGGCGAACTCGAGTTGCAGTAGTGCGTTGTCATCCACTTCAATCGGCTTGAGCAGTGTGACTGCGCGCGCGCTGACTGTTTTCACCGGCCCTATCAGCCAATGGCACAGATCGATCGCGTGGATGCCCATGTCCAGCATCGCGCCACCCTTGCTGAGCGACTTCTTGTAGAACCAGCTGTTTTTGGCCCAGCCTGGATACGGCCCGCCGTGCGCGAAGCGAACGCGGATCATAAACGGTGTGCCGATGGCGCCTCGCGTGAGCAACTTCTTGCTCTTTTGTGGCCCCGTGAACATCCGGTGCGAGAAGCCGATCATGAGTTTCTTGCGCACCCGCTTCGCAGCGGCAAGCATGCGGTCCGCCTCGCGCAGCGTTGCCGCGATGGGTTTTTCGCACAGGACATGGCAACCGGCATCCAGTGCAGCAATCGCCTGCTCCGCGTGAAACACATTCGGCGTGGCCACGCTAACCACATCCAGCGACTCCTTCGCCAACATTTCGCGGTAGTCGGTATACGCGGCGAGCGCGCCAAACTTGCCGATGATCTCGGTGTGGCGCTCGACAGCGGGATCGGCGAACGCGACCAGCCGGGCGCGCTTGTCTTTCTTATATCCCGGCAAATGGAGTGCCTGGGTAATGGCTCCGGCACCGATGACACCTACTCGATAAGCACGTTCTACGGGCATTCAAGAGTCCCCCGGTGATGAGTTTACTGTGGGCTCAATTTTCGATCAAACCTCCTTTGTAATGCCCCAAGTGTCAACAAAGATGCACCAAGTCTGACGCAGAAATGCTGGAATGCTCATGAAAATTCATGAAACTTCAGCTCTTCTCGCCGATGCACGTGCCCAAGCTGGGCAAGGTTTATATCTGTTGGGCAACTGCTGTCGCAGCTCTACCATAGGCACCCGAATTGCTCGCAGAATTCACTGGTAGATGTGTATTCGGGAAGCGTAATAGCGGTTGCTTCGCCCGTCTCGAACCAACTGGCGGATGTGTAGGAGCCAAGATTACCCATGACATTGTCTGTCTTATTGAGCAAACGGATGAGAGGCCTTCGTCTGAGGAAGGCGCTTGCCCGAAAACGTGGCGTGGCGCTGGTGGAGTTCGCGGTTGTTCTCGGCGTCCTTGTCTTGATTCTGCTCGGCATCATGGATCTCGGCTATGTGTTTTTCGTGCAGCACAATATGGTTAATGCCGCACGCGATGCGGCGCGAGTCGTCGCGGTTCGCGATGGCACCAGCGGCCAAGGCGTCACCGCCGCGCAAAACCGCCTCAACGGAATCCCGCTCGAATTTAATATCGCCGTGACCACCCCTGACACCAGTGGGATACCCGGCGATCGCGACGTTACGGTGGTAATCACCACTCCGCTCAATGCGGCCTCGTTCGGACTTATGAAAGGCCAGCTTACGGCAAACGCCACCATGCGTCTTGAGGAAGACGAATCATGACGCCACAGAATCTTGTCGGTCAGGCCGTCCGGATGCGTCGAAAGAAAGAATCTGAACGAGGCGCGGTCCTGATCTTTGTAGCGATTTCACTCGTCGTCCTCGTTGCTTTTATGGCGCTGGCGATCGACGTGGGTTACATGTATACCGCCAAGGCCCAATTACAGGCCTCTGTCGACGCGGCTGCGCTTGCCGGTGCTTCGGCATTGGGTGATGGCCCGGAAGCCGCTCGCGCACGTGCCGTCGAGTACGCCGCGAAGAACAGCGTCTACGGTGATGCCGTCCCGCTGACCGACGCCGATATCGAGCTCGGGATGTGGAACAAAGACACACGGGTCTTCACAAAGCTTCCCTCCGAAGATGAGGATATGGCGGACGCTGTGCGCGTTACCGGAAATCTCACCGAGAACCGCGGCAACCCGCTCGCGCTTGTGTTCGCGCGCGTGTTTGGTAATGACGAGGCAGATGTGCGCGCACAGTCCACGGCCAGAGGTTTGTCGGGGACTCCGTGGGATATCGTAATCATCCAAGACATCACGGCTTCCTTTAACGAAGAGATCGACCGGGCTCTCGATGCCGATCGCGGTCTGGTCGGGTGTATTGCCGACAACACGGATGGTGATTCCCGTGTTGGTTTTGGCGTGCATACCGGCTGGGGGAAGGCCCTGTCTCCGTTGCGCACGATAGACGCGGGATATGCAGACCTTGCGATCATTATCAATGGTGTGAAGCCCTGCGGTTCGAAGGGTATGCCCGTTTGCAGCGGTACCGATCAGGCAGCCGGAATGGAGACAGGACTAAACATTTTCGCAACCAGTTCGCCCAACCCAGCCCCCAATGCGAAAAAAGGAATAGTCCTCGTCAGCGACGGCCGGCCGAATGCCGACAAGTCGGGTTCACATCCCAAACTAACGGATCAAGGGATCGCAAACCTTGCGCTGGATTTTGCAGACGAGGCATGGGAAAACGACATCCATGTGTTTACCGTGTTCTACGATGAAGACAACGACGACTACGCGGCAGGCTTTCTCGAAGATATGACACGTGGCGTCGGCACCTTTCACCGCACACCCGATCCGGATGAGCTGGGCATGTTGTTGAGCGAAGTGTGTTCGGCGATCGGCTCGGGCGTGCGTTTGGTCGAGTAGCCGGACGGCCTCGAACACTGATTTCATCCCATAACACTGCAATTTGCATTCGCTGCCGTCGTTGTGTATAGTTTGCCCCAACGTAAGTCCTACTGCTTAGGTAGGGGGAAGCGGTTCTATTGTTAGTGCTTGCTACTTCCCTACGTTCGCCTCAGATTTTGGGCACCTTTCCTTCGGTTAGTTCCCACCATTGCCGGCGCTGAGCACAAGGGTATTCAGCCCACGGCCGACACAGTTTCGGTCCAATGAAGGGAACAGCTATGCCTTTTAATGCACTTAACATCCACCCGCGCCTGACCGAGATCCTCACGAATCAGCGCATCACCCAACCGACGCCGATCCAGGCGCAGGCCATTCCGCCCGCGCTCGAAGGCCGCGACGTCGTGGCCATCGCACAGACCGGCACGGGCAAGACGCTTGCCTTCGGTCTTCCGGCGCTCACGCGCCTGGCGAAGGACAAGAACCCCGGCACGCGGATGCTTATCCTGACGCCGACGCGCGAACTCGCGCACCAGATCCACGCGGTGCTCACGCCGCTCGGCGAGCCGCACGGCCTCAAGTGCGCGTGCGTCTATGGCGGCGTCGGTTTCGAGCCGCAGACCCAGGCGCTGCGCAAGGGCACGCCGATCATCATCGCGACGCCCGGCCGTTTGCTTGATCATATCGGCCGCGGCAACGCGCGTTTCGACAACTTGTCGATTCTCGTGCTTGACGAAGCCGACCGCATTCTCGACATGGGTTTCATGCCGGACATGAAGCGGATCATCGGTAAGCTGCCGAAGAACCGCCAGACGATGATGTTCTCCGCCACCTTCCCGAGCGAAATCGCGAAGTTGGCCGGTGAATTCCAGCGCGACCCGGTGCGCGTCGAAGTCGGCGCGATTTCCAAGCCGGCGGACGCGGTGACGCAGTTGGTCTACACCGTGCAGCCCGACAAGAAGATGGAACTGCTTACGAAGGTACTCGGCGAGACCGGCGTCGATACGGCGCTGGTGTTCATCCGCACAAAGCACCGCACCGATCGAGTAGCCAAGGTGCTCAAGCGCGAAGGCTTCAAGGCGCAGGCCATTCACGGCGGGCGCTCGCAGAGCCAGCGCCAGCAGGCGCTGAACGGGTTCAAGGACGGCAAGTTCAACGTGCTCGTGGCGACGGACGTCGCGGCGCGCGGCCTGGACGTGACCGGCATTACGCACGTCATCAACTTCGACATCCCGAAGACGACGGAAAAGACGATTGCGGAGGTTTGCAAGTGCGCATGCCCGGCAACGCGAGCGTTATCGTCGCGAAAAGCGACGATACTTGGCTTGACGTTCCAGCCGAGCCAGATATTTTTGTCGTGAATATCGGCGACATGCTCGA
>SXGT01496103.1_pt1 | contig 17879 bp, 15 predicted proteins | sample 3176221 | NCBI WGS metagenome assembly SXGT01 (sample SAMN11356862, study PRJNA531348) | freshwater metagenome | isolation source: freshwater sample F1-120 | place: China: Fuxian Lake, Yuxi | collected 2017-12-25
CCAACCCTACGTAACATAGCTGTCACTGCACCGTATATGCACAATGGCTACTTTAAAACCCTGACCGGACTGGTCAGTTTTTACAGTAACCGCGACATTAAGCGTCAATGCCGAAATCCACTAACCACAGAGGCAAAAGCCTTGGCCCAAAATTGCTGGCCAAGCCCCGAAGTCAACAGCAATGTGAATCATGCCGAGTTGGGATCATTAAAAACTAAGCAATCGGGAAATCAAAGACCTAGTGGCATTTTTAAAAACCCTAACGGATGGTTACAAATCGCAATCACCTTGGTCGAATACCACCCCTTAAACTGAGCGCAATAAAAACTTAGCGAAGATCAAGAGCAGTCAGCCTGCTGTCCTTGCACTTGAACAGCAACTGATCTGGATGCAACTGATAGAACCTTTTAACTTGGTGTTATAGCAGCCATCCATTCATCCAAATGATCTTCCAGCAAGTAATGATCCAAAACCCATTGTTTCAAAACCTGCCCCTCTTTAACCAACGCATCGGGCTCGTTAACTTTTTCCCGGATGGCTTTGATCCAATGATTAACGTTATTAGACACCCGCGTCACCGGCGCATTGCGATAAGGCGTAATATCCGAACACACCACAGGCCAGCCTAGTACACCATATTCCAATAAGCGCAGATTGGTTTTGGCCATATTGAAATTATTGTATTCCAACGGCGCAACCGCCAAATCCAAATCCAAATCCGCCAATTTTTGCGGATACAAATCAAAATGCACACCGGCATGATATTCCTTGATAAAGGGACGTATCTGCTCAGGGCACATGCCCATAAATATCCAGTCCACTTCGTTCCTGGTAGCTTCCACCACCGGCAAGATAAACTCCAAATCCCCCTGATGCTGAGCGCCCCCCGCCCAACCAACTCGCATTTTTTTGCCATCTCGCGGTTTAGCATTGACCGTCAAATCCAGCCACTTGGCTTTTTCAAGATAATTCGGCACTATTTTTACATCCGAAATCCAGCGACTGTATTCTTCTTTTAGGGGCTCTGTCGCCACGATTAAACGATCGGAATGCTCGAGCAATTTACGCAAGCGTTTACGCAAATCCTTGGGCCACTTACCCTGCAAAGGATGCTTGCCGGGCAGCATATAAATCAAGTCGTCCTGAGAATAAATCATGAACACGTCATTAAACTTGCGATACTGTTCCCAGGCATGCAACAAGTAACTGGCAGTACCGTTTTGCAACAGCAACACATCGGGCTTAGCGCGTTCGATTTCAACGATATCCGGAATCAGTGTTTCGCTGTGATTGGGTAACAGACTGCTCTGTATTTTGGCCGCATGCGTCAATGCTCTTAACGGCGAACGCACCCGGTACTCACCGACCCCCGAATCATTGGCAGGAAACGCGTAGACTCTTGGCCTATCGTGAAAATCGACATTCCAAGTCACATCAGTTTCTGTTTCTATTTGAAAATGACGATGTTTGAGGCTGAGGTTGCGGTTGTAGGCTGGATCATTAGCCAATTGCGGCAACCATTTTTCCAGCATTTTGTCTGCTTCTTGTCTAGCTCTATTGGCTTGATCAGGATTCCTGTCCGCTTTTATTGAACTGGAGCCATGATGAACAACCATTGCATGAGGCGTCCAGACAATTTTGTAGCCTCTTTCTCTGACTTTCAGGCATAAATCCACATCATTGAACAAAACCTTGAAGCTTTCTTCATCCAAACCACCCACTTCAAAGTAAACCGATTTGCGTATCAACATACAGGCTGCAGTTACCGCCGAAAAATTTTGTACGACTTGCGCCCTATTCATGTAGCCGGAATCTGTTATTGGCAAACCAATGTGAGGATGATCCGCAACCCCAAAAGATCCCATGCCTAAAATAACACCAGCATGCTGAATAGTTTGATTTGGAAATACCAACCGCGCGCCAACAATCCCGACATCTTGCCGCTGACCATGATTTAGCATTCTATCAAGCCAGTTTTCTTGAACTATAACCGTATCGTTATTCAATAAAACCAAGTAGTCGCCATTCGCTTGCTCGGCTGCTGCGTTGTTAATCGCTGAGTAATTATAAGGTTTGGCATATTGAATAACCCAAACTTGACTATATTCCTGCTCTAATTTTTGGAAATATTCCAAAGTCTCTGGCTTTTCGCTTTGGTTATCGACGATCAGAACTTCATAATTTGGATATTGGGTTTTATCAAGCAGGCTTTCTACGCAGGGCTTCAATAAATCCAACCGGTCACGCGTGGGAATTATGATGGAAACCAGCGGCGCTTGCGGCCAGTGATAAACCATATTAAAAGTATTCGGAAAATACCCTTCTTGTATATCCGCCTCGATATTTCGTCTTTCTAAGTGCTCCATTACAGCCTGTCGATGGGACGATTCCGTCAGACTTTTTATTTTATTTTGCGGCAGATGAATTAATACTTGGGGTATATGCGCTAATGCAGGCTCGCCACACTGTTCCAATATACGCAAGGCAAAATCATAACTTTGCGCCTCGCCATCGCTATGCCAACCGCCTAAAAATTTAAGTGCTTGAGCCGATATTGCACAAGGCCCTAAATAATTATAAGAATACAGATAATCAATGTTGAAATCGGGTTTAAACCGAGGATTTTGATAGCTGTTATTTAAACCACGCTCGTCATCGTCGCAATAAAACAAGCGCACCTGCGGATATAAATTTATATAGTCGCCTAAACTAAGCAGAGTTTGGGCTTCTAATTGGGTGCCAGCGGGTAATCGCCAAAACCAAACACGCTCATCATCACTAAGTAAAGCATTTAATGTATTTTGACGACTGACGCTATCATTAACCACATGCCAACTGACGATATCTATTTCATCAAAAGAATTATCCGGCGCGAAAAAGGGTGCCAGAATCACCAATCGCCAATCACTGTATAATTGTTGAGACAGGCTATCGACGGTGTCCGCCAAACCCAGCTCTTCACCAAGCGCAACTTCCACTAGAATATGAATAATCGGTTGTATTTGCCAATCATGCATCATGCGTTCAGCAAATAGTTGGGCATCAGCGTCAATCAATAAACGACGAGCCAGATACTTTGAATACTTATCTGATTGGCTTATGGCATAACTAGACGAACCACCATATTGACTGTAAAGCGCTCCTATTTGAGGCGTTAAAGCACTACCTTTTGTAAGCATTTCTTCTAAAAAAAGCAATGCATTATCTTTTGTATCAATTGGAAAAGGACATCTAGGATAATTTAAAATACTTTTTGCAACAATATAGTGAAAAGACTCTCGTGAAGTTTCAATCAACTGTTTTACAAGTGGGTGCGCCCCCTTCCCCCCCATTTTTCTCGCAATCTCAATCAAGGGTTCTCCCGTTAACCACCGAATCTGATGTGCTTTTGCTAACAATCGAACAGGAAAGTCCCATAATTCAGATAAAAAAATAGAATCATAAAATAATAAATGATCAAGTCCAGATATATTATTTTTAACTAACCTATCAGTCTCAGCTTTACCATGATTTCTATAGTGAGCGAGTTCTTCATGGATATAAAATGCGGGGCCTTTTGCAAGAAAACTCATCCATAAAAACCAATCTCCCACATGCCGTAGTTTTCCACCTCCTATAATGTCAGTTCCTCCAACAGCATCACAGATTTTGCGCCGAAATAGACAAGTCGAGTTAGTTATCCAATTATGCGCAATCAATGCTGGAATGATGTCGTGTATACCAGTTGATTTGAATGGATTTTCTATAGTTGCAGATTTTCCATGATTAAATGTACCAGGCTTATCGACAAAAATACGCCACGCCGCATAGGCAAATGAACAGTGATTATACCGCTCTAAAGCAAAGACGGTTTTCTCTAAAAAGGTTTTTTCCCAATAGTCATCCGAAGACAATACTACTATATAGTCTGCCGATGTCATTTGGTATGCTAGTGTCATACTGCCACTTAATCCAATATTAGAATTATTTCGAATATAATTAAATCTCCGATCTTTTTTAATCCATGATTGAGCCAAAACTTCAGTATTGTCTTCCGAAGCATTATCAATAATTAATACAGAATAATCAGTAAAAGTTTGATTATATACTGACAACAAGCATTGATTTAAATAACAACCATAATTGTAGGTTGGAACAATAACATCAATTTTATGCTGACCTTGATCCATAAAGCTTCTCTGCTAAACCTTTGATTTATGATTAAAAAAACAACCCATCCACTACTGACCAGTATTAGCTATTTAAATATCCAATCGATACCAAGCCAGGAAAATAAGTAATATTAAATACAAACAATAGTTTTTGCTATCTTTATTGAGTCGAGTCTAATCGTTCTGCCCAAATATTTATTCTAGAATCATTAGGAAAATATTCTCTATAATGAAAAATCGAGCTTTTAGTTTTTTCACAAATAAAATAAGGCAAATTATTAGTTACCCAATTTGAATTATCCTCTGTAAACCGCCACGCCTCGTGACCTTGACACGCCAAAAACCAGTCCGCTGGTGTTTCACCAAAAACTCTTCTGAAGTCTAATACTTTTTTTTTCAGGCGCATTACTGATTGATAATGAGCAGTCAAGTGTTTAACTGTTTCTTTAATTGAGAATCTATGACGGACATATCTTGACGCATTTTCAGATAACCGTCGCCTTTCACTTGGATTCTCCGCGAGCAACCTAATAGTATCGGCAAATTTTTTTGGACTATCGACTATCAACCCTGTCTCTCCATGACGAACTAAATATCGTTCAGCTGGATTGTCCAAAACAACAGGAACGACACCCATAGCCATCGCTTCTAACAAAGCGTTTTCACTAGTGCCATAATGCTGAGGATTTAATAAATAAGCGAAAATATCAAATTTAGCCAATTCCTCCGCTACATTAGCAGAATACCCTTTAAAATTTATCTTATCTGATATTCCTCTACGTTTTGACTCTGCAATCAATTGACTTGCCATATCTGCACCACCCACTAACGATAAGCAAAAGCCAGGGATATCTACTGCATCAACATAGTCCAATATATCCGGATTTAACTTAGCAAAATTCAAAGTTCCAACATACCCCGTTCTGGTAAAGTGACTAAAATACCTCTTTAAAAATGGCATGTCCGCAAAACCGCCAGAACTAAAAACAACATAAACCTTTTGTTTTGTTTCTTGATCCAAGAGAGACAAACTGGGATTTTCCCAAGAACATGGAGAAGAGAATAAAAAACGATGAGCTAATTTAACGAACGCTGGCGGAATGACAGGAGGATATAAACCAGAGATATGACTCCAAACAATTAAGCGCATAGCCGGCAACCAATCGTTTCCCAAGAGTTTGGCCAATGCCGGATGATGCCACCATTCGAGCTGTACAACATCTGCACAGTCAATTTGACAAGCTAATTCATCTCTATCCGGGCATATCAAAATCTTTGCACCATATTCATCTGCATGTTTAACATACTGCAAATTCTCAGGCTTCTCTAAAATTGCGATGGTATGCTGAATAGCTTGGTGTTGTTGACTAGTTTCTGCAACTACTCGAGACAATACTCTACCAACCCCCCCTCCAAGATGAGCAGTAATATGTAAAACTCGCATGCTATCAATGCAGGTCAAATTCTTTAGCCAAACCCGCCCATTCTTGATCAGCATGAATGATCCGCTCAAAGTACTGACGGTGTTCTAATGACTTTTTCTCATAATTACCCGCGAGTTGATAGGCTTTAGCTAAAAAATAATGAGCAAAGGCATGCTGAGGATGGTTATTGGCAACATTGTTGAAATACCCAATGGCAATATCATAATCCCCCGTTAATAATCGATGGTTATTAACGAAATTTACATCTAAATTAACCCGGTAAACATAACGGGTTAATTCTTCCGGCTCGAGATCGCAGGTACGGATATTTGATTGATAAATATTCGTCGTCAAAATATCACTGTCATCGGTAATAAAACCTTTTTCAACGCAAATCTGATAAAGACGGCTGCCTCGTATTGGAGCAGCGGCATAAACATTTGCCCAGTCAATTCCAGCATCTTTAATCAAACTAACTGTCGCTTGCCTATCTTCTTCTGTCTCACCCAAAAAGCCAAAAATAAAAAAGCCATGAACTAATAAGCCATTAACCCTTAACATATCGACCGATGGCCTAACATCTTTGATTTTCATAGGCTTTTCAATAATATCCTTCAATACCCGCTCCGATCCGGACTCAATTGCCAAATTTGCAATTTCCAACCCTGCCGCTTTAAACAGCCGAGCTAATTCAGCGTCAATAAATTTAACATTCAGACCGCTAGGAAATTCGAGCAATAAATCTAGATCAGCCAATCCGGCAAGTATTTCCTTCATCCGTTTCTTATTTAGCAAAGCCTGATCATCATTAATGACGATTTTGGTTAAACCAAAATGCTCTACTGCATGACGAACATCTTCTAAAAATCGTTGAACGCTCATATAGCGCATCTGGGTTCCCGACAGAGAGCCTGCCGCACAAAACACACATTTAAACGGACAACCTCGACTACTAATGAATGGTAGTCGTTTGCCTCCTCGCCCATCGTTATGAAAAGGATTGTTATTACGGCAACGGGTATCGTAGCGGTCGAGATCAAGTAGCGAAAAATCTAATGGGGGAATGTCATCCAGATTTTCAATGTATTTGGCTGTTGCATTGAAACCGGCGCCGAACTTTTCCCTGGTAATCCAAGATTGGTGTGAAGTCAACAAAGCACTAGGGTTTTCCGCATTCACTAAATCAAGCATGGGGATCTCACCTTCGGAAAAGCACGCTGCATCGAAATAAGGGTTATATTTGAATAGTTCTTTATGGCAATTGGTTGAAACGTTACCACCTACTACTAATAAAGTATCAGGACGAAGCGATTTAATAATAGCTGAAACATCCTTCACTTGATTAAACATAGAGGTAAACAATCCAGAAACGCCGATAATGTCCGGGTAGAAATCTTGCAACGTATTTTTCAGCAACTGTTCAGCAGAGGCATCATAAAGATTCATATCCAAGATTTTGAATCGAACACTGAACCTTGCCCTAGACTTTAAATAAGCGGCGATCGCCAAAATGCCATAAGGTATCTCCTTATATTCAGCTAAGTTTTTTGTAATCGAATCGATCCCAGTATGCGTAGGAGGAATGACAAATAGAATATGTTTGACAATACTCCGCTCTGAAACTTGATCAATCGAACAAATAGCATTCATGTCACTCCCCTTATCTTCATTGATCAAAGTTAGCCATCATAACCAATCCCCATACTCTTTTTGCAATAAATTCTCTGGACACCACGAATGCCACCCCCACAGTGCCGTCTTAAAGCGTTTCCCTGATATTCATTCTCCTGTCTCGGTTGAGTGATTAAACGACATTCGAATAACAAAGAGACATGATGAGCTCGAGATATTCGGGTCTTATTAATACTTTGTAGTATTACCGATATTCCCCAAAAGATATTTTAGCGCCTAGTTCATTGGCCTCTACTAACGACAATCTGTCTGAAAAGCTTTCTCCCCAGCGAATAACGCCACCTGGCACATGCCACCTCTGCCCAAAAATAGAGCCATCTCGCTAAGTTAACAGTGTTTGCTCTAGATGATTTCGAATCAGTAAATCGACATTAACTAGTGGCGTCAGCTTACAAATCAATAGAAACACTTCTTCAGGCAAGCCTCTGTTTGGGTTGCCAACCGAATTTTCCAAACAAGCCACCAAATCAGTCAAGCTATAGAGCGATATATTCATGAGTCGAACTCAGTCAGCATAAGCAGATAATAAATCAGAAGCATATGCATCCAACACATCCTCAGGAAACATGGCAAAGCGGAATTGGTTGCATTGAGCACACACTCGGTTATTGCTTCGGCGACCGGTTAACATTTGTTGGCGAAAAAGATTTAATGCTTTATTGTGCCAAATATCCAATAATGACACATTAGCCAATTGATCAATCTTTAACGGAGACTCCATACCACAGCAAGGTACTACTACACCGTCTGGATTAATTTGCAACATATAAAAAGGTTGTGGACAAATATCAGTCGATGCTACAGCCATACCATTTTGGGTTTTATCCATTAAAGCCTTACCGCGAACTTTGTCATAATCAATCAACGGCGTAGCGGGTAGTAAATGTTCTACCGAAACGAAATCCGCGATATCGCCAAACTGACTATAAAACGCTTGTTTATCCTGTTCTGAATCTAACGCGGAATCTATGATTTTGACGTAGACTTCAACATTGCCTTTAATGCTATAAAGGTAAGCCACGTTCTCGACTATTTTTTGATAATCCCCATAAACCTGAGTAGTTTGCCTGTATTGCTCAGGATTTACTCCTTGAATAGAGACTCGGATGCGACTGACGCCACCCTCAACCAATTGATTAGCCAACTCCGGCAGCAACAAAGCGCCATTAGTCACAATATCAATCGATTCAGAAATATTGGCTTCGACCGCATAAGCGATCATTTCTGGTAATTGTTCATGTAACAAAGGCTCGCCGGTACCGGCGAAACGCAGCATCCGAAGCTTCTGTGGGAATTGTTGCAGATCATCAATGCATTTTTTATACAATGTAAAATCCAGTGTTTTTAAATCCGAAATATAACCTCTCTCAGATTTCGGTACGGATAAAACACAATAGTTACATTTAAAATTACAGGCATAGACTGGAAACACTTGCACTAAATAAGGCGTTGATAGCGGCAAAACCGTGCCTAACATAGTCCTGCGAACGGCCGGTGTTTGATGGCTAATAATTTGCGCTTGCATGATCGAACTCTCTTATGATTCCGACAATCGAGCTAGAATAGACTCGACATCTTGATCAAGCACATCTTCAGGATGAGAAACATCGTTAGGCGCGTTACAGTTAGCGCATTTAGCATTCAAGTGACGCTGTCCATTCAAATGTTGAATCCAAAACGCACGTAATTTATCACCTTGCCACATATCCACTAAACGTTCGCTATGAATATTTCCCAGAACAATTGGTTTATATATAGTATCGCATGGCTCGACATCCCCTTCCGGAAAAACACCCAACATATAAAAAGCTAATGGACAAACATTTCGATGTTCGATTTTTCTTCCATAACGATCATAATCGGCTGTCATTCCTGCGGTTATTTCCACGCCCGAATAGGCAGGCAACATCCGCTCCACATACATTCGGTCGGAACAGTTACCGAAAATATCATAAAACAAAGCCTCTTCGCCTTCCTCTAAAGCCACATCCATCACCTTGACGAATAACTCGGTATGTTTTTTGTTTTGATAGAAATAACGAATATTTTGCAAAAAATCATCAAAATCGACTTTTACACCGCCGATTTTCAGATAGTTTTCGCTATTTAATCCTTGTAAAGAAATTCTTAAAGTATCCAACCCTGCCTCAATTAGGCCATCGGCCATTTGGCGAGACAGCAATCGTCCGTTACTAATTATTTCTATACGTTCTGCGACTCCGGCGTCCTTAGCTATTTTAACCATCTCTGCGATATTCTTATTCATCAACGGTTCACCTTGTCCAGTCAAAGATAATAGCTTCACCTGCTCTGGAAATTCGGCCAACTGAGCTATCGTTTCTCTAAAGGTATCCAAAGACATGTTCTGCCGAACAAGACCGTATTTTTCTTTTAATTGCTCCGGAGAAAACATGTGTGCACAGTACACACATTTAAAATTACAGTAAGTGCTCGGAAAGACATAAACACTATACGGAGTCGATAACGGCACTTTCTCCGATAATCGAGCTCTTTGCATCCCATAAATTGGTTTTATTTCGGCTGTCACACTGATTTCTCAAATAAAGCGCTGTAATAATCTATCGGCATCCTTGTCTAAATTTTCCAGCGGATCGTTAATTGCATTAAAACAAGTACAACCTTTACATTCAGGAATGGTGTCCTTTTTCAATTCCAGCATGGTAATCAGGTGTTGCTTACGTTTAGGACCATTCCAAATATCAACCAGACTTTGTTCCTTCATATTGCCCATAGAAAGCGTTCTAGGTAAACCGGGAACCGGACAAGGAAAAATATCGAAATCGCAGCCTATTTGCAAAAAGTAAAAAGACTGTCCACATACTTTCCGGTCTTGATCCAACTCTTCGTTATAAAAAGTTTTAGTGTGATCCACAATCTGCTTTAGATCGTCCATCTGTTGCTGCATAACGACTAAATGTTCGATAAATATTCGATCAGCAATATTGCCAAATATTGAAAAAAATCGTTCCCGATCTTGATCCCTTTTCAATGTCGCATCAATAGCTTTAATGTATATTTTGATATTTCCTCGGTTTTGATAGAGATAGGTCAAATTTTCGACAAACTTTTGAAAATCTATTGTTTTATCGCAGGTCTCGTCATACTGCTCAGAATCCGTCCCTTGAATGGAAATATTGATATTGGTTAATCCCGACTTAATAAGCTCATCCGCTTTCTGGGGGGTAATCAACAAACCATTGGTTATGACTTCTATTCTGTCGGCAATTCCTGCATCAGCCACCATTCTAATCATTCCGGGTAGATTGGGGTTCATTAAAGGCTCCCCTAACCCAGAAAACACCACTCGCTTTATGCCTTGAGGAAATGCTTTCAGATTTTCGACCAATTCCGGAAACCATTCCATATCCATATGCTTGGTATGGAGGCCAAGCTTATTCATTGCCCCATCTTCCTTATTTTGAGTGGAAATCAAACAATAAAAACATTTCAGATTGCAAAACCGAGTCACTTCAATATAAACAGTAAAAGGTTTGGCTAATGGAATCACGTCCGCTAACGCCGTTCTTTTATTATCAACATTTGCTTTATGTTCGGCTTTCATTAAAAGGACCTATATATTATTTGCGACTCAACTATGGAAAGCATAAAGAACTGTTTCCAGCCCTAAATAGTTATAATTACGTAAATAGTACCGATAATCTGAACGAATGCTATGAATCAAACAGGGAATCTCCCACAAATCTGACATCCTATGATAAACGCATATAGCAAGAGCAGGGCCATGTAGTTCGATTAATTGCCTAGCGCCCTTCAACGCCTCTACCTCGGCTCCTTCGATATCCATCTTGATCAGCGAAGGGACAAAACCGACTAAAGCCTCATCCAGTTTGACGCATTGGATAACCGCCTCTCCATCATTACTGATTTTAGCAGCGGATTGAGCACTATCATTCGTTGCAAATTTTAACTGGGTCGTTTTAGAATAAACCCCACATGGATAAAGCAAAGCTTGCTGTATTGATGATGAATGATTAGCTACTGTCTCAGCATATTGACGATACAAATCGGCTTGAGGTTCAAAGGCTACTAAATTTTGTACTGACGCCCCTTCAGCCATTAATTGCCGAAAAGTATCGCCATCATAGCCACCGCAATCTACAAAACTTGAATAATCTTTGACTTCATCAATATCATGCGCTAAATATTGCAAACTAATATCATGCGGTTCATCCATCCGAGTAAAATCCATCGTTAAATGGGCTTTTAGGTAATTTAAAAATAATCCCCGATCTTGATCCCCTTGCAACAGATTAAATGCCTTATGCAATTTTTCCCTATCTTCACCTAAAATATCGACTTTATTATAGTTATCGGGTAGCAGCGATTCCTTTAGCATGCCATTATTAATTTGATTAAAATTAACTTCATGAAGAGCATAAACATTAGCAAAGCCAATCGCTGTCAATTTTGCCTTGATATCTTTACAAACCATCAACGAAAAAAGTCCTGACAAAATAACTGTACAAGTCCGTCGCTTGATGATTAACGCAGGATCATCCGGCAAATAAACGGGTATTGTACTGTTACTTAAACTAATCTCCGGATTTCGATCAATAAAGCCAGCTATAGAAATACCATTAGCGCTTAATGCACTATATAAGCGCTTTCCAATATTACCCGCACCATATAAGTATATTTCTCGCCCCTGTAAATCAAAAATTTTACTGGTATCTGTTTCAAGCTTGCCATTTTTGAAATCATCCAACAATTGATTAAGCTCATTAATATCTTTCATAATAAAGTGAATTAGCTCTCTATAGTTTTAATCGATTTTTTACTTTCTTTATTCCAACCTCTAAAGGTATGCTAGGCCGCCAGCCTGGTAAACACTCTCCCTCCCACGGCTGAAATACTTCACGCCTCCGATAAAATCGCTCTCCCCAATTGACGTGAACAACATCGCTAGAACCAACTGTATTAAATAAGTTAACCAATTCCTTCAAAGAGATGGACTGCTCAGAAGGTAGACAATAAACTTTACGTTCTCCAAAACCCAATTTGGTTACGAGCCGACATGCGATTTCAAAACCAAGGCATAAATCATCCACATGCAATAAATGTAGATGCTGCTCCCCCTTTGACATGTCTAAGACGTCTCCGGATTGTGCATAGAAACTTAAAATATGAATCAATTTTTCTCTTGGGTCATCTTCACCATAACTGTCATATAAATGCAACTCTAACATTCGCATGCCATTTGCACTTAGATAATATTCGGCCAACGTCGAAAATGCCTGTTTGGTTGCTGCATACAAATTGACCGGACAATACGCTTTATTTTCATAATGTTGCCAAGCGGTACCTGCATAAACCAAAGCATTACAACCAACTTTACACATGGCATCCATTAAATATGCTCCAAATTCAATATTAGCTTTAACTAAAACGCCCACATCTCGGTAACCATGTTCCGAGACATAATAGGCAGCCAAATGAACCACAACATCCGGCAAAAATTCGGTCAAAGCGCTTTCAAATCCACCTCCGGCATCATCCACAGTCCAGATTAGACACTGATCGGACAAGCAAGACTGATTAGCACTACCTAATCGTAACAAACAACCAACCCGATGGCCTTGCATTAATAAATGCGGAACCAGATGAGAGCCTAAAAAACCGGATGCTCCAGTCACTAATATTTTCATGACAAATCGTATACAAAAGGACTGCTAAAGTCTGATAAAACCGGATGTCGTTTATCTCGATCAGATACCAACGGGGTTGATTCTTCCCAAGGAATACCAATCGAATCCCAGCGTATACCTCGATCATATTCAGGCGAATAAGGTTCGGAAACTTGATATACCACTAAGGTTTGGTCGGTTAAAGCACAAAAACCATGCGCTAAACCTTTAGGCAGGTAAAGTATATTGTCCTTTGCAGCCGATAATTCAAATAAATCGAAATGACCATAAGTCGGCGAACCAATACGAATATCAAGCACAACATCCTGTACCGCACCGTTGGCACAATAAACCAATTTCACATGATCTCGCGGTGGACTTTGAAAATGCATCCCACGAATCACGCCTTTCTTTGAAACCGAATAAAACGATTCGGAAAAGTCGGTTTCCAGGCCCATTTCTTTAAAACTTGGTTGATGAAAAGTTTTAACAAAATAGCCACGGCAATCTTCAAGTCTTTTGGGCTGCAACAGCAAACACCCGGGAATAATAGACTCACAGACCTTAAATGACGAACTAGCGGACTGACTTACCATTTAATATCCCTTTAAAAATGCCGTCAGTCGATCATAGACAAAATACAACATCTCTACAGTAAAGCAAGGTACAGACCCAACCAAAACGTTTGATTCATTACTAAATCAGCATTATCCAAACTACCATTGACCCGATACTTTCGAGTTGCCATATAAGGCTGTCTTATTAAATTTACTGCAAACAATAAGCGCGAATGTATTTTATGTTTAGCTAAGAATTTTAATAATTCAACCCTATCCATGCCTGTTGATGACCGAATCGTCAAAGGAAAACAAAACCACGATGCTTCGCTATTTGTAGTTGTTTTAGGTAATACAAAAATATTTTCTAACGACTTTAGTTGCTGAAAAAGGTAATCGAAATTTCGTTTTCTAGCGATAATGTTAGCTTTTATTAGAGCACCAATATCACCAAATTGGCGTTCTGAAACGAAATGAGCAGCCAGATGGACAACAAAATTGGGTTTGAATTCGGTCAATGCTTCGCGAAAGCCTTCTTCATTGCTATCCGTCTTGCATTTGTTTATTGTTAAGTGTTTTTGGCCACCCCTTCTTATCAGAATAGCCACATCATGCCCTTGTCTCACTATATACGGCACCAAATGGGAACCCAAAAACCTGATGCGCGAGTAACTAATATTTTCACGTCTACAGGTACTCAAAGGGACTAACAAAATCGCTAAAGACTGGATGCAACTTGTCTCGCTCTGACAAATTTGGATCATCAACCTCCCAAGGAATATTCAACGAATTCCAGCGAATCCCTAAATCATGTTCAGGTGTATAAACTTTAGATAGCTTGTAAATCACAAAAAAATTTTCAGACAAAGCACAAAAGCCATGAGCTAATCCACTTGGGATATAAACCATCTTGCCTTTTTCTGCACAGATGTTAAATATCAAAAACTACCCATATGTAGGGGGCCTTTTCGAATATCAACCATGACATCTTGTACTACGCCATTCACACAATAAACCAACTTAACTTGATCATGAGGCGGTAATTGGTAGTGCAATCCGCGAATTACGGTCTTTGCTGATATTGAATAAAAATCTTCTTCATAACAAGTTTCCAAGCCCATTGAGTCGAAATTTAATTTATTAAACATTTTTACACCCCCCCCTTCTGTCCTTAAAAACATTGGGGATCAATTCCAAACAACCAGGAATACATGAATAATTTATTTTAAATAGCTCCGATGTAACCGTATTATTCACTTGAAACTCCATTTACGAATGACATCAACCGCTCACAAACAAAATCCAACATCTCCAAGTTTATCGCTGGGTATAACCCAATCCAGAAAGTGTTATTCATTACCAAATCAGTATTTTCTAAATCCCCCGATACACAATAACGTTGTTTTTCCATATAGGGTTGGCAGGCTAAATTACCTGCAAAAAGAAGCCGTGTACCAATTTTATTTGCGGTAAGAAACTCTAAAAATTTCAGACGGTTAACATCGCATGGCCGACGAATAGTGATCGCAAACCCAAACCACGAAGGCTCACTATGAAGAGTAGGCTCAGGCAACACAAAAAAATCCTCTAAAGATTTCAACTTCTGATACAAATAAGCAAAATTGCGCTTACGAGATTCAATAAACTCAGGCAATTTTTCCATTTGCGCTAATGCACAAGCTGCCTGCATATCTGTAATTTTCAAGTTGTACCCTAAATGTGAATAGATATATTTATGATCATAACCTTTTGGTAAACCACCTAATTGCCATCCAAAACGCATGCCGCACGTATTATCCTGTCCAGGGGGACAATAGCAATCCCTACCCCAATCTCTAAAAGATTCAATAATTTTGGATAATTTACGTTCTTTGGTAAAAATCATCCCTCCTTCGCCCATAGTAATATGATGCGCGGGGTAAAAACTGCAAGTGGCAATATCACCAAAAGTACCAACATGCTGGCCTTTGTATGTCGATCCAAGAGCATCGCAGCAATCTTCGATAACCCACAAGCCATATTTGCGAGCCAAAACCATCACGCTATCAAGATCAAACGGATTCCCCAATGTATGGGCAATCATGATTGCTTTTGTCCGACTGGAAATAGCTGCCTCGATTAGCTTGGGATCAATGTTGTAAGTCGGAATATCAATATCCACAAATACTGGCACCATGCCATTCTGCAATATAGGATTAACTGTTGTAGGAAATCCTGCAGCAACCGTTATCACCTCATCCCCTGGTTTTAAAGCCCTCTCACCTAATTTAGGAGAAGTCAAAGCTGTCATTGCCAAAAGATTGGCTGACGAACCTGAGTTGGTGGTGAGTGCGTGGGGTACACCCACAAATTCAGCAAAACGGGTTTCAAAGGCTTCATTAAAGCGCCCCGTTGTCAACCAGCCATCCAAAGCAGCTTCTATCATATACTTCGTTTCACTCGCACCAATAACTTTACCAGACGGTGGAATCACTGATTTCCCTGGTACAAAAGCTTTGGGTTTGCGCACTACTGCTTGAAACTGATCGACCTGATGCCCTATCACCATTCGCAGCATTTTTTCCAAGGTTTGGGAATTTACAGTTCCGACTTCACCGCAGAAAAGTTGCGGCGAAATAATCATTTGTTTACTCGCCGGAAAAATAGTGGCCTTGGGCAAGCTACCTGATATCAGGTCTTCTTGGTTGATCACTAAATCACTTTCTCTGATCCCATTCTGGATTTTTGTATTCCCCAGTATCCCGAAAACATCCCCTTCGCTATTGGGCAATGAGGTTATCAAAACGGGTCTGGGCTTTGCTTGGCTCGAGTCTACAGAAGGTATTTTGCAAACATGGATCGAACCAGGCTCAAATTGATCAAGCTTTGACATACTTTTCCCAAATAGCATTTTCTTCATCACTGTCTTTGGTACTTACTGAATGTACGCCTATGTTGAATTGCTCTAATTCACTGAATCGATTGGCAAAATCCGGTTGAATAGGCAAGACAATGACTTCAAATTCATTACCCATCTCAATTGGAATGTTGATCTGTAAATCCCTGTCTGCATCCACATGTAGGACTTTTCTTAATACTGCTTGCTTCATTATTGGATCCAAAACGTTTTCAATTAAGCTGTACTGATTCATATTGAGAAATTTGGCGGAGTGTTTCATCAAGCATATTCACGCCTGATTGATAAGCCTTGTACCACATGACAATGGCATTAAGAGCTTTATCGAGCCCCCATTGGGGCTGCCAATTCAGGCGTATTCTAGCCTTAGAGCAATCCAATTTAAGGTAATGCGCTTCGTGCAACTGGTGATCTGCAATCAACTCCCAAGGCTGGGTATACCCCCAATGTTCAATTATCTTATCAACAATCCAATGCACGGGTTTTGCATCTTCATCAGCGGGGCCGAAATTCCATCCCCCTGAATAGTTTGCACCGTCTGCGTATAGCCTTTCGGCTAATTGCAAATAACCGCGTAACGGTTCAAGTACATGTTGCCATGGCCTGATTGAGTTCGGATAACGAATTTTTATAGCCTTGTTTTGCATAATGCAGCGCATGATATCCGGAATCAGCCTATCTTCAGCCCAATCGCCACCCCCGATGACATTTCCCGCTCTTACCGTTGCCAATCCAACACGGTGTTCATGAAATTTATCAACATGAAAGTAAGAATTTCGATAAGCGGCAGTGATTATTTCTGCACAACCTTTGCTGCTGCTGTAGGGATCAAATCCACCCATAGGCTCCTCTTCTCTGTAGCCCCAAATCCATTCTTTGTTTTCGTAACATTTATCGCTAGTCACGATAATGACGGCGCGAACACTATCAACCTGACGGACAGCCTCCAGTAGATTAACAGTACCCATGATATTCATTTCATAGGTCTCCACAGGGATTTGGTAAGAGCGCCTAACCAAGGCTTGCGCAGCCATATGTATGACAATTTCCGGCTGAGCTTTACGAATCGCATTAAGGAGAGAATTTCTATCACGAATATCAGCCGCTTGGCATTTCATCCCTGCTCCAACCGCCGCAATATCAAACAAATTTGGAGTATTTGTCGGCTCGAGAGCATATCCGGCAAGATCGGTGCCGAGTTTTTGTAACCAAAGCGAAAGCCAACTTCCTTTAAAACCGGTATGCCCAGTCAAAAACACCTTTTTTCCAGGCCAAAAGGCGGGATTCATTTCCATACCTTCCAGGGTGCATGTTTGCACCACAACTCTTCCAAGTACACTTTATCGCGCAAGGTGTCCATGGCCTGCCAAAACCCGAAATGCTTGTACGCGGCTAATTGCTTGTCTTTTGCAAGTTTTATCAAAGCCCCGGATTCCCAACTGGTTTGGTCATTATCAATATAGTCAAAAATGCTAGGTTCCAGAACAAAGAAG
>SXGT01079654.1_pt1 | contig 17878 bp, 8 predicted proteins | sample 3176221 | NCBI WGS metagenome assembly SXGT01 (sample SAMN11356862, study PRJNA531348) | freshwater metagenome | isolation source: freshwater sample F1-120 | place: China: Fuxian Lake, Yuxi | collected 2017-12-25
GGAGAAGGACTACAAGCTGTTCATCGAAAACTATGAAAGCGAAAACGATCAATTCGCCGCCACGACTTCGCAGGCGCTGTTCATGACCTTCAACAAGACGACGCAAAAATACCTGCAACCGGTGGCGGGTAATCTCTCGGCCCGCCTTGTGAAGACGAGCGATGCGGAGGCGCTTGCTCGACAGGCCTACCTCGCTATCCTCTCGCGCACTCCCACGCCGGCTGAGAGCGAGGCCATCGTGAAGTACCTGCAAACATCGGGCGCGGCACGCGATCAGCTTGTGCGCGATGTCCTGTGGGCGCTGCTGAACTCCACGGAATTTCGCTTCATCCATTGAGAGTAGTCAGTGGGCGGCTGTTCAGGGTGGTGCTTGATCATTCGGAGAGTGGTTGCTGTAGAGTGGAGGATGCTCGGCTGTAGAAAGTCGCGCCGATTTCCCGTCAATGGACCTCGTTACCTTTCAAGGGCATCGTTCATGGTTCGCCGTCATTGCCGACATGTCGCGATTACTACCTTTTTGATCTTGCTTGCCCCTTCCGCGCGCGGAGACGACGCCAAGCAAATTGCATTTTTCGAGGCCAAGATCCGACCCGTCCTTGTGGACAAATGCAATCGATGCCATTCCGCCGAGGCTCAGGAAAAAAAGAAGTTGAAAGGCGGTCTGCTCGTCGACACACAATACGGTCTCGTGACGGGCGGCGATTCGGGGCCAGCTGTCGTGCCCGGAAACGTCAAGGCGGGGACGCTGTTGAAGGCCCTCCACTTCGACGGCGATTTGAAGATGCCGCCCTCGGGCAAACTGCCGGAACATGTTCTCAAGGATTTCGAAGCCTGGATCGCCGCAGGGGCGGCCGACCCCCGGAAGGGGAAGCCGGTGGCTGCCCGCAAAACGATCGACATCGAAGCCGGCAAGAAATTCTGGTCCTTTCAGCCGCCGAAGAAATCGCCCGTGCCATCGCCGGCGCGAGCCGACTGGGCATGGTCCGAGATCGATCGCTTTCTCCTCGCCAAGCTCAACGAAAAGAAAATCGCACCGGTCGCCGACGCGGAACCGCATCGCCTGTTGCGGCGATTGTCGTTCGATCTGGTCGGTTTGCCGCCAACGCCCGAGGCTGTGGCCGCATTCGAGAAAGCCGTCGCGAAGGATCGCCGGGCCGCCATCGCCGGGGCAGTCGATGAATTGTTGGCGTCGAAGGCCTTCGCGGAGCATTGGGCCCGGCATTGGCTCGATGTCGCCCGCTATTCCGACAACGACGGCGGCATCTCCAATAATTCGCGGCCGAACATGTGGAAGTATCGCCTCTGGATTCTCGACGCCTTTCAAAATGATCTTCCCTATGACCAATTTGTCGCTCAGCAAATCGCCGGCGACCTTCTGCCCGCAGAATCTGAGGAACAGCTGAACCGCCAGCTCATCGCCACAGGCTTTCTCGCCCAGACAGCGCAACCGGGGTTCATGAAGCCGGAGGAACAAGTCCTCGAAGTGGCGGCCGAAGTGATCGAATCGACGGGGCGGGCGATCCTCGGCCTTAATATTTCGTGTGCCCGTTGCCACGACCACAAGCTCGATCCGATTCCGACCGCTGATTATTACGCGCTCGCAGGGATCTTCGTCAGCACCGAATTTCGCGTCGGCCCCGATCCCATCGCGAATGACAGTTTCAATGTGCAAACGCTCCTCAGATCGCATCGCGCCCTCGGCAAGGAGGGGCGCGGAAAGGCCGATACCATTCTCGCGGATCGCGACGCCCTGCCGGTCTTGGGCACGGCATACAACCTGAAGTTCGCCAAAGAGAAACTCTCGCATCTGAAAGCGAATGGAAACGTGAAGCTGCGCGAGAAGGAGGTGCCGAAGCTCGAACAGCGCATTGCCGAACTCGAAAAGAAGCTCGCCGAGCAACGCAAGAAGTTAAATCGGCCCTTACCGGAGCTTCCGGAGTTTGCCTGTGGTGTGCAGGATCAGCCGAAGCCTCGCGACCAGGACATTCTGATTCGCGGGGACGTCGCCCAGCGCGGGCCGAAGTCGCCGCGCGGGGTGTTGCAGGTGCTCAGCTCGAAATCGACGCCTTCGATACCTAGCACTTCGAGCGGACGTCGAGAGTTGGCCCAATGGCTGACGAGCCGCGACAATCCGCTGACGGCACGGGTCCACGTCAATCGCGTCTGGAACTGGCTGTTCGGCAAAGGCATCGTCGCCTCAGTCGACGAGTTCGGCTCCGCCGGCACGCTTCCGAGCCATCCGGAGTTGCTCGATACGCTCGCGGTCGAATTCATGGTCGACGGCTGGTCGACGAAGCGACTCATTCGCCGAATCGTCCTGAGCCGGGCGTATCAACTCGCGGTCGCAACCGATCCGTCGGCCATGGCGGTCGACCCCGACAACACGTACCTCTGGCGCGCCCATCGCCGGCACCTTCAGGCCGAGCAGTATCGCGATGCCGTCTTGTCAATCAGCGGGCAACTCGATTCGGCTCCCGTGCTCGTCTCGCCCGTGGCGCAGCGTGCGTTTACCGGCCAATCGATGACCGAACTGATCGGCGAATCGAGGTCTCGTTCAATCTACCAGCCGATCCTGCGCGACGCAGTCCCCGACATCTTCGCGTTGTTCGACACCGCCAATCCCTACTTCGTGACGGGCAGTCGCCGTTCGAGCCTCCTGGCGACACAGGCATTGTTCGTGCTCAACAGCCCCTTCATGATGGACCAATCGAAAGCTTTCGCGAATCGGCTCTTGAACCTGCCCGGTAGCGAGACCGAACGTCTCACACGAGCGTTCCATCTTGCCTATGGCCGCGCCCCGAGGCCCGATGAGGAGGCGACGTTCTTGAAAAGCCTTGCCCGGATGCGCGAACGAACGAACGCGAAGACGGGCGCCGAAGCCGCGGCCTGGCAGGCGGTTTGCCAGGTACTCCTCGCCAGCGCCGAGTTTCGGTTTCTTGATTGAATCGACAATCGAAATTCCAGATGAAGGGTGTCTCATGACGATTTCCCGACGCGACCTTTTGAAATCCATGGGCAGCGGCTTTGGTTCGCTGGCGTTCGCAAGTTTGGCAGCTCGCGCGAATGTGCCCGCGTCGCCGCTCGCCGCCCGCGAGCCGCATTTCGCCCCTCGGGCCAAACGGGTCATTTTTCTCTTCATGGCCGGCGGACCGTCGGCCATGGATACCTTCGACTACAAACCCGAACTTAACCGCAACGACGGCCGCGAATCGGTCTACACTGGCAACCCCGCAGCAATCGGCGGTGCTCCCCGCGGCCGGTTGTTCGGCTCCCCCTTTCGCTTCGCCCGGCACGGCCAGTGCGGGCATTGGGTTTCGGAACTCTATCCGCATCTGGCCCGAAAAGTGGACGACATCTGCTTCCTGCACAGCGTCTACTGCGACAGCCAGGTCCATCAATTTGCCTGCCCGCAGATGCACACCGGCGTGTTTCAGAGCGTTCGGCCGTCGCTTGGCTCATGGGTCACCTATGGCCTCGGCTCGCTGAACGAAAACCTGCCGGCGTTCGTCGCGATCAATCCGAACGGGCAATCGCTCACGCGCGATTACGGCCATGCCTTCCTCCCCGCCGCCTATCAGGGACAAATCCTCCAGCTCGGCCAGGGCGGAAACAACGCTCCGATTCGCCACCTGCGCAATGCCGCGTGGTCGGCGCCTCTGCAGCGCGAGCAAATCGACCTCATTCGGAGTCAGGCTGCCGCGAATCGGACGGCTGCGGTCGATTCGCAATTCGACGCCATGATCGCATCGTACGAACTCGCCTTCCGGATGCAGATGTCCGTCCCCGAACTGATGGATTTCTCGCGCGAATCGCGAGCCACGCTCGAGTTGTACGGTTCGACCGCCACCAACGGCCGGCCGTCGTCGTTCGCCGACCAATGCCTTCTCGCCCGCCGGCTATCGGAAGCGGGCGTTCGCTTCGTCTTGCTCAATCACGGCGGCTGGGATCACCATGGCGGTCTGCCGCGAGCGATCCGCGGAACCGCCGGCGCGACCGATCGACCGATCGCGGCGCTGCTCACGGACCTCAAGAGCCGCGGCTTGCTCGAGGAGACGCTCGTGATCTGGGGCGGCGAGTTTGGCCGTACGCCCGTCTACGAGGGAACCGATGGCCGTGGCCACAATGCCTCGGGCTTCACCTATTGGATGGCCGGTGGCGGCGTGAAATCGGGAATGTCGTACGGTGCCACCGATGAAGTCGGCTGGTCGGCCGTCGAAAATAAGGTTTACGTCCACGACCTGCACGCGACCATCTTGCATCTACTGGGCCTGGACCACGAACGGCTGACGTATCACCACGCGGGCCGCGATTATCGACTGACCGATGTTCATGGCACCGTCGTCCGCGACATCTTGGCGTGACAGGTTCGCGACAGGTGCGGGCAACAAGCAACGAGGACGAATTTCCGTGCGACGGTATTGTTGGCAAACCTGTGTTCGCTTCGCGGCCGGCCTCGTGTTCATCGCCGGGTCGTCGGTCCTTCGCGCCGACGAAACGAATAAAACCGCCTATGAACGCAACGTCGTCCCCTTTTTGACAAAGCATTGCCTCAAGTGTCACGGCCCGGAGAAACAGAACGGCAAACTTCGCCTCGATGGACCGAAGCCGAATTTTCAGATCGTCGATCAAATCCGAACGTGGGAAAATGTTCGCAAACAACTCGCGTCGGGCGCCATGCCGCCGGAGGGCCGGCCGGAACCGAAAGCCGCCGAACTCAGCGGTGTCCTCGACTGGATAACGGCGGAACTGGCGAAAGCCACGATCGCCAACCGCGGCGGCGGACGCACACTTCGCCGACTCACCCGCGACGAATACAGCAACACCCTCAAAGATCTTCTCGGGATCGACTTTGCCGGCATCGATATCGTTTTCGGCGACAAGCTTCCGCCCGAGGGACTCGGGGCAAGTTTCAAGAACGATGCCGACGCCCTGTCGATCCAACCCCTGCATCTACAACGCTTCCTCGAATCCGCCGAGAGCGTCTTGAAATACGCCATCGTCAGCGGCGATCGGCCGATGGTCTATCGCTACGAACTCGACCTCGCGACCCTCCGGCCGGCCCTGAATCCGAAGGCCAAGGGCGGAGCTATCGACTATTACCATGGCGATTCCCTCGACCCGATCAGCAAGACGACGATGAAGGCGAAAGCGGTTCGCCCGGAATTTATAAAAGGGATTGGCGTCGCCATTGACCCGACTTATCTACGGACCAACCTGCCCGGAAACGACGGCTCGCAACAGCTGCTTTTGACGCTGCCCATCGTGGTGCCATCGTCCGGCGTGATCCGCGTTCGCATTCGGGCGTCGGCCAGGATTCCCGACGGCGAGGGGGAACCGATTCTACGCGTTGGGCTCTACTATCACGACAATAACTTCGTCAACATCCCCCTCGGGACAACGGTCGTCGGGACTCCGCCCACGAAGCCAGGCGAGTTCGTCTTCGACATCCCCATCGACTTCGTCGACGGTACCTGGGACGTCGTGCGGCGGCATAAGGCGATTCACCTGAAGTTCGAGAATGCCTATGTTCCGCTCACTGATCGGGTCCGCGACAAGAATGCCAAGAAGGGCTGGCCGTGGCAAGAGCCGAAGTTGATTTTGCACGCGGTTTCCGTGGAGACGCCGAATCACGCGAAATGGCCGCCTCCGCATCAAGCGGCACTCTTCGACGCACCGCCAAACGTTAAAGACGATGCGGAACGGGCACGCATCGTTCTCAAGCGGTTCATGGATCGCGCTTATCGTCGACCGGTCAAAACGGAAGAAGTCGAGCGCATGGCGAGTCTCTTCGACCGTTCTCGAAAATCCAGCGGCGACTTCGCCAGCGCCATGAGAGTTCCACTGACTGCGATCCTCTGCTCGCCGCACTTTTTATGCATGATCGAAACCAGGGGGCCCCAATTAGGCCGGGTGAACGATCATGAACTCGCGACCCGGCTCTCGTATTTCCTTTGGAACACGATGCCCGACGAGGAACTCCGTCGCCTGGCCGACGCCGGCAAGCTCTCCGATCCGGTCAACCTCCAACAGCAGACTGAACGACTACTCAAGAGTCCTCGATCGATGGCCTTCGTTCGCTCGTTCACCGCGCAATGGCTTGGCCTCGATCATATCGAGCATGGCAAAGTTCTCTTCGCCGACGTTCTTGGAACCCTGGAGAGTTCTTCACTCGCCCAGGAACGCGACCGCCTCATCAAAGACAGTCTCGCCCACGAACCGATCCACTTCCTACAAAACGCGATCGATGGCGACCGGCCCATCGCGTCGTTGGTGTCGGCCGACTTCGTCATGATCGACGCTCGCCTCGCCGATTTCTACGGCATCCGGGGAGTGGCTGGAGTTGGCTTCCGCAAAGTCACCGCCCCCGCCGAACGACGCGGCGGCCTCTTGACGATGGCCGGTGTCATCGCGGCGGCGTCCGATGGAAACGACAAGAGTGTCGTCCAACGCGGAGTCTATGTCATGGGACGGCTGCTTGATCTCGAAGTCGGCACCCCGCCGGCCAATGTCGTCCCTCTCTTGCAACAGGCAAAAAAGGACAACACGTTCGCGAAGTTGACGATCCGCGAGCAACTCAAGAAACATACCGAAGTTCAGAGCTGTGCCGTTTGCCACAATCGCATCGACCCGTTGGGTTACTTCTGGAACGGCTACGACCTCTCGGGGCGAACGACCTTCTTCGGAAAAAAGTCGACGCCCACCCGCGACGACAATACCAGCGGCCGCTTACCCGACCGCACGGCGTTCGCGAGTTTCGACGAATTGCGCGAGATCCTCGCCGAACCGAAGCGGTCGAAGCACTATTTCGGCGGCGTTGTCACCCGGAAGCTGCTCGCTTACGCACTGGGTCGAAGCCTCGACTTCAACGATCAAGGTCAGATCGCCCGCCTCGAAGATCGCCTCTCAAAAGGCCGGGTCGGCCTACGGAGTTTGATTCACGAAATTGTTCGCTCGGATGCGTTTCTAAGTAAATGATGAAAGAATAGGGGGCTTCCATGGTTCTCTCGCGTCGTCACTTCCTCAAGGCTGCCGGTGTCAGTCTTGCATTGCCGTGCCTGGAAGCAATGGGCAACGACCCCGCTGCTCGACCAAAGCGGGCCGTCTTCTTTTTCGTGCCCAACGGCGTGAACATGTGGCAATGGCATCCGCGAGAGGTCGGGGCCGACTATCGCCTCGGCACGCCGCTCGAACCGCTGGCGCCCTATCGCCGCGAGACGACGATTTTCTCGGGCCTGAAGCACTTCAGCGTCGGCGGCGGACACGAAGAAGCAGCGGTTTGGCTCACCGGCAACGAACGCTATCGCGGCAACAAGAACACCATCGCCCCGAACACGATTTCCATTGATCAGCACATCGCCCGAACCATTGGTCAACGAACCCGCATTCCGAATCTCGTCCTCAGTTCGATGGGCGGCACCAACACGATCTCGTTTAACGATTCCGGACGGCCCGTCTCGGCCGAGGCCAATCTGCGCGCAATCTTCAACGATCTCGTCGGCACCAGCGAAGGCACACAACGACTCGGACAACGCATCAGCATCCTCGATGCCCTGGGCGACGAGACCCGCGAACTGCAGCGTTCTCTCGGCCGGAACGATCGGCAGCGCGTGGACGAATACCTCGAATCGGTCCGAGCCGTTGAGCTGCGCGTGCGCCGCGACATGCGTTGGGTCCAAACCGATCGTCCCACGGTCGACGAACGAGCTTTTGCTTTCGACGCCGACCCGTTCCGGTCGGAGACGCAAGGCGAATACGTCCGCACCATGCTCGACCTGATGGCGCTCGCGCTGCAAACCGACAGCACGCGTGTGATCGCGTTTCAGTCGGCGCCGTCCGAAGGCGTCGGCGCGCTCAAATTCTATTCGCAATTCGGCAGCAAGAATTGGCACGGCGCCGGCCACGACACCGGAGACCTTCCCGAAGACCAAAAACCTCGCGAGTATGCTTTCCTCGCCCAGATCGATCGTTGGTGGGTCGAACACCTCGCCAGCTTCCTGCGAAAATTGACCGACGCCCGGGAAGGCGACGGCAATGTCCTCGACCATACGCTCGTGATGTACGGTAGCGGTATGTCGTGGCCCGCCCGCCACATCGCCGACAACCTCCCGATCCTTCTCGCGGGCGGTAGCCGCCTCGGCTTGCGGCATGGCCGACACATTCGCGTCAACGAAAATCTTCCGATGCGTCCCACTCGCTCGACGCCGGGCGTCGTCTCGGTCTCCGATCTTCTGCGGACGATCTCCGAACGTCTCGACGTTCCCGCGAACGGATTCGGTCAAAGCAACCAGACGCTCGAAAGATTATTGACGTGAGACAACGCCATGGCTATCCGCGAAGGAGTTTCCTACTAACATCCGCACAACTCACCACAACGGGCGACTCCCGGCAAGTAACCTCTTGGATTGGTGGCTGCCATGACATTACGGACGACAACTTTCGCTTTCGGTCTGGCGGGGATGATCCTGGGCTGCGCAGCCCTGTTGGGCCTTGCCCAACAACCGCAGGGAAAGAACGAGCACGAATCGCTGGAAAAGCACCTTGTTCGGCCAAAGCCCTTGTCGCCGGCGGAGGCTCTGAAGAGCTTTCAGATCGAGAACGGTTTTCGCATCGATTTGGCCGCCTCTGAACCAGACGTTTTCAGTCCGATTGTCATGGCCTGGGATGAAGACGGTCGGCTGTATGTTGCGGAGAACATCGATTATCCCGAAGCCACAAAGCCGGGCAAAAAGCCGCTCGGACGCATTCGTCTTCTGATCGACAGCAAGGGAGACGGCGTCTACGACCGAAGCACGGTATTTGCCGATGGCCTGCAATGGCCCAGCAGCATCGTACCGTGGAAGGGCGGCATCTTCGTCACCGCGGCCCCGCAGCTTCTCTACCTCAAAGACACCGATGGCGACGGCAAGGCGGACATTCGTCGCGTCATCTACGATGGCTTTGGCACCGAGGTCGCCGAGCGTGTCGTAAACAACCTGCGGTGCGGACCCGACAACAAAATATACGGCGTCACTTCCGGCAATGGCGGTGAGATCCTTCCAGCCTTGAAGGAGGGGTTCAAGCCGATGACGATTCGCGGTCGAGACATTCGGCTCGATCCCGTCACCGAGAAGATTGACCTACTGGCGGGCAGCGGTACCTTTGGCAATGCCTTTGACGACTGGGGCAACCGTTTTACCTCCACGCCGGGCATGCCTCTTCGTCAATATGTACTGCCAGGGCCGTATCTGGCACGCAATCCCTACCTCGCCGTCGGCGCTGTGACTTTCAACAGCGGCGCTGGCAAACGGACAATGCACTCCATAAGTCCACCGGAGTCGTGGCGTGTCGTTCGCCAGAAGTTCTGGGATCGCTGGGTCAACAAGAGCTACGATTTCCGTGCCGCACGCTTTCCCAAGGAAGAACTTACGCCCAGCGGCTTTGTTACCGGAGCTGCGGGTGTTGAAATCTACCGAGGCACGGCGTTTCCAGTGGAATATCACGGCGATAGTTTCACGGCCGAGCCCGCCGGCAATGTGCTGATTCGGCTCAAGCTGAAGCTGAAGCCGAACGGTGTCTTGTTCGACGGCATCCCCGCCGGGCCGAAAGACCACGAATTCCTGGCTTCGACCGACAACTGGTTTCGACCCGTGAATGTCGCCAACGGGCCCGATGGCTGCCTTTACCTTTGCGACATGTATCGCGAGGTCATCGAGTTTCCGAGCGCCATCCCGGACGATATTCTCAAGATCATTGACGTGACCAACGGCCGTGACCGCGGGCGCATCTGGCGCATTCGGCCCGCGAACTTCAAACGGCCCACCTCGCCGAAGTTGAGCAAGACGCCGTCGGCAGAATTGGTCGCTCTGTTGGAGCATCCCGACAGCTGGTACCGTGAGACGGCCCAGCGGCTGCTTTTTGAACGCCAAGACAAGTCGGTTGCGCGGAACTTGGCGAAGCTGGTTGCGGAATCGAAATCAGCCAAGGGGCGCTTGCACGCCCTGTGTACGCTGGAAGGGTTGAACGGCCTCGATGAACCAACGTTGCTCCAGGCAATGAACGACACACATCCCGCGGTTCGCAGCCATGCCGTTCGCCTTTCGGAAGGCTTGCTCGCCAGGTCAGCTCCGTTGCGTCAACGGGCGGTGCAGCTTGCGGAAGACCGTGACATCACGGTTCGATTCCAGGCCGCTTTCAGCCTCGGCGCGGCGCCGCGGGAAGCGACAGTCCAGCAAGCGCTCGCCGGTGTATTTGCAAGAGATGGCGGCGATCGTTGGATGATCACCGCGGTGTTCAGCTCCATTGGAGACCAACCCGGCCAATTCTTCGTGCAATTGCTTCACCATGAACCCTTCCTGAAAACCGCGAAGTCGGCTGACGTCTTGAGCCAATTGCTTGGCATGATCGGCGCTCGCCAGAAGCCCGCCGAAACCACGGCGATCTTGCGGGCTCTCGTTCAGCCGCCTTTCTCCGAGCGCCCCGCACTTCAGCAAGCTGCGCTAGTCAGTTTGGCGGATGCACTCGCCAAGACCGGGAAATCGCTCGAAACGGTCTTTCGCGATGGCGGCAGCGATCTCAAGGCCGTTCGCGGATTATTCGATCAATTTCTGGAGAAATCGCATCGTGTCGCCGTTGATGCAAAAAGCCCCGAGGATGATCGCCTGGTGGCAATCCGCGTGTTGCGTCACGGCGATTTTGACTCGTCCGCGAAAACGCTGGTGAAACTGTTCTCGATCAACGAATCCCTGGAAGTGCAACTGGCAACCATTCAGTCCCTGGCGGGATTCAACGATCCGGAGGTAGGCAAGCTCCTGGTGCAACACTGGCAGGAACTCAGTCCGCGCGCGCGCAACGAGGCGGTTGAATCGCTATTTCGCGATGAACGCCGGCTCGATGCCTTGCTGAACGGACTCGAGAAGAAGATCATCCGCCCTGTCGAACTGCCGTTGCCTCGCCAGCAAGCACTGCGAAAGCAAAAGAACCAATCCCTGCGCCAGCGCGCCGAAAAACTGTTCGCGAGTGTCACGCCGCCCAACCGTCGTGAAGTGCTGGAAAAGTACCAGGCCGTGTTCAAGTTGACGGGTGATGCCCAGCGTGGTGGTCAGGTCTTTGCGAAGTCATGCGCCGCCTGCCATCGTCTCGGCAAAGAAGGCAAGAGCGTCGGTCCCGATCTCGTCATGGTGCAAAAGCAATCTCCCGAGCAACTGCTGATTGCGATTCTCGACCCCAATCGCGAAGTGGATCGGCAGTACCTCAACTACGTCGTGATCACCAAGAATGGCCGAACGCTGTCGGGAATCATCGTCGCCGAAACCGCCAACAGCCTCACGCTGCGGCGAGGCGAGGGGGTGGAGGACACGCTGCTGCGCGCGGACATTGACGAGTTGACGAGCAGCGGCCAGTCGCTCATGCCGGAAGGGTTGGAGCAGCAGATCGACGCCCAGCAGATGGCTGACGTGATGCGTTTCTTGCTGCCTTCCGCTGCCTTTGGCACGAGGAAAGAGCGATGATCCGCGCCGCATCAATCCTGCTTTTTCTGGTTATTACGCCAACACGGGGTCTTGGCGATTGGCCGCAATTTCGTGGGCCTACCGGACAGGGCGTTTCTCTTGCGAAGGGCCTGCCGCTCACCTGGAGTGACAAGGATAATATCGCATGGAAAACCCTGATTCCGGGCGAAGGCTGGTCGTCGCCGGTCATCCGCGGCGAGCAAATCTGGCTGACCTCGGCTCTGGATCGAGGCAAGTCGCTTCGAGCCATTTGCGTGGCGTGCGGTTCGGGCAAGATCATTCACGACGTTGAAGTGTTCACGCCGGCGCGGCCGGTGGGCATCGAGAAAAAAGGAAGCCATGCTGCGCCGACGCCGGTGCTGGAAGAAGGGCGTCTTTACGTTCACTTCGGCACCATGGGAACGGCGTGTGTCGACACAACTTCGGGCAAGGTACTTTGGCGATTCACCGATTTCGAGAAGTTGCGTTTTGGGGAAACAGCGTCGTCGCCGGTTGTCTTCGATGATCGCGTGCTTCTGCATTTCGACGGGCCGAAAGAGCCCTTCGTTGCCGCTCTGGATAAGGCGACCGGCCAACTCGCCTGGAAGCGGCTACGATCCGTGCCGTTGCGTGACAACACCTTGAACCATCGCGCCTTCGCGACGCCGCTCGTAGTGCCGGTGGGCAAAGCCTGGCAACTCATCAGCCCCGGGCCGGATCAACTTCACGCCTATGATCCACGCACGGGAAACGAAATTTGGCATGTGCGTTACAAGGGATTTGCCAACGTACCACGGCCGCTCTTCGCCGACGGCCGTCTGTTTTTCTGTACGGGTTTCGGCCCACCCTCGGAACTTTGGGCCATGGACATCACGGCGGATTGTCGGGGCGACATCACCCAAACTCGGGTTGCCTGGAAGTACACGCGGCAGATTCCCACCGTGCCATCGCCGGTCCTATGGAAAGATCGCATTTACATGGCAAGCAGCCAGGGCATTGCCACTTGCCTCGATGCCAGGACGGGAAAGATGATCTGGCAGGAGCGGTTGAATGGTTCGAGTATCTCAGCATCTTTAACGGCCGTGGATGATCGTCTCTACCTATGCGACGAGGAGGGAGCCACAATTGTCTTGGAGACTGGCGACACTTTTCGCGTGCTGGCCAGGAACACTCTACCTGGACGCATCTTCGCGTCCCTCGCCATTGCGGGCAAGGCAATCTTCGTCCGGACGGAGAAACATCTGTATCGCATCGAAGCCCCGAAGGTCAGATGATCACGGAGATGCGCGCAGGTCGGTGGCGAAAAAAGCCTGGACGTGAACTGCATGCAGTGTTAATTTGGTAGTATTCATCCTGCCGCCTCGTACCGGTTGCCTCCCTCCTTGGAAACCTCATGAATGCCATCTTCAGCTCCTTGATCCTGCTGGCTGTCGGTGCGGAACCGCAGCGGGAGCTAACCTACCATGCGGACATTCTCCCCCTCCTCAAGCGGCATTGTTTCGACTGCCATGGGCCGAAGCGAGCCGACGGGGACTTTCGCATTGATTCGTATCAATTGCTGATGCAAGGGGGCGACGGGGGCGCTGCGGTCTCCAAAGGCAAAGGCGACACAAGTCCGCTCGTCGAATACCTGACCGGCAAACGCACGCCACGCATGCCAAAGAAACGCCAAGCACTTTCTGAGTCCGACATCGGAAAGATTCGCACCTGGATCGATCAAGGGGCACGCGAAGGAGCGCAGGTTGCCTTTGCGCCAGAACAGATTGAATTCTTCGAAACGAGCATTCGCCCGCTGTTCGTCCAGCACTGCATCGAATGCCATGGCACCACCAAGGTCAATGGCAAGCTCGCGATCCTTTCTCGGCAAAATCTCCTGGATGGGGGCGCTCAGGGGCCTACGATCGTGCTCGGCAAGCCCGATTCCAGTCTGCTCATCAAGGCCGTCCGCCATACAGGAAAATTGCGGATGCCGAAAAACAAGCCCATGCTTGACGACGCGTCGATCCAACTGCTGGAGAAGTGGATCGCGATAGGTGCTCCCTGGCCTGCGACGGAGGTTGCCACCGGTGCGCCCAAGATCCGCCAAAAATTCGAGATTTACGATTCCGACCGCAAACACTGGGCGTTTCAACCCGTCGTTCGGCCCGAGATTCCAAAGGTCGCGGATGAGAAATGGGCTCACGACGATGTCGATCGATTCATCCTTGCTCGGCTGGAAAAGGAAAAGTTCGCACCGGGACCTCAGACCCCTTGGCCTGTGCTGATGCGTCGTCTGTCCTTCGATCTTGTTGGCTTACCTCCGACGCCAGAGGATCTGCAAAAATTCAGCACTCGGGACCGGCCAGACTCGAAGCTAATAACCCGTTACGTCGATCAACTCCTGGCATCGAAGGAATTTGGCGTCCATTGGGCACGCCATTGGCAGGATCAGGTTCGATATCGCCCAAGCCAGGGCAAGGGCGAACGCGACGATCCTTATCGTAATTGGCTGGTCGACGCTTTCAACCGCGACCTGCCTTACGACCAGTTTCTCAAGCTGCAAATCGCCGGCGACTTGCTTCCCGCACCGCAGCCCGACGAAATTCACCTGGATGGCCTGATTGCTGTACGCCCCTGGTCGATCAAGAGCCGACATGAGGATCAACTCGATCTGCTTGGCCGAACCTTTCTTGGACTGAGCCTGATGTGTTCGCGCTGCCACGATCACAAACTCGAACCGATCAGCCGAAATGATTACTTCGCAATGAGAGGGATCTTTGAAAGCAGCCAGGTCGTGAAGGTGCCGGTTGCTCGCGAGAAGGCGAAGTTCGACGAGTATCGGGTCGGTCTGCTCCGCACTCAAGCGAATGACGAACGAATGAAAAAAGAACTCAAGCAGTTCGCCCCGCTCACCACGCTGTTGGATCTTCGTGATCGCATCGCGGCCGAACGGCGTAAGCAGGAAGAAGGCAAGCAAAACAAGGACGCCGTGCAGAAAAATCTCGACAAGCTGCTGGCTGAGGAACGCAATCGCCTGGCGGAGTTCAAGAAAAAAGGTATCGACATCGACAGTCCGGATGCCAGGAAGTTTTTGAAGATTCGCAATGACAATAACGATTTCACAGCGAAGTGGAAGGACGCTTTTCAGATCGACGTTCTGGTGGATCAGGCCGATCCCAAGCGAATTGTCGATGCGTCTCCGCCGACTTTGGGGGTCGAAGTGAAACCGGGCAAACCGGTGCCGACCGACCCGCCGATTCCTCGGCGTTTTCCGACGATCCTCGCTGGGTTGAAGCAAACGCCGCTCGGCGAAATCACGAAACAGAGTGGCCGGCTCGAATTAGCCAATTGGCTCGCCGATGCCAAGCATCCGATTACCGCCCGGCTGATTACGAATCGAATTTGGTACTATCTATTGGGCGAAGGGCTGGTGCCGTCGCTGTCCAACTTTGGCCGAAGTGGTGAATCTCCCTCGCATCCGGAGCTGCTCGACTTCCTGGCGGACGACTTTGTTCGCGACGGCTGGTCGATGAAACGCCTCATTCGGCGGATCGTCCTTTCAAGCACCTACCAACAAGCCTCCGCCACGTCCGCTTCTCCCGACTTGGCCGAACGGTTAAAGCTGTTTGGGTTGGCTCGACGAAAGCGTCTGGAGGTCGAATCGATTTGGCGGATCTTGAGCGTACTCGAGAATGATCCGCAATCGAAGGAACGCCGAGTGGAGCCGGCACCGGATCTGATGAATGAGATGCGTTTGCTCTTCGACGGCGCCAACAGTGAGTTGATCGTGCCCCAACGGTCGGCGTCGGTTTCGCCGTTGCAGGCGTTGTTTTTGATGAATAGCGAACACATGAGAGCATCGACGGAACGTTTCGCCGCCAAGCTATGTCGTCAGCCGGACGAGGCCCAGCGAATTAAGCAAGCATATGTCTTGCTCTACAGCCGCGAACCGAGTGCCCAGGAGATCGAAGCGGGGCGTTCGTTCATTGCCCAGTGGGAGCCCGGGCCGATTGCGAAGGTTGAAGGCAACCGAAAGAACGCAGACATACCGCCGATTGTGCTCGCGAAATGGCAGGCCTATGTGCAGGTGTTGCTATTGTCGAATGAATTCATGTTCGTCGATTAATTTTAATCCTCCCCAACTATTCGGAGCCATACTGTGTCACAAGAACCCTTGATTTCTCGACGAAGTTTTCTTGGCTACAACGTCAACGGCGCCGCGACACTCGCCTTGACCCACCTTCTGCAAAATAGCCTGAGCGCCAACGAGACGACGCCCAGCATCCGGGCACGCCCCGGGCATCACCCGGCCAAGGCGAAACGGGTCATCTGGCTTTGGATGTCGGGCGGGCCTTCGCAAATCGATACCTTCGACCCCAAACCAGACATCAACCGTCTCGCGGCCGAAAGGAGAGACGTCACCGAAGCTCCATTCAAATTCTCCCAACATGGCCGAAGCGGCATGTGGATCAGCGAACTGCTGCCCAATATCGCTCGCCACGCCGACGACCTGTGCGTGATCCGCTCGATGAAGGGCGATACCAACACGCACGAGCACGCTCAAACGTTCGTCTTCACCGGCGTTGCCCAGAACGGCACTCCCGTGCCCACGATTGGCAACTGGGTTGTGTGGGGGCTCGGCTGCGAAAGCGAAAATCTGCCGGCGTACGTCTCCATTGGCGAGACCAACCCGAGGGTTTCCGATAATTTTTTCCTGCCCGCCTGGACCCAAGGCTCGCAACTGAACCACGGCGGCAGAGGGGGCCGAGGGCGGGATCAACTCATTTCCAACCTCGGCAACCGTTGGTTATCGCCCGAGCAACAACGGCAACAGCTTGACTTCCTACAGCGAATGAATGACGCCCATGCTCAGTCACGTCCCGCCGACGACCGTCTGAACGCGCGCATCGAAACCTTCGAACGTGCGTTTCGCATGCAAGTGCAAGCACCGGACGCTTTCGACATTTCGCACGAAAGTGAAGCCACCAAGGCGATGTATGGCATCGGCCGTCCCGAGACCGACGAATACGCTCAGCGCTGCATCATCGCCCGACGTTTGGCCGAACGCGGCGTGCGGTTCATCGTGGTTCCCTTCAGCTCCGCTCCGGAATCGCAACCGCTGGCCCGCATGTACGGCTGGGACAGCCATGAACAAAACAATGAACTCACTCCCATTCTTTGCCGACGGCATGATCAACCGATTGCGGCTTTGCTGACGGACCTAAAACGGCGTGGCCTGCTGGAAGATACGCTGGTATTTTGGGGCGGAGAATTCGGGCGCACGGCAGGATCCAGGCCCGGCAAAGCGGGACGCGAACACAATTGCAATGGCTACACCGTCTTCCTCGCCGGCGGCGGCTCAAAGGGAGGCTTGACCTTCGGCCGGTCCGGCGAAACCGCAAACGGTGTTGTCGAAAACGAGGTCCACGTTCATGACCTGAACGCGACCATCCTCCATCTGCTCGGCCTGGACCACGAAAGGCTCACCTATCACGCCAGCGGCCGACACTATCGGCTCACGGACGTGTATGGCAACGTCGTCCACGACTTGATTGGGTAATGCATACCTACGCGTCTATGAGCTTTGTGGCCGATTCAGCATTAAAGACCCATTCGCGCAGGACCAGGCAGGTGAATGTTGAATTGACCGAGCACAACGATACCGCGGCAGTTGCCTTGCTCTTGTCGAATAGGAGTTGGATTCAAATGACCGGGAAACTCAAACAATTGACAATCGGCGCGATCGGACTTCCGATGGTGTTTTTTGCGTCACCCATCCTGGCTGGTGCTCAAGAGTCATTGTTGGAACGCGACGTATTGCCAATCTTGACGAAGCAATGCCTTGGCTGCCACGGCGGCTTGCGTCAGAAGGGTGGGCTGGATATGCGCACCATTCCGCTGATGCTCAAAGGCGGCAAATCGGGACCAGCACTGAAGGTGGGAGATATCGGCGCCAGCGAGATGTGGAAGCGAATCGCTGCAAATGAAATGCCGCCGGGGGACAAGAAGCTCTCGGCCGCCGAAAAGAATCACATCAAGCAATGGATCGCCAATGGGTTGCCGACAGTCGCCGAGCGGCAAAAGAACGATGATCCGTTGTTGTCCGCCAACGAAAGACACACGCCGCAGGTAGTGGCGACGGCGATTGATCAGCATCTGAATAAAGGGCTGGCCTCGGCAAAGCTGAAGGCCGTGCCGCGCGGCGACGACGCCGAGTTTCTCCGCCGCGTCTACATCGACTTGACGGGCCGTGTTCCGACCGCGGAGCAGGCCGTCACGTTTCTGGACAGCAAGGACGCCGACAAGCGGGCAAAATTGATCGACGCGCTCCTGGCCACGCCGCAGTTCGGCGAGCAACTCGGGCGCACCTGGCGCGACTGGATCTGCCCGCCGGAACTCCCCTCCGATGGCAACGGCGGCCGACAACCGCACAA
>SXGT01323954.1_pt1 | contig 17877 bp, 15 predicted proteins | sample 3176221 | NCBI WGS metagenome assembly SXGT01 (sample SAMN11356862, study PRJNA531348) | freshwater metagenome | isolation source: freshwater sample F1-120 | place: China: Fuxian Lake, Yuxi | collected 2017-12-25
CCGACGTCTTCGCCGGCGCCGACAACGACGTGGTCAGAGTTCGCGACAATCGCACCATGGCAACCTCCGGTTGCGGCAAAGATGGGTTGCCGTGATTGCAGTGCGTCGAGCAAGGTGGAGATCGACGAAGAGCAGAGCTTCGGCGTGCCTGGCAGCAACGGCGGAATGTCATCGAGTAGCGCGTCGGCATCGGTGACGCCGCAGAAGCCGCAAGAGCTGCGGATCTCGTGCGTCCGCGACAGGCGTCCGCGCTTGTCTGCATCAGGGGCGGCGACCAAGGTCACGCGCACCTCGGCGGGTTGCCGTGACTCTGGGTTGCAGGGGAGCACCAAAATCTCCGCTACGTCGCTGGGATTTGTGACGATGCCTTCGCCGAGCACGAATCCGAGTGCGAGATCCGCGTCGCGGCCCGGGGTTCTCATCGTCATCAACTGCTGGCCGTGGATGACGAGCAGCAACGGTTCTTCGCGCACGACTCTGTCCTCGCTGCCGTCGGGCAGGTGCCGTGTCTCGTAGCCGAGCACGTCCTTTCGATCCGCAGGGGAATGCACCGGAGCATCCTACACGTCGGCAGTGGAGGGGTGCTTCGCTGCCACCAACGACTTAGCATCCCGCGCCCATGGAACGCCTCGTTTCGCTGCTCGGCGTCGTCGTCATCCTGGCGATCTGCTTTCTGTTTTCGCACAACCGGCGTGCGATTTCGTGGCGCCTCGTCCTCGTCGGGCTGCTCTTGCAAGCGGTCCTCGGCTTCACCTTCCTCTTCTGGGACTCTGGCAACCAGGCGCTGCAGGCCTTTGGCCAGAAGGTCGACGCGTTCTTGAAGCTCGCACAGGGTGGGACCGAGTTCGTCTTTGGCGCGCTCGCGAGTCCGGAGTCGTTGGGGCAGGCATTTGGCGCGCAGAAGGGCTTCTTGTTCGCGTTCATGGTGCTGCCGACGCTGATCTTCTTCAGCAGCTTCATGGCGGTGCTCTATCACCTGGGCGTCATGCAGTGGGTGGTGCGCGGCATGGCTTGGGCCATGGTGCGCGTGCTCGGCACCTCGGGAAGTGAGTCCCTGTCCGGCTGCGCCAACGTCTTCGTCGGCCAGACCGAGGCGCCTTTGCTCGTTCGCCCGTTCCTGAAGTCGATGACGATGAGCGAACTGCACGCGATCATGGTCGGTGGCTTCGCGACTATCGCCGGCGGCGTATTTGCCTTGTATGTCGGCTTCGGCATTCCGGCCGGCCACCTCATGGTCGCGAGCGTCATGGCGGTGCCGGCTGGACTCATCTGCAGCAAGGTCATGTGGCCGGAAACCGAGCAGAGCCAAACGATGGGCAAGGTCGGGAAGCTCGAAGCCGAGGCCTATGGCAGCGTCGTCGAGGCCGCAGCGGCGGGCGCTGGCGACGGGCTGAAGTTGGCGCTCAACGTCGGCGCGATGCTCATTGCGTTCCTTGGTCTCGTCGCAGTGCTGAACTCGGCGCTCGGCTGGGGCGGCGGGATCGTTGGATTCGAAGCGGGGGAGGTCAGCGTCCAGGCGATCCTCGGCAAGGTCTTCTACCCTGTCGCCGCCGTCATGGGCGTGCCGGCCAATGAGGTGCACGTGCTGTCGCAGCTCCTCGGCACCAAGCTCGTGCTCACAGAACTGGTCGCTTACTCCGAGCTGAGCACCATGATCAAGGCTGGCACCGTGTCGCCGCGCACCCAGCTGATCGCCAGCTTTGCGCTGTGCGGATTCGCCAACCTCGGCAGCGTTGCGATCCAAATCGGTGGACTCGGTGCGATGGCGCCAGAGCGTCGTGCGGATCTCGCACGCATCGGTCTGCGAGCGATGTTCACGGGGGCGCTGGCGACCTGCATGACGGCTTGCGTCGCTGGCGTGTTGTCGGAGGCGGTGCAGTGATTGCGGGGATGAGCGAAGCGGGACGCTGCGAAGAAGCAGTGTTGGCTCTGCGCGCTCGGCTGGGCGAGGGGCGTTGCGCAGCGATCCGCCTCGGCATTGTCCTCGGCAGCGGACTCAAGGGTTTCGCTGCGCAGTTGCGCGACGCAGAACTGGTGCCGTTCGCCGAAGTCCCAGGTTGGCCCGTGCCAAAGGTCGAGGGCCATGGTGGTGCCCTCGTTGTTGGCAAGCTCGACTCCACGCTCGTCGCATGCCTGACGGGCCGAGTTCACCTTTACGAAGGATGGTCGCCAGCCGAAGTGACGCGCTGTGTGCGCACGTTGCGGATGTTGTCCGTGCCAGCGTTTCTGGTCACCAACGCCGCCGGCGGCATCGGTGAGGATCTGAGCGCTGGAGACCTGATGGCGATCACGGATCACATCAACCTGACCGGAACCTCACCGTTATTGGGCCCGCATGAGCCCAAGTTCGGCCCACGTTTCCCGGATCAGTCGAGAGTGTGGGACCCAAAGTTGCGCAAGCTGCTCGTTGCCTGTGGGAGCGGTCTTCAGCAAGGCGTCTACGCTGGGCTTCTTGGCCCAACCTATGAGACTCCAGCCGAGGTGCGGATGCTGCGGTCGCTCGGCGCTGATGCGGTCGGGATGAGCACTGTGCACGAGGCGATTGCATTGAACGCGATGGGAGCAAGAGTCTGCGGGCTGTCGCTCATCTCCAACCTGGCAGCCGGAATCAGCGAGCAACCGCTCAGCCACACTGAGGTGATGGCCGAGGGGGCAAAGGCTGCTGTCGCGCTGACCTCGCTGGTATCGGAGTTCTGCCGCCGGCTCGGGTCGACTGCGGGCTAGCTCGGGCTTCCGCCGATGAAGGTCGTCCGCAGCCAGCAAACGCGATGACCATCGACGACCTGGAAATCCGCAGCTATCGAGCCGGCGACGAGGAGCAGATCCTGTCGACGTTCAACCTCGTCTTTCGCGAAGTCTGCGGCCCTGGCTATGTCGATCGCACGATGGCGGCGTGGCGATGGCAATACCGCGACAACCCGGAAGGCCATCGCATCTACCTGGCGGTCGCCAAGGACGGGACGATCGCCGCTCAGTACGCCGGCGTGCCGCTGCGGGTCGATGCGACGCATGGAGAGGAGATCTTCGTCCATTGCGTCGACTCGATGACCCATCCCGACTGGCGGCAGGGTCTGAAGCGCAAGGGCCTGTTCGTGCTGACTTGCGAACCCTTCTGGGCGGACAGCAAGCAGCGCGGCGACGCCTTGTTCTATGGCTTTCCGGTAGATGCTGCCTTTCGCATCGGGCAGCGATATTTGAAGTACACGCAGATGTGTGTCGTGGACTACCTGATCCGCGACCTTGGCAGCAAGGCCGTCGCCCAGCCGGATGGCATCGAAGTGTCGTGCACGAAGCAGGCTCCGCAGGACCTTGATGCGCTCTACCAAGTGGTGCGCGCAGAGAAGAAGTGCTTGGTGCGTCGCGATCGTCGCTACATCGACTGGCGCTATGTCCAGAATCCGGCGCGCATGGACTACGAACTCTGGTCCGCGCGCCGCGGCGGCCAACTAGCAGGCTTCATGATCCTCAAGCCCGACTCGGGTCTCGCGCCCGATTCCTGCACCATCGCCGATTGGCTCGTGCCGGAGGCCGATGTCGATACGCAGCAGGCGCTCGTGGCGAGAGCGGTGCAACGCCAGCGCGAGAAGGGGCGTCTGCGGCTGATGACCGTGGTTCCCGACTGGTCCTACGAACGGCGGCGCTTCGAAGGGCTCGGTTTCCAGCCGACGCCCTCGGCGAACTGGCTGCAGCGTCGGCTGGTCCACAACATCAACCATCCGCCGATCGACGCGGAGTTCTTGGCCAGCAACTGGTGGTTCATGCTCGGCGATTCTGACCTTGCCTGAACGGCCACCGCTTGCCGCGCGCTTCGATTGCGGCCATCGTGGCCACTCGTGTCGGGCAAAGCTCGTAGCACACGCATCGTGATCCTCGTCCTGTCGTCGTTTGCCGCCGCCTACGCAGGCGTCATCGCCCTGCTGGTGTGGAAGCAGGATGCGCTGGTGTTCCCAGGCGCAGGGCGTGGCGATCGTGGCCACGGCGGCGATCCACACGTGCGGGTTGCGCACGTCGTGCGAGAAGGCGGCGCGGCGTTTCGGGTCGCAGTGGCGAAGCCTGCGCAGGATCCAATCGCGGTGGCGGTCTACTTCTGCGGCAACGGCGAAGACTTGCTCAGTGCAGCAGAGGGCGCCTTGACCATGAGCGACTACGGCATGGAAGTGCACGGCGTCGAGCATCCTGGCTATGGCGCGAGCGAGGGGCCGCCGTCAGTTGCGGCGCTGATGGCTGCTGCCGATGCCGCGGCGGCGCAGGCCAGGCGCCGCGCCGACGAACTGGGGGTCCCGTTGGTCGCGATCGGCACGTCTCTCGGTTCATTCTGCGCCGTGCACGTCGCTGCATCCGGACAAGCGGACAAACTGATCCTGCGCGCGCCGCCAGCCAGCATGCTCGACGCCGCCAAGGCCCGGTTCGCCTGGGTGCCCATCGGGCTCCTGCTGCGGCATCCCTTCGACAATCTTGGCAAGGCATCGCGCGTCAGGTGCCCGGCGCTCGTGCTGCACGGCGATAAGGACCGCATCGTGCCGCTTCATCAGGGTCGCTCGCTTGCTGAAGCCTTTGCCGGGACCTCGAGGCTGATCGTCGCGCAGGGTTACCAACACAACGATGTGCCGTTCGAGAAGGACGGTCCTTTTGGCGCCAGCATCACGGAGTTTCTCGGGCTGTGAGGCGGATGCCGCGCCCCGCGTCTGCCCAGCGACTGGTTGTTGGTGCATCTGTGCTCGCCGCCGCGATTGCGGTCGACGCTGCATGGCGTGGGATGCCGGACCTCTCGACGCATCTTCGCGATGACGCCTTCTACGAGTTCGCATGGGCGCGCAACCTTGCCAATGGCGATGGCCCGTCGGTTGGCGCGGGAATCGCAACGAGCGGCGTGCAGCCACTGTGGAGCCTGCTGCTCGCGCTGATCGCGTATTGCACGGACCAACTGCCGCAGGTCGCGCCGGCGCTCGGGCTCGGTTGTCATCTTGTCGCATCCTGGCTTTGGCGCTGCGAAGGTCGTGGCACCTGGATCGGAAACGCAACCGCGCTGCTCTGGCTCGGCAATCCATTGTTGTTGCGCGAATGCCAGAACGGGCAGGAAACGGCGCTTGCGTGCCTCTGCGCCGTCTTCCTGTGGCGCTCACGGCGTGCGAGCGCGCCTGCGCTCGGCGCGGCTGTGGCGGTGGCAACGCTGGCGCGCGCCGACCTGTGGCTGTTGGGGTTCCTGCTCGCAATGTGCCGAGGGAGAGAGCGGCTCATGGTCCGCGCGTCGATCCCGGCGGTTGCGGCAGTGCCCTGGCTCTTGTTCCAGCATGCGTGCGGCGGATCGTGGCTGCCGGATTCGGCCGCGCCGATGGCGTGGCTCGCACGCGCGAACTTCGCGCTGCTGTCGCCTACGGCCGCAGAATGGTGGGGACAGCAATGGCAGTTCACGCGGCCAGCGCTGCTCGGCGGCCCGTTCTGGAACGCAAGCGTCGCGGGATTCGGCGCGCTCGTCGCCGCATCGGTGCCGATCGTGCGCACGTGCGCAGTGCGATGGACGCCGCTGCTGTGCTGCGCTGTCGCGGCGCTGCTCGGCGCCGAGGATCTCGGGACGGTGGTGGTTGCTGCGCTGCTGATGGTGGGAGCTTCGTGCGGCGTCGCGCCGCGAGTGCGCGCGAGAAGGCAACTGCTCGCGTTACTGGTTGCGCTCGCCGGTGTCGTCGTGGTTCACGACGCGTTGCGCTGGCATCCGCGCGACTACTACTTCGCTCCGCTCGCCGTCGGCGGCGCCGCTGGCTTCCTCGCGTTGCGCAAGCGCCCGATCGCCGCGTTGATGGTCGCCGCTGTGCAATTGGCGCAGGCTGCGTATGTGTCCATGCCAATCGAGCCGCTCCAACACCAGCGGGCGATGCAGGCGATGGGCGCGGCGCTTGCGCCCTTGCTCGGCGACGGAATGCGCGTGGGTTGCTTCAACTCGGGGCTGGTGTCGTGGGAGCAGTTGCGTCATGGCGAAGGCGGCGCCCAGGTCGTCAATCTCGACGGCGTCGTGAATGCGCCTGCGTTCGCAGCGCTGCGGCAGGCGCGGCTTTCGGATTACCTCGATGGCGAGGGTGCTCGCTTTCTGTGTGACCATCCGGCGCAATGGGCGATGGATCCTGCTTGGCCGCATGCGAACGGCGCGTGGTTCGATGGCGGTCGTGACCCTTCTCCGGATCTCATCGAAGTGGCGCGGTGTGTCGTGCCAGGTGCGACGGCACATCGTCCAGGGACGGACGCATTCGTGCTGTGCTGGCGTCGCGGTCGTGGCGAAGCGCCGAGGTTGCCGGTGCGCACACAGTGGATCGCCCGGACTTCGGATGGAAAGCCGGTTCTGTGGTTCGTCGCAAGAGCCGGGGACGGCCTGGACCTGGATGCTGGGGGGCGCGAGCCGTGGTTCACAGCGGACCGCGAGGGCAACTACCTGTTGCCGGCGCCGCCTCACGGGCGCGTGTTTGTCCGCGGGCAGGAGGGCCCGATTGCCCCGGCCCTGCTTCGCTGATGGCAGTGCTTTTCACACCGTCGCTCGCCTGCTCCAATCCGCCACCCGTACATGACTCGTCTCACCCTCAGCGAACAGTTCTTCCGCGACCAGGCGACGCACAGCGCGAGCGGCGGCTTGTCGACCATCCTCAACCGGATCAGTCTTGCCGCGCGCATGTTGGCCAGCGAGATCATGCGCGCAGGCTTCGTCGGCAAGCTCGGCTACACCGGCACCACGAATGTGCAGAACGAGGACGTCCGCGCGCTCGACGTGATCAGCGACGACGTTGTCCGTCAGGTGTTCGCACAGGTGCCCTTTGTCGCCGCGATCGGCAGCGAGGAGATGGAAGACATTCACATCGTCCCGGGCGGTGAGAACGGCAACTACGTGTTGACGGTCGATCCGCTCGACGGATCGGGCAACGTCGACGTCGACGGCCAGATGGGCACGATCTTTGGCATCTACCGCCGCGCGACGACGGGCAAGGTGTCGTTGGCTGACTTCCATCAGTCGGGCCAGAATCTCGTCGCGGCGGGCTATGTGCTCTACGGCCCGAGCACGATGTTCGTCTACACGGCCGGCGGGCCCGTGCACGGCTTCACGCTCGACCGTTCGATTGGCACGTTCTTCCTCACACACCCTGACCTGCGGATCCCAGAAGGCAGCGGCAACTACTCCATCAACGAGGCGAACGAGACCAAATGGGACGAGAGGACTCGCGCCATGGTGCGCGCGTTCCGCCTGCAAGAAACGAACTGCGGCAAGCGCGCGGCGCGCTACGCGGGCGCGCTGGTCGGCGACTTCCACCGCACGCTGTTGAAGGGCGGCATCTACATGTATCCAGGCGAGATCAAGAAGCCTGAGGGCAAGTTGCGCCTGCTCTACGAGAACGCGCCGCTCGCCTTCGTCTGCGAACGGGCTGGCGGCATGGCGACGGACGGCGTGCAACGCATCCTCGACATCGTTCCGAGCAAGTTGCACCAGCGCACGCCGCTCTACATCGGCAGCAAGGGTGATGTCACCGAGGCGATGGGGCGTCTGCGCTGAGGCGCGAAGGCATTCAATATGGAAAAGACTGTTGCAGATGTGATGACTCGATCGCCGCGTTGGTGCCGGCGGACGGACTCGCTGTTGATTGTCGCCAAGGTCCTCTGGGAGAACGACTGCGGCTGTGTGCCAGTGGTTGACGAAGGCTTGCAGGTGGTCGGCATGATCACCGACCGCGACTGCCTGATGGCTGCATTCACGCGCGGCCGCAAGCTCGAAGACTTGTCGGTGCAGAGCGCGATGGCGCACATCGTTTTTTCTGTGCGTGCCGCAGAGCCGGTCGAGGCGGCGGCGCGTCGGATGGTCGAGCACGCGGTGCGACGACTGCCGGTTCTCGACGATCACGGCCGGCTCGCCGGCATCGTTTCGCTTGCCGACCTGTGCCAACCCAAGGCCGGGCTGGACGTCGCGATCGTCGCCAAGGCGCTGTCGGCAGTGACGACGCCGCGCAAGCTGGTCACTCGAACTCCGGCGAAGACAGAAGGGATCGCGGCCGAAGCCTGCGCGGTCCCGACCGCAGGTCCACTTCCGCACTTGGCATCAGTTCCTGCCCCGACAACGAAGCCCTCGCCGACCAAAGCCAAGGGCAAGCGCAAGTGACACGCGCACGATCCTGGCGCGCGGTCCCGACCATCGTAGGCTAGTGCGAATGCGTCTTCCCGCGTGCCTGCTGCTCTTGGTTGGTGTGCTGCCTGGACAGGAACCGACGATCGATTTCGTCCGCGATGTCGCCCCGGTGCTGCAGGAACGCTGTGTCTCGTGCCACGGCGCCGACAAGCAGAAGGGCGACCTGCGGCTCGATGGACGCGCGCATGCGTTGCCAGAGGAGTCCGGTTCGATCGTCGCTGGCGATCTGGAGGCGAGCGAGTTCGTGCGCCGCATCGAGTTGCCAGACGGCGACGATGAGCGAATGCCTGAAGAGGGTCCGTCTCTGACTGCGGAGCAGATTGCTGCGCTCAAGAAATGGATACAGCAGGGCGCAAACTGGCCCGCGGAAGGCGACGCATGGTTTGCAGCCGAGCGCAAGAAGCGCGAGATCCCCAAAATCGACTTCGGGATCGCGCCGCTCGACTCGAGCACGCAAGCGCGCATCGATGCTGCGGTGGCGGCGTTGCGCCTCAAGGGTGTCTTGTGCCTGCCTGTTGCGTCGGACACTCCAGCTCTCGACGTCAACGCCTCATTGCTCGGCGCGGCTTTCGGGGATTCGGATCTGGAACAGGTTGCGCAACTGGGGCCGGCGCTGGTGTGGTTGAACCTCGCACGAACCTCGGTGACTGACGAGGGAATCGCGCGGCTCCAGTCGATGCCAGAACTGCGCCGGCTCTCGCTGGCCAACACTGCGATCGGCGATCGTGGAATTGCAGCGCTTGGCGTCCCGAGCAAGTTGGAATCGCTGAACCTCTACGGCTCCAAGGTCACGGATCGTGGACTTGTGCAACTCGAGGTCTGGCCGGCGCTGGTCAAGGTCTTTGCGTTCTCCACGGCGGTGACCGAGGCGGCCGCCAACGCGATCGTTGCCCGCAAGCCTTCCATGGCCGTCGATCGTGGCGAATACGCGGCGCAACGGATGGCGGCGGCAGAGCGCGAGGTCGCCGAGCGTCGGCGCCGTGAGACTCCGGCGAATGACACCTGCTTCGTCAATGGCGAAAAGCCGAGCGTCGAGCACTTTGTCGATCTCGACAACCTGCGCATCGCGTTCTGCTGCGGCAAGTGCAAGAAGAAGTATGAGGACGACCCGGCTGCGTATGCGGCCAAGGTCGAAGCGCTGCGACAGAAGCGCGCGGCCGAGGAAGCCTCGCGTCAGCAAGCCGAAGTGCCGGCCGGAAAGTCTGGCCAGTTGCCGTGAAGTCGCGCGAACGACGGGAGGCGACACTCCGCGTCGGAATCGTCGGCGCGGGACGGACGCGGAATGGGCTCGGACCGTTCTTGGCGCGGGCCTTCGAACGTCAAGGCTGCGTCGTCACGGGTGTCGTGGGACGTGACGCAGGCCGCACTGAGGCCAACGCAGTCGCACTTGCCTCGGCACTTGGACACAGAGTTGCGGCCTACCCAGACCTCACGTCTCTCTGCGTCAGCGGCATCGACGCGTTGGTGATTGCGTCACCGCCAGATGCCCATGTCGCTGCATTGGAGGCAGCGGCGGATCGTGGCATCGCCTGTCTTTGCGAGAAGCCGGTATGCAATGCCGCCGATGTTCAGCGGGCAGTCTTGGCGCTGCTCAGTTTTGCGGAGCGGGGCGCGTTGGTCACCGAAAACGTCCAGTGGCCGGAGAATCTCCCCGTCCTGGAAGCGCTCCACGGCGCGTGGGAGATGGGCTCGCTGCGGCGCGTGGAAATGGGGCTGTCGCCGATCTCGGCCGATCCGCGCGAGATGCTCGAGGACTCGCTGCCACACCTTCTCAGCCTCGTCTTTGCCATCGCCGGCTTGCAGCACGGCGATGCGATGGAACTCGAGCAAGTCCGCACTGTGCGGGCTGCGCCGGGTCGGGTTGCGCTCGAGGCGCGTTTTGTCGCGCCTGCCTGCACCGTGGAGGCTTGCCTGGAGTTGGTTCAGCACGTCGAACAGCCACGGCCCGCATGGTTCGCCATCGATGGCCGTCGTGCCGATCGCAGCATCGGCGCGGACTACGCGATCCACTTTCGTGCCGGCGACCGGGAGTTCCGGGTCGAGGATCCGATGCAGCGATTGGTTGCCGGATTCGTGCGCAACTGCAAGGTCCCTGCCTCTGGCATGCGCGACGTCCAGCGAGCGTCGATGGCTCATGCCGTGGCGACGCGCCTGTCGCTGTGGCATCGGATCATGTCGCTCACTTTCGATTGAATCGGTCAGGCGCAACCGTGTGGGATCGCCGCCGCTGGCGCAGCGCGCGCTTGTCCGCCAAACTGTTCGCGTGCAATCCGAAGTCCCGATGCAACCTGGGCCCCAGACCAGCCAGTCGAAAGCCGTCGTGCGGACCGCGGCGGTCCATGACTTTGCGCGCAAGCTGCAGCAGGCCTCGATGTGGCCCTACGTCGTCGACTATGTGCGATGGCAACGGGCGGCGCGGCAGGCAGAAGCCGAAGGTCGGTCCGTTCCCGAACTGCCACAGTTGGCGCCGCTGTCGATCAACCTCGATTTGACCACAGCCTGCAACTACGCCTGCGACCACTGCATCGACTGGGACATCCTCAACAGCAAGGTTCGTCACGCCGACGAGGCATTGCGCGCGTCCTTGGCGACGATGGTCGAGCGTGGCCTGAAGAGCGTGATCCTGATCGGCGGTGGCGAGCCGACGCTCTACCCAGGCTTTGGTTCGATGGTGGGCTACTTGAAATCCCTCGGCCTGCAGATCGCAATCGTCAGCAACGGCAGCCGGGGCGATCGTCTGATGGAGGCCGGCATGCACCTGACGAAGGGCGACTGGATCCGTCTGTCGCTCGACTCCGGCAGCAATGAGGTCTTTCGCAGGATGCACAATCCATCGAGCAAGACCCTGTCGCTCGACGAGATCTGCGATTGGGTCCCCAGGATCAAGAACGCGAACCCGAGCTTCGATTTCGGATTCTCGTTCGTGATCACCTGGCGCGGTGGAGTCCGGGGATCGGTCAAGATCATCGAGAACATCCACGAGATGGAGTTGGCGGCGGAGCGCGCCGAGAGCAGTCGCTTTGACTACATCTCCTACAAGCCCTTCCTCGAGCGCACTGACGCTGGGAGCGAAGTTCTCGATCCGGCGAAGGTCGAAGGCGAGCTGCAGGATGTGGTGCTTCGCATCCGCGCTGCCATCGATCGCGCGCGCGCGCGCAGCAAGCCGCCGTTTCGCATCGTCGAGAGCACCAACCTGCGCGTGCTGATGCAAGGCAACTGGCAGGACTACACGCGCCAGCCACAAGTCTGCCACATGCAGATGCTGCGGCAAGTCGTCACGCCGCTGGGCACCTTCAACTGCCCTGCGCATCGTGGCGTCGAGAAAGCCAAGCTCGGCGGCGCAGCGTTGTGGCAAGACGGGCAAGAAGGGATGCAGCAGACCTCGCGGATGCTGAAGGGCTTCGACGCCAGCCACGAATGCGACAAGGTCACGTGCCTCTATCACGCGACGAACTGGTGGATCGAGGAACTCGTCGCCAGCAGCGCTCCCTTGCCTGCGAGCGCGCCAGCCGCGGACTTCGGGGATTGGTTCCTGTAGGCGCGATGCGGCAAGTGGATCCCGCCGCTTGCCCAACGCCAAGGTAGGGCCGGATGATGGCCAGCATGATCCGCTCGTCGATCCCGATCTCGATCCTGGTCACTCTGTCGTCGTTCGCGATGGCCCAGAAGACGTCGGCGCCCGCAGAACCGGGGACTGCGGCAAGGGCCAATCCGGTCACCGACGCCAAAGACCAGACACCCTCGGACTTCGCCCGGTTCGTCGCCGCCGAGACCGGCGGGCATTTCGATGTTGCGGTGACGACTTACCAGAACGGCGATGGCGTGGCGGTGCGGTGCTTTGCGGCGGTGCACATCGCCGATGCGGGACATTACCAAGCACTGCAACGTCGCTTCGCCACCTGCGGCCGCCTGCTCTACGAACTGGTCGGTCCTGAGGACTACAGGCCAAAGCGCGGCGAATCGCGCGGCGGCATGGTGTCGTTGCTGCAGCAAGGCATGAAGAGCGGACTGGAGCTGGAGTTTCAGCTCGATGGCGTGGACTACGGGGCCGAGAACTTCGTGCATGCGGACATGACGCCTGAGGAGTTCGAAGCGTCGATGGACGAACGTGGCGAGAGCTTGTTCTCGATGATGATGCAGATGGGCTTCGATGCGCAGCGGCGCGTCAATGAGGCCGATGAAGACGATGCGGAGGAAGACGTGGAAGAAAAGCCGCGCGAGAAACCGGTCGACCTCGTCCAAGCCTTTCGTTCCGGCGAGGGCCGTCATCAACTGCGACTGCTGATCGCACAGCAACTCGAGGCAATCGAAGGCATGTCGTCCGGTCGTGGCACGACTCTGCTCGAAGGCCGCAACGAGAAGTGCCTGACCGTGCTCAAACGCGAGATCGCTGCGGGGCACAAGGACCTCGGGATCTACTACGGCGCCGCACATTTGGCGCACTTGGAGCGGCGCCTTACTGAGGACATGGGCTTCCGCAAGGTGGACCACGAATGGCTCGTGGCCTGGGACTGCACCAAGCGACCGGATCCCAAGGTCGATCGTGAGTTGTGGCGCGCACGTCGAAAGGCGAAGGACGAGTTGGCTTCGATCCGCGCAGCGGCCAACAAATGGTTGGCGACGCAGCAGGACGACAGCCTCAGTCCGTCCTTCGAGCAACTGGCCTTTAGCGGTTCGAGAATCGACCCGTGGGGCAAGCCCTACACGCTCGACGTTGTGGACGGTATCTGCGACGTGGCCAGCCTGGGGCAAGACGGCACGCTTGGCACCGATGACGATCTGCACGCTGCATCGCCGCGCGAACGCAGCCAGATGGATCGCGAACGCCCTCGGCGCTGAGGGCACCCCGGCGGTGGCTCACCAATCCGGCTGCTTGCCGAGTTCCTGCGGGCGATCCTTCTCGTTCGCGACCGACCACCCGGTCCAGCACAGCAATCGGGCGACCGCCTCCATGCGCGGGTAGTCGAGCGCGTCGGCGTGGTCTGTGACCTGGTGGTAGTCCGGGTGCTCGCCGTCGCAAAGGAATACGACGGGCACGCCCTTGACCGCAAAGTTGTAGTGGTCGCTGCGCTCGTAGTATGCGTCGCCGCTGGTGAATGAGATCGAGAGCTTCGGCGCCAATTGCGCCGCGAGGCGCCCCAGCGAAGAGTACTTCGCATGGTCCTTGCTTGGTGTGATCTGGATCTTGCTGCCGTCGCCGTCTTTCTCGGCGCGTCCGATCATGTCGATATTGATGTTGGCGACGATGCGATCGAGCGGCCAGGTTGGGTTGTCGGCGTAGTGCTTGCTGCCCCAGAGGCCGAGTTCTTCGCCGCTCACGGACAGGAAGATCAGGGATCGCTCGGGCCTCTTCCCTCCTTTGGCGAAAGCCTCGGCCAGCGCAAGCAGTCCAGCGGTCCCGCTCGCGTTGTCATCGGCTCCGTTGAATGCGTCACCGTCGACGCGCCGGCCGATGTGGTCATGGTGCGCGGAATAGACGATGGCCTCCTGCTTGCGGCTCGTGCCATGCAGCACGGCACAGACGTTGGTCGCGGATCCTTTCTGCGAACGGTCGACCCGGAGCGAGACCTTCGCGGTCGCCTTGCCATCCGTCGCCGACACGATGGGCTCGCCGTCCTTCATCTCGATGCCGAGCGCCGCGAGCGCCTTCTGTGCCGGCTCGCCGCCGAGCACGCACAAGGGAATCGGCAGTGGCTGTGCGCGTGCGCCGCCGCCCGTCGACAACTGCGGGTGATCCGGCATCAGTCCGTAGTAGTTCAGTGTGTTGCCGAATGGTCCGGGGTCGCCCGCGAGCAGGATCACGCCGCACGTTGCGCCGGACTTGGCCAGCCGTTTGGCTAGATCGCCGTAGCGTTGGATCGCCTGAAGGTCGCCGCCCGGGCCATTGCCGCGCGCCTGCTTCTCGAACACGACCACGGGCACGCGGCCTTCGAGGGCTGATGGCAATTCATCGGCGCGGCCCTTGCCGCAATACGCGACCTTGCCCTGCGCCGAGAACTTGCCGTCGCCGGCGGGTAGCACGGCGAAGTCCTTGCAATCGAAGCCAGCCAGCAGGATCGACGAACTGGCGTGCAGAGTGATGCTCTCGAGCGGGTAGGTCTGGAAGAAGGTCTTCTTGTCCCCGAGCGGCGCGAGGCCGAGCGCCTTGAACTGTTTGGCTACGAAGTCCGCTGCCTCACGTTGCGCCGAACTGCCGGTGTAGCGGCCGCGGCGCGCGTCGTCAGCGAGCCAATACGCGTGCTCACGCAAGCGTTGTCGCGTCACGAGGCGAAGCTGCTCGGGCGCGTCCTGCGGCAGTGCGGCGGGTTCGCCGAGATCTGGCAGGTCCGCCTTGGCCGCGGTGGTGGGCGTCGGTGTGGCGGGCGTCGGGCCGGCGGCGGGGTCCTGGCTCCGGCAGATCGTGGCGAGCAACAAGGTCGCGACGCACGACGCAGCGCTGCTCAGCTCAAGACGGAAGACGCGCATCAAGAGAGCCTAGCACAAGCGCTCATCGCCGCGTGTCACGTGTCCTCGTCAGTTCCCGACAGCAACCTGCGGAGCCGCGCATCGTCGAGCCGCACCGTGATCGTCTTGGTCTGTGACGGAACGACCGCACCCGCGGGCAAGCCCTTGGGTTTGCGCACATGCTTGGCAAAGGTGTAGACGACGTCGATGGACCGCTCGCCACGAGCCTTGCTGAAGTGAACCGCGAGAGTCCCCGCATCGAGCAGCGTCTCGAGGCTCGCGGTCTTGCCCTTCTGCAACCGCACGACGACGTGCGATCCAGGCCTGCCGCCGCCGACGTGGAGCCAGAGGTCGTTGCCCTTCGCGATGCGCAGGCTCAATCGATCGTTCTGTTGGTTGTCGCGGCCAACCAGGATGTCGTAGCCCTCGGCGCTAGTGAACTTGCGCAGGTTCTCGCCGTATGGATTGCTCTTGGCATTCCGCTTTCCGGCCCGAGCTGTCGGCTCTGCCTTGGCCCGTGGGATCGCGCCACACTCGCGCAGTTGGGATTCCAATGCCCGCAATGCGAGCTCATCGCTGTCTTGCGTCGCCGCGATGGTGTGCGTGAGGACTTGCAGCTTTGCCAAGAGTTCCTCAGCTTCAAGGAGTCGTTGCGCGGAGATCGCGCGGCCCTCGTCCAGACGGCGAGCCTTGTCGTAGCGAGCTTCGGCTGCTGCGCGTGCCGGCACCGCGGGATCGAGTTCGATGACGCGTGTGCCGCTACCGAGCGGGTCGTCGACCTCGATCGACTCAGCGCCGCGCGGGATCGCGTGCAGGTAGGCGAGCAGCAAATCCGCCTCTGCACGCAGTTGCGACGAGCGGTCTGCCATCGACAGCTGCTCGCGCAAGCCTTCGACCTTCTTCTGCAAGCGGGCCTGGGCGCGAGTGCCAGCGAGTTGCAAGCTCTCTCGCAGTTCGTGTTGCGCTCGCGCAGCGTCGAGCGGCAGGTAGTGCGCGTCGATTGCCGCGAGCACTGGCGGCGAAAAGCGCGTCGATTGGTCCTTGCCCGCTTCGGCGCGTGCTGGCGGCGGCGCGTAGCGTGAGCCTGCCTTCAGCTTGCGCACGGCGGTTTCGACGGGCCTGGAGATCTCGAGCACGGTGCCATCGCGTTCGCACAAGGCCCAGAGTCCGCGGGCCGAGAACAACTCGACACAAAGACGAAGCGGTCCAGTCGTCGCCGCGAACTCGAACTCGACGCGACGCTCCAAAGGCGCCGGCACGACTCCCGTGAGCCGCGCATCGCGAAGGCGCTTTTGCAGCGCGTCGGCTTGCGGCCCGCGCTGGAAATCGTCGCGCGAGAATCGTCGCGCCGTCGTCGCCACGCGCGCTCGATCCTGGCCCAACGCGATATGCAAGAATCGCTTCTTGCCCGCCTGTTCGAGGATCACGACCAGGTCATCGCTGTCGACGATTTTGGCGACATCGACAACGACGGCGGAGCGCAGTAACGGCGCGAGTTCCTCGGCGGCGAGTTCGAGTTCGCGCGCCGAGAGTCCGCGTTCGCGGCGGGCCGGAGAGTCGCTCACGGCCGCATGCCGGTCAGCCCTTGGGAAGCTCTTCGACCGGGTCGTAGGCCCAGTTCCAGGCCGACGCATTCCAGGCGACGACGCCCTCGGGGAAGAACAGGCCGATCTCGCGCACCGCGGCTTCTGGGCCGTCGCTGCCGTGCACGAGGTTGTAGCTGCGGCTCATGCCGAGGTCGCCGCGCATCGTGCCAGGAGCAGCCTCGGCGCTGTTGGTCGCGCCCATCAGGTTGCGGCACACCTTGATGGCGTTGTTGCCTTCGAGACACAGGGCAACGACTGGCGAGCTGGTCATGAACTTGACGAGGCCCGGATAGAACGGACGCTCTTTGTGCGCCTCGTAGTGTCTCGCCGCCAGTTCGGGCGTGATCTTCATGAACTTCAGGGCGACGATCTTCAGGCCCTTCTCTTCGAAGCGGCTCAGCAGCTTGCCGCACAGTCCGCGTTGGACAGCGTCGGGCTTGAACAGGATCAGAGTGCGTTCCATGGACATCCTTGGTCGATCTGGCCCGCTGCGTGCGGGCCTTGGACTCAGTTGTGGGGCGAAGACGATACCAGTCTCTTCGCTGGCGGCCGCGCGATTTCTGCCCGTGGCTGCATCGCTGGCGCTCATCGGAGCCTGCCTGGGGCCGGCGCCCAATGGCATCCAGCGCTCCGCAAACGACCGTGAGACCGAGCGGCTGCGACTGGTTCGGCAAGAGCAGCAACGGGAACAAATGGTGCTCACGCTGTCGATCGCCGAGGACCGCGAGACCCTGCGGCAGTTGCGCGATGCTGCGGCCGAAGTCGCACAACGACGCCGCGATGGCCGACGCGCCTTCGAGGGCGAGTCCGCAGCCTTGCAGGCGTTGGAAACTCAGGTCGCCGCAACCAGGGAGCGCGCCGCGGCGGCGACGCGCGACCTCGAGGCAATGCGGGCCGTGCTCGCCGAAGTGCAGACGCAGGAACTGCGGGTCAAGGCGCTGCAAGAACAGTCCGCGCAGCTCGACGCGCAGATCGCTGCGGCGACGCGCGACTCGGACTCGAAGTCGGCTGCATTGCTGCCGCAGTTGAACGTGTTGCAGGAACGCGTGAAGGCTCTCGTCGCGCTCGAGGCGCAACTGGCGGCGCTGCTGGCGCCACCGCCGCCAATGCCCGCCACCGCCACGCCGACGACCCCTGCAGGCGAGGCGGCGGGCAAGTGACCGCCTCAGTGGTGCAGCGTCACATTCGGTAGGGGATCAGGTCTTCGTCGTCGGCCGACTCGCCAAGTCGGTCGTTCACGACCTTGGCGTCGACGACGATCGTCTTGCCGCGATGCTCCGCGGCGGCGAACGAGATGTCTTCGAGGCACTTCTCGAGAATCGTCATCAGCCGGCGCGCGCCGATGTCCTGCGTGGTCTTGTTGGCACGGAATGCGACAGCAGCGAGGCGGGCGATGCCGTCCTTGCTGAACTCGATGCGCACGCCTTCGGTGGCGAACAGGGCCTGATACTGACGAGTCAGGGCGTTCTTCGGTTCAGTCAGGATGCGAACGAAGTCCTGTTCGGTCAGCGACTGGAGCGCGACCCGGACCGGGAATCGACCCTGGAGTTCGGGGATCAGTTCGCTCGGCTTGTGGAAGTGGAATGCGCCTGCGCACACGAACAGCATGTGGTCGGTGCGGACATGGCCGTAGCGGGTGTAGACGGCGCAACCTTCGACGACCGACAGCAGGTCGCGCTGCACGCCTTCGCG